>Ga0210059_1001081_pt1 | contig 39624 bp, 35 predicted proteins | sample Ectturendosymbi2_FD_188042 | JGI IMG/M metagenome (GOLD analysis project Ga0210059, IMG submission 188042) | Ecteinascidia turbinata endosymbiont from Florida, USA - Sample 2 (SPAdes) (version 2) | ecosystem: Host-associated > Tunicates > Ascidians > Unclassified | place: Key West, Florida... | reverse complement strand
AACTTTCCCTACCAAATCAATACCCCGAAATAATCTTAACATACTGATTCTTGGAAATGTGATCACGTGTTAAAGATAGCATGAATCTTTCCGTGCTGAATACGAAAAAGGAAAAAGGCGTTGGTTATCATGCGCTTTGCAATAACAGTCACGACTCAGAGACAGTTTAACATGCAGTGTCGGCGTAACGTTCATGTGTATTGATATCTCGTAATGTAATAACATTTAGTCAGTATATGAAAGTGTACAGGATGTATTGCTGTGGTCAACTTCCGTCTGAGAGTCAACTATATCGGAAATCCACTTTCTTTGGTGAGTTATGTTTATTGTATTATTTGAACTTTATAATAAAAGAAATACCAATTAAATATGCGTGTCTTTTATGTGTGTAAATAGCCGAGTGTAGAAGTCTTTTGATAGGGAGGTCAAGCAAACTTAGCTTTTGTAAATACCGTCCTTGCTATGTCTATGATCGAACTCACGTAGGAACTTCGGACGTAGCTAAATGCGGCACTGTTTAGCCTAACCCCTAAACTTTTCCGTTATACAAAGTCACTCACAGTTCTTTGAACTTTACTTGCTAGTGCACTCACTGTTTCTTTAATATTATCTTTTCTCTTCCAATATTGATAAATTTTTCTTTGCATCTTGTTCTTTAGGAATGCCTGAGTCAAGCTTTGAGAAGAAGAAAACAGTGATAGTCTACATATTATTTTATATGCAGATAACAACTAATACTGTACTTGCAATCCACCCTGAAATAGCAAACCTGCAACTAATACTGTACATGCAATACGCAGGCCCAGATTTTCATTTGGAGGCACTAGGCTGTTTTAAATTGGGGCCCATTCTGAAAGATTCGCGAAAGATGTCATATTTTACGTGCTTGAAGGCTGGATGTCTCCGTCACAGCTTATTGTCTTGACACTTTGAATGTCAAAAAGAAATGGTTTAGTGAAACGTCTATAATTCAACGAGTGTTTTATGTTATATTTGCAGGTAAGAAACAACCGGAACAAGTCAGAAAAATGCGAGAAATTCGAAGTTCAATTCTGAAGTGATGACGACATTTGTTTGAAAATTTTTGGCAAAAACCACAAATTTTGAAGTGTCGAGTCTCGGTCTCGAATTCAAAGTCTCGAGTCTCGGTCCTGACGTTTTCACCATGTCTCGGTCTTGAACACTGGTGAAGGATGCGGGCATGCAACCGCACCCCAAAAGTTTTGGTTTGGTGAAAATCCGGGAAAATTCCACAAAATCCGGCGAAAATCTCTGGCAACCTTCACAAACTCACTGAAAATTTGAGCAAAAATGGTGCCCCAATTGACACGAAGAGCTTTTTTTTGGAGGTCACTTCTGTTTGTTGTTTTGTTTTCAGGCAAGTTGGGAGAATTCGAGAAAAATTTCTTCGCAACCCCAAAAATTTGCCTGCACGTGCACCTATGGTCTTGAAGGTTGCGGTCTTGACTACATCACTGGTTAGTGCCTATATGTGTGCTGTGTGAGTGGACGTCAGTTCTGCTCTCACCATTTGGTTTGACTTAGTAGATGTTGTACCTTTTGTGGGAGCGATTTTTATGTGCTTTTTGAAAGAGTTTCTTGTTTTAGGGTTTATACATAGGGTGCGGATTTATGTTTCGGTTTAGGGTTGATGATATTCTGGGTTGAGGCTTTGGGTTTAGGTTTTGGCTTTAGGTTTTTGGTTTAGGTTTTGGGTTTTGATTTTGGGTTTAGGGTTTGGGACTGGGTTCAGGTTTTGGGTTCAGGGTAATGTTTTGGGTTTATGGTCACATGGCAAAAAGCATATGCTCTTGAGGCAAAGTAGACGGTTTCACATGGGCGGATCAGGATTGGATTGGTGATTTTCAAAAATTTTGCCGATCAGGATTGGATTCAAAGTTTTCGGACCAGGAGTGGACTTGGACTGAAAGATTTTACAGTCCACTCATTTCTGATGGCCACCTCTGATGCTTTGTAGTGGAATTCTGTATGGGAGCACTGATATCTAAAGTTAAACGTCACAAATTTTGTGAGTAACAATATCTGTAGCGCTGTCGCTGTCGCTTGCGCTGATTCCTGTTACTCTGCTAGTGCTTCGGCATTAGTTGCACATTATTGCGAAGATACACTGCCCAGGGCCTTATTTACTTGTGCACCAGCCGATTCCTTGTGTGAGATCAGTCTCCACTCATCACATGGCGTTGTTTTCAATTGTTAAACATGAGTTTCTTTGGAAATAGCACTCTAAGTTAAAAGTAATTTGACTTGGTGGTGCAATAAAATAAGAAGTTACAATATGAATAGCTTACATCCACTGCAGATGCAAGACCGCTTTGTGATATGTATCACCGTAACTAAAACTTGAATTGAAGAGCTGTCTAGAGTAGGCTACTCTGCACTTGTCTGTTCAAGTGTATGTTGTATGAAATGTTATCCCCGTAGGTCATGTTGATGTTGTAGTCTAGCTAAGTAGTTCTAAAGGAGTTAAATTATTGTAATTAATATGTTTGTGGTAGGCTGCGTTTTTAATATCCCTGGCTATATTTTACTGGTGCCACTTCAGTAAAAGTCAATGGAAAAATACAGTTTAGGCCACTTATTAGATCACAACTTTCCATAAAAATATAACAGTTTCTGATGTTAATGATTTTGAGACCATTTTTGATCTGCAAAATCACATTTATATACTTTGTTGACTTCTTCACATTTTCCTTTCAACCCATGTTTGTGCAGCCCTGCTTTCTTGTAATGGTAATTTAGCCTGATTGGAATATGAAATTATGCTACATGTAACAGCATTTATTAACTTTTGTTATAGTTGCATTCCAGTCAATGCATACTTAGGCTAATAATTAGGCTTAGCATTAAAATTTTCACTGGCTTAAACTGCAGTGAGACCAGGTCGGTGATGGTCCATTTCAAAATGTTATGTTGTGCAGTATAGATGCTAGCAAATTAAGTTCATGTTTGGTAAGATTATAGATTTTACTGAATATGCTATACAGTTGAACTGTTTTGATGCTGAAGGAAATATTGTATGATGTTAGCATAAACATTGGCACATTATTTGGTGCTGATCTGTTGCACTTGAACTGGCTAAACCATGTGAAAGGCTTATTTGGTTGAGCACGCGCTACTAATAGCTGGTAGATTGGGTTTGATTCATAGTCGCGTCATATCGATGACTTGAAAAACAATACTCCCAGCCTTGTGCTCAGTGTTGATGGGTGGGTGCAAGGGAAGAGTTCACATGCGGTGCTTCCGTTGGCTAACTATAAGTGAAGCATTCACCGTGAAAGCAGCCATGTGGCCCAAAGCGCGAGCAAGCGGAAATGGGTGCTGCAGACCACTTGTGAAAAAAGTGCAGAAACTGAGTACAAGCAAAACTGAACTGTTGCACTTGGTTTTAATTCTAGTGTTAAGAATCTATAAACACATTTCTTGGGTGCCCTGTAAAAGATGGGTATTCATCAGTAGCGGATGTGGTGGCGAATATAAAATGGTGCAAACAGAGTCACGAAAACCAATATTTTCAAGTTAGCAATGACACCACATGGCAGTTAAATTAATACTTGTTCTTAGCTCAGGCTTAATTTCAGCCACCATCGCTCTCACACAAGGATTCTTCTATTCATGATAACATGCTCCAGTGGGCCCCAAATTTAGGTTAGAACTGTTGTGAGAATATGAAAAATCAAAACATTGCAACTTTTTAGCGTTAGGCATGTGGGGGACGGTTATATTAAAATGAAATTTGTAGTGTATCTTTACCTTCATTTATTATGAAACAAGGTGTTTTTTTCCACTCTGGTTATGTGATCAATCACACATCTGTTAACAATATCCATGCTGACGGACATCCATTCTTTACATTGTACCCATTTCTTGTAGCAGATAAGTTAAGAATTTGTAAAATTGGTGAGTGGTTTCAAAGCAAGCGTTTCTTTCTCTGAAGCAATGAAACAGCCTATAAACATGATATTCAAGACTCAAGCAGTATTTTAATAGTACATATCTTTTTAAATAAGCTTATTGTATTGAGAGATTTAGCTACTATTGTGTAAATAAAAGTATAGATTCCATCTTAGTGAACATTGTTTTATAAGAAAGATCAGTCATTATAATTTACATAATGTACATATCTTTAGGAATATAAGTCATGTTATACATTGATCAGTTTGGACATTTGCTATTCATTTATCAGTTGTACTGATGGACCTACTAATTTTTTTATTTTCAGCATTTTCCATAATTTGAAAGCCCTGCATGGTTTCATCCATTGTAACTGGTAAAAAATTTGACCTAAGTCTCAGAAAACAAATTTTAGAGCAAAGAAAATTTCCAGAAAAATAATATTGTGATTGCATATGCATTTTGGCATGAAAGTAGCAAAAACCTATAGCTCATATCTGCAAATGAAAATATTTGAGCTAGTGTTGATCAGGTGTTTTTAAAATTATTTAGCAAAATGTAACGTACATTCCATAGTGTCAGGGAAGTTATCAATTGTTTCATTTGTTTTGCAGTTTGTGGTGCACTGTAACAATTATTGCATTTGCATTTTGAAGATTTTTTGATCACTTCAAAATGGTAAGACTTTAATACTTTAAGTAGGTTTGCTAAATTCTTCACTCTTTGCGGCTGCTGCACTCCCTTGATTGTAGCAGTTAATTACTGTAATTTTTTGTATTTCAACAACTTTCTGATTTAAGTTTGTAACCACCCAGCAAAGTTTTTGATACAGTGACACAGCTCTTTTTTTCCTGGAGAAAGCCCATGTTTTTGGAGAATAATTGTTCTACTCTACATGTTGCTTTTTAATACTCACACCATGGTGGAAGCTTATTTTTGAGAAATTTTTCATTCATGTTTTCATCTGCTGTACTGTCTTGACTACCTTGCTATTCTGGATAAGAGCCACTTGTAAAAATGTGTAGCTTGCCATTGAGCTGGCATGATTTGATGCAGCTGTTACTATGCTTTTACATTTTTTTCAACAATGCATTTTACTTGAAAGTTGTTGACCGCATACTTGTGTGCAACACAAAATTGTTGATTTTAGACAGCTTTCTCTGCTCCAGTGTTTTTCAACGTTTTTACTCCAGCGGAACATTTCGCAAATGTTTGCATTGCTCATGGAACCCTATGCAACCAAGTGTCTATATTGCTACAATGGCATAAAACTGTGGATTGTGAATTTTGTCCTAGGTAATTTTGGTGTTTCAGTAGAATCCCAGTTGAAAAACACTGCACTATTCCTTTTTGTAAATCAATTTATTACAGCTGAAGCAATGGAAAAAAGTATATTTTTCTGGTTTTTTTTGTGTGAACCTGGTGACAGAGCATACATTTGTTTTAGTGAAGAAATTGTTCTTGCATAGTTTTTTTTAACGTGTTTGTTACAAGCAAAATGGAAATACCAATGATTGAAACAAAGTTATGTTGGACGTTTTGAAAACACTTGTTTTCATCAAGATTTGGCAAATCTTGGTGTATACAAGTGTATAACCGAAGTGCAAATGCATTTCAGGAGTGCTTGTATCCGTCTAGCGGTCATTACATAGCACCAGGCACTTCTTTTGTGCGAAACTGGATTTGCGCTGAAAAAAAGTGACGGGAGCCAGATCAAGAGTATTTGTGAGCTTTCTTTATCGCGAAATTCCCGAAGTCGATGAGAAAAAATGTGCAGCACGTTATGAACAACCAAACTTCACTTTACTTTCTTGGTCTGCATTGATGCCATTACTGGAATTCAGTAACCCATAAACGCCCTGAAGCTTTGAGCACGTGCAAGTTTTCAATAAATTTTCCATTGGGACCCAACCATGTGTCACCGTGTCGCTGCCCTGCGTTGAATTGTACGTTTACTTTGACAGGTCGCAATTTTCAACTTCCAAAGCATGCTGACAGTGATCCTGCTCGCCATTTGCACGTGCGCCTACATACGTGCGCTGACGCCGAGCTTGCTCGATAAAAACAAGACGGGATTCCTGGGAATCTTTTGGAAGTTCGCCCGAATTGGTAAGAGTTGCATGCACACGCAGCTTGTGCCAGACCGCTTTTGTTTCAAGAGCCGTTTGCAGATCTCCAGCACTATTATCGGTGTCCTGTGCGAACAATTGAAATCTCCAATTTTGGTGGAAGCTTTCGAGGAATCATCAGAATGGGCTCCGCTTTCACCTCTTTGCGATGAATCGAAACTTGCACATAATCCACAATCAACTAGTCTAGCTAATCTCAACCAGGCCCGTAACCAGCTTGGGATACAAGAAGGGGCGAAGCCCCTCCTAGTTACGGGCCTGGTCTCAACACAGGTGAAGGGTTAGACCAGTGGTTCTGAAAGTGGGCGGAATCCCTCCTTGGGAGCAATTTAGAGGGACAAGGAGGCGAAACAAAAAATGGAGTGGGCAGCAAAGTTGCGGAGTCGGAGGTAAAATATCCGACCTTTCCAATATTTCCGACTACTTTAACTTAAAGGGAATGAAATTTGGCTGTTAAAGTCAATGGAAATCGTGGTGCACAGCAAGGAATCTGTTGCAATAAGTTTCAAAAGAAACTGCCATTTCAACAGGTATTCCCAATTTAGGATGTAAAAAATGACCCTCCAACTGGGCATCCGGAGTCAGACAAAAAAAATCTGACTCCGACTCCACCCACAAACCTCCGACTCTGCAACCTTCGTGGGCTGAACACACACCCATAGGGGAAAACGCACTACCACTAATCGATCATTAAGTTAACTTGAGCATACCTTCCCTATGCTCTCAAAGTAAAGAAACTGTTAATTCGTAAGCGAGGTGATCTACGACTGTACCTCACTAAAATGTCTCCCAATGTTTCGAAGCTTTGTGAAGGCCGCCAAGCACATCAGCCATCCCATTGAACTGGGGACCGTGGCATTTATCAATTTCTTTACAGTAAATGAAATTCTTCAAAAATACTACTTTCTGTTTGCTTCATCAGGCGTTGGGGGCGACAACGATTATGTATCATCGAGAGTAAAAAAGATGCGATAGAACAAAGTTTTGAGAAACACTGGGTTGGACTATCAACCATATCTGCTTGTGCTAACAACTGCCATTGATAAAATAATTCTCATGTGTTAACGAGACTCGGAGTTCTCTTGTAACATGATTTCGCAGATGAGTTTTTTGTTTTTGCAGGTGAACGGCTCAGCCCGTACGTGGCCTTGTGTTGCGTCGCGATGGGACTGAGCGTTCTCTTCTGGTGACATCAACAGCGTCGTAGATTGTGCGACGGCCAAGCCAACCAACCTATCTTATTTTACCTGAGGCTTCAAACCGGGAAGTGCAGTCGACGAAACAAACTGTTTTATTTCACGTTGTCTGACACGCGTTGCGAAGCGTTCTTCTGTTTGCGTTATGCACGGTGCAATTATTAAATATTTTTACGTGTGTAAAGGAACCGACGAGCAGCTGCGTCAATTGCACAGTTTCAGTGACTGAAAAAGCTGCTCTCTACAACAGTGATGCTTCGAAGTCCAAGTAACTTTTAATCCAAGAAAAGCCGACTTAAACGTCCTTGCATTGCCTTCATCGTATTAGGGAACGTGGGGCCTCCGTTTAAGACAGTCAACAAGCAAGTGGACGTCCCGTAGCAGCACATTTTCGCTGAATACTTCAAGTCTATTGTTGTGGCGAATGTTTTCATCCTACGAAGAGCTCTTTCCTTTCTTTTGTTTCTTTTCCGCCTCCTCCTCCTTTTGCTTCTCTATTTCAGCAACCATTTTTTCGACTTCTTTGTCTTCCAGCATCTAACGCAAAGATAAATTATTGTTGCAGCTTAGAAATTGCAAAGTGAAATACATTGTCAGCAAAGAATGTTTGCGGCGTGAAGCTGATTTCTCGACCCGGTCGAAGAAAGTCAACCCCGACTACAGCATAAGGTTGAGATTCCGCTGACATGCGGCACAGAACAAAAGCTGATGACATCATTACAGGGTTCCCACACATTAAAAAAAAATCATTTCATTTTCCATACTCACAAGTTAAATACCATTAGTTCTCTTCATTTTTTTGAAATTCTTAATCATGAAAACTCAATTTTGCACTTTTCATAACAACGCATAAATAATTAACTGCTTTGCCTTCAGTAAAATTCCGCTCAGATACTCCAAATTTCTTTTCCATTTAGACCAGTGATTCCCAACCGGTGGGTCGCAGAGGAGATTTTGTGGGGTCGCGAACAGTTGTGTCTTGCATTAGCACAACCGAAACACGGACATATGATTTTGAAGATAATATTATCTACATTATAATTCCTATATGATTTCTCCCATGCAGTTTCGATCGACCTGATTGTAGAATAGATTCCTGCGCGGGGCGGGTTAACCCGCGCGGGTTGCGGGTACCCGCATTTGCGGGACGGGTCGTACTTGGTGCGGGGCGGGCGCGGGATAAGGAATTGATTGTCCGGGTAATTGAATTTTGAGCCAAGAACATGAACTTGATCAGCTCAAAAATCGCAAAGCACGTGAATGTACTAAAGTTGTTTACCAACATTGCGCTTAGGACGGTAGGCCTACAGCAATTGTTACATTGTGATGCAGACCTAACAAACCATTTTTTTGCGAAACGTTACCTCAAACTCTTGCCGTGTGGTTGGCAAGCAGTGGGGTCCACACAAAATTTCCGAGGGGAGGGCCAAAGGGGCGATGCCTCCCCATAAATTTGTAGAAAATATAGTCATTTTGTGCTTTTGAGAGGCGTTTTTCTAAACAAAATTGTGTTATTCGCCTAAAATTTAACATTTTGGTATACAGTGCCGAATACTGACAGTACACACTGCCGAAAACTGTTTATACATTTTTTATTTTTAGGGTCTGAGGGGAGGGCCATGGCACAGTGGCCACCCCCCTCCGTACGCTAGTGCTGGCAAGTGACCATTTCCATTTTCCAATGCAACCGTCGTACGTGGTGAGGAATAATTCAGTCTAGCAGCACTTCTAAATGGATAAGACAGCGCTTAACGCACAGCTGGTCACAACTCGACTGAAAAGTGTTTTTTTATCACCTCAAATCTGTTGACTGCGGAAGATCAAATGTGTGGAAAAGTTTTGGTTGCCAATGAAAAGAATGAGCAGCTTGATTTCGCTTGTTTTTAGACATGTCTTCAGCCGTAATAAGTTTTTAGTAGCTTTCAGACAGACGCGGATTTGGTACGCTTCAGAAAAAGTGCATGGCTGGGCGGGTTGATATGGTCTGCGGGACGGGGGCGGGTTAGAAGTGTGTGGGTACGGGGCGGGAGCGGACAAAAAATTTGAACCCGCGCAGGACCCCATTGCAAAAACACGGCAGCACAAGAAAACTTAAGCGCTGGCCAGTGATGTTGAAATTATGTCAGCCTCGTAAACATTTGTCCTGTTGTGAATACTTTCCAGCTGAAATTCCAACTAAGGTCACCGACATTTTTGTCATTACAGTTCCACAGCCTATTAATTACATTCATTATTTTGTATTCGTTGTGGTTCACAGTCATGAATCCAGCACAAAACAGTGCATAGTTGACAGAGGCGGGTTCTTACCAGTAGGCCCAACTAGTGACAGTGATGTGTTCGAAGTAACTTTCTAACACTATAATTTGCGGTTCAAACAAATGGTTGCATCCTAAACGAAATAATGCTTTTGCATTACCTGCAATGGAAACTCGACGGAATAGTCTTGTATTCACTTTTTGAATGAAATGATGATGTTATTCATGTGTGAGCTTATTTTGAACTGCGAAATGATTCCTAAACACATGACCTGTTCTCTGAAATATCCCTGACGTAGTCCTGATGCGCGATGCACAGCAATCACACCCAAACTAACCATGCTCCCGTTTCGTTGTCTCTTTCCATTCGTTTCCACCTACCTCTGAGCAGGGGTGGATATCAGGGGGGGTGAACGAGAAACAGCCATTTCGGGTCCGTCTTTTTCAGAGATTCCGCGGGTACACTTTGAGAGTTTCGCACTTAGTTTTTGCCTGGCTTTTCCCAGTCATCGACCGAATATATTTTGAAATCACCAAACAACACATTAAGTCAATTCGGTTAGAATGTCCAGCAAAACCAACGACCGAAACGTCTCAGCGAAAAAAACAGGTTTTTGTATTGTTCTGTTGAAAAAACTTACGAGCCACTCTAAAGCCACATTGTAATAAGTTCTGAAGCAAGTCGTATGTTTTTGAAAATATAACAACAATTATTTGCAAATGTTCCAAAGGAGGCTCCTCAACAACTATTTTGGTCACCTTTCTAAGAGCCCCCTAGCCTAGCCCCAGCCCCCCCTAGCCCGAGCCCCCTAAATTCTAATATCCACCCCTGTCTGTGAGGCTGGACTTTTAACCCCTGTCCACATTACAGTAAAACAAAAGTGAAAGAATAGACTGGACGTTGAGAATGACATGAGATTATTTCTCACCAACACGCCTCCAAGAATTTCAAGACTAGTTGCACGGCTGCAAGCTCAGTCGTTCCACTGGTTAGCATGGGTGCTCTTAGTTATGCATATGAATGTCAGTACACTGAAATGTAACATGTAAAATGATGTGTTTTTTATCTTGTCGGTTGTTATTTTAACAACTTCAGAGTTGCGGTTAATGGTTGGGGCCGAGCGCTTATGTCATATGTTCGAATGGGGGTCACGAGATGAAAAGGGTCGGCAACCACTGATTTAGACATTCCATACTTTTGCAACACTTAACGCATATCTTGGCCAATTTCAAAACTTTTTCAAGGTCTTGAAAACCCATTTTGAAATTCAATACTTTGAATACCGCGTGGGAACCCTGTTAATAGTGCGTGCAGAGTAAGCGGTGCCCTCGAGATCTCACATACAGTCCACAAGAAGTGCTCTGAGCGTGACTGGTATTTGCCTTGCCAGCACACATTAAGCCGATATCCCTCCCCCGTCCTACCCCACTCAAAAAGCGCTTAATTTGTGAGTGCAGCAAGTGGTCGAAAGACGACGGCCGTGGACAGTTTGTGCTTCAAAACTTCTTGATAGGGCTGCGTGTCGTACAGCGGTTTTTCGCTAAACCGACACCAAGAGAACACGTTGAAATGCTACACGTTTTGCAATTACGAAGTTATCAACCATTTTCTGTCAAGAAAAGAATCTAAATCAAAACAGTATTCAGCTGCTATCATTTACCGCAGAAAGACAGGAGGAAGCCTAAAAAAGTCATACATGAGGAGATAAACTTTCTTTATTACGAATTTCTATGGAAGGATTGACTGCAATTTACGACAGGTGAAAGTCTGAAATTAGCTTCTTGCCAGAGTGGCTGAGGTGGACGCTCTTCTCCGAGGAGTGTTACGGCGATTCATTCGATGGCCGTGGATCGACCACCCAACCTCTGGATCAGGAGTCGCCAACACGCGGCCCGTCTATGGCCCGCGACGTTTTTTGGAAAGTTTTAAATAATTAACATTTACGTAATTAAGTTTATTCACCAGGAATTTAAAAGTGCTCGACTAGCTGTCGAGTCAACAAGTTCATTTCAAACGAACGTAGAGAAGGCTAGAAATGAGTCCCTTATAACTCATGATACATTTTGCAGGAAATAAGATGTAAAGGCTGCTTGTGGTAAAGTTCAGGTACCGCCATACTTGAGGTTAACGTCATAATGCAGACCTCGGGTTACTTTCTTAGTCCTCATTTGGCCCTCGGAGCAATTTGAGACCCCTGCTCTAGATTGAGAGACGGACACTGCTATCGACCGCACAGCAAACAAAAGAATCTCACAAAAAATCGTGTTCAAAATATAGCGGGCAACACTTCCCACCGACTGCAACGCAGATTACAATCTATTACTAATAACTAGTAACTGATGTTTAAAAAGCTACGGGAGCTTTTGCCGACGCAAAATGATGTGACATACCGGCACCATCAGTTCACAGTGTATTTCACATCTGTTTCTTTTTCGCCGAGACATTTCGACCATTTTTTGCTGAGACAATTTGGTCACTAAAACATTTCGGTCATTTGTTTCACAGTTCTATCAGAACTGGCCGTAACAGTGTTTTTTCAGCCTATGCTTTCAGATATATTTTGACCGAAATGACGTAATTTTTTTTTCGGTCATTTCAAAACCATCTCGGTCTACGGCCGATAAAAAACAGCTTCAAAGCACTCACCCGCAGTGGTTGGCCGCGTTTCATGACGGCGATTTCCATACTTTTGCTGCCCGACTGCACCACCTCGAGCAGCGCTTTCACCGCCAGCTTGATGGTCTCGGTGTCGCTCGCCGCCACATCTGCGTTGTACTTTTCTTCCAAGAACTCGCGAACGGTCTTCGCGCTTCGTCCGATCGCGTTCGCCTGTGGGCGCGTTAAAAAGTGCGAGTGTGGATACGAAGCTTCAGGATCGATGCGGGGGAGGCAAACACCAACGATAGGAGGGCGCGGCATATGACAGTATCATTATTTCACGGTCTTTCCGAAGTTTAGGTCAATGAAACCTGATCACGAGTGCCTTCAGCCGAGTCTAAGAAGCATTTAGAGTCCTGCGCGGGGCGAACGCAGGTTGAACTCGGTGCGGGTCGGGAGCGGGTTAAGAAATTCTTTGTGCGGGTAAATGAATGTTGACCCAATGCATGTGAAAGTGACATGGACGAGAAATTCAATGCTACAGAGAGCTTGTCGTACAACATGGGTGTAGATGCAAACTCCAATGATGACGAAACCACATAGTGGAGTTTCTAGCTATCAGTGATTTTGCAAGAAATATATTTTGCGTGATGGCAACTAGAGCTTGCTAATGAAAGAATGTTTAACATGACTGTGCAATTCGTAAAATTAAAGAGTTTGCCAATGAACGACATACTGTTTTTTAACAGTGCTCTGAGAAAGAAGCGCTGAAGGTTGACTGAAAGGTTTCACATTTCTTTGCCAGTGTTTTGTAAGAGAATCAACTGGCTTTGAAATGACTACTGAATAAATTGACATTAGCGACGTAACACATTGCATGAGTTTTCAGTGGTTTTCAGGCACACAGTGACAGGTGCAGGTTTGGGACGGAAACAGTGCGGGACGGGCGCGGGTCAGGAGTGTGCGGGCGGGTTTACATTTTGAGGGTGCAGGGCTGGAGTGGACAAACATATTATATTTCAAATAAACCATATTTTGAAACGCGCCTTTTACGGCATCATCTGAAGTAGCGAATGCATTACTAAACTATTGATTGATAAAATGACAAAAATATTATGTGTATTGTGCGACAAGCTAACACGCCGAGAGGCCGTATGCTGCAGTTTGGTCTTCACAATTTAGTTTGTGACATCACAAGCGAAAGTCTAAACGAAAACAATGCATTCACGCGAGGTGGGGGTGCATGTCTACAGGACATAGGTGAGCAGGGTGTGCCGAAGCGGACTCCGGCCGGAAGATTCATTTTACGCCGGTTTCGCCTCAAAGGCTTGTCCAGGGACTGCATACAAATTTCTAGTGATGTCTGCTGTGGTCGGACAGAACTAAATATTATAATTTGTTAAAACAAACTTTTCTACAAAAATAAATCAGCCCAGTTCTGTTTTGCTGCAGACCAGTGTTTTTCAACCAGGGTTCCGTGGAATCTCACGGTCCCGTGAGTGGCTACCAGGGGTTCCGCCAAAACAAACCGAAATTCCCAGCCACAGTTCCATGCGGTCGTAACAACATAGACACCTACATCATTGCACAGGGTTCCAGGAGCAACACAAACATTTGCGGAAGGTTTCGCTGCAGCGAAAAAGGTTGAAAAGCACTGCTGTAGAGTGACACTAGGTGGCAGAAACGAGTATTACCTACGCTAGTCAATGGCACTCTTTCAGATATCCCTGGCCCAAGCTGCACCGTAGTTGAGTGCGGCAGTAGGTCTTCTTAGGTTTGCTCGTGTATTTAGTTTATGCTTTTGCGGTTTAGCCGTTGTTTGGTGCATTATTTTTGAACGAAAAGGCGCGTATTTTGTGAATTACGAAGAGACTTGCGTAAATGATATTTTACCACTGGTCGTTGTCCTCGTCTCACGTGCATTTTAATATCAGATATTTATAGTCAGTTAAAAAAAGAAATGCATGCTGTGAGCATTTTCAGATATCATGTAGAATGTTGAATAATAACTAAGAGATATATTGCAAAAATGCATAGGTTTTCCATGGCATAGATACATGTGACTGTTTATTGGTGGTTTGGACGTTTTCCGACAACTAGCTGCTTCCTAATAACGGTAGAAAGCAGAGATGAGAACGAATCAGGACTGATGCCAATTTTGGCCGGATCAGGACTGGATCGGACTGAGAAAATTTTCGTTGTTTTAATGTGGTTATTCTGAAAACCTCAAAAATTTTAGTTGTAATCGGATTTCACAAGTTTGCTAAATGGTAGTGTATATTTTGCCATCAATTGCAAAAACTCTGCTGGGACTATTTTGCATTTCGAACTGTATCCACCTTTGTACATGTATAACGTTGTGTTCTAGTCGCAACGTGAATATAGTTGAGTGGTTAGTGTCAATGCCTGCTGCGCGATTGTTCGTTGGTTCTGCTCTTACAATTTCCTTTGGCTTAGCTTGTAGAGGTTACACCTTTGACAGGAGTGCTTTTATTGTACTTTTTCAAAACGTTTAGGGTTTTCGTTTAGGGTGTATGTTTAAGTTTCAGTTTTAGGGTTTACCTTTACGGTGTAGGTTTATGGTTTGGATTTAGATTTTAGGTTCAACTTTTAGATTCACCGATTCGGTTTGAGTTTTAGGTTTGAATTTTGGGTTTTGGTTTCAGTTTTGGGTTTATCTTTTGGTTTTGGGTATAGGTTTTGGGTTTGGTTTTAGGTCATCAAGGATCTTACGCTAATCCAAGTGTATCGTCCTTGTCACTTGACCAATCCAAGCAATTGGATTCTCCTAATGGCAAAATAACTCTTGAAGTGCTGTTCCATCTGATGCCAAATAGAGACTTTCTGTTAAATTTTGGAAGTGCCAAAAGGCTGTGTCTTTTTTGCCTCATAAGGCATAAGGATTGCTATAACTATTTTGCCTTCAACCAATCGTATTTGGCTGAAGACAAAATAGCTCCAGTACTTCTTTTGCCTCATGAGGCAAAATAAAACTACATGATTTCATATTGGCGGATCAGGACTGGATCGGACTGATGATTTAAAAAAAATTTGTGGATCAGGACTCGATCGGATTCAAAACTGCACAGCAGTCAAAAGCAGCCCATGGCGACACAAAATACTCTGCACATCCACAATTGCGCCAAAAAGCGAACTCGCCGTTCAGGGACAAAATCGATCTGCGAATGAAACAAGTTGAGTTCGATTCGCCCGAGTCTGGCGAGTTTTTAAAAAACACAGAAAGGATGCTGTTGTGCGAAGAAAAGGCTTAATAATAACACTGCTCTTTATACACTGCACCCCGTCATTGGAACAACAACAGAATTCGAGCAACTGCTTGAGCAACAACTGCTCCACCAGTGGTTGGAAGCAACTCACTTTCCACGCGTGATACGTCCCTGACGGGTCGGTCTGGTAAATGTGCGGAGTTCCGTCGTAATCGAAGCCCACGACCAGGGCGGAGAGCCCGAAAGGCCGTCTACCAGTCGACTGCGTGTATCTCTGAACGAACAAAAAACACAAGGTTGTCGTGTGGAAGAAGCTTTTGTCGGCACTTGTTTTTACTTGTAAAACACTGCAACAAAACTTACTTGTGAAACGCTGCAACAGCGTTCAGCATCAAGTGTGCGCGAGTAAAGCGACGCAAGAACAAACACTCAGAATACACCGCGTGTGATTGAGTGTAAACTTTCTTTACCAGTGCAGCGATATGGGATCGTCGAAAAAAAAAGATAAACGTAGTTTGACGTGCTAAAGCGTTTACTCTATCACATCGAAAAGCAGGAACATGTTGGACAAGTCCGTTATCGTTGAGATGGAACGCTCACTGAAAACACAATGATTATATCTGCTGTGGGCAACACTGACAAATAAGCGACTTGTGCCTGGTTGGGGCACATAGCGTCATCTCACAACCTTAGCACCCAGGGGCGCATGCGCGGGGGGGCGATCGCCCCTCCTAAAACCTACGAAAGTAACCTTTTTCACCATAATTTCGTACAATTCGGAAAATAACATTCGCTATTAAAGGCCATTTTGTCGTCGATTTTTTTGTCACAGCAGTGCTGTGACGTATAATTCATCTCTCTTACAGCAGCGAAGCCGTTATGAGACTTGACTACCAAAAATTACTGAAGTCGCCCTCCCCCTAAGTTTACTGGCTGGATTCGCCCCTGTTACCACCGTAGTTAGGTAAGATTTCCGAAAGCGGTTGCGTAATGAATTGTGCGAATAACGTCATCAAGCTTCGGAAGTGACGACCTTCAAAGGGCAGGTCGAGCGAAAAATACTGGTTTAAATTTGAACCTGTATTTTCAATTTCAAATAACGCTAAAATAAATGTCGCCAAGACACAAAGCTGCAACAACTCAAACGGCAAACATACGATCGGAAACGGGCCGAAAATAACTTAAAACGGTTGCCATGTACAATTTTTTTTTTAAATCTTTGTATAACGATTGCCATGTACTGACGTGTGCAACGCTGTGCTCGAATCATTACTATGGAAATAAAATCAGCACAAGGGATGTAAGATCTAAACAACGTTGATATATTGTCAATAAAACACTCGTTTTCATGGCCATGCTTCCCATGTCATGTGAACCTCGTCCCGTTCTGACATTTTCGAGCCAGGGCGCCGAACTCCATTCTCAAGCAGGTTTCAACAACGCAAGCAACGCACGCAGGCTACGAGAATTGTTCGGTCGCACGGTCACCTGCTTCACAGTGGCGATGTATCGCGTGATGTACTCGACTGTGACTGGATCTTCGACGGTGAGGCGATGGCTCTGGCATTCTATCCTCGCCTTGTTGACGATGATGCGGGCGTCGGCGGTCAGCCCTGCAGCGAACGAGAAAGAAAATCACTGACTGTCATCGGCAGCAACTTTCAATCGTTAGCACCAACACAGGTCGGAAACGCTTTGTGCATGAATCGGTAAATTACTCCTCTGGATCGAAGACGTTGGTGGCAGGATTGCGGTGTCGGAGGCAAAATGTCCGACTCCTTAACATAAAGGGAATGGAATTTGGCTGTTAAAATCAATGGAAATCGTGGTGTACAACAAGAAAACTCTGTTTCAACAAAAGTTTCAAAAGAAATTGTACCACTTCAACAGGAATTCGCAATTTAGGAGTGTGATGTAAAAAATTATCCAACTGGACAGCCTGAGTCGGACAAAAAAATCCGACTCCGACTCTCCAGTGTTGTTAGGAATCCGACTCCACTCAAAAACCTCCGACTCCGCAACCTTGGTTGGTGGGAATTTGACTTCGCGTCGGATTGCAAGCGTGCATGTAGCTACACACTGCGCGCAAGGCACCTTCAGCAAGGAGTGCAAAGCTTGCTGTTCCCGAAGTCTGTTCTTCAGGAGTGCCGTTCGCGAATTGGAAAATATTTTGATTAAAAAAAAGCGCTCAACAACAGCTCGACTGCGAATGAGGGGCACCGGCTGGTAGCACGCGTACGCCAACGAGGCTTTCGCCACCAACTGGTATAGGTTATTTTGATGACTTCGGTCATGCCTGGAAATCTGACTTTAGTGGCTTCATCCTGTGCACGATGTGAGGATCGATTGTCAGTAAACGTGCCCGGAGAGAAAAACGTCGTTTTAAGGCGAGCATACCAATTGGGCGAAACCCATCTCTAACAATTGTAAGTTGTTTCTTTTGGACGCTGTATGATACACATTTGCTGCAACCAGGATTTGAAGGGAGATACCTAGGTTTTGCAACGCGAGCATTTATTATTTGCACAAACGCGTGGTGAGCGCGTATGTGCACGAATCCTGAAATTGCATACAAAATTCTAATGCAGGTCGTAGTATCAAGCGTGTGTGAGAAGCTCTGCTGGTAAGCTCGGAGCGCTCGCTCACAACAGTTCTCTTCCCTCGAGGTAACTAAACAGCTTATCCTGGTTACAAGCATCAATTCACTTTCGATTATTTTTTTAACGCACACACGCAAATTATGATTTTCTAAATACAAGTTCAGCTTACGAACTGACGCACTATGGACATAGCAAATATCATAACGGCTTGGATAAAATGCGAGGCAACGATGCAGCTGCACGATTTCAACTACTGCACGTTGGGAATTGTTCACGGAGGTGCTTCTGGACGGACAGGTCTGCGTTTACCAAACATATTGGGATTGGTAAGATTATAAAAAACTGGTGTGAAAAAGCAGTTCTGGGAGATCGGTGTCAATTGCTGAGGGCCAGTCCTTACGATGGTCAGCTGACGTTGATGACCTCCGGGTCTTTTCGTTATCCATGTAAAACAAACAAGCATTGACAGTCTGTCTTACAGTTGTGATCCCGGCTGTTTCCTATAATCATGCGCCTCTAACTGATAATGTGTCGTTGGTTTATTGTCGACCTGAGTCGCATGACAGCAGATTTTTAGGCAAGAGCTCACCAGCAAACGCCATGCAGACATGATCGTCGATAGTGCAGATTTTGCGTACGGTCCTTTCTTCCTGCAGCTTTGCAACCGATTTCTTTTCCACGCCCAAAACAACGACATCTCTTCCTCTCACAGCAACCTTCGTAGAAATGGTAAAAGTTCACGAGTTGCAGCAAAAACTCTAATTCAGTTCTCTTTCGCCTGCAAATCTTTACAAAACTACATTGATGCCTTTGAATGAACTCGCTCAAACTGTCACTTCTCAACAGGAGAGGTCACATTGTTTATGAGTAGAACAAATACAATATACTGTGTTCTAAGCTTCATTATCGATTGGACTGTGCACTCTGAATATGAACATGCATAGATACCAATCACATAAAAAAGCACACTGCAAGCAGACCATTACAGAAAACCACGCGCACATGGTTGGTCTGTCGGCAGAGTTTTCATCACAAAAAAATTCTCATTGACACCTACTTAGATTGCACAATAACAATATCAATCTTGAAACACAAAGCGAAAATCACTTACAGCTGTTGAACCTTTTTTAACAGCTTCTTGAGCATATTCCACTTGAAATAAGTGACCGTCTGGTGAAAACACTGTAATGGCACGATCGTATCTTGACATTTTGTTGAATGTTTTAATGATTTTAACTACAAACTCTGCAAAGAAAAGGAACAAGTTGAATAAAACATCAGCCACTGTTTCTTAGTATGACATTCACTTTGCTACGAAGTCTGGCAAAACAGAAAATCTTTAAGAAATGCTGATGAACTGTCTAATTCCATGCAACAGCACGCCAGACAAAAAATAGGCTGCCGTAGTGATTTAACAACTGATATTCTTACAAATCAGTCGTTACTATTTGCTTTAACAAATCCACAACAATACACTGCACAACAAGTTGTACGTTTATATCTTCTTGAATTTGTAATTTTATCTTTTCATTGACATTGCAACTCTGGTTAATTAGCATGTGGACATAACAAATGTTCTGATCGCATAAAAGACTCATGTAGGTTGTTGGCAAAAGACAAATCCTCTGCATAACTTTAAAAAATGAGTTTGAGCAAAGATAGAAGCATGTCATGCACTCGTTTTTTTTAAATAATATTTCAGCACCTTAAAACCTTGCTTATTCAAAGTTACCAGCAAACTTGAGTTTCCACTGACAGCACCTGTCGAATTTCAGAGATGTTTTAGCATCGTTTTTTATGCTTTGTGAAGTTCAGGAGTGAACAAGTTAACTTCAGAGTTTCTTTGAGGTGGGTAAAAATCTATTGAGTAGGTCCTTGTATGGTGTTTTGGATTCTGCAGGTGAGACAGGAATGGCAAGCATTGTTCTCACTTTGGTAGAGCGCATTAGCAATGCTTGTAGAACTCCATAAAAACTGGAATAAAACCAATAGAGCACAACACCAGAAGGCATCTGACATGCAATTGGAAACATAACAATAGAAACAAGTCTCACACCATAGATGATAGCTTTGTTAAGACCTTGAAGCTTCCTTTTTCCATCTCCTCTGTAAATTTCAATGACACTAAGATTTGCACAACAAAACAGCAGTGGCAAAACAAAGTATGGATCAGGCACACATAGATTAGGAAACCACAAACAGCCCTCTTGAGCTAGCTGGGAAGCTGTCTCAAACACAACTGCATTGCTTGTTGTAAAAGGTAAACTAAGAGTTAGATCTCTTAAAGCAACAGACATAGAGAACCATAACGGTATCTGTACCCATGGGAGCATAAAACGCTTGAAAAATCCTGGAACCTTGTGCTTTTGAAATAAGGCATTTTTCTGAATAGCAAAGTTATGGTGATAATGCAATGTCTTTGTAGTTTCATCCCATTGTAACTTTTCACTTGTCTTTTGTAGTTCTGCTTTGAGCTCTTGATCAAGCTTCATCAGTGCTGGCATCACTTGTTGATGTTTCACATTGGCTCTCATTTGAGTCACCATCAAAGGTGACATGACCAATACTCGCATCAAAAATGTTGACAGCAAAATAGATTCTGACCAGGGGAGACATGAAAAATCATGAGTGTATTTTAAAAAACACTCTACATAGTTAATCCAGCTGCTGTCAGCAAATTGCTGATAAGCGTTACTCAAAATGCCTGGATCTTCATATTTTCCATAATCAGAAACTTTGCCAGAATCACTAAAACTTCTATATGCAATTGCCGAGGCTTGATGTGAACATATTTTGGCACATAGCTTGCCTCCAAGCCAAAAACCAGAAGTTGTTGACACTTTGTGAAACCTCACTACCTTATATGCTGACCTTTGACAAGATGGATGTACCATTGAAAATAGGAGCAATCATTGATTACACAATTACAAATATATCTACTTAAAAATATCTGCAGCTGAAATTGAAATCAGAAAAAAACTAGAAATTCTGAACACTATTGATTACATTGCAAAAATATATGCATAACAGGCATGCATCACAAACCAAGCATGAAAAGTTATCATTAACCATTAACTTCTAGACTGGTTTTCTGTATGGTCAGTTCATATCAAAAGTTTTTATCACGTCAGGAATATGTCACAAACTGTATGTAATAAAAGAACATTTTACCACCGCACCACTGTTCATAGGTAAACATACACAATCATACCACTGACATAGACTGCACAAATTACTTAAATCTAAAATTCAGACTATATCTACACAAAATAGATACATTGTGAAGTGTAGTATTAGGTACAAGTTCGAAGCTTACGTTACATCCTGATGACAGGAAATTACTTGCTGCCACCTTAACTGCTGGTGTACAAAATATTTGTACTTGGATATCATGCAATGAGCTGCTATTTTCATGCAACTAGGCAAATTTATTGCTCACCAGCTGATTGTGAGCAAGTTGAAGTAACCTTCAGGTGTGGTGAGTCTTCTAGTTTGCATTTAAAAAAATTAGAAAATTTTGGATTTCGTTTTTTGTGAGCGACGTCACAAGTGGGGTAGGTTTTAGGCCTTTTTGGCCCAAGTTACCTAGCCTTGGATGCCAACCGCTAGAGGGAATTTTTTGACTCAAGTTTTTATTGAAAATTAGGCTGTAAGTCTTTTGAGCGTTTGTGTGGCTTTCTAACATTTCTGGTTCAAACGTTATGACCTAAAATCAATAAAAAATTGATGAATTATGGGATTAATCATTTTTCAATGCAAACTAGAAGACTAGCTGCATCTTTAGAGGGCTTGAACAGCTCTCTAGCACAATTGGCTGGTGAGTTACAGAGTTGCAAAGTGATGGTAAATAAGTGGCTCACGTGGGTCTCAAAGGTAAATCCACCCAGCAGCAAAGGTGTTAAGAATTCATTAATCATTATGTGAATCTGACACTTGTTAACCTGCATGCATTATTGCATGGGGCATTAACGCAATAGGCTTAGGTAAAAAAGTTGAATAGGCTTGCAGTTCAACTACATTATTACTAGATAGTTCTAACATTTTATGAAGACTTTTTTACATATTAACCAGCTGCTCATACAACATCTGCACTTGTGCTACAGTGCTTCACTAGCTGTCATGCATAAACATAAAATAAGGCATTGTTAAAAACTAGGCAATGTGAGTCTAACAGCGTATTCTGGATGCTAACATATGTAAGTAGGCAGGGTATATTTTTCCGTAAGAAATGGTCATGTGACAAGGATGATACACTTGGATGAGCACATCGTCCTTGTCAGATAATGTAAAATCCTAATCCCAAACCTTAACCCTAAAGCTAAACCTAAACACTAAAGCAAAACCCTAAACCAAAGTCTTAACCTTAACCCAAAACCTGAATCCTAAACCAAAGTCTAAACCTTAAACCTGAACCTTAAATCTACACCATAAACCCCAAACCTAAACCACAACCCTAAAATTTATAAGAAAATTTGAAGAAGCACATAAAAAGCATTCCCATCAAAAGTGTAACAGTTGGAAAACAAAAGCAGAAATGGTGAGAGCTGAACCTGCGAGCACTCACACAGCAGCCACAGACTCATCCGCTCAAATATGTTCACCGTGCTGCTAGTGTGACAAACTCAGTGTTATATCTGGAAAAAAGTGGATATGGTTCTGAACAGGTTCAAATGGCAAATTAAACACTACCATACAAGTATGTCTAAGATTGTCGATGTTCATACCCCATCAAAGACGGCTTTGAAAAATCAGCAAGCTTTATATAGATTATCAGTAATATGCTCCAGACAAGCAATGAAACATTAGCCCTGGTGTCTGAAAAGACACAGCCTTTTATAGGAATGGCAGTGTCTAAATGCATGTTTCCGGTTTTTGCTTTGGAAAGACTAAAACACCAAGATGCCAGCAGCAACAGGCTTGGCAGAAAGGAAGTAAACACAAAAAACAAACCCTAAAGGTAGCCCTAAGCTTAACCCTTACACCTAATGCTAACCCCTAACCCTAACCCCTACTGAGTGCTAACTGTAACACAAATGCTAACCAAAGCCTAAACGAAACATGTAAGGGAAAAGTTTGGAAAGTTATGAAAAAAGTAAAAAAAAGAAAACGGAAGTCACCAAGGTGAGAGCCGAACCAAAAAGCAATGGCATACCAGACTTGAAGCATAACCACTACGCTACAAGCAGCATGCCGATTGCATGACAAACTGAACTTTTTATTCAAATTGCGTCATGCCACGAGAGCAAATGTTCGACTGGTGGCACAATAGCTCCAGTCAATCCTGTTGCTGCCAGAATATTGGCGGTAAAATAGACACTACCAAAATATTACCATCCAAAATTGCTCACCTCTGCAAAATTTCTGCTTACTTCTTTCATACCAAAGGCTCTAAAGACTCATATTATAGCCTAGTTTCCAATATCCCCTTGAGTCAAAAAATTGGCTGTTGGCATTGGCACCCAGGTTCCAGTGATCTCGGACAAAAATGTGTAAATGTACCTCCATTATGTCACTTACAAAAACCCAAATCTTTCCAATTTTCTGAAGATCTTAACTAGAAGACTTTCCACATCTTTAGAGGGTTTGAACAGCTCTCTAGCTCAATTGGCTGGTGAGTTGTGGTGGTGCAAAGTGACAAAAGAAAAGTGGCTCAAATAGCATGTACGAATGTATCGTACATGTGCAGCAAAGGTGTTAGCATAAAGTATGTTTTCTACTTACATACACAATCTATGCTAATATCTGGTCAGGATAGAACAGTCATACAATAATTGTGCAAGCAAAAACAGATTCAGGTGAAGCTGAATTGAGCTTTGAGTTGTTTGGGAATAAACAACACCTGCCGTTTCAAAACCACTTTGATAATTTCCCATTTTGGCCCCAACATCTGAGACAATATTGATCACTCCATGTATGAGCTTTTTCATTTACATCCAAAAAACATTACAGAGATATCCTAATCGCCGCACATGAAGGTTGAGTAAATAGCAGTGATTCAGTTGAGACTCACTAGACTGTAACCCTCGAGACCTGGTTGAAACTTCAGGACCGAGACTTGAAATTTGAGAACACTTGAGACATATAATTTGTGGACTTAGCTGAAATATTTCAAAAAAATATTGTCATCAGCACTAAATTGATTTTTTTCGAACTTCTGGAATTTTTCCGACCTGTTTCAATTGTTTCTTACCTGCAAATGTAACTGACAAAAATTTGTTTAATTATTAAGTTTTACTAAGCCATTTCTTTACGATATTCAAAGACGCAAAACAGTAGGCTGTGACCCAGACCTGTAGCCTTCAAGACTGAGACCTGAAACTTTCAAGACCGAGACTTGCAAAAATGGGTCTCAAGACCATTCTCAAGACTGAGTCCTAAGACTCCATCATTGGTTATTAGTGTTGAAGAGTCCATCACTCGTTATTGGTGTTGGTGCATCACACTGCACATTTGCCCTCATTTCTCTTCTTTCAACAGCGAACTTTGTTTTGTCCTCTTATGCATATTACCATTGACTTCATTCTTTAACTTTTTTTCTGTTTGTGTGTGCATTTTTGATTGCATGATTTGTTTTACTGTGTTGCTACTGATGTTCTTTTCTTTTGCAGGACCAGCATGTTAGACACTGCAGATCACTACTGGTCGTCGATGGAGTTTAAAAGTAGAATTTTTACTATACCCAACCGCAAGAGCTCCCAGTCTGTTTTTTTTGCTGAGACATTTTGCTCACTGAGACACTATGGTCAGTTGTCTAATAGTCGTATTAAAACTTGCCATAACAGTGTTCATTACCTATATTTTCAAACATTCTTCTGACCGAAAAGACTATTTTTTTCAGTCATTTTAAAAACATTTCAGTCTATGACCAAAAAAACAATTCCCTGCCACTTCATTCTAACAATATGACGGCTGCATTCAATGACTCACCCAACTGGCTTATCCTCATTCTATAACGACTGCAAACAATTGTAGAGCTTTCTCCATGCAAAAGGGTATGACAATAAGAGCTGAGTTTCATTTTAGCTGATTCTTGTGGATTTGAGCACCTAATCTACCGAGAAAGACCAGTGGTGACCCAGCAAACCTGCGATACTGTGTTGATCATCTGGCAGGTCTTTCCCACGTATATGCAACACTTCGATCTTAACCTGGTTTGCAAGATTACCAACCAGTGAAGGAGCAATTACTTCATAACTTTGTGTTTCTTTCGGTGTCCAGATGTTTTTGCAATGATTTCTTTGTGTTGTAATTTGCCAATTATAGCCAAATGAACTCAACCCAAACTCCCCAAGGCAGTTGTTGACAAGTTCAGTTGCATTCCTGACTTGTAAAATCATTATAGCATGTATGGATGAAAACTTCAGCATGTACTAGCCCTAAAACATGATCTAGTGTACATCTACTTTTAAGTTATGTTCAGATTTTAGCTCTGAAGCTAAGGAAAGCTGTTAGAATAAAAAAATCAAAACTTTTGCACATTTCTGAAAAAGGTCAATAGCACTTTCAAATGGGTAACCTACATAATACCTTGTTTTTATTAAAAATAAAGTAATTTTTAAAAAGTCTCAGTCTTCTCATAAAAAAAAATATGTTTTTACAAACCATATACATATGCACGTTTTTCAAGCATGACAGTTCCAAAAGATTATGTTAGAGCAGTTGTTCTTGAGCAGGGGGCTTCAATAAATATTCAGGGGGCATAAGCCCTAAGCATTGTATAACACAGAAAATCGGATCAATAAATTTACCAAACAATACATTTGTTTTTACAATTTCTTCATAGCCAAGGGGCTTAAAACTAAGGACAAATGAATACTTAAGGCATGGTAAAGGTCGGCCCACAGGCCAAATCCGGCCCGCGAAGCTGTTTTGTGAATGAAACACTAATATTCAAATGAAAAACTTGTTGATTGGTAAAATGTAATAATCCTGAAACAATCACATTACATAAGATCAGATGTCCAGCCCTCGAACTGTTGTGTAATAGCTCATGAGGCCCTCTGACAAAACTGTTTGGAGACCCTGTCATATCACAAAACGAAAGGGTCATTCCATGTCAAATCACCCAAAAAAAGACAATTCTAAACCCTACCCTTTCAGAATGTAATGAAATTTGGCATACATGTTGGTTTCGGCCCCCAAACATCAAATCTAAAATTTTTTGCTGATTGGGTGATCGGTTTCCGAGATATGGGAGGGTACTTTTTTGAAAATTTAGAGAAAATAAAGGGGGGTGCCCAACTTCAAAACACCACATCTTTTGAACCAGTGGTTCAATCTAAAAAAGTAAGGTATCTTTAAAAAGGGAAAAAAGCCAGGTATTCAAATCTGACATCATTTTTGTGATTTAGGTAAATTTTGGGGTGATGACGTTTTGACCTATATTTTGACCCTGAAATTGACCCTGTGCATCAAATTAAAAAATGCCGATGACCATCCGATATCACAGCCCTATTTCTTACCTACAATATATCAAAATATAGAATACGTAAAATTTTTTGTTTCTGAGTAATAACAAATTTAAACTAGCATATGTAGACAATATTGGTTAAGTTCACGCAAATCAATTGCAGAGCAAGTCTTCCAAATGCCATCATTTTGCCATGCACAACTTCAATGCCAGGGTTAGGGTTACAGCTTGTTTTTTGGACATTGCAGAAGGTCAAATTGACATGGCAAAAGTATATTTCTGTGGTGAATTGACAATGTTAGAAGGTTATGTATCCAACTGAATGTATGTCACCTACACTATATTCCGATATGAAATGTGTTTTTAAGGTACATAAGGTTGTTAACATTTCAGGAATAATTTCATGAACTAGACTTGCCTTGGAAAAATTATGCTACCATGTGCAAGAAAATTTTGCAAAAATCCCCAACATACAGAATTGCTCAATTCTGCTATTAGTAGCCTTAGTAGAACTAAGGCTTGTATATGCCAAAATATCACCTATTTTTGCAAAATTTCACTCACAAAACTTTCCCAATTGACACAATTTCGCATATCAAGTTTTCTCACATTTTATTTCAAGGAAGTGACTATGGACACGCCTGTCCTGACGCAATTCAAATAAAAGGGTCAGTTTGTAATTCAAACGGCCTGGGTCTCGTGGTGTAGCAGTTATGCGTTATGGCTACTATGCCAACGGTTTTCCGTTTAATTCTCTCACCTTGCCGTGTTCACTTTTTTAAAACTTTTTTTCAGGCTTACGTGTTACCTTTATGGGTTAGAGTTAGGATTACGGTTAAGGTTAGGGCTTATCTTTTAGTTTACGTTTAGTTCATTTCTACCAACCCTACTACACTCTCACTGCGCGTTACTATTATGTCATAGGTTAGGTGGCGTATGAGATGAATAATAAGTTTTCAAATTTCCAGATTCATAGGCGTATCCATAGCCACTGCCTTATTCAAAATTAGATTAAGCACAGCTCATTAGCAGGAAATAGGAGTTGTTGCTTTCTTTTAAAGTGACTATAGGTTTACCACAGGTGATGCAGTTCGAATACAACATCAAACCTCCGCAACCAGGCTCCGCTATTTACGGAGCTCCACCTTTTACACTACAGGCAACCATTTTAGGCGAATAACACATTTTGTTTGGAAAAAAAACTCTTAATGCACAAAATAACTATATTTTCTAAAAATTTAGGGAGGGACATGGCCTCTCTGCCCCCCCCCCGTCTGACTACGCCTATGCTTTCGATACTGTTTGGGCAGTTTTGTCCCAACCCACTATGACTATGTGACTATACCTCCAAAACGGTTACGTTTATCCTGCATTAAAATCACCAGTCACCACTGGCGCAATCATAGACAACAAACAACTCCGTTTTAAACGTAAACGTGTTGTGTGTTCGATACATGTGTCAAAACACTTCGCGAAAAGGTTTGCAAACAAATGAAGCTCACATTTTGCTTTCCTCAAATTTCACATTATATATATACTGATCAAAATAGCGCCAAAAGGCAGCACAACAAGTCAAAAACTTCAATCAACCGTTCTTACGCATCTGGAAGTCGTATGCAAAAATCGAATTTTTGGAAATTTTCAAATAATAATTGAAGCACTTTCAGACGATAGGGGCAAAAGATTCAGGGGTTGATCTTGATTGCCCTAAAAGCCGACATTAAGAATGCACTAAGAAAAATAGCGCCCTGACAGTGAACCCTTCAAGTCCCGCGTGCGCCACTTTTCTTGTAGAACTTTGCAATCCTATAACTCGCCAGGCGAATGAGCTAGAGAGCTGTTCAACCCCTCTACGGATTCAGCACGTCTTGTAGTCAAAATCGAAAACAATAATTTTCGGTTTCGGTGGGGAGTTTTCTGGAGGTGACATCACAAAGAGGACATGTTTTGGAAATTTTGTCCATCTTTGGCGGGCCCTGGGCTCCAACCCATTGACCCATTCTTTTGGCTCAAAATTTTGTTGGAAACTAGATGAAAATCCGCGTCTATTGAGCCCTTGGTTGACTTGCTAGCATATCTGTAGCCAAAATTATGGGCCAAAAACTGTTTTTTTCCTAACTTTTGAGGAAAAAGCATAATTTGCCCTTTCAGGCCAAACTTTGGCCGGCCATAACTCGGCAGCAGATAGAGCTAGAGAGCGGTTCAAACCCTGTAATGACTAGTGGCTTCGGGTAGTTTAGAATAAGAAATACATTTTTAAAATTTGGATGGGGGGGTTTGGGCCTGTGGGCTCATGATGGGGGTCTGTTTTTTGGTTAATTATATGACGTCATCTTCCGATCCCACGCGCTAATATACAGTATTTTTGGATTCTTGGCAAAAACACGCGTTTTTAGAGCCCTTGATCAAGTTTCTAGCTTTTCTGGTTCAAAAGTTATGCCAAAATATTCCAAATATGTCAGGAATTCCCAAGGGCATTCAGGGGATCTCCCATATCAATATTCTACCATTTTTTGCCATAACTCATCAACCAGAAATGCTAAAAAGTCCATCAAACCCTCTAAAACCTCGTACTATAGCCTAGAATGCATTTAATTGTTGTTTCAAAAATAACTATTAGTAGCAGTTTTCGCATAAAACTTCAAATAGCGTGAGAACGGGCGGTTGAAGTTGTTATTCTGGCTTTGTCAGTGTCGGGGCGCTATTTTGCTTAGTGTATCCTTAAACCACGATAACGTGTCAATATATTGTGCCTCTACTGACCCCTCAGTGAAAGTAGAGTCTCAGGTCTGCGTATATGCAAGTTGTGGACACTTGATCCTTAAAATGCAGCATAGCACAACTAAACAGTCAAAACAGACAATTTCCACGACTCGAGTCACCATTTTTTACATTGACTCGAGTCGAGTCCGAGTCACCAAAAATGGTGACTCGAGTCGAGTCATTGACTCGAGTCACGCTATCACTGACTATCAGCACTGTAAGTTAGGATATCAGAGGCAAATACACTCAACGCTACAACACATCAATTCATAACTGCAAAAATATCAGGCTGTACGTTAAAACAAGGGAGCAAAACACATTCATCACTGCGCCAGAGCAATGTAGAACTGCAAATGAGGCTGCTCTATTTGTCTTGTTCAATACGAGAACAGAACGTGTGCCGCTGGACTGTGAACGCACACCTTCAGTGTGGGATTGATCTTCGAACCTTGTGATGGATGTATTGTGACGTCATCGATGTTAACTCTGAGCCAGATGAATCGGCCAAAGAGAGCTCTAATTTCCATGTGGATGGAAGTCACTTATAAGTGTCGCTTGCTTGGTCTTTCCCTTCTCCTTCATTTGGCCGACTTTGGTCACATGTAGCGGTCGAGCTAGCGAGACTGCTACAACTGTTTAACACACACCCCAGTTTGCAAGATCGAATCTTGCTAAACTACACAAGAATTGAGAATGCGCATAAAATACGCAAGAAAACTTTCGATATTTTATGTATAGAAGTCCAGCAAACTTTTGGTTTTCTTCTTTCCCTGCTGAGGCATTCGCAAATGCCTGAATGCTTCTATGTTAACAACTGCTTTTGAGCTCGTGCAACCGTTCTATCATCCTACAGAAATTGGTAGTGGAGCCAATGCGGTCAGCGCTTGCGCTGGTCATCCACAGCAGACAAAATAACAATTGTTTCTGATAAAACTATAGCGGAACACAATCTTAAACTCGCATAGTAGACGAAAGGTCTGCAAAGAGTGGTGAGATGGTTTCTGGATTCAGATGATAACCCAGATTCCCACCAAAACCTAATTATTACTTTTTTTGTCCATTTACAATGTTCCTTGAAATTTGCATGCAAATTCAATCAGTGGTATTTCCATTAAGACGACAAATTATCAAGCAAAAAGCATGCGAAAACAAATAATCTCCTTGTGCAGGTAATAAAGATTTTGTAAAATATCAAGCTCAAAGGGGGGTTTCAACCCCAACCCCCTTTGAGTACTCCCTTGCTTGAATTCAGATATGTGCAGCATTGATTGATTTATGCTTCATATGACTCAGCTAATAACAAAAACAATACAAAATACCATCATGCAAAAAGTAGGCTAAACAATTATCAGTGGAGATCTGAATAAATAAAAATCGATCGCAAGAGAATTGATCAATGTAAACAAAGATTGTCACTGTGTCACACAGGCATGGACGCCGGAACGTTTGTGCATTACGGGGGTACTTCCCCCTGCCCTTCGGAAGCGGGGGTGACGGGGGCACAGGTGTCCTTACATAACAGAATCAAACGTAATTTCATGATTTATCAAGATCGACTTGAAACAAAGTTATTGCAGCTATTCGTGCACACACAAAATTCAGAAGGGTTTTCATTAATTTTAGTTGTTAGTTTTGAGGTCAACATTGTTGCTGAACATGCAAATGCGAAAAAAATGACTATTATGGGTGCGCTTTTACACTGAACTCAAGCAAACAGTTTTGAACTCGTGGTACGTGAAAACCATAAGCATTTGCCCCTCCCTGGAAATTGGAACTAAGAACCATAGACGTAGCAAAGTGTTGCCATGCCCCGCTCCAAATTTTTTAAATATCTAGTCATTTTGTGTTTTGAGAGGCGATATCCCAAACAAACTACTGTTGCTAGCCCAAAATAAAAAAATGTTGGCCCCCCAAAAATTTTGGGCTGACTAGGCCACTGCTATGAACCAAAGTTTTCTAGAAAACTTGACATCAGCAGCTCAGTTATGATTAATTGATTTGTTTCTTGCAGTGACAGTTTATTTGCCTGCACGACACTCACACTGCACAAGAGCCAGCTTCACTGTTGTGGTGTCATGCAGTGATGAGCCTGCAGTTCACTCAGATCCGCTCATTTGCCTGCGGAGGCAGGTTGCGAAACTTGCGTGCGGATTGTTTTACTGTTATTCTTTATTGTGCAACAATAACACGGCATCAAATCTTCTAATGTTCACTTCAAGTTACGATCTTAAGCGTTTTGCCGCATGTGACTGTTGAAGGCAGACATATTGGGAAGTAATGCAGCGAGGGAATGACTGCTGATAGCGGTATGCAGTAGACGTTACACATATTTATCTGTTATACTTGGCGTTCCGCAAAATTCCAGATCAACATTAAATTTTTGGCGTTTACAAACGAGAAGAGCCTTTTTGATGTATTTGAGGCGTAGTCGGAAATGTTTGCTTTCTTTGGCAGCAAAACCAAACTACATGAAGTTTGAATAAAGCAGAACACAAAACATTGACGCAAAGCACAGCCACAGGTTCTAGAGTCGAAATCAGCTTCACCTGGAAAAATAATTGTCATGTGATTTTGTGCACAAGACGCCTGATTGAACGTGCGTTTTGCTCAATACCGGTCGTAAACCACCTTCTCACAAATTCAGATTTGTTCGTAAATTCATGTGCAGTTGTTTACCACTGAATTTCAACATGATTTGCGCTGGTGTTGAGGCATGATAACATTGGAAAACGCAGGTTATTTTAATTGCACGTCTGCTACAGACAAGAAATATAATGCCATGGCATTTCCGGTATGCCGCTACGCGGAGGGCTCGTTAGACAAACCATTTTCCAGTCACAACCGGGTACACATATCAGATTGATTAGACGGGTTTCGTAGATGGGCGGGATGTAGAGGCTTCAACACTTATCATCTCGAACAATTCATTAGTTTATGTCCCTGAGTTTCCTCCGGGAAGAGTCGCGAGGTCTGCAGCCCTAGGAAAATTCGAAACACCTCACGATCAACAGCAATATCAGATAGTTTGGTACCACATCAATAAGGGACCAAGCAAGGTCGGAGACGTAGTAACGCCAATTGGTCCTAGAACGACATCTGGACCATTTTCCCGTGGGTGTAGGCTTTCCTCACCAATCTTTCAGCAGGACTTTCCTCGCCAATATTTTGTTGGACATTTTGAACACATGACCCAAGCTGTGGTCTCTCGATGAGGAGAAGACATAGCTCGACACTCAGGGAGGTACAAAAGTCACAGCTGCACACTTTATCACGAATTGTCACGCCGTGAACTCTGCAAAAATCTTATCTCCATTCCTTTCATATGAGATAGTTTTGTTTCAGATCTTGCTCAAAGTCCATGACCAAAGGTGAGGATCGAAGCAAAGTCCGATAACTAACAGTTTTGCAATGTTTGAAAGCTTTTGTCAACACAATGCGACAAGCCTCACGCAGAATAGCGTTTGCTTTAATAATTCGCGTACCAATCTCTTTGCTCCAATTTCCATCACTCGTGAATACCATACCAAGAAATGCTTGATCGAATATTCGTGTTTTATCTTCAACTTTTACATGTATCACGTTATTTTTGTGGAGGGATTGTTCATCATTGTGCAGTGAGAGGAGAATGAGGATACTATCAAACCATCCATTGAAATTAACCGTGCGTAGTCGAGGGGAACCCATGATGTTGTGTGGAATTTCTTTATGCTGTTCTGCGCATCTTTGTCACGTGTTTTTTGCACAGTAAATTCTTGATGGCTTCTATGGTTCGTTGTTAATTGATTGCTAGATCTGTGCATTGAGGGCCACTGTCTGCGATTTATAATTTTCAAAAATTTATATTCCAGTGAACATTAAATCGTGTCGGTTCTATCATTCAAGAATGCAACGTAAGTGTCAATATTTTCTTTGCTGGAAACATGATCTACAAGGTTGATTACCGAATGAATCAGGACTTCGTCTCTAAGCAAACTATCAGCACATGCCTAACAATCGAAAAATTCTCTCGGCGTCGCCAATAAGATTGAAAGTAAAGATATGAAAGTTATGAACTGGAACACACCGTGCTTTTGTATTGCGAAAACTGCAAATGTTGCATGAAAATTGCTTGGAAGCACATCCATTGCGCATAGTTGGTGAGACCAGGCTTGATTTTTTCAAGAATCATTGAGTTTTGCCGCAGCAGCAAAGCGCGATGTCGGTCACGCTAATGTAAAAAGAAATTGTAGTTACTTGAGAGCAAACTAACTCTTCCTCTTTATGTAAACCCAAGCTTTAAACATTCCTAACTTCGCTATCGTCTAATTACAGTACAATGATCCTTACAGATTGTGGATTTACTGTCACCAAGCAAAACCTTGTCAGCTTCTAGCCTGATCTCATGAACTCTGCTCAATAGAATTAATTTTTGTTTATTACGTCCTAAAAATAGAAGTGAAAGGTTTGATTTAATTATCGGTTTCTGGAAAAGTAAATAGCTTTTTCATGTTAAAAGTCTCAAAATGGTAAATGAACAAGACAGTTTGTAAATGGGTGATTTCATGGCAGAAAGGAGACCAAAACATCGTCCACTCCAAACAGTCTCATGAAGAAACGTGATTGTGCAATGCCCAGCCTCTCCTTTGAAGGTTTATAAATTGCCTCACGACTGTGCTCGCAGTAGACACAATGCAAGGCCTCTCCAACACATATGCCCGCACCAACGCCTTCACATGTTTATACCCCTTAATGCTGAAAAGCGAGCTGTGAAAATGGCCCGACCGCTCTGTGCGAAGGAATTATGTCGTCAGTTACTGCCATGAAATGCACAAAATCAATGTAAACAATCGCGCATCGGGTGTTGCGAGCGTTAGGGCTTTATGCATAGGAGCCCGTCAGGGGTATTCCTGTCTCCCCACCAACTATCCACCACTGGAGACCCCACGTTGCGAGTTGCGACCGCTACGCATCTGGGGGTCCAAGTGGAACAGCATTGAGTGCTTCTACTCTTGGAGAGTGAAAGCCACGCGTAAACCGCAATTTTCAAAAAAATCTGGAACATCACTCACATAAAAGAGCGCTAACTGGTCAAACAAGCTAAACGATATCCTTGCGTGTTGTGGATATCTCTTCGAAAAACCGTCGTTGTCCTAACACTGTGGATCTGGAGGATTTGAAAGGATTGAAACTCTTCTACTCCAGCCTTGAACAAGAAAACCTTTCCCTGGCTTGTTTGGTGATACAGTATTTGCAATTCCCCAGCTGGCACGTTGTGTTGATGAATGGATCCAACTATAATCTGCTTAACAAATATGCTATAGGAAGATAGATATTTAACCGAAATTATGCTACAGGATGTGATGAAAGTGTTTAGGCCTTGCTGAAAGCCAGTTGCCCAGGCTTTGCTGAACGTTTTCACAAAAACGCTTTCTTGGCAATTAGGAAGATGTTAACTACGTTAGCTTTCTCTAGATATCTCCACGGTCTAACTTAGGGGTTGATCACCACGAAATGTTTTTTGTGACAACGTTTCACGTTAATGTTGGTTTTGCTCACTTGTATAGAAGAAACTAAGCAGGCACAGTTTAACTTCCACATTGTTTGTAATGCATTTGAGAGACGTTTTCCTATTGACCTGCAAAGAACATCACTTCACCACTAAGTATGTTGCGCTTTTTCAACATTTCCTAAATCTGAGAATTACTAAGTCGAAATCTCTGAACGCAGCCTTATGTAACTAACACACCCGGAAAGTTTGTTCAATGTATTGGGGGAAACTTTAATAGATCGCTATCGCCGCAAGGACATAAAATATATATTGCAAGCAACACATTTTAAATGCGAGAATGCAGCATTTCCTGGTACATCCCAATAAGCAATCGCTGCAAACTTAAAGGCACACTGCAAACTAGCACACGTTTTGTAAATAACAAATCCCGGTGCGGTTATGACAAGCAGAAAACGGGCGCATTGTTTTCACCTTTCGAAAAATAGAAGTTTCTTTTTGATTTACTGAAATACTTTCACAATGTTCCTAGATAATACACTTGTACCACATATATCCAAAACCGGTGAGGTCGTACAAATCTTTCACGAAATAACAAAAAAACGATTCAAGAGTGGATTTGGATTTTTTCGACATTTCAGATATCACAATGGCATTGTTAGCGACAGCTCGTGTATTGCCTTTCGATTTTGAAAGGCAGCTTATCTTTTCCTTTCCATCAATGCCGCGCGCGCAGTAGAAGCCGCGTTCTTTGACAAACTCAAAATTGGCGCGAGTTACTTTGAGCGGAAGATTCAAAAGCTGCTGAACTCGAATCATTTCAGCTCCGGGATCTGTCATTAGCCGATCCCCGTTTACAAAAACAAAACGGTTGAGGTTGAAAAATTGTAACCAGTGTCTCAAATATATGGAGTAAAAACTTCTTGTGACTATGTCCAAATCTTTCTTTTCTTGCACTTTTTCCAGACGTTGATAGATGTCTGTGGGATTGTTGAAAGGTCCAGCAACTCTCTTTATTTCTTTTGTGGCGTATTCAACATAATGATCAAAAGTTCTGAACTTTTCGTTCTGTAAAAGATAGAAAATGTGTCATAATCTCCTTTTTCGCACAACACCAGACTCTCCAGGAAAACCCGTTTAGTCCAGCGGTTCTCATTTCGGTGGTGCGAAACGGGGAATCTGGGGTCAGAACTACACTGGAAGATTGCAGGCGATTATTTAAGGCAATATGGAAAAATGGTACGAGCAGTGAAAAAATGATTTTCAGTCTAGAAGGGGTGGTGATTGGCAAATCGTTGATGTTGGCTTCAAAAACAAAATTCGATGTAGTTAAACATTGAGTGTAAACAAACGTATTACATGCAGCCCCGCAACTAGGGGGGCGAAGCCTCCTCTTGAAAATTTTTCGCCCTCTGGAAAAATGTGCTGGACATAGTTTAAAACTACTAGACATAGGTTAAAAAATTGGGGTCCCTCAGAAAATTATTCGCGCCTCCAGATATTTCAAGCTGGTTACAAGCCTGGGTACATGCAGAGTAATATCAGCAAAACAACTGCTGCAATATTAGCAATACTATTAGTCCCCCAAATTTTTAGGATATATAGTCATTTTGTGTTTTGTGAAGCAGGTTCCCAAACAAAAATATTGCTGCTCACCTAAAGTCAAAAATTTTGGTCTCCACCCAATTTTTGGTCCCCCAAAATTTTGGGCTGGGTACGCCACTGATATTGGCCATTTAAAAAAATAATATTATTTGGTAATCATATGGCTCATTTCACTTTAATCACCCATTTTCCGAACTACCAGAGTGTGTATGTGGTGAGAAAGCAGAGATGCGTATGCCTCCACTAAAGTTTTCTGCAACAATTCCTTGAAAAGAAGTGAAGGAAATAATTAACTGTTAAAAGGGTTATGTCTTCATTATATCAATGAATAAGTTCCGTGTTCATTGTATTGGGATGTTTTCAGGGGCGCAGCCAGAATTTTTCCAAGGTGGGGGCTGAAGTTATGAAAGCAAAAAGCCTTGAAAAGGAAAAATTGCTTGTGATTAGAATAGCCAAGAAAGCACATAATTTATGGATAAACAGTTGACTGTACTCACAACTAAACTGCCATCTTGTTTCTTCGATTAACTGTAAACCTACACCACAGTGTGATCCTAAAAAGGTCAAGATAATTCGCAAGCTGTTAGCAAAGTGTAAGAGTATACGCGTAAAGTGAAAATTGCGATAACGCTCTAAGCAGCCACGACCCTTCATAAAAACAAAAAGGCTTGTTCAAAACTAGATCCAGCTTCTGTGGATGATAAACATCGCATAGAGAAGCCTAGGTAAAACTGTTGCAAAATTCACATTTAAAAAAATGCAAACAAGCAGCGTGGCACAGTGTGAGCTTTGCACAACAATATATGCGGGAACTTCCATCTCACTCATCCCTAGAGCAGAGCGCTTGAAAGCATTACAAGCAAAACCTTCAGCCTCCGGAAACTACAGGTAAAGGGCTTAAAAATCATTGGGTATACTTTTTAAGCTACAGAATCACTGTCAGTGTCATTAAACAGCTAAACCTAAGTCTGATCGACGCCTTTCACGCACTGACATAAGAGCACTGATGGTAGTTCAAATATTAAGCTTGCTTCCACGCTAGCAGAGCGCGGTACATCCTACTCTTGTTATAAATGGTAGCAGGGACGGATTTAGGGAGCGCGGGGCCCTAGGCCATCTTAGATTTTGGGGCCCCACGCAAGTGTGACCTATTTCGTCGTTTGTCAGAAAAGCGTGAAAGTATGCCCCTCTTATATGTAGTGCCCCCTGAAAAATATATCTTTTGTTGTGCCAACTTTGGTTCTACAATTGCCTTAGATCTTCAACAGAAATTAAAGCCTTTCCTACATTCTTCTCAAGAACAAATGTCATTGCCATCTTTTCTTGGAATTTGTAGCTCTTTCATGAAGTTCAGAAATTCGTTTCGTTAATATCCGTGATTGCTAACGTTTTTAGTAGATTTGTTTTTCTGATATATATATTTTCATGCGGGACCGTGTTGCGGCCCTCGAAAATATCGTCTAACTGTCGATCTGATTACCTGGACGTAAACTCCTTTTTTATAGTAATAGTAACCACATATTTTATGAATCAAACAAGCACAATCCATTCAGTGGACACAGGGCTTATTTATGCCGTTCTGAAGTTGTCATTTTCCAAGCAATACAAAATATAGAGTTTTAATCCTCTATGCAAGGGGTGTCAAACTCATTTTCACTGAGGGCCATATCAGCATTATGGTTGCCCTCAATGGGCCCGTTGTAACAGAATCAACCACAAACATCTACTTACGCTACGCCAATACTTAAAGAGCGTCTCTGTGACGAAATAATGATTATGTTGCAGTTAAAGTATCCTTAAAACTGAATAACCTTTTGGAAAAGAGACCTTAAGTCAGCAAGATAAATAAAAAAACAAAGTTACAACATGGCAAAGAACGTCTTTCGCCTTTGTAAATAGGTACAAACCACTACAGTTCCAAAAAAAGCAGGTTGAGGCTTAAAATTTAGGCTTCGCGGGCCACATAAAAAGACGTGGCGGGCCACCAGTCTGACCAGTGGCGTACGAGGCGGGGGGGCGGCCGCCCCCACGGCTTGAAAAATTCAGGGAAAACTCTGTTTTCAGGGCAAGTTTAAGTTTCTCAAAAATCCTGAAAGATAAAAAATATTTCAATACAGTGAAAAATTCCAGGGCAGATTCTGTTTTTCAGGGCAAGCGCAGGTTGTTCAAAATTCTGAAGGATGAAACATGCATTCAATACGGTGAATTCAGGGCACACTCTGTTTTCCAGGGCAAGCACAAGTTGCTCAAAAATCCTGAATGTAAAAAGTATGTTAAATACCATGAAAAATTCCAGGGCAGATTCTGTTTTTCAGGGCAAGCGCAGGTTGTTCAAAATTCTGAAGGATGAAAAATACATTCAATACGGTGAATTCAGGGCACACTCTGTTTTTCAGGGCAAGCACAAGCTGCTCAAAAATCCTGAATGTAAAAACTACATTCAATACCGTGAAAAATTTCAGGGAAAACTCTGTTTTCAGAGCAAGCGCAAGTTACTCAAAAATCCTTATTTCAATGCAGTGAACATTTTCAAGGCAAACTGTTTTTCAGGGCAAGCGCAAGTTGTTCAAAATTCTGAAGGATAAAAAATACATTCAATACGGTGTATTCAGGGCGCACTCTGTTTTTCAGGGCAAGCAAAAGTTGCTCAAACATCGTGAATGTAAAAAGTATGTTAAATACAGCGAAAAATTTCATGACAAACTCTGTTGTCAGGGCAAGAGCAAGTTCCTCAAAAATCCTGAAAGATAAAAATATTTCAATGCAGTGAAGAATTTCAGGGCAAACTCTATTTTCAAGGGCATGCGCAAGTTGTTCAAAATTCTGAATGATTAAAAATATACATATATTCAATACAATGAATTCCGAGCACACTCTGTTTTTCAGGGCAAGCCACAAGTTGCTCAAAAGTCCTGAAAGACAAAAATTTTTCAACACAGTGAAAAGTTTCAGGGCAACTCTGTTTTTCAGAGCAAGAAAGTTGTTCAAAAATCTGAATGCTAAAAAATCATTGACGGGCCGTCAGGGGAGGCAAGGAAGGGAGTTCCTCCCCTAGTGGAATCATGAAATGTGCAAAACGAATCAGGGATCCAAAATAACAGATTGAATAAAAATTTGTCCTTTCATGTTGAAAAGGTGGAATTATTGTATGATTCTAATCATTTTCATAGTCAATACATCTGAATTTGCGTATTTCTTCTTCAAGTCAGGGACAGTCACGAAGGTAGGCAACGACTGCTTGTGCTCCTCTCACCGGTTGGCATTCGCATTGAGCAGTTTGTCACAAACTGTGGTGGTGAGCGCTTGCCGTGCAATCACCTTTATGTCAGCTCTGTAACCTTCATGTCAGTAACAGTGTAATGTTTGTATACACTTTTAATATATGTACTCCTTCTACTATATGCTCTCGCATTCCATAGACTGGCACTTACTTGACGTTGTGT
>Ga0210059_1001080_pt1 | contig 39625 bp, 22 predicted proteins | sample Ectturendosymbi2_FD_188042 | JGI IMG/M metagenome (GOLD analysis project Ga0210059, IMG submission 188042) | Ecteinascidia turbinata endosymbiont from Florida, USA - Sample 2 (SPAdes) (version 2) | ecosystem: Host-associated > Tunicates > Ascidians > Unclassified | place: Key West, Florida... | reverse complement strand
ACTATAGCTGCAAACGATCATCCATAGATTCACCTATCACGTCCTGCAACAGAAAAGACATTCGTTAAAAAATGGGTTTTTTATCGAACAAAATATGGGTACGCATCTTTTTGGGTCACCCTGTATGGGAGTGAGGTTTGAGGAAGAGATGGGGTGATGTTCATGTGTGCCCATGTGTATGATGTGGCTCTTTGCGGTAACACAGTAAAAAATGTGACTCTTGGTCTCTGACTGGTTGGCCACCCCTGTCATAAACCCTATAATGACAGCAACAATGCCTTGTTGACGTCAAGAAATCAATGCTCTATAGTTGTTGCAGTAACCTGCAAAAACCTTTATCCCAAGCAGCCGGCGCAGCACATTTCGTCTTACATACCACACGGCCCATAACAGTAAGTGTTGCGCGACCCAATAAAAAGTGCTGAACGGCCCACAATCGAACCGAGGCCCACAGTTTACCGACCACTGACGTAAAGTGTTATTGGTTAAATAACTGGATTTCTGATTGGTGTAATGTAGGGGCGGGGAACTTGGGACCCGCGTGAACATTTAATATGGCCCGCATCAGAATTTTCGTTACCCAAGACAAAACACAACATCGCGTCAAAACGAAACTCCGTGGTAAGCAGATATTTACCGCCGTGCCCGTAGACAGTAAGTCAAGAGAAGTATCTCTCACTCCTTCCCATATTTTTTCTCCCTACTTTCCTTAGGATGACAAAAGTTAAAATTTGAGATAAATTATTTATATTTGCGGCCCGCCAGTGATCTTCCACAATATATACTGTATGGACCGTGATAGTAAATAGGTTCCCTATATAGCCTTGGTGTGAAGTGTTTTGTTTTCATTAGACAACTTGACGCAAGATACACTGGATTTTACACTCGCGTGCCACGAAGACGATTTTACATGTTTGTATACCTTGGAAACCGGCCAATCCCTTCCGGTACAGTGAAAGGATGCAGCAGTGGCGTAACGCAGGGGTTCTCAAACTTTTGGTGTTATGGAGCCCATGATGAGATAGACCATAATTTACGGAGCCCCACAATAACTTTCTAAAAATAAAAACAAAAAAATCACATAACTCGCGGAGCCCTGGGACTCCGTATGGAGCACTTTGAGAACCTATGGCGTAACGGACGGGGGTGCAAGGATGCGAATCTCCCTCCTTGCTAAGCTAAATGTAAAAACCGGGCCCTGTTTAGCTTATATTGCGGCATTCAGTATTCTTTTGGTTTTCAGTAGCTTGTTGTTTTTTTGGGTTTTTCGAAAGATGTTTGGACTGTTTTCCGGTGATTTCTGGTTTTAGTATACAAATCCACATCCGGATACACTTTCACTTCTGATATCGTTTCTAGGTGTTGGTAAGTGGGCCCCCTACTGTGGCCAGTGTCCTCCTGCAGCTAAGTTTCTCACCCTAGATGAAATAACCTGTAGTTATCCCACCGGTCTACAACTTAATTTTTCTGAATAATTTTTTACTAGACTATGCTAAAAATGCGTACAATCACTGTGCATTCAGCAACGTTACCTACACAACTGCCAGCTTACCAAAGCAAATGCTGACAACGCAGTTATCCACAATGCATTTCGCAATGGTTGGCTCAGATAACAAGAACCTATGGTTCGTGGGAAGTTCAATTTACTTTGACGACCGTAACAAGGCCTCAGTCAGATTTGGGGCTCGCTATTTGCCCGCCCCCTACCGGGGGGTACGGGGGCCTTTCCTCCGGCTCTGCCCACATCGACAGAAGAAACGTCCGCAAGGACAGTGGAAGTGCAGACAGCGCCAGGAAGAAATATGGCAGCAAGACAATGGCAGTAAAGACAGCGGCGTTAAGCTCAGTACACAAAACACAGGCGGGAGTAAGGCAAATAATAGACTAGGCATGCAGCAACAACAACCCAGAAAACGACAGCACGACACGTAACACAAAATGCAATTATAGCCAGTCTTCGGGCTCGCGAAGTTTGTACAATACACAGTGTGAATATAAAAAACAAAACATATCTCATTTAATGCGATGGCTGCTGCTGAATTTCATCCGCCAGTTGTGAAAACCGAGTTTGGATCATCTCATAAAATCAACATCCATGATTGAGTTCCTCTTTTTTGATTTAATTTCGACAAGAGCAGAAAATCATTGCTCGCAAAAGTAGGTTGTTGGCATGCGAACAAGAACAGAAATCGCTTTTTAACTGGGATTTCGGTATTCAGGAATGCTAAGAAGTGAAACCCAAAATCAGCATAGTTTATACTGGTTCTAAATTCTTATTTTTTGGACCAAATCTGACCGCAGCTGAATAAGTTCACTTGTTAAGTGTAGTCCGAGTCGAATTCTCCATCTGTAAATGGCTGCAAGATCCATAGCAGAAAATTCAGGTTCTAATAAACGTCTTTTGGAAAAGAGCCTTCGAAATTTTGCAGTAGAATATCGAGATGCTCCTGCGCAAATGATTTCATTGTTGATTTCAGGTTTGTGTCTTCAATCTCCCAAGCACTAGTTTGTAAGAAATTTTGCAAGCTTTCACAATCTGAAAAATCGCCTTTTGATACTTTACTTTTCCACAACCTCAACTTTTGTTTGCACCTCTGAACCATACCGGCAACTTCAAAACGTCACAACCCTTTCCTTGCGAGGACAAATTCAAATGATTTGTGTTCTGAAATCTTGCCGACAAGTTGTCTTGAAAATTAGTGGACACCGGGTGTCCTTGCTGAGAAAGGAAAATCCGCAACTCTTGCCGCCATATCCGCTTTTAAACTTTTGCTCTGGATAACCAACGTACCTCAGCATTTTATAATAACTTCATTGCGTCTGCTTCCATTTCTTTGCACAGTTATGGAAACAATCGATGCCTCATGTGAGCGAATGAAATTAACAAATTTTATAAATCATCAAGAACAATCTCCAGAGTGACTGCTGATTGCTTTCTTGAATCACTCTCGCAACCACAACTGCTTCTCAGTGAATCATGCAGTGAGTTGCAACACAGTCAAGAAAAACATTTTTGGTTTTTCGGACAACTCCATTAGTAGAATATTGCATGGCTGCTGCTCCATTGGTAGTGACTGACTTGCACTTCGTCCAATCTAAACCATGTTTCTCGATGAATTGATTCAACTTGGCGAAAATGGCTTGAACAGTTGCGCAAACTCCAACTTTTAGACAGCAAAAGTAACGCTCGACAATGGTTTTTGTTTCCTCATCGGCAATCCTACAATATACAATCAGCAGCACCTCGTCTAAAATATCTGTTGTTTCATCGAGCTGAATACACGACTGAGATTTATTCAGCTTGCCAAAAAGTTGTTTCAACCAATCTGAAAAAGAAGGCATCTTACATTTACTTGTATTGTCTGATAGTGGAATTCGCCTTACAAAAGTATAAGAGGATTATAGCCATAAATCTGAACTGAAAAATTGTAACGTTAAAATAAACATACAGATCATTCACTTCTTTTCGGTATAAATTCTCGCTTTCCTCCAGCTAACTGCTTGAAAATCAATGTGGAAAAAATACGTTATGTAGCAGACTCCAATACAATAAATAACCATTGACGATAAAAACATGATTGCTACATTAGCTTACAAAAAAAGTCAAACTAGAGCAGTGATTCTCAACGTGGTCCAAGTGGACTACCGGTGGTCCATCTAGAATTTCCAGTGGTCACAGAGAGTTCCATAAATCCTTGATAAAACGTTCCTGAAAATTGTAACCTTAACTGTACAATAAATTAAGTAAGACTAGGCTAGTTGTTCATGAGGTGTCAGCATAACAAAGTGGTCCAACGGATATTTTTTTGAAAAAACGGTTCATAGGTCCAAAATCATTGAGAACCACTGAGCTAGAGCAATGGTTCCCAACCTTTTCCTACTTCTGCGGTCCCCGACTGCAAATATTTTTGTTCACGGACCTTCAGTCATACTGCTATGTCAGTCATCTACTTACTGCTTGTGTTCTGCTACACTCTTGCAGGTCAAAGCTTGCCAAGTTCGTTCCAGCTTCCCGGGAAAACCACGTGGTCATGGATAAACGTCACAGTCTACCTATGTCATCACGCAGGCCCGTAGCTAGGGGGGGCATTCGGGGGCAGTGCCTTTGAGACCTCCTGCTTGTGAGACCACCTGCTTCACCTACGTGAACTATAATGACAGCAACAATGCCTGTTGCTAACAGATTTAACTAAATTTGCGCAGATTTAGTGAAATACGCGCAGATTTAGCTAAATGTGTCCGATTTAACTAAATCTGCGCCGATTTAGGTAAATCTGCGCAGATTTAGCGAAAGGTGTGCAGATTTCGCTAAATATGACTGCGTTAGTTTTAGTGCTAAATATGTCCGATACACTTTTTTATGAACGGCGCCCAATAAAAATACACACACCATGCTTCTAGTATGTCTGGGTCTTGTACGGTGAGTTCAGTACGCCTGAGTCAATCTGCAGTGTAGTAACGGCGTTCCTACGCGTTCCCGTCCCACTATACACCCCTGGGCCTGGCTATAATAATTTTTAATGCGCGCTGAGACAGCGTAGGAAACTCTTCGCCCAATCCACACCAAAATATACAAATGTCACCATTGCAGGGTATGTATTTGGAATAAAGCATTGTTTTAACATTGACAACAATCAATCAATTAATCTTTGTACAGATCATCGCAAGCAGTACTTTCTAGCTTGGGTTTAAAGGGATGGGTTATTCAAGGAGCTGTATTGTTAAAAATTGCTTCATTAAAAACTGCTTCAAGGCGGCTAGGTCTCAACGCTGAGTTCGGAAATCTCGCTGTGGCTTTTACTGACTTTCCAGTCATCAAATGTTGGAAAATTTTGCGTAAATTTCTTTTTGCACTCTCCTACTGCACGAATCAAATTTTCTCTGAAAGCCCTGAATTTTATCACGTACGTTTTAATAACGGTAACACTAGTTTCCTGTATTTGCCCTGATAAAATTCCCACATTCTGTTACGTGCTTCAAAACTGTTTTCAAGTATTTTGGAAAGGTTTCCCTTGTCAATGCATGTCGTTGAAGGACACAATGGGTAGAAACGACGTGAGGTCCCCGTTTTTCCGCCAGAGTTGTAAAACCTAACTTAGCACCGAGCACAGAAGGGTCGTCGCCTGTGCAAAGTGAGCCAACGTGATTCCAAGAGAGATAACTTTATGAAAGAAATCATACATTTTTTCCAGAACATCAATCGTTTTGCTTGTCGTCTCTTGACTTCCGTACATCAAGAACTCTTCTTTCAACTCACTTACTAGTACATGTCGACAGAAAACCAACAAATGCATGCAGTTCGACACGTCAGTTCACTCAGCTAGCTGAAGGCTGACTCTTGCCGTATTAGCTCGAATTTGGTCTGTTACCTGATCTAAAATATCAAGGGGCATATCACTTATAAAACGACAACGTACTGTATCGTTTGGTAAAGAAATTTTCTTAAGTTTCTTTTGTTCCCTTCCACAAACCAATTCCACCATATCCATAGGGTACGGTTTGATAAGTCATTCACCGATTGCATGCGGTTTCGTATTTTTTGCTCCTCTAAAAGCAACGTCGTAGGATGCTTCCAATCCTGATGTGTCTTCAGACACATACACTAATATAGGCAGAGTTCCTGCAGCACGAAATCAAGCGTGTTTGACCAGCAATGACACATGATTATCATGTACACGTGTGAGATGGCGTGAAGTGAAATTAGATTTTAAAATTTACGGCTTCATAATCATCTAAGCCAGGGGTTCCCAACCTGTGATACGCGTACCACTAGTGGTACGCGAAGGTCGTCAAGGTGGTACGCGAGTAATTTCCATTTTTTCACAAAAAACAGGATTCACAGCTTTCTATTTTACGCATCGGGCTTTGTTTCTTAATAAATAAAGTTTCCTGTAGCCTGCTATTCCTATGGTATCGTAACATTATGACTTTCGATGCGCTGTCAGCAAATTTACGCCACGTATCGACCAATTGATGGAAAGTAAACAAAAACAAAAATCCCATTAAATGTAGTTGTGTTTTTTTGCTGTTATTTTAATGTATATTATTCTTCTGAATAAACTAAGATTCGATCAAATTATTTGTTCTGGAAGAAGGGGTTCGCGTTGACAATACGGGTTGCTCAAGTGGTACGAGATCGTGAAAAGTTGGGGAAGTCCTGATCTAAGCATTACTAAGCACTTGGAGAAAAAGATACGTTGAGGTTTTTGAACATCATCTGCTATGGATAAATCGAACCCGAAGTCCACGTATGATTCTATAAGCTCCCTTCTCCCACAAAATAACTGAAAATATTGCAACCTGCATTTGCTAACTCATGAATACTAATTCATTCACAAAAGACCTTCACTGTGGTGTTTGTCCACTGTCCAGTCTAGCATGCTGCGAAAAGAATAAGAAAAATGGCGCTACTGTGATGCATAACATGACGTGGATCTTCTCACCAATATGAACAAAACAATGGATGTACGTGCGTGCATAGGCGTAGCCACGGTCCACCCAACTTTCTAGCATATCTTGTCGTTTTGTGCTTCGAGACGCGGTCTCCCAAACCAAATACTGTTGCTCTCTTTAAATTAAAAATATCTGCTCGCCCAAAATTTTGGGCTGGCTACGCTACTGCTTGTGTGTTTTGTCTTGTAACTAACTACAGCCTAATCAACTCGCACATTGCAGTTTGTAAAATGTTATAAAAATTTATGTTTGCCAGGCTTGCACAGTTCAGAAAGCTCGAAGGGCCAAATTATCAACATAAATTTGCCGCGGGCCGCAAGAGTCTATTTCATTTCCAGTGGCGTACAAAATGTTCATGGGGTGTCCATTCAGTGGCATATGGCGGTTATTTGTATTTGGCGTGCGCTGTTTGTGACGTCACAATTTGACGTAATATTGATGTTTCCAAACCAACGTTTTGGCCAAGTTTGTTGACACAATATGCATATTCTTCCACACGCACTCTCCGTATTTTATGTGTTATTGCACTGAATATAAACTATCAGGGCTCCAAGTTAGGATATCGCAGGAAAATACACACAACGCTACGACACAGCAGTTCATAACTGCAAAAATATCAGGCTGAGCGCTAAAACAGGGGAGTAAAACACACTCATCACTACGTCAGAGCATTTACAACTACAATTTTTGCAAAATTATTGAAAAATTAACAAGCAAAAAGTATGCGAAAACAACTAATCTCCTTTGCGCAGGTAATAAAGTTTTTGTAACATATCAAACTAAAGGGGGGCTAACCCCCAAACCCTCCCCCTTGCTCACGCCCTTGTTCATTTCGATGTCGAGATTTTGTTGTAGTATGGAAGAAATTCTGGAATGACAATTATTATTCGAGGTCGAGCTTTTGCAACATTTGCTATAATTGAGAAAGTTCTCGCGGGCAGCAAGAAAAGCTTTCGCCGGCCGTATGTTGTGCAGGCCTGTGTTTTCTATAATTTATGATTCAGTAAATTTACCCCCTTGGAAGGTGAAATCTACCCCTCAGTTGAGAAGCCCAAGCCTGGAATACGTACTGTTGAAATCACAATTTCTACCTATTTTGTACAAAAAATTGATACTGAAAAGTTGTAAAACTAACTTTGTGTATGCTGTGTATGAGGGTAAGCAAGGACGTTTTCACAAAAAGTATCCATTTCAAGTAAGGTGGCACCTTTTTTATGACGCGTAAGCAGGTTTGCTGTAATTGATAAATAGTAGATTGCTATTACAAGACATAAAAGTGCAGGTTATACAAATAATGGCCAAATCAAAAATACAGTATATTTCACTTCACCGATACGATGAAAAATTCTGTTGATAGATAGAAAATCTGCGATTTGCAATTCTCGTGTACCATGGGCCACAACAGCAATCAGCGGTTTTCCATGTTCTTTCATCCAATGAACAAGCAGAGCAACTACCAAAGTTTGCAAACCTTGACCGCAAGATAGTGTCACTAAATTGCACTAATTTGTATGTCAATAGAAGCCCCAGGTTTTTGCACACATATCAAAGGTATGTCTTTTGAATGGGTTTCTTATTTCTTTCTTGATACCATAGCTCCGTGCACGTCGGAATGAAGAGAACATATTTTTGGCGGAAGCAGCGTGTTTTCATTGTTTCAAGAAATATGCGCTGAGCTGTTTGCATGTATTTGTGGAGCTCAGCATGCTCCGCTGGTGATGATTCTCAGCTCAACGACCTTTCATTTAGTCGTCTTTCCACAGCTCGACATCAAACAATGACCCACGAGGTAGATCAGTGCAGATACCCTGTCAACTTACGCGCTGGCCATGACGTAGCGCTGCAACTAATCGACCTAAGTCTTGCAATGTCACACACTGCGGAGCCCTTTCCCTCAGCAATCAGAGGTCTTATCACCAGCGTTGCCACGTAGCATCAGCTGAACCTCTCAACCTGTCAATGCAGGCCTACGACCGCCGGATTGCTTTGCGAGGCAGAAGGCAATAGCTCAAAGTGTCACAATGCAGTCTAAGTAAAAGGAGGCGCAGGTGAGGGTATTTTTTGTTGATGTAGAGTTTTATTCAAGTTCGAGTTGTGTGCAGTGTATTGTTTTAGATTTTCAAACCCCTTATTCATAACTCTCTGGGCTTAAAATGCTGATGCTAAGTTGCAAGCCAAGAAAGACGCCTTGATTGTAACATAAGAGCAAATAAAGGTCATAGGTGTGACTGCTATACCATGGAAAGATACGCCTGCGTATTCAGGTAGCAGCGATCTTGCGGGTGACGGGTCTTTCAGCATCTTTTGATAAGCAGTTTATTTTAATACGCATGTGTATCGCGTGAAGTCTGCGTTTGTCTTAAAGATTGCCACATCTCTATAACCTTGATGATAGATGTTTTGCCGAAGCGTTGCTTTACATATTTTTGAGACTACTCTAATATCATTTCTTTTTGAAAATAAAATTTGAAAATTGCATATTTATTTACTTTGCCTGAACTTCGTGTAAATCATGTGAGTTTAAAGGGAGTGGAAGTGATATTTACTTGAAGGGTTGATGGGAATCAAAACATAACGCAGTTTCTATCAACTGCCTTCAGTTGTTTCATATTTACACGGAAACTAGTTGATGCTGCAATGTCGAATGTACTGGATGATGCAGGTAATCCGTCCATGAATCATCTCAGGGTAGCGACTTGATGTAGAAGATGCAGTGCATGGTCACAGATTTTCTCGAATTGCAGCGGAAGTTACCTCCATGGTTAGTTGTTAGTGATGCCTAACGGTGAACGCGGGGCTATGTGACAGAGCAACGCGGTGCAGCTCCAGAAGGGTCCGATGTGATACTGTAAGTAGACAGCGGAATGCGTCACAGTGTTGATTGTGTTGCATGTACTGTATGTTCAAGTGCTTGTGTGGGTGAGGTTGGCTGAAATTTATGTCGCGTCGCTGGTCTGCTTGCTGACGAACCGTTATGGAACGGACTGACTAGTGTCACATCATACATATCTCCATTTCAACAATTCATTGATGGTAGCATAGTTACTATAGCATGTTTGATTAAGCTTATGGGTGTGCAATTTTCAGCTACAGTGAGAAGGTGCCGTTCCCAAACTAATGATGGATGAAAACAAGGGTAAGGGAGGGTGTACCGCACGCGTCGTAATACACTGGAAGGCAACCTTTGTCATTTGTTATTTTGATTCTTTTACCTCAAAGGTTTGAAAGATTTTTTCAATATGCTTTGAACATTGTGCTCAAATTGGGTTTCCTAGAGAAGAATAAAATATGTTTTACATATCACCAGCACGGGGTCCGCAGTGGGAGCAAAATGGGCATTTTCCCCCCCTGGAAATTGAGACCAAGGACCAAAATTTTTTTGAAAACATGAAGTTGGCAGCTAATTTCCGAGTAATTCACTTAATTATTGCAATGACCGTTTATTTGTCGGTATATGACACTGACAATCACACTGCACAAGAGCCAGATTCACTGTTCTGGTGCCATGCAATGATGAGATTGCAGTTCGCTCGTACCCTCTCCTTTGCCTGCAGGCGCACGTTGCGCACCTTGCTAGCGGATTGTTCTACTGTTGGTCTTTACTGCGCAACAATAACACTGCAATAAATCTTCGAAAGTTCCCTTCAAGTTACGGTAGAAGGCCTTTGGTGCAGGGCTCCCGCTGCGTTTTTTTTCACCCAGATTTGCTTTATTAGTCGAGCTGGATGTCAGGGGCGTAACGAGGTTATATGGCGCTCTGGGCAAAAAGCAAGTTTGGCGCCCCCATGTTCGTACCTGAGATCTTTCGGAAGCAAATGCATTTTTCAGAACAAATGCGCCATAGTGATTCAGCGCCCGGGGTATTGCGGCCCTTGCCCCCCTCGTTACGCCCCTGCTGGGTGTCTAGATTTAATGATGAAAAATCGCGTTTAATCAGTTTTTTTTTCTGAAGTGATATATTCACCAGCAACTTCAATGTGTTCAATAATATAAGGAAAACTTTATATTACAGTGTTTCCATGCACATATCAGGCCAGAAAGTTCGCATAGCGGATGAAGCAGAACGTGTTCAATCGGTTTGATATCCTCACATAAGATCATTGTTGGGGTTATACATATGATGTTATTGTTTCTAATGCCAGTTGAAGAAACTGGTGAAACAAGGGTTAGGACTGACTGTTTAAATTTCGATGCTTCCCTATGTATACAAATTAAAACAAATTTCAATTTGAGGAAGAAGGCATTGGGATTGTATTTTTTGTTGGATTGAAGATCCCGCTGCTGTTCAAGAATGCACATTAGTGAGAGATCAACAGAGTATGTTACCAGCGTTATGAAAAACGTCTTGAGCAACAAAAAGATCATCCAGATGTTAATGTTTGCGCTGCAGAAGAAAATTTGGAAGACGAACTATAATTAAATCTGTATTTGATTATCGTTTCAATTCAAATAAGCACACCCATGTTTTTGTTCGTAACACAAGCTTTCTGGGTATTTACTGTACGAATGTGTGTTTTTTGATGTGCAGTAGGGGTTCTTTTGAAATCATTGAATGGGAGCCCTGCATGTGACTGTTGAACACAGACATTTTGGCAGGTAATGCAGCGAGACAATAACTGTTGATAGCGATAAGCCACGTATAGTTTTATACTGTGTGGAAAGAAGCATGAGTAAATCTATGACAGTGCTTCCACAAATTTGAAAAATCCATTGTTAGTGTGAGACCGTGATCAATGTGCCCGAGTGAATAGCTTAATCAATCGGCTCTTATGCAGGCTTCTTTTCACCCAGTGTGAAAATACGTGATTTGTTAGAATACGTCTATGCAGACTTGTGGGAATACGTCTTTATCGTTAAGGTTTAGTTTGACTTCTTAGTGAGCACTACTGTAAGTGCAAAGCTGTATTTGCTGTGCCGAGTTTTCGCAATTCATCTGCTCAATTTTTTTTGCCTGCGTGGTGTTCAACTTTTGTGAGTTGTCCGATAGTCTTGTCAACATATATTTCTACTTCTCATTGCTTGAAGCAGTTTTGCGAGAGTGTCTATTTTTTTTGTTTTTTCACCGCAAGTGTTGTTCTGGTCGTTTATTTTTTAAAAATTATGACTATTTGCAGCACGTGCTTAAAAATGGATATTAGGCAGCTTATAAAAAGAAAGTATTGCTGATAGCCGAAGTGTAGAAGGCATTTTAGACAAAAGGTTGAGAGTTGAGGTGCAACCAGCACAGGCTAATGGGGTAGAACGGGTAATGCGTTTTGTGAACGTCCATTTGCATTGCATCGTCAGCAATCTGAAAAGCATAAGCAAGTTTTCGACGTTGCCCCCCCCCTGGAAGAATTTATGCGGACGCCCATGATCACCAGTAAAATAGGCAGGCTACAATCAGCGGTGAAGATCTGAACTCACGCAATGCCTGAGATATTCCAACTAAGAGTTTTTTTCCTAAAACGTTTACTTCAAAATGATAAAGTTGTTGGAAAATGTTCATGCACATTTTCAAATGCATTGCTGTGGTCTTGCTTCTTCAAACTTTTGACAGCTTAAAATTGAGTGTTGTCTTTGATGTCATTGAGCAAAACACTAGTTTGCGAAACCATTTGCTATTTATTTCACGGTGCATTTTTAGCGTTGTCATTGTTTATGGGAATCATAACCTTTTAGTGAATTATTTGTGCAGAGCTTTCTGACTGTGGCCAACTTTTTTCTCTCACATCTCTACTCACTACACGCACTTGGTTCTTGCGGCAACCGAGATAACTGTCAGTGTTACATGATCAATCTCCAAAGCCAAGAATTCATGTTGTTTTCTACTTCCTTCCAATCAAATTTTTTCGATTGCCCGTTTTGGATCATTAGCGGCTGTGTGGTTCTATCGGCGTGCTTGAGCAAACCTAAAAATGCTAATTTACAAAAGTGTTTTCGTTTTTACATAATTTCATGGATTGTATGATTTACACACACTTGTCTTAATTATATTTACAACATTAAAATATTTTCTACATCGACTTTTCAAAATTAACAGGAGAACTCACAATAAAAAAACACTTTTTATTTGAAAATAAGCGCAGCTTTCACAGTCATAGGTTGACTTACAACAAAGAGGCGAGAAAATGATATCCTAGACTCCTAGAGGAAGCTGTTGGTATGATTGTTGCAGTAAAAACGTACATTTTCCCAAAACATAACCTGTTTAATGTTGGAAAACAATTAAATCAGGGAATGTATGTTATGCAGTGTAAACGATAATTCCCAAAAAATATTTCATCGAAGTCTGGTCATTTCTCAAATTAAGATATATTTTATCTCTTGAGCGTCTTCACTCAGGCTTATAGAAGACCAGCATTTTCGCATAGGTATTGCGGAAAATTTGCCATAGAAAGTCTAAAAATATTGCAAAGCATTGATTACATTCGCATGATCATACTTGGACAGCTTAGCTATTAGCAATCAGCAAAATGTCCTAAACCTTTAGGCTTGTAAAATAATGAAGGTGGTAATATCTTTGTCAGCTTTACTCGAACTCTGTAGACTCCTAATCTGTCAGAAGAAAATTTGCATCACAGATTCACCTTTACAGTATCAAAATTTTAGACTTTTTCGACAAGTGTGCATTGTGAATATGGGTAACATGCAAAAGCTGTAGCATATAACAAGCGACTGTCTCCGAGGTTGGTCAATAAAATAAAATCCACATCCGACATAAAAGATTGTTTGATGGTGGCGTAGAGGTACGGCTTTCAAACCTATACGAAGTTTCACTCTTCTCAATGTCTTACACAGCATCCAATTTTGCAACTATGACTAGACAAAAAACTCTTAATTTCAAGTTTATTTCTCGCATCCACGCGTTCTGTTCGAAACTTCAAGCCATATATTTATTAAAAATAGTATTGAAGAGATTTTTTAGAAAAAATCTGTTAAAAATGCCTTTGTTTGCATTGTCGAGTCAGTGGTAATGCGTTTGGTGTCTGGTCAAGGGTAAATGGTGGCATACTAATTAATAAGCACGTGATGATGATCGAAACTGATTTGGTGCCGTATCTCGTTCAAGTGAAAGATCGAAGTTGTTTCGCTGGAATTCACACCATACGAAACACATAATGGTGCATTTGAACGCAGTGGAGTTTACAATTTTTGCAATTCTCAGTGAAGAACATCGCGAAGAGAATGGAAGACAAATCTAGCTCTATGCTGATCTGCTGTCAAAAGTTATAGAGAAATCCTGCTTTGGTAAATTCCTAGCATAATTATTTATGAAGAGAAATCCAAATTATTTGCTTCCCGAACTTGTATTGATAGAAAGCTGCTATTGCAGTATCTTACGGTGATATTCTGTTTGAAAACAGTTATCTGAATAATACGTAGCAATGCTCTTCTTCTTGCTTCTAAGTTAACAAAGCATTGGCTGTGAATCGTTGTGGTGTAGCCGGAAAATGCCTTTCGAAGTTTCTATGTCGGGTGGAGGTCCATGGGGTTTTCGGCTAAATGGAGGTGGATTAAGTGGTCAGCCCATAATCATTTCACGGGTGAGTAATGATGTTGTGTATTCTTCTTTTTCGAACATTTCCTTGAACTTATACTTACATGCGCGAAGTGGACTCCAACTAATTTAAAGGACACTCCTATTTCAACTTTATCCAAAAGTTTCATAGACGCTGAAAATTTGAAACAAAAAAGTTGAAAGTTGAAAAGTTGAAACAAAGTTGAAAAAAAAAAACGAAGTTGAAATCACTTTGGCAAATCGTTGCTGGAGAGTCTTAAATCTATCCTTCGCACAGATATGGCAGTAATTGCTAAACAGTAACACTTACGAAAGGATTTGTATTTTAATAATTTTGCATACATAGACTTTTCCTCTGAATAAAAATGTAGGCCTGTGAAATTTTTTACCAAAAAATAAGGAAATGTCCAATTGTGGTTTTGACTTGGTCACAAGTGAAAATTTGTCTGAAAGCGAATGCCTGCCACTAAGTAGAGGCATATCGTAGAGAAATCCGCTTAACTTGCTGTTTCAAATTAATTCAATGATTCGGACCTTATGTTGCCGCACGAAGTTACCAGACTAATCTGCAATTTAGCTTTGTCGCTGTTTGCTGTGCGTAATGTGAACCGAAACGGCAAACCTGATCTTTGTGAATCGACAAATGCATCGGCTACGGAATGACAAATACTGGATGTCGAAACCTGCACTCTTTCGCGTGTGGGTCATGTGGTTTATGCAAGATGGAGCTTGTTGTGTTGTCGCCGTGCTCCACCACATTTGACTAAATATGTGTTTGTGAAAACCTATCCTGTTTATAAAGAGGACCAGAATTATCAAGCATAGCTGATTCGTTTTTCCTGCATCACAATACAAATGAATTTGCAAACATACTAGAGGTAAATCGTCAATCTTTCTGCATAGAGAACTTGACTATTTTACCGTGATGTGGTTACTGTAAGAACGTGTGATTTTTTGAGCCCTGCCTACATGCTTTCCGCTTTTTGATGATTTGTACAAAACTGACCAATAAACCACAGTTGCTTGAAGTTTAATGAAGATTTTTGATGAATTTTAAGGTGCACAGATTAGTTGTCTAGTTTGCAAATATTGGCTGCAGTTTTATTGGTGTACTGACTACCTCAGTAAGTGACACGAAGCAGAGCTTCAAGCAGACATGGCTTTGTTTTCGCAAAATAAGAAACCCGACAACTTAAGCAGTTTAGCGAGTGAACCTTGTTAGCCTGGTCATATTTTTGTAAGAACACTGAAAAAAACTGATCAGCTTAAATATCACCAGAAAACTCTGTTTTAGCAAATTACATTTTCTAATCGAAGCGTAATCCATGAACACGAATAACAAATATTTTCGTTTACTTTCGTTTACACCGCTATTGTAAAGCAGAAACCTTTTAATGGAGTACAGTGATAGTTTGTCAATGCAGAATGTTGTAACCTGTAAAACATTTTCAGGTTACCCCAGGAGGTAAAGCTGCTCAAGCCAACGTGATGCAGGGTGACGTGTTGGTTGCAGTGAATGGAGTGAGCGTTTGCAAGATGGACCTTTCGGAAATTATGGAAAATGTGAAGATTTCAGGAATTTCCCTTCGTATGACTCTGTTGAGGTAAGGCTATATTTTACAATAGAATCTCGTATTTTCCAGGCAAAACTGGTCATCACACAAAACCTTGGATGGTCAATAGCAAAACAGATCCACTCCTACGAACCTCTGTTGCAGATAAAACTGCAAGAAATAGCAATGTAACACTTGTTTGTTGCTAGCCTGCTACGTAAAACATGATGGTTTGTGTGAGCCAAAAGAAAATTTAATGCCATATGGTCACAGCAGGAGTTGGATGTTTCGTTCTCGGTGTCCGCTACCTTTATATTTATAGGACTGACAGTTTAAAGGTGGACATACTCGTAAGCTCATGGCGTGAAGTGGTTTTATATCTGCCATGGTACTTATGTTAGAAGCTTCAATCTTTGGACTTTTACACCAACAAGAAAATCGATGCAAAGACGGCAGAACATTTTCACGAAACCGTGAATTACGTTATTTATTGCTCAAGTATAAAAACAACTTGATTTTAGAAACTCTCTATAACAAATGATAAATATAATATGTTAAACGCACGAACATCAGAAGGAAACCTGATGAAATATTGTTCTGCAGAGACAAGTTCACCAACAGTGCGAAAAAGGACCCGGAATGCAAACATTCACATATAGAAGCGGGTGTGAGCTAATCCAGGGGTGGTAAAACTTTTGGGCTCGCCGACCGCACTGGATTCTAAAATTAGACAGCGGGCCGATCATGGACAGGCGGATTAAACTAATATAAATGAGATGCAAAAAATTAAATTGGATTTGTTAAGATATAGTTTAGACAAGTTCAGCGGACCGGAGCTTTAACAGGCCGTATTTTGCCCATGCATGATCTAAGTAATGTAATCGCTGCGTAAAATAGCTATGCAGCAAAAAGTAAGGTGAAGCTAATCGACGAAAGAACTTGACACTGGTGCAGTAGCTCAGTTGAGGACACAGAAAAGTACGTATATTCACGGACAGTGCACACTGGAATACAGTATATCAGTCGAGTCACCTTCACGTGCAGTTTTTGATATATGTAATGACATGTCTTTCTACGCACATTTTCCATCTTTTTGTAAGTAAAGTATGAAAGTACATTGCTTTTTTTAAAACATAAGTTGTTAAATTAATTGGATCTACCCATTTAAAAATGGAAAGGAAAATGTACCCAACTCTAATCAGGAAAAATCGAACTCGTCACCCCTTACCTGCACACTTTACTGCCTGCATCCACACTCTGCTGCGGGTCACCCCGGACTGACGTTGGCAAACTTTTTCTAGAAATTGGAAGGTGTGTTGTGGAAAGTGGCACGAAAGTTTGGTTTTCCGTAAAATGTCATGTGTCAAACTTGATTGATGTCTCCACAGCGCCAAAGAGTTTCGTGAGTGCCAAACCTCACCTAAAATAAAATGGATGTGTCGGAATATGCATAATTCTCTCAACCATTAGCACGGAAAAGTAACGGGTTCATTTAATTTTGAATTAACTTAATCTAGCTAGGCAGAAAAAGAAAGGAACTTCACTGCTGGAAGAAACCACTACTCGTTCACACATTCGAACTCAAGTGGAAAAAGAAAGGGAATCAAAATCGCACCAAACACGTGATATGAACAAATCAATCTATCAACGCGAAACTTTCGGCAGTATTGAATCACCCAGGCATTCTTACAAAAATAAGAAAATCACGTGACTGCTGCAAAATAAACTGTACCTGAACACAAACTGCGTGGTGGTTTGTAAATAGCCAGTCTGTGAAATGTACTTCTTTAATAAATATGAAACTTATCATCAAACAAAATAAACGTTAGTGGTTGAAAGTCCTACGTACGATGATGGCAAATAACAAGAAAGATCATCAAAGCGTATAGTGAACGTTCGGTGTATTTGTTTCGAAACAATGTTTTATCACTGCAATAGGATGCATGGTCGATCCTGACTGTAGCAAAAAAACCGCGAGTTATTGATAAACTACGTGGTCTGCACACAACCTGGTTCAGATTACAATCCTATCGAATAATGCAATTTGCAACCGGATTTGGATCAGGGTAGACAGCAGAGTCTTACAGCTAATTTGGATACTAATTGGTATTCAACACATTTCTTCCAAGGGCATCGCGAAGGTGTGATGCAGGCTATAAACTTCCTCTTAACATTTATTTTTGTATCATTGTTTTGTTGTTGGGTTAACTGGATCAATTAAATCTGTTTAAGTAAACTCTTTCCACAATGGGGGTAGGCAAGGAATCGAATTTTTAGCAAATTTTTTATTTTTTAGCAAGCATTTAGTCTGGTCAGAGGAACATAATTTCAAATGTAATCAATCCCAAAAAATGCTAATAAAAATAAAAAACACTCTGGCAGGACTGCAAATATGTTCCGTAAGAAGTTCAAGCTTCTCTCTGTTCTTCGAATTATGATGTTTTCTATTTAATGCAGTAGTTACCACGGATCATGTACTTGTTACAGATGTTGTGTCAGAAGTAAGAATGCTTGTCGACAGTTTTCATTCTGAGGAAAGGTCATTGAAGGACATTACTGTGGTTGTTAACCTTTCAGCGGTTGATATGAGTACAGTGCAATTTGCTAAATCCCACTACAATTACGGTAGCCTGCGTCTATGCCAAGTAAACAATTCCTGGTGACAATCAACATAGGCATAAAAATCTAGTAGCAACAACCTTACTCGCAACTTTGAAAAGGCTCGACTGCGTAAACCTTTTCTGACAGACAACAAGATAAGCAAACGCGTCGACTCGCAGTAGAATGCGCGTTCTATTTCAGGACACTGATCTCGAACCTGTGACAGCAATTGACGCTACAGCGCACATTTTAAAGACCGCTAGCACAACGGCTAAACAGACCAACTGTTTATCTATTTGCATTTACTTTAGTATTCTTGTTACTTTTGTAGCATTTGCACATTCTTGTAGAATCATTGCAACTTTGTATTCCCACAGTGATGCCTTGTTAGGGTGCACGCAACCTGTAGTCAAAAATGTTAAGTGATGTTACTTGAAATATACGATGAACCGCTTTTTACTACATTATTCTCCAAGTTGAATTACAGCTACTGTATTTTCGTCTGTACAGAACTACTTGATGGCCTAGTTCTGTAGTTCTGAAAAATGTTGAATCTGGCGTCTTGACTGATATGTACAACGAATCTTTGCATTAGCTGGCAAATGTAATGTTTTTGAATGACCCATTCTCACATGCAAGATGATAAATTGTCTGAAAGCAGCATTATATTTCTACAAATAGCAGGAAAAGCGACATGACCATTACCTGACTTTGGATAAGGACTGAGGATGCGTAATTTTACGTGAGATCGATTTCCTATTAAAAATTTGCTGATCGATTCCTTGCTTACACCCATCGTGTAAAGTACATACTTGACTCTTACCTGAGTGACAGATATTAAAACTGTGGTAAGTAAGCCTTCCAAAACGCTAAGAAAATAAACAGTTGTTGTCTGAGAGCTGTAATCGTTCATTTCTAAGCACAAAAAAGGACTTCTTCCTAGCCTTTCTAAAAAATAGTATGCCTACTGCCCCGACAGAAGATGCTGCGAAATAGCTGAACCGCAATTGGTGGATATTCTGTGCGGTTTTCTCCTACGGACCGAATTTCCATATTACCACAGATGAAATTTTGCTAATACAGACAAAACGCTCTCTCTCCAATAAAGTTTAATGCCACAGGCCAAATTTTCTAGAAGTGAAAAAAATGTCTTTTATTGCAAAGCATGTCTACAACTCATTTTTCGACCCTGAATAAGAGCATAGAGGCGAATCCGTAATTCCCGAGAGAAAGTTCTTAAGAAGTTCTGCTGTAATGCGTTAACGGCCACCTTCTGCTGGCCGTCAAGTCATCGTATTTCTGCTCAATAGTTGATACACATGCCAACGGCGTCTAAGTCCAAATCGTTCGTTGTGGGTGTTGGACTCCAGGAAGAGTGCGTGCTGTCGCAACTCTTTTTCACAGTTTGCATGAGTTGGGTAGGCAGTCACAGCAAGCGTAACGAATGCATCACTGATGGAAAGTGCAAGCTTTTGTATTTTGCCAACGATTTGACTCCAGAATGTACGTGTCGGCTTCCAGCTGCGTGCGATCAAGCTGAAATAGAAATTTGTACTAAGACAAATACCTCCTTATCTCTATGGAAATACGAGTCAGTGTGTACCCTGCAAGTAAACGGTAAAACACTGCAGCAGATTAACACTTGGGGTGGCATTCCCGAGTGACGGAAGGCAGAACAAAGACATTGATACTCGCACTGGTAAAGGGCATTCAGTAATGCGTGAACGCCAACGTCCTTTGGTCACAAAATCAGAGTTTTCAAATACCACAAAGCTCTTGGTTTTCAAAATATGACTGACACATCAAATTACAGACATGTGGCAGTTACCACAGTAGTATCAAAGCTACTTGAACACTTCATATTATCTAGCATATATTCTTTCCTGGGAACCACAGACAATCAATTTGGTTTCAAGGCTGGGCATGGTACTGATCAATGTACATTTTTGTTGAAGCAAACTGCTTCATACTTCGTAACCGATGGTTCATCAGTGCGTGCTGTTTTAGGTGCCTCGAACGCATTCGATCGAGTATACACCTGAAACTATTTGCGAAATTAATTCAAAGAAAAGTGCCAATGTATTTTGTGCGACTGCTCAAACATGGGTACAAAGAACAAACGATGCAAACAAAACGGGCAAGCATTTGCCTGGACCATTTCATGTTACTAATGAGGTTTGACAAGGGGGGTATTGAGTCCATACTTGTTTGCTGAATATTTAGATGATTTATCCACTGAACTAAACAACATCAAAGTCAACATCAAAGCAGGGTGTTATATTGGTGAAGTCTTATTAAATCACTTGATGTTTGCTAGTGATACCGTATTTGTGTGTTTTGTTTAAGTGTACGTGGATTGCAAAGTATAGTCGATGTGTGTCAGGCTTATGCAGAATCGCATGGAATTATTTTCAACTGCAATAAAACTGTTTGTATGACGTTTAAAGCTAAGGGTGCAAAAAGCATAGTCACCCCATTACTGACACTGGTTGGTCAAAATGTAAAATCAGTTAACCACTACAAATATCTGGGGATTGTACTGGATACTGAGCTCTCAGATAACAAAGACATTAAGAGACAATTGCGATATCAATATTGTGCATCAAACAAGCTGGAGCCTCTTTTTCCCGATGCTCAAATGCAGTTAACATGTACTTTTTCGTTCCTTTTGTACGCCCATGTATGCATCGCGATTATGGTACAATTTCAGGAAGTCTTGCATGCAGAGATTGCGTGTGACCTATAATTTTGGATGCAGAGCTCTATGCAACCTGCCCTGGAGAGCGAGTGTTAGTAGTCACCAGGTTCAATGTAACATTCCTACCTTTGAGGCCGTATTAAGAAAAAATACGTACCTGTTTTCGAAAGATGCAGAAAGTCTAACAACGTATGGTTTCGTGCTTTGATGCAGTCAGATTATTTACCCTGTATTCGTCCTTATTCTTTGAACACTACAATCGCATTTTACTTTGTGACTGAGTGCTCGAACAATGCAGTGATTGTTCCTTTGAGGGCGGGTCATGCCACAACGCATTCGTACTTTACCTGGCCTCGACCAGTTTAGGAATTAGTGTCCTACCCTGCAGTAATTTTGTACCCAGTGTTACGGGTTAGTGAACAATAGTGTTAGGAATGTGTCTGTAATCCTGTGGTTCTGGCTCCAACTACGTTGCAAAATGTTATGTTGTTTATGTTTTTATCAACCTGCGTTGTGCAGAGTGTGTGTTTGTACTATGGACTTCGTGTCTGCTGTCAAACAAATTCATTCATTCATTCAAACTAGTTTTGTTCTAATCTTCACCTACGGTTTTGAGACCTGGATAATGATCAAAGGAGTGTTATCACAAATGCAAGCGGCAGACATGCATATTTTTCTGGAAAACATCACAGTGCATCATGACACAGGGTTAGCGGTGGTGAAATACGCATAGTCCTCGATGTCGAACCACTTCTTCGAACAAAGAGATCCCAGCTGCGATAGTTCGGGCCATGTGGCCAGAATGTCTTAGGAAACTAAGTTTGGCGATGCAACTTTGTTGAGTACTTTCAGGAGAAAACGCTCCAGAACCAGGCTAAGGATCAGGTGGTGTGATTAGGGTATATACACATTTGATCTGACTTGGTTGCACCTTAGTGTGGAGACTGCAGAACTCTCCAACATGCTGAGCTGTCCTCTCAAAAGTTTCCTGAGGAAATGTTGGTATGAAAAATGAATGATTAATTTCAGTGTTTACTGATGCACCTAGGGCCACCCACCTCCTTCCGAAAATCACTACAAGTTTCTCATTTTTTTTGGAAAACTTCGTAAAAAGATCTTCACTGTCTGGAATGAATTTACAAAACCTTAACATAACTAAACTTTCAGAACTTCTAGAACCTTAATGAATACCTAAAAAACTTTTAACGAATACTATACCTGTGGGATGTGGAGGCCTCTCGCCACTGCAAGCTCCAGTTGAGCGACACTTAGAGTTCACCTGGATACACTTCAAGATATTGACACATGATCTTAAAACATCTTGGCTGCCATCAAGATTACAAACACATAAATGCTAGATGCCCACTTTGTTGATCGTAATGAAGAATGAAGATTGGAGACAGTAGAATTATAAATACTGCAGTAATGGATAAATTAAAGACAAAATGTTTTTTTGAGTGGTGATTTGTAAGATGACGTCTATTTTGGCGGTAGTAATATTTCTCAAATACCTCGTTATTCTTCAATTATAGTATGTGCTGGAAACTTTAAAGTCCTAAAACTATGGTTTAGCTAAATCACTTTACTAATACTGCAACTTAGTTATAACTAATCAAAGATAACAAGTCATTGTACAAATAAATAAGAAAATGGCCCTTGTATACTGAGTAACCATAATGATTTTGCTCATTTCTTCAATTACATTGTTGCAGTCAAGATGAGATTCAACAAAATCTTAACAAGCGGAAGTCCGAAGCAAATATTACATCTGTAGCTGAGCAGTGAGTATTACTGAGTGTTGATTTAAACGGAGTAGGTGTATTAGCATGACACCAAAGTAAGGCTCGCTCACTTGGCTTTGCTGAGAAACAGGGGTATAACGAGGTTAGATGGCGCCCGGGTCAAGAAGCCCCACAGTCATTCGGCGACCCCATAGTGATTCGGAACCTGGGGAATTGTTCCCCCCTTTCCCCCCCTCGTTACGCCCCTGCTGAGAAATGACCATGCAACTAAACAAGAAGCACAATGCAGAAAGGCAAAAAACAATGCAAGCAAAGCGCTCAAAGCACAGTTGACACCAACGAGATTTGCACAGTGAACCCAGCAACATGTGCTGCGGTGACTAGTCCACCCGCGACAATGTTAGGAAAGGAGAAGCGGGATTGCTGCGTCAATCATGGCCACCGGCACAAGTACGTATACGCTAATGAAATAGTATCAACATTTTTCACCAATTTGTTTGGTACAGCAGATAGGAAAAATATTCTGTATAGGAGGTATCAACCATGCACTGTAGTCATCAAAAGTTCGCAACACTTTGGTGATGTATAGCCCAAAATTTCAGGATTCAGACTGGAAGTTATAAACTATATTTTCAAACATTCTTTAGCTGGTAGCTGCACGTAAATCTGTGAACAGCTAACTTTAACACATACGCCAGTAGGCTCTTTTACATTTAAGCAAGCGAAACGCCAGCGGACTTTAAGAAAAGTTGGTAAAACATACAACAAAATCTGTATTTGATTTTTCGCTCAGCACCGTGCACCTTTGTCCATTTTATCTGCCAGGATGAAATGTGTTTTTGATAACAACTATTAAAGCAATGCAAGATCCTATGCCCTGTTCCCTGTTTTCCAAAAACTCCGCTAATGACATGAACTTAAAGAAAAGGTTGAATAAAACCAAGTGGAAAAGAGCACGTTTTTGGAGAAACTTTTTTGCAAATATTACTTACATTAGCGATCAACTGCCTTGATGAAGTCTGGTACCTTTAGGTAAGGTTATCTCATTAACAAAAACTTGGTTGAGCTGGCTATCGATTTTTTGTTTTAGACACAAACTTTTTTACATGGAGTACCACTGTAACGTTCGCAGAATCGCTGCGTATTTTTGCTTGCGTGCTGTGCTTACGCGACGTTTCCCCTTGATTGGAGTAATTGCGCGTCCGCGTTTCTCTGCAGCAAAAGGCTGCCACAGCATAAGGCTGTTTCTGAAAAGGACACAAGGTCCTCGTAGCACAAGGCTGCTTTCCATAATTTTCGTTGAGCACGTTTTGTGAGCAACGTTTTGTTGGCTACGTTTTGTGGGCTTGTGTGAATAAAGGTAACGTGCATTATCCGAATTTTATGGTTCTTCTGATGTGGGCCTGAATTTAAGTATCAGGAAGCTACAACCACCATCCACTGGATATTCATAAAGTTCATGACCATTGCACAATTTAGGCCATTGACATGGTTTGCAAAGTAACTTCAACCACGAAATTCACTTGCATGTAATCATGCCAAAACATTCTTGTCTTCGTATAACCCCAAGGTAAGGTGTACATTTTCGAAGGGCATCCTGCGGCACATGATTTTAAACGCTTTCTTTTGTTGCACTCTATACACATTTGTTGTGTGTTCCACACATAAGGCCATAACGAAGGTTCTGAACAAAAAGCAGCTTTTAAATGCTTTCTTGAGAAATTGTCTAACCACCTCTCCAACTTGCAAAAAACGTTTTTGCCGAGTTTAAGATTTTTTTGAGACGATTTTGAACATAACGTTGAAGTAAATGGCAAAATAAGAAAACAATTCGTATTTCGTGCATGTCAGCGCAAATAAGGGGTTATTCCTCTAACAAAGGCGGCACTATTTTCTTGTTACTGGCAAGTCTGTCAATTTAAAATCTTGCACTATCACGGCATGCTCGGTAATACCTGTTCACTTCAGTTTACGTGAGTCATGACTGAAAACCTAAGTTCAAATTATTCGGATACAGGTAAATTAATTTGCTATAGATGCCAACAGGAAAAACTGAATCCAGGTACTTTTAATTTATCTGAATATTTTTTGTCTAAATCTCAACTGCACACTGCACTGATAAGATTAGATTGCATTGTATTGTAGACTTGCCGTTTTTTTCTGAAAAGTGCTAATTGCCAAGATGGTATGCTGCTCATGCTTTCTGTATTTTTCATCAACTTTCCCTTAAAATCCTGATTTTGTTGCTGGGGACTAAACTGCATAAATGGGAACGATTGCAGCCAGGGTAAATGACTTGATCGACATTGTAGCGGGTGTGTTGCAGTGATCTATTAAGTGTCATCAAAGTTGTAGTCTTACTGCTGGAGCATCAGCAAAGACGATACACTATTATATATTATACAAGAAGGGCTTGCTGAAAGATAAAATAAAACGTTCAAACAATATGGCGAAGGTGACGTAAGACAGAGCTTATCAGCAATGTATCCTGGTAGGGTTCAAGCCGGCTGTATTTATTCGTCACTGCTGATAAGAGAAGAGGATGTGGCAATTTAAAAGCGCTGAGTGGTGTCGAATATTCATGGATGTTAACGTGCAACAAGAAAAGGACAGCTTGTTATAACCGCTGTTGGTTACCCGCGCTTTCCAAATATTCGGGTTTATGAAAACAGCCAAACGACCCAGATTTTTGTCATGTGTAAGAATGATGGGTGTAAGCAAGGAATCGTGTGCAAGTTTGAATCATCGCAAAAAGACGAAAGCAGATGACAGTCAACTGATTCCTCGAAAGCATACAGAAAGACTAGTGCTTTTAAGTGTAAGAATGAGTCTAAGACAGAGTCCCACCCGGATCCACGTTCTGTTGAAATCGAAAATAGACTCAATATTTCATTTGGGATTGGGAGTGAGTCTTTGCAAAATATTTTTTTCGGCATTATTCTCGAATTCCACGCTTATGTCGTGGAACTTAAGAACATCATTAAAATTTTGCTCAAAAAATGAAAAAGTTTTGTTATTGAATAGGAAACGTCTAATTGCCCTGATACAATTGATTTTTCTGCTGATGCTGCTACTATATAACAAAGGAGCGCTAATGTCGAACTTATTACAGCTGACTAACTGCTGTAAAAATAGGTTTTCTTAAAGAGAACACATTGGAAAACATTGCCTGACGACATTGATGGTGATTGAACTCGCTTCACAAAATCATAAAGTAACATTTTTTTTTATTATTCCAAGTTTAGCATTTCCTAGAGAGGGGTGTATAGGCAAACCAACATCTCCTTTTTATTTAAGGCCATGTCACCCTTAACATAGTTTATAGCAAACGTCTGCAATTCACTACGAGATATGCATCGTTGCGAACAGAGCCGTGTGAAAGGCTGTTGGGACCCCCCAAAAAATCCAGATGGAGCCCTTTAATATGAGCAAGCATTTAGGCAGCTGCGCGCTTTTTCGAGCCAGTTGCAAATTAGCCCCCTGATAGCCAGTCTCAATGTAATCAACTTGGTGATTTCACCAAAAGCTAATAGGTGGAAGCAGTGCGTAGAACAAACTGTTTCCCAGCAGCCCCTCTGTCTTCACTGTCCTCAACAGTCTGGAAATCTCTCACACGCTTCTAATAAGAACGAATTTATTGGAATCTGACACCATCCATCTTCATTATGACACATAGCAAGTGAGATTAAATCTGAAAAGGCGTTTTAAGATCGAGCAAGCGAGCGTTAAACTTATCGAGATTATCCCCGTTATTTCTGGTCGAAACTTTAAATTAGACTGCCTTAACACAGTCTTCACAGACATATATATGACAAACTGACACAATAGCCTTCCTTCGTTTCAACTTTACATAAACTGTTTTAAGCAGCTTTCACGAAAAATTTTTTCACGTTGAACTAGAAACCTAGTCTCTCTATCTGTACGCAACTACAAAGCGATTGCACAACACTCCACAGCACATTCATTATGACGTAAATCTCCCCGAGAATTTCAACGCACAAGGGTGAAGCCATCGAAGTCAAGTGGTGAAGGTCAAGACTTTATTAACAATTAACAATTGGCCTTGTTCTGACGTAACCACAACTTTACAAAATACTGCTATAGTGTCCGAATATCCGCAATGCTTTTTCGAAATTAACGAATCATGATATTACATGCTATCTACCGGCTCTGCATTGAGGGTAAAAACCAGAAGAGTAAAAGTCAAGGGTGGAGAGACGGCTCTAACATACTAATACAATATACATTGTGGGGCCCCTACGAATGGTCGGCCCCCCTCCCGACCGGGGGTACGGGGCTGCCTTGCCACTGCACTTGTTGAGAAGTAAAACTGTCAAGCCATTTATGTAGAACTTACAGCTGCGGGAGATAATTTTTCGCCAAAGTTGAGCACTACATGCATGCACAATTTCATGTTCTTGGGGCAAACAAAATACTTCCAGTGTCATGACTAGGGCAACAGATTTTTTGACCTAAAAACTTAAAATTTTGATTTTATAATTTGCAAATTTTGACTTTCTTTTGACCTATAAGTTTTCTGCTTCTTGCCTTACCACGCCTATCCTACATAATAATAATGTTTCTTGCCTTACCACGCCTATCCTACATAATATTCAATCGTCCAGTAGTGGACAAAACAATATTATTACGTCAAAAATCGCAACAAGCCTATTATTTTTACAGAATTGCAACGAAACTTGCAAAAGCATGTCAATATCAGTTGTTGTAGTTTCAATAAAATATCGATAAAGAGAAAAAAACTGTAGCAAGAAAAGTTTGACCCAACGATAAATTTTGACCTAATGATAATTTTTGACTTTTTTGACCTAATAACTTGGGATTCCCTCATGGTATGAGAGTGAAACTTGGTTTGTGGGCGTTTCATAAGCTTTTAAAAAGACAGAAAATTTTTGACTTTATTGACTTTTGGTTGCCCTGGTCATGTCTGTCTTTTTCTTGCATTCAGCAAAACGTACAGGACTTTGAGTGTTTATGGGTTTGTTTCTGAATCGCAGCTCTTGCTTTGTGGAAATAAAAATTTAAGTTCCTGTTTTTTTGGAATTGAGTCAACAGTCCAATTTTACCTAAATGTATCACAAATTACAATGGTGGTGAATGCAGTTAAGGCTTTAGGGCGCTCACTCCCCTCAAAAAAACTTGTATCCTGCTTGGCGAAATAGATCCTTTGGCCAGATGTGCCTCCTTTCCAGTGGCGTAGCCAGCCAAAAAATTTTGGGAGGCCAAAATGCTTGATTGTAGGCGAATAACACTATTTTGTTTAGAAAAATGCCTCTCAAAGCACAAAATTACTATTTTCTAAAAATTTTGAGAGGGCATGGCCTCCTTTGGCCCCCCTGGCTACGCCTATGCTCCTTTCAGTGGTTTTTCATCTTGTATACAGCATATACTCCAAATTTTACATTCTTTTAGGTGGTGTTTCCCAGCTTTCTTCCCCAAACGCCAAAACTAGACGTCCGATAGATCACAAAGAGTGTTCCTGCATACTGCTTCATCTCCGATCCGAACAAAGTGTTCGCAAATTTTGAAATTCCTTCACCCTCCTTGCAAAATTGGTAGAATAGATTTTATACCTGCATGTCAAAAATAACTATTTTTGTGTCGTATCCAGGACTTACTTCCTATTTTCGGCTGCTGCGCAATATATTCATTTAAAGTATTATTTTTCCTGCAGGGAGCGTCCGAAAAGTCAACAGCTTATGCTTCCACCGTGCCGGTAGGTTGTTATTTCAACTAAAACTGTCGGTCAATTGAAATGAACCAAGTTTTTTTTCAACTGTTCTGTAACATTACAGTGGCGAACAAGGGTTGATTAGACAAGATTTTCCAAGTTTCGAAGTTCCACAGAGGTAATACGAGAACAGTCCAATCTGCTCGCAAAACATTTACTCCCGTTTTTCCTCTGTGTTACTTCGAAACTTGGGCATTGATAAGTGCACTCAGAATCTTTGAAGAATAATGAAACACAGCATGGCAGGACGATTTCTCGAATACCCTACTTCACTTGTAGACAAGCTTTTGTTGAAGTTTTCGATGCTGCGTTTACTGTGATTCTATTTAGCTTGATTACTGTCTCTGACTGACTCAACTTTGTACTTCTCTCTGTCAAAGACTTACCAGTACCTACATGACGCGTTAGCGTTTTGAGTGAACTTGGGGAATTGAAACATGTGGGTCGACAAGTTTTGGCTGTGTGGTCGAACAGAAAATGGAGGGCGCACTATTGAATGCAGTACAAACCGCTGTAGTGAAAAAAGCTGTTGGAGAAACAGGAAGAGGGAAGAAACTTTTCCCGTGTTTTTTGCTCAGAACTCTTTGAATATCCAGAAAATAACCAAAAAAATCATTACTAAACCTCGTGACAAATTTACCCCAACTTCAGGAATATTTCAAAAATTCAGCGAGTAAACCCCAATTCCGTCAAAAAAGGATTTTTTACGCTAACGCATGAAATTTTTAAACGAGGAACTCCGATTGAAAAAACGAAGTTCCGGTACTGCCACCCCTGTTGTAACGACACTGCGTGGTTTAGAATGTGAAATAATAGATTAAATCATTTTTTGCTCAAATAATTGCGTTCGTTGCAAGCAGCACATACATATGTGTCACATGGTCAACTGTTCTCATTACAAAACATGCAAGTTCATTGTTAAAACTGATTGTTGATTTGATGTATAAAGAAACAATTGTATTGTTCTAATCCAGCGGTTCTCAACCATTTATTGTTTGTGGCCCCCTTCCGAAGACTCTCAACACTTGTACTCTCCCCCCGATCAAACCTGTCACAAGAGATGTCTATGACGTCATAATGAAAACCACAAATTAAATTTAACTGTTAAACTTGGGTTTTGCAATATCACGGCAGAGCTATTTAGTAAAGACCTCTGCTCGTGGCCCCCGGAGATCCACTGCGTGGCCCCCAAGGAGGGGCTAAGGGCCCCGGTTGAGAAACCCTGTCCTAATATATTCATTCACAGTTTAGAATATACTAGATATGGCGATGATAAAACAAAATATGCAGCGCTGACAAAAGCATGCTGCCGGTCCCAAAATGATAATTTCAACTATGGCAACCTGTTTGGGAGTGGGGTGCTAACAATTTATCCCCTAAGAAGGTTGATGAGCTTTCTGAATTAACGAAATTTTGCTCTGCAAACGTAACTTCGCACGCATCAACTGCTGATACCTGAATTTTTAATCACGTCATTTGTATTTCCTCGGTAAATTAAAATAAACCAACAGAAACGGTGATTGTGAAGAAAGGAAGCACATACCTAATTCAAATTCAGTCAAAAATATTTTCGTCAATAATCTTTTTCTTTCCTAAATTTCCGAGTTAGACTTTTTTGATAATTTTATCAGGACCTTTTGCGTTACTTTGAAAGACAATTGAGTTTCAGGCGAGTAAACGTTATTTGCACTTTTCAAACTGAATTGTTTAAATGCGAAAAGGTATAATTGCAAAGCCGAGTAAATGTTCGTATGCAAAGCGTATTTTCATGGTTTGTTTACTCTAGTTGATGCGATTTAATGGATTTTTAGAACCACACATAGCCTTTCTTTCGTTACTTTATCTCTCCTATTAAAATATGTTCTGGAATAGATCCACCAACCAGGATATGCTAAGTGTGGAGCATTCATCGGAAGACGACAATTCACTACAGCCACGCATGAGAATAGTGAAATCCACCAATACCTGCAAAAGCAACGTTCATCAATCCTCTGCAGTGGATCAACGTTCCCAACCAAAATTCACCATTAAACTTGGGTCGAAGCAGGGTAGAAATCGCAAAAGCACAAGAACAAACCTCTCTAGGTAATTCTTACAATTTACCAGCGGTGACACCCATCACCAATGCATGCTTTCTTGAAGAATCATGACAAGCACAGCAAGCGCCGCTTTGTTTTCCTGATGGTCCTGCTGTTAATTCTTTGCATTTGCACAACACCAGGGTTCTTAAAGTTTGCCTCAATACTCTCGGCCATATTAGTATTAGATCCTGGGGGTATTCAGAAATTTTGGGAAGTAAAGTCCAGATCCGGACTCAAGTCCTCATTCTAAGAACTTGGGCTTACTTCCATCCAGATTGACTTTTCTAGCATTCGTTCTAGCAATCTAGCAACATTGTACCCACATAAGAAGACTGGTGCTGATGAATGTGATGCAGCCTTTGCATTGGCCTTTTTCCTCACTAATCTAGTGAAATTTACTTTACCAGTTCTGTTTTATTTGTTACAATTTTTTGTTATTAAACTTTGTTGAAAAGGAGTATCCAGACTGAAACAATTTGACTTATGGGTATTGAGGCGTTAAAACTTCAAGGACCGCTGTACTACACGTTGGAGTAAAGCTTTAATATTTCAGCTAAGCAGTATACACAAAATGCTTTTCGCCTGAGGAGTGAGAACGAAAGTGATTAGAAGATGTATTTTTCCATTCTCTCTTGCATGGCACTGACTCCACATTGTTGCTACGATTTCGTTGACCGTTGCGCATAATGTGAGCGCAATGGATTTCCACATACCCTGTTTACCAAGTATGTTTGCAAGCATGAATACAGCCGACTTGAAAACTGATGTAGGAATTTATCTCTCATTTGCATGCACTTCACTAAGCACTGTTGAATGCACAGGAAACGTTGTTAAAAAAGTTCACTGTCCTTAGAGTCAAAAGCACAGAGTCGGGCAGAAGACGCAAGACTGGTGGCGCTCCAGCATGAAACTCAAAGCTAAAGACACCAATCGTTTCCAATTATTGGAGAAAGCTAAAATTTCTATCTCACTGGAAATAAAAGCATCTTTAGAATGCTACTTGGTGTATTGAGGAACCTCTGAGACTTGGGTCTTTCTATGTTAATCTGATGTTTTACATAAGGTTACGCAGGGTCTGACCATGCAGGCTTTCACCGCGCGAATAAAACAATCTATATGTATCCCCTGGGCCTGCTAAAAACACTCTAATGCCCTAGGCAGCAAGATAGCTAAGCATTTGTCTGTCGCCGTTCAATCAATACCAGCTGCGTTCCGCTTTGGGCAACCGAGTTGAAGATGAGAAAAAATCCTTTGCAAAAGTACAAGATTTCACCTGTTTTTTGCGTTTTGTTTCTAATATGACTTTGCAAGGTTCTCAAGTTCTGTCTTTCAAATTTAAGGAATTGTTTTCTTAAATTCTTGGTCATTGTTCCTATTCACCTAGAGCTTGGAAAAAGAGCATCAGTTTTCACGAAGTGTGTGCACTTGTTAAGGGCAGCTGTTAAGGAATAGTTCGCCATATAGACTTGTTTAGCTCTTAAACCAAGGGGGGCGATTGGGGCGATCGTCCCCCCTAAAATCTAATAAAGTAACTTTATTCACCATAATTTTGTACAATTCGGAAAACGACATTCGCGATATAAAGCCATTTTGTCGTCCATTGTTTTGTCATGGAAATTTTGTGAAGTACACTTTATCTCTCTCTTGCAGTGGCGAAGCTGTTATGAGACTTGACTACCAAACATTACTGAAATCGCCCCCCTAAACTTCCTAGCTGGATCCGCCGCTGTCTCAAACGAAATGGAACGGATTGAAAAGATCGCAACTAAGTTTTTTATCACTTGGAAAATTTTTGAAAAACAATTTTTGCGAATATATTTTTTAAGTTATCAAAAATGTGGCAATTAGTTTGGAAAGTTTTAAAATGCCCCAACCAGATGAAAAATGTTTTATTAATGGTGTTTCCAAAATTTTGCCAAAGTTTGAATAAACTCAAAGTGGGCTGTTCGTTTGCACTCAAATTTTCCTTCAAAATATGGCAAGAGAGAGAGAGATTTATTGTTTGCAATGACTCAGCTAACAAGCTGAACCAATGCAAAAAACATCCTGCTGGAAAACAGTCAGTTTTCTGTGAAATCCAGAAGAAATGAAAACACAATGGCAAAATGACTGATCGATGTGAAAAAAATGTCACTGTATCACATAGAACTTGTGAAAGACCATGGAGGTCATCCAGTCAACCACCCTCCAACAGAATGGAGGTATCCGAAAACTCTTTTCCCATCTAATCAATTTCGTGTTCAAGTACCGCTTTCGGTGTACCTGAAACAACCTATGTTCTAATACGAAAGCTCAAGATGAAAGTCAGTCTTATGATTTACTGATCATACTCACTTGTTCAGAGTGGAACCACAAGACTCCCTCTCTAACTCATCGGAGCCAATCATAAGTGGTAGAACCGTAAGTGTCAGTCCAATGAGTGGCCTTCCCAAACAGCACAGCAGTGATATTGAGCGAAACGAAGATTTGAGCGACGTGGACGTCTCAGCCCCGGAGCCCAAACCCAGAAAAAACAGACTGATAAAGACTGAAGAAAAGCCGTCGATGATGGAGAGCAAAGAAGGACAAAACCATGTTACAGAGAAGTATTTTATAAAAATGAATGTTTTTTGCGCAACTTTTAAAATATTTTAAGGCGTGAAGACATTTTAATTTTTACTTCCGACTATAATTTACTCGATTAAAAGTCAAGCGTTTGATAATCCGTATTTTTTAACGATTGAGAAAATTCGGAGAGTTCTTATTATGTGTCAACGTGCACACAACATAGGCTACTAGCATTGATCAGTTTAACAAAATGATAGAATCTGAGGCTGATGGTTGGTTTCCACACACAATATTATTAACTGCAATCCAACACTGCTGACCTTCTTAATTGCACACTTTTGCAAGAGTCTTTTCTGATGCGTGAAGTATGCACACCACTTTTCTACAGTAACCCTTACTAATATAGTGAGGTATCAAAGTATATTTAACTTTCATCGAGATTAGGAGCAGCAAGTTCCGCTGTAACATTCCAATTCCATGGTGATTACGCAGCATCCGACGGATACTTTTTTATGTACTTTGCATAATCTCTCAAGTCCAAACGTATCCCTCCCACTAACCCGGGACTTATGGTTTGATTCGTTTAGTGTTACTCAAAAACATTCGCCTTGAATATGTTACGGAACAAATTTGCATGTAAAAGTAAACACCTTTCCTTCCGCTATGCTGCACGTATTGCTTTCCTCATGATGTTTTTAGTTTATGTAAACTTACAAACCGTGTAATTTTTGGCTGTTTGGTTGTTTAAATGCTCAAAAAAGGATACCAGTTTTAATTAAAGATATAACCATTTTTCTTGTTTTAAGCGAACTTCAAAATAAGAAGCTTCCAGACAGCATTCGACGTCAATTGAAAGTGCCAAAACCATTACCGCAGTTTCAACCAGGAGTACAGTGGTTGCACGTAAGTTAATAATCATGCCAAGCGTGAAATGTTTTGAAAAACTACAACAAAAATTAGATTTTTAACAACAAGATGATGCAGTTTGTTTGCTGGCAATGAATTATACATCCATAACGAAACGAAAAATAGCGCTTTACTCAGGTGCGTTAAAAGGTCATTAACCCTGCAAGAAAATTTAACGTGTGTGGATATTGCCCGACAAGCATGAGCAGTGAAACATCCAGAAAAGCACATCCTACACATCCAACGCGTTGCTACAAGTGCATTTCGACATTAGTTGCTCTAGCCCAGTGGTTCTTAACCGGGAGGGCACACCTCACGGGCGTCAATAAATTCCATTGGGGGCGCGAGCCCTTACACACTCACTCTACAACATGAAATGTTTGATCAATAAATTTGCCAATAAATATATATGTTTTTACAACTTATTTTTTTACATATTTAATGTCAGGGGAGTTTGAAACAAAGCACGATTACTTAAGGGGCGCGTGGTAGAAAAAATGTTAAGAACCACTGCTCTAGCCACTAAGTATATAAAGATAAAATGACGTTATACACGCATCTTTATCGCTGAAAGTGATTTATCTTGTTGCTTAAGTTTACAGTCTGCATAGACTGGACAATTTCAAACGTTCCCTATAAAAGTTCTCACTCTTTTTTTCTTTCTTCTTGCTGATATTCTTTCATCGCCCGGTTGGAACCAACACCATTAATGAGCAGAACAAGCTTCGACTGACGAAGAAGCCAGGAAATGAAATGTGGGTACCGCAACGTTTAACGCGGCGCAGCTTCGTTCAGATTTAAATAGTGCATCTGTGGTGGTGATAAGTTAACTTCTTGGATGTTCATCATAAGCACGGTTTGAACCATATCATTTGTGCACTTTTGTACTTCATCATACTGTACTTCCAGTGGTTTGCCTTTGTTTTTTTTGTGCTCCAGAGCAGACGCTGCTGTTTTTGTCGTGCCTGAGGTCACTCACTAAAGTATTCATCTTAATCAGTCCGCATATGTTAGCATATTCCTAATCACAAAAGCGTTTGTTGTTTCGATATCTGCCTTTCAATCTTTTTGTTCGTGGTTGAAATTTCAGAACGAGTCCTGGAAACACACTCAAGTTGGCCGCCGCTGCATACCCTTGTCAACGAATTGAGATCGACGGACCACTATCGGCTACTATCGTTCACGCACAGTATAATACACCAGTGGGAATGTACAGCGCTGATCAAATTGTCAACACACTTGTCAACACCGCTGCAGCCAAAGGCACTGAAGTTCAAGACCCATTTGTCTTCGGGTGAGAAACGAAATGTTGAGACAGGGCAAGGCAAATAGAGAATATCTACGAAAATATGTCACTCAGTGGTGTGCAGAGGTCTAGTGATGCCCGAGGTAAATGCTCGATTGTATGCCCCCTACCAAGTTCTAGGGTTGAGCAGTGGCGCATGGTGTCACTGGATATACGATGTTTTCGACGTCACAATATGACGTCATATGAACGTTTGCAAACCAACGTTTTGGCGAAGTTTGTTGACACAACTATTACTTCTACGCGCACTTTCCTTACTCGTTGTTGTCCAATGTGTTACTGTAATGAGCATAAACTGTAAGCGCTCAGGTTAGGAGACCGGAGCAAAACACGGCACTCAACGCTAAGACGGAGCAGTTCATAACTGCAAAAACATCCGGCAACGCATGAAAACAGGGGAGTAAAACACACTCAACGCTACAAGGCAGTTTACAGCAGTGTTACCACTGGGGTCCGTCTGGTTAACATCAGACTGTTACCTTTTTCAGCATCAGATAACATAATATTTTCACGTTACAGTTTTAATATAAGTTCTATGCTTCTATTACCAATAGCTAACAAAGCGCGATAAGTTGATAACCCACGTTGAATCCGAAATAGAGCAAAGTACTGTCATTAAAATGGAGAAGTCGGTTATGTGTAACGTATACTACGTTCTTCTCAACGCACTGAAAAGAGCTTCTTCAATTTGGAGCGATAACCAAACACACCAGTTTGATAAACTGATGAAAGAAACCTGAAAATAATAAATCTAACTTTTTTCATCCAAAAAGGAGAGAAAATGTGGAAAACAAAAACAACAGCCCACTCAACATCAAATCTGTCGCCAAAACATCAGGCATCAAAAAATTTTTTGAAAACATCAGAAGTGGCAACACTGGTTTACAACTGCAAAAACATCAGGCTGCGCGAATGTCTCGTCGAATATCAGTCGAGCAGAGAAGGTATGCGGTCGGGATGGAGGACACCCAAAGTTGACAGTTTGAAACTTGCTACACTACACAAGAATTAGGTATGCGCATAAAGTACGCAACAAAACTTTCGTTTTGTATTATGTGACTGTTATATGTACAACTACTGGGGAGACAGAAGGGATGCGAGCTTGTGTGAGCCGATACGATCAATCCGCCTGAACTGTCAATTAATGACGAAGCTCGAAATGATGCACATATTCCAAGCACAGGTGTGCGGCTGTATTAGCGCACACCTAGAGTTGCCACATCAGAAAACGAAACCGGAAACTAGTGATGTATCAATAAGTCAGCTAAATCAAGCAAGTTGAAATAGGCCAGTTTTGAAATTTGGCTCAGGCAATCAGTTACACGTCCAAAATTATATTTCAATCCTTTTTTGTGATTTTCCCCTGTTCGCACGATGTGGAAAATATCAGTTTGGTTAGGTTTGCGCCGCACACCTAGAGTATAGGTCCCTGGTAGTAGAGAATGTGAGAATTACTGCCGTTTGAATCAGTCCCGCACCCAAACAAAGCTCCAAGCCCCCGCAACTCAAATAGGAAACACTATAAATCAGTAGAGTTTTTGTCAATTGCTTAGACCCCCCTGCACAAACTTTAAGCCCCACTACTGAAGACTTTCTGGCAACGATTATGATTTTAACATGTCAAAACCAGTGTTGACAAGAAACAAGTTTCGAAAAATTAAATCCATGTGTTAGTAGCCTCACAATAGGAAAAATCATTCCAGTCACAGCATTTCAATCTTTCTAATTACACTCTTTGGATGCCCGGGGCCGTCGCCCCGTTCGCCCCCCCTCTCTCTGCATGCCACTGATGTCACTTCAGAGATATGTTGAAATATGCTGGAACTTGCATAACGTACATCATGTACTTCATCTGTATCATTTCCACTTAGCTTGCGAACACAAATTGATATGATTTCAAATGACTCAACAGCTTACAGTCTTATTTTTGCCAATAACTTCTGTTAACGGATTTGAAATGGCCAAAAAAATTCACTCGTGTAGATAACTATTAAGTTTACTAAACATGATAGCCGTTCCTGTCAAAGCTATTGCGGAGTTGTGCAAGATTACTTTGAAACAAGAATCCTACTTTCCTGTGTGCTTTGTACTGAAGTAGTTTAGCCAGTTTATTGTGCCCATATAAATGATAGCGATGGGGTCACATGACGTATTCCGTTTTTGTGAGTCTTAGTTTCGAACCCTTTGATCTCATTTCGATTTCGAAGAATGTAGGTGCTAATCTCCAGCCCTATTTCTCAAAACTCAAAATGCACTCTGAACGTGGCTGAATCGCTGCTCACCACTAGTCCTAAACTGCATAAAAGATAAATCAAAAGCGCAGGAAAAATGGATGAAATAGGACGATTTTGAAGTCAGAAATTCGAGTAAACTACGGATAAAGTCAAAAAACATCTGACAAAGGTCTGCATGTAATATTGCCCCACTGAGCCTGTACTCAGGTTATTTAGGAGTAACCAGTCGACAAATTTAGTCAGGAGTAACCAGTTGACGTATTTCTTGGTCATGGATCTCTGTCCCGAACATTCAGGTCTTAGTCTCGAAATTTTCGACTATTCAAGTAGATAAGATTTTAGGACGGAGGATGCGTAGTGTGCATTGAAATCGATTTCTTATAAAAAGAACTGCGGATTGATTCGCTTGTTTTTCACCTTTGTGGAGACTAGTTACTTGAATATAGATATGAGCAAGTTTGAGTCATCGCCGAAAGAAGAAAACACAGCCCTGTCGCCTGATTCCTTGAAAGCTTACAGCAAACCTATACTTTGACCGTAGAAACACTGCAGTTACAAATTGCATAATCAGTATGGTTTTTTGAGAGACCGAAATATTCTCTAAAATTTTTCCAACGGTCTCTCAAAATACAGAAGAAACTCGCTTTACTACAATCATCAAAATGCACTAAAATCTTACTTAACAACATCTCGGTATTCAGATAAAATAGTTGCGGCCTCAAAATGTCTTTGCGTTCAGCAAGGTCAAACCTTAAAAACTACCCTCTGCGCAGTGAAAACCATATATATGTCGCATTAATAACTATTTTTAGTAACAATGCGTCAAACCATTCTATGGAGACCAGAAATCAAAACTTTCCATGGAGACTAGTGAAGACCAGATAACGAGCCATCGTTAGGGGTGACGATGGCCCTTTGGTACCCGTAGTTTTCTCACAAACGTCGCATAGCACATAACATACATAAGGGTATTAGGGCATTGTGAAGTAAATTGTTGGAAAGCGTGCTGAAAAAATACGTTACATCGTAATATTTTTCGTGTTCTTTATTCTCTTTATTAGTGGCGATTCAGGAAAGCATGCAATTTTCGACCTTAAGATATGTAGGCCTACTACAATACGGTAATCTGATCTGAAGTGAAAAACCTATCAAAGCGATTTTATTCCAACGTAGGATGCACTGGTGAATGAGAAACTTGTCCTGGCTGTAGAATTATCTCACCTTAGCCTCATTTAATACGCTGTGAATGTAGCATATGTTGCAAGCAACATTTGTATGAAGTCAATTTATAGCCAAGTCAAAAAAAGGGGTATAATAAAAAAATTCGAAGATGCAATGTTGATATTGATTCTCGAGGAAGTGAATTCACGTAATTACTACTGAAAGGCATTAAAAACAAGAGAACTTAGGAGGCTGACTTGACAGTTTATCCTTGAGATAACTTTTCCAGTTGTTTAGGTTTTGTAACTGGCGCAGTGAACCTTGCACCACAGCTGATTCTTTCTTTTTTGTATTAGTGACTTCTTTATTACTTCCTACAGAGACCAGAATGTACCAGTGGATACCAATACACCTGTGTATAAGTCAGTGCATCAGCTCGAACGTGCATCTCCAATACCAGCTCAATCTCGATCGATCCAAATCCTCAACACACTCCTCGATTGCCAAGTAGAAAACCAGACCAAAAGAGGATAGGATATTTTGCACTGTACATAAGATAATTGCTACTTCTGCTGGTGTGTGGAGGACTTGACGTTTTCAAACTGTAATAAATGTATTTAAAATTCCTCTTTCTTGTTACATAAAAAACGAAATACTTAAGTACAGCAGATGCTGTTGCAGTATAGAAAGATGTTCATCGGCATCAGAAAGGGCCAAGAAATCTTGAAGCTTAGTAAAACATGCCTAAAGTTAATAACAAACGGAGAGTGTGATGCTCTTTACAAAAACCTTAAACAGGTATAATTCAACCATTTATTAAAATGTTTTGCTCATTCAGTCACAGACCGTCGAGCTGCACGGACGTGTTTTTAGACAGCTGCTGTTCAGGAACTTGGAAAACGGTATCTTTGAGGTTTTGTTAAATTTTGTTGGATTTGCCTCTGATACTCACGGAGTTGTATTTTGAGTCTTGTGCATACGAATATTAACTGTCAGTGATTCAAATAGAATAAAAGTACAACAAGTATGGAAAAGAACAGTGCAATTACTCTAAGAAAGCACAAGGCTGGTCAGGCGCCCGAGGGAAACGACG
>Ga0210059_1001079_pt1 | contig 39629 bp, 24 predicted proteins | sample Ectturendosymbi2_FD_188042 | JGI IMG/M metagenome (GOLD analysis project Ga0210059, IMG submission 188042) | Ecteinascidia turbinata endosymbiont from Florida, USA - Sample 2 (SPAdes) (version 2) | ecosystem: Host-associated > Tunicates > Ascidians > Unclassified | place: Key West, Florida... | reverse complement strand
GGATCACGAGATCACCAGGCATCCCCAAGTTCGCTCTTCGGCTACCAAAACACAACTGACTCAGAACCAGCAACACCCTCGGGGTTAGCAATTCATCCTTTATATTCGTTTGGTTACGTAGCACCGCTAGGGTAGCACCGCTAGGGTAGCACCGCTAGGGTAGCACTGCTAGGGTAGCACTGCTAGGGTAGCACTGCCAGGGCAGCACCGCTAGGGTAGCGCCGCTATGGTAGCACCGCTAGGGTAGCACTGCTACTTTTACTAAACGATATCCTTACTCTAATACTTTTGGCGCAATGCTTATTCAAACTTTTGACACTCCAGAATATTATGTTACATGAACAACCTTTTGGTCTATGACACCCAACAACTTTTTATCCATTCAAAAATCCTTCAATTAATTCATATTCATCGTCTGTTAGGTTGTGCTGACTTTCAGTTATTTGACCAGGTTCACTGTTCATTTCACTGTGTTCAGTTGATGATTCGTTATTCCTTTCGTCGGCCCTTCTTATGCTTACTTGTATTTTTCGTTCGGTTATTTCATTATAGTTATCTTCATCTGTCCATTCATAGGATATAAAGTTTTTATCCGTTGAGATGATAGTTTGTTTGGTTACTCGTATTTGTCGACATGCATAGTAAAACTTCATTTGGTAAGTTTCTTCTTCAACCTTATACCTTATTGCAACTGTTTCCTTCTTTTCCATGTGGTTTATCATCCAATTCATTAGGAAGGCAAACAGTTCTTTTCCTGACAATTCTTTAAATGGTCTTATTCCATCCTTGACTTCTGGTAATCCAAGCCTTGAGAAAGCCCTTTTTACTGTTGTGTAGTTTTTTTCGGCACATATCTAGTAATTGTACTTCTTCCATGCCTGCCTTGTTCAGGTGTATGTGGAACAGTTGGTTGCCTGCATGCCTTAGTCAGGTCGCTGTTTAGATTACTTCCTGTTTGGTTGCCGGGCATGGTCTGCCCTTGTCAGCACATTTCCCCTTGGTTACTTTGTTTCACTTTGAATTCTTAAGTTGTGTTGTTCACATAACATAGTATATTACCAACGTTAATAATTCATTACACAATCATACGCTAATATACAACAATACACTCAATCACTTTTGATTTAGGCTATTATTAATGGTTATTGCCACTCTTTGTTATTTTGATTGTAAATTCGAGCAATTATTTCTCTGCTTGTCAAAGCGTCAGGGGAGTATTTTTCTTTCCAAACATTATTGTCTTTCATGTGTTAACATGTTGGGGTTATTTTTAACCACAACAGGTATAAGACATTTGATTTATCTATACCAGGGGTTGCCAACCTTTCTCTTACAATGTACCCCTTCAGCATTCCGACAGATGAGCATGTACCCCTACAGCATTTCAACAGATAAGTATGTACCCCTTCAGAATATCGACAGATGAACATAGACCCTAAAATTTCTTGTGGCAAAATAATTTATTATGATTATTCATAGATATATTTAACAAAAAGCATATAACGACTTTTGATAACAATATTAACTGATACATGTGTAAATATTTGGAAATAAACAAGATGTAAATATATTTCTATCTTCTATTGCTAACCTTAAATGTACCCCTTCGGATAGGCAAATGTACCCCTGGGTGTACATGTACTGAATTGACATTTCGCTAATCACTGTAACAAGTGCAGTCGTAATAATCAGTTTTCGAAAACACTTAATTACATCAACAAGTACGCCGGTCCCATGAATCAAGTTTAAAAAATAATAATTGCCATTGTCAGCCACAAATGAGATTGAAAGGCTATCAAAGAATTCACGAATGTAAACCTTAATCGCAACTGATTTTTCTGAAGTATTAGCCCGGAAAACCGGCACTTTTCGCAGTATCTCTTGTTCTTCTTTACTTTGTTTTATCTTCCCAGCATCTAAACTCCGGAAGAAGATCCAAATCGCAAACAAAAGTCACATTCGAGTGCCTTTATGCGAGTTGTCAGCTTAAGCTTTCAGGGGGCATTAGAACTGGGTGGTAGCTCGAAAACGAGATACGAGCTCATTTAGACTTATCAGCCTTGCTGCTTTGTTAATTGCAGATTTTGTACATTCATTTGGTGATTTAGCCAGCTAAACTTCTCCCGTAGCGATAATCTTGGTCTATACTCTAATTAGATGTGATATAGCCTGAGGCAGGTTTAATTTTGATGTTTCTATTGCTTGTTTAACCACAGGGAGCGTTTTGGTCTCTTATGTGCGGTTTACTGGTCGGCTTAACCAGAATGATCATGGACTTCGCCTATGAATCACCACTATGTGGAGCCACTGAATACAGACCTGCAGTTCTCTATAAGGTATCAGACTATTACTACTCAATGTTTCGAATCAAAAGATATGGTATCGCTGAGGTAAGTAATTTTTCCAGTCAAGTTTTCTAATCCCAGTGGAGCAAATGCATTCAAATGAACGAAATACAAACAAATTTTTAAAGCCATCGTTGGAGCTAAGTTTTCTTACCTTGTAGATTTGTGATGATACTAATGGGTTAATAGGCGCTAAGGCAGTCATCCACAGAAAAAATTAATATTTGAGTTTTGTCAGTTTCTACCACTTGCAGGTTCACTACCTGCACTTTGCAATGATCTTAGCAGCAGTGACAGCCATTGTTGCCACCGTCGTCTCTCTCCTCACGCCCAGGATCGAACCGGAGCATGTAAGTGCGGAAACGTCAAGTGTCAAAATATTTTTGACTATTAGGCTTAGTTGAAAGAAGTTTCACCGGGAAAAGCAAGCCCAGTTTATGAATGATAGAGGTCTTGTCTGTGCTGAGAGTACTATTTATTGTAATGCATTTTGCCTTCCAGCTTTGGCGACTGACTTGGTACACGCGCTTTAGCAAAAACGAACGAGTTGACCTCGGTTCAGAAACAAATGCTGATGTTCCCGCCAATCCCAGGGATGGTAAGCAGGTAAAAATCTTGTGAAAGTCATATGCTTTTTCAGAAAGATTATGTTGTTTTGTGCAGAACCTTCGCCAGAAAGTCTTCAACAGAGGGTTTTTACGTTTGTGAGGGGCTTGACATTCGAAATTTGATAAAAACTCCTTTGATTTACAGTGTTTCATATTTCAATTTGGAGGGCTTGGTGCTTGTGTGGGGGGCTAAGCCCACTCAAGCCCCCGTGGCGACGGAATTGGTTTTGTGTACTAGAATTGTAACAAACGTGCTTATATTCAGCATCTTACAATGTCTGAAATAGATCCAAGAAATTAATGCCATTTACACAAACGTTGATTAGGTTCCATTAGTTGCAACAATTAGAAATAAATATTGCATTTCCGACGTTTAAGTCTTAGCCAGAGAGTTATTTTGCCTAAACCATGGCAAAATCTATCTGTGCAATGCTTTTTTGAAAGCATACCTTTTACTGTTTTGAAATTCTACTTACAAATTAAACAAGTTAATGAAAATATGCCATTCCGAGTGTTACTACTATTTACAATCGATACCTTGACATGCAGCAAAATATGAAGGTTAATTGAATGTGAACTTGCCATCGGTATACGTATGATTGCGGGTAACGTGTATATCGATGTTGTTCAATGTCACTCCTGCTTCAAATGCTAGTGCAATCACGTACACAACAGATATATCGTGATGAGTTAGGCAGGGGTCTCAAATACACAGCCGGTGAATCTTTTGCAAAAATTTTCAAATTAACAGTTAGCAGAGATGAGTGTATCGGAAACGTCAGTCACCTTCGCCATACTCATTGAACGTATTTCTTAAAAGAATAAAATAACATTTGTAAAGCTCTGTGTTCATAACATGTCGTCTTCTTGTTGACTTTTTTCATTGCAATGAAATTCTTAATAGTGCGCGTTTGGGGTTACTTTAAAATCCCTCGTTTCTAAATGAAACGGAGCAATTTGAGTTTGAGACCTGGAGAGACCCTCAAACAAGGATTCCACTTAAGAATACGATTAGATTCGTCGAACACTGCATGTCCTCAGTAATGTTTATTCCTAATCGTAAAAGTTCAATCCTTCGCATTAATTTACAGGCAGAGAACCGCAACGCAAAACAAACACAAGCATTTGTAAAAACCAGCTTGACCTTTTGCTATCTTTATGAATTCGTCCCGATATTGTTCTCTTTTTAATACAATAGATATAACAAACGAAGCTCTGCATTGCTGACAGCTAACTTTTGTCTAACCACAGATGGAAACGTCATTTTCCAACCAAGCAGCCACCAACGACGATGGTGAGGTCATCAGTTCTGAGAATGCAGAAGAACAGTCAGTGAAGCAGAAAAATCAAGGCGCGGGTAAGAATGTTTTACACTTTGCTGATTTAAGAAAAAACATTTTGCTGCTCCCTCTTCAGTGGAAATAAAGCACTGCATTTTAAATCGTGGTTATTTCCCAAATATAAAAAACGATTTTACGGGAAAGAACTTTCTGAACATTTGTAACTATCCTAGAACGGGTAAACGTGTAGACAAAAGCAGGTAACTAAAATTTCATTGTTAATGTTGATTTTGTTGGATAGCAGAAGGGGAAAATTTTTTCATTATCAAATACCAGCAAAACTTCAAATTGAAGAGACTTGCTACTTCGTTACAAAACTTACCAGTTTCACTTTAAAAATAAACCAGAAAAAACTAACTTATCTTTGTATTAACTGAATCTAATCATCTAACACTTTCGAAAGAATGATATTCTGTAAATACCAAGCAAATTACTATTGCTTTAGCGGTTGCCCACTCAGAAACATCAGCCACATACATCATGACCAAAGAAATATAGAATAGAACCATTGCGGACTATAGTGAAACCAAATCTGAAGTTTTCGTCCGCCACAATTACTGTAAAAGCTCTAGGTTTGCTGCAAACTTTCGAGGAATAAGTTCCACTTTCTTCTATTTGCGATGATCCAGACTTGTACATATCTATTTTCAACTAATTAGTCTCAGCAATAGCGACGCAGTTCAATCAGTCAGCAACATTTTTAACAGGAAATCAGTTCTACGCAACTCTGTCTCGTGCGCCTTTTTCAAACCTGCTTGAAATATAGCTTCAAACCAGTGCATATATGTCAAGCACTTACCAGTGCACTTCTTAAAATCTTTAAAAGATAGATGTTTTGATTTCAATGCTTGAGAAGACGAGTTCACGCTAACCGGTAAATACGTACCATTTACTTTTTTGTCCATGTAAAGAAGCAAAGACCTCAACAAAAGAATCTCTTTGGAAAAGATTTCTTCGGCTTTTCTGTGGCTTGGGCGACAAGGAAACACAGCCTCCACCTGCTTCCATCACAGACATTCACGAAGACGAAACAGCTGCTACTCTAGTTAACATCGCTGGAGCTGGAATGCTTTTCGCCATGGCATTTCTTTTCGGTTATTACGCATGAAAGAAGCACTGCTCGTTTTTAAGTTATGTAGCATTAGTGTCCGCATACTGGCCATATATCAAGCCGAAAGTTCCTTGCTAACATATTTAGCACGCCGATTCAGCCGAGTTTGGAAATATCTGACTGATAGAGTCAGGGACCGAGTTTCGGGGGGGCGTGGGGTCATATCCCCCAACTCTTGGATGGGGGGTACAATATCATTTGTACCCCAATATTTGTGATAAAAAAATAACGTAGTTGCACAAATTTCAAGCACGACCCAAGTATGCCTAAATTATGTCCTTATTTGTCATGTACATCGGGATATATTAAGTGAATTATCCTGCCAAAATGTTGTCGAGGAATTTGTGAGGTCCAATGATGCAAGGTGCCGTGCAGTGTTTATAAAAATTTAAACACTATCCCGATGTACATGACAAACAACGGCATGATTTAGGCCCACTGTTTGGTCATTGTAGGACGCAGCCATGCCATTTGATGGAATCTCAAAGATGTATGTTTATTAATTGGAATTGCATTATGTAACCCCCAATTATTTGAATCTCAGAGATATATGTAAATAGATTCTGCTTTTGATGTATTGCTTGTTTTTTAAGGAATAATTGAAGTGATATGTTTGTTTTATCTACTTTGACAAAGAACTCTTCATACTAAAGTTTTGTGTACTTAGTATAGAAGCAAATACCTTACAGTAGTAATCATTGTCAAGTACTAGCACAGTACTATGCAACTGCCATTACACCTTGGGCATAGCGAGGGGGGCACTTGGGCCATGGTCCCCAAAATATATCATTTCCATAATTTGCCTCCCAATGTGCCAATTTTACGAAAATATCGTACTATGGTTAAGTGAACACGGTGGTATCATCGAAACGCAAACAATAAGATTATATTTTTGTGATACAACATGCATAGCATATCACCCAAACTTTGGTCCCCCCAAAGTTTTCTAGCAAACTCGGTCCCTGGATGGAGTTGTATTTTCTGATGTATAGCCATCGAGCCCGCCGACATAGTGGTCTAATTTTGTCTGGAGCAAGTTAAGTTTTCATTATTTCAAAAATAACGAAAATCTTATGCGTAATTTTGTTATTCAAGTCTAAAATTAAGCATTTTTTCAAAGTTGATGAATTAAAACAGTTGTCGTGATATTTGAAAGTACGATGAAATTTACTTCCGAACTTGCAAGTATGTATATAAAGCACTGCGAAAAGCATTGCAGAGCAATGCACTTGTGTTGACCACACACTAACTCACAGCAAATGAGAGGCTGGGGAAAATTAATTACAGGAAATGAATTACAAACCCCAATAATTTGGATTTGATGCTTTGATATATTAAAAATTTGACTAAATTTATGTCAGTTATAATAATCCCTTGAAAATTTTGAATGTCAATATGAATGGTAGGCATACCTAGTATATAATTTTTCACAAAATAAACAAGAAAAGTCGTACACCATTACCAACCACGCAGTGACCTCTTTTGGTGACATGACATGTTTTGAAATCGCTCGCAAAAGGCAACTATGTCCTTTGTAAGAAACCAAAAAATTGGTGTGAAAAGAGCACAGAGGGATATAAGGGAATATATAATAATATATTGCTCCAAAAATGAAACCAAGTGCACACTGAAATTTCAAACTATGTTTGATTTTTTTCAATATTAAAACTCCAAAATTTTTGTCTGAAAGGCGTGCTATGCCTAACTGGCTGTGAAAGTTTAAATATACGTATTTATTTATGTATTTGTCTCAGACGTAGGGTTCATACCACATTAGTTGAAAACAGGGCCCCGACATAGGGAAGTGCTGCCCCGGGGCGAATCGAAAAGTGCCGCCCCCCACAGTCGAAAAGTTCGGCCCCGGGAAGAGTCGAAAAGTACCTCCCCCAAGCCACGGGCTAAAGCAAAGTCAAGCCTTTCAGGAATACATCATCGGGCTGGAGTTAATTTTGAAAATTTCACTTCAGTGAAATTTCGGGACATTTTGTTAACCGGGACCGGACACCGGGACAGACGTTTAAACCGGGACAGTCCCGGCCAAACCGGGACGTATGGTAGGTCCAACTTAACCAAAATTTAAAACCTAAACCTAAATCTAACTTCAGGTTCATTCGTGAAAGACCATTTACTATTCCTTCTTTTCAACAAAAGTGCCGCCCCCCCGAAAAGTGCCGCCCCGGGGCATTGCCCCCCCGCCCCCTTGTTGAAAGAACACAAGCATACAGAAATGTTTATACGCACTAATTCACATGGTCGAAGTTTATTTAGTACACGTATCAACACCGAAAGAAACACCAAAACCTGCCTTGGGTCATCGTCGTACAGAAGCATTACATACCGCATCTATTCGAATGATAGCCGCTCTTGACTGTAAGCTACACGAAATAGTGTTAAAAAATTAATGTATAAGCCCTTGATTGCAAGCCGCACTTGGACATAGGTTACCTAAGCCTCTGTGATACTTTCGCGTACAAGCAGGTTTCGCCTTTAATTGGTAAGCCTTGATTGCTGATGCTGCTTACACCACTACAACTGCCTTCTGTTCATCATAATCCCTCCGGTGACGGATGTGCACGTGATGCTAAAGAGAATAGAATGCGAAAATAGAGTTTGGTCGACAAAACGTAACTAAGGAAAGACTGAGCGTCATCTATACCTTTCGATAAGGTGAAGAAATAGAAATGTAATCCGCCCTTGATTGTAAGCCACACGACATGATGAAAAAAAACTTTATAAACCGCGGCTTACAATCGAATAAATACGGTAATTGGAGAAAAAGGGAGATTTGTTAAGGCATCAGTCAACAGAAGTGAGGTGATAAAAAAGTTGCAATGACGATCCGCATTGTTCAACAAAGGCATACACATTTTTTCTAATCAAGGCCTCAAATCGCCTGACAAAACAGGTTACTTGATGTGACGAAACAATTGCGTTCCTTGGTATGTACGATAGGTATCAGGGGGCGGATCCAACCAGTAAAGTTAGGGGGGGGGCGATTTCAGTAATATCTCGCAGTCAATTCTCATAACTGCTTCCCTATTGTAAGAGAGACGAAGTATACTTCACAACTGTGCTGTGAATGTGACAAAACAATGGGTAACAGAATACCGCGAACCATGAGACAATTCGAACATGACGAAGGACTTATTCGGAATTGGTTTTGATACGTTATTTTCCTAATTGTACAGAATCATGGTGAACGAAGTTACTATCGTAGGTTTTAGGGGTGGCGATCGCACCAACCGCTCCCTGGATCCGTCCCATAGGCAATGTTGTAGGTAGGCAACGCGGGAGGTGTTTATTACTGTGAATCGGTGCATTTGCACAATTTGCTGACATGCATTGGCAAGGAATAGAGCGTTTATTACTGCAGTAGAGCACTGAGCAAAGCTGCTTCTTAGCTATTATTTACACAATAAAGCAATTTCACTATAGCTTCTGTATTTGAAATAAATGTACAAAATACATGAAAGTTTAAAAGTCAACGTGCTCGTAAATGGCTCACGAATCGAATAGCGTAGCACAGTGGTGGCCAACACGTCGATCGCGCTTGACCGGTTGATGGCCGAGTCTCAGCTGGTCGATCGCGCCTAATTTTGCATTGAATTTACAAGATATCTATGAAGAACATTTTCAATCAATGTTTCAGAAAGTACATAAAAATGAACAACGTTGCATTTTATGACATTTTATATTTGTGGCTTTATACTGGTCGATCGTGAGTTATCAATAAATTTTCTAGGCGATCCCAGTCGAAGACAAGTTGGCCAGCCCTGGCGCAGCACTTTTTTTAAAAAAACGGGTAGTAAGTGCAATTTGTTGGAATGTCAATGAGGCTTTTGAGCCTTTTGCAAATTACAAACATCCATATAACATTTAGCCATTGCCGTCTCTAAAAACAACTAGCGGCAAAGTACAGAAATTTACGGTATATTTGTTTTTACGGACTGGTGAAATTGGGTCAAATTAAACTGTGAGTGCAGATTTACCTATCTCTATTTGCTGTTATTATTTTCTCACTTGCTACAGAATCCTGATCACTAGTATTGTTGTCATGGCTTTCACACACTATGATAAAAAGCAATACAGAGCTACATCATTAAAACTCAATACGAGTTTTTCTCTCTTTCCTAAAGTTTCAACCTGACACTTTAAGTATTCTAAAGTCCTAAACTATCAGGGGCGTCGGAACGAATTTTATAGTGAGGAGTCCGGGATCCGCTGTAGGCGTACAAACCTATATCATGGTTGATTGATTGTGGTAAGATTTAACCTTGGAAACACTTAAAGACCTTTTGCATAATTTCTAATGAGAGGGAAATGCGACAACGCATCAACAGTTGTGATTTTATCGCATATTTTTTCATATTTTTGTCAGTACCACTTATAGCTCCAAAAGATACATGGTCCTGGTTCTCTATGAAGCAAACCTGCGGTAGATAATCTCAAATTGCGCAACCAAGATTGGTACCGAATTTCAAGTAATGTCGGGTTTTAAAACCAAAACAAATATTCCAAAAAATTCTCGTCAAGTCCATTCCTAAAACTTAGTATCCTTAGACTCTGGGCACCAACCTCTTGTGCAAGTAAGATGTATTTGGAATTGCGCAAAATTTTAAGTTTTGCTGCAAACATGACCATCTCGAGTTCGTTACGGTAAGCAGATGGTTTATTAATTTGTAACAGAGACGTTTGTATCAGTATTATCTTGCATTATCGACAAGGTCAGGCACTATGAAAAGCTTTAAGTTTGCCGTAAGCTTTCGGGAATCAGGCGAATGTGCTCTGCTTTCATCTTTTTGCGATAATGCAAACTTGCACATATCTGTATTCAAGTAAGTAGACTCCACACACGTGAAGAGTTTGAATCAATCAGCAAATTTTTAATAGGAAATCGATTTCACGTAACGTTACGCATCGTCAGTCCCACAATCTTAGTCAAATAGAAACGGTCAGGCACTCAGCAAAATTTTTAAGATGATGTAAATTGTAATGAAAAAGTAAAATTAAAATAATGGTGGGTCCCTTGTATCTCTGACAACACCCTAAAATGTTCCTCTGCCCACACTCCAATGCATGTTTAATGAAATAGGATTTCAACAACTATATCGCTTTGCAATTCATCCATGCTGCATCAAAACTTCCGCTTGTGCTACCGCATTTTCCACTTCTGCTCAGTGCGCTGCTAAATTAGTATTTTCATTTTTGATCCAGATCTGCAACTTATGATGTCTAGTGTAAATTTCACTTGCTCAGTCATCTGATTTCATTTTTTTCGAACCTCATCGTTTGAACTTTCCACGTTTCTGTTGGTTTTGTCTTCCAAAACAACCTTTTAATCAATGTAATGGTAGCAGACGGATATTCATGGGAATTTAGAGTCCTGTATGGCCCATGCCGTCGCGTTCACCACGATCAGAACGGCGAAGACAAGAAAACATTTACGGAAAGTTCCAATTTTCGAGGTCTTATGACCCGGCCAACATGCTAACCACGCCAAACTACGACCTACCAGACGCGAAGCGAGCTCTCTAACCACTAGGCCGCGTGTCCGGTACCATGGACGCCGAATTCCGACGATATCATCATGAGAGCACCTAATCGTTCAAGAATGTTTCCTTAGGCCTAACCCTAATTCACACTAATTCTGAAACTACTTGATGACCTTCAATTAAAGTACAGTAAAACATCTTCTGGTTATCTATGTTAAAAAGTTACAAGGTTGAGTGTACTGTGACGTATGCTCTTTCACATCTCGAAACCTGATCTACAGCACCTGGCGTTGCTGCACGAGATTCAAGCAGAGAGAAAAACAGCATCAATTACGTGTAAACGAAGGTTGAAGCAGGTGCTGCAATTTTTTAGGACAAAAATAGATGGAGTCACCCCAGGCGCGCAACCAGGGGGAGGCTTTTGGGGCATTTGCCCCCCTCGGGATTTTCAAAACATTACATAGCAATTTTGACATTTGTAGAAACTTTCAAAGAATAAAGATGAAATTTTATATTCTAATCATTTTAAAGAAATCTTATTGGAATTTTTCTTTGTCTTGCTCATTCGCAAATTTCGTAAATGATTGGTATTCAACCACAAATATGCTGGAAGTGTCAACTTGGAAGATAGTTTAAACTGTTCGTATTTATAAGGCATGTTTTATCTATTTGTTCATGTACTGTTTCGTCTTAAACAGGCCTCAATTTGCCCTCATGAAACTTTATAACATTAGGGTGCTGTTGAACCGTGCAAATTGCTGAAACTTTCACATTGATAAGAGAAATCTTGACATAGCAGTTTGTGCCTCGTCAAACCGCTTGTTCTTCTACGACCTTTAGATGTTTATTTTTGTTAGGGGCAAAGCGGATCACCATTATTAACGTAGTACATTCCTTAAAAAAGCGTTGTCTAGCTATATTTTCGCTTCGAAACCTGATAGTTTTTAACTAAATTCAGGTTGATGGCTGTTTCACGTTTTAGTGTCTTTCTGGGTTGATCCCAGTACCACGGCTTGGAAAAAGGGTTTAATAAAGTGTCATATGATTGCTAGTCAAGTGTTGAAGGCATCTACCTACTAGACCACTTTGCCTCCAAATGACGCTTTACAAGACCCTAACTTTTGCAACCAGTGCAAGTCCTGAAAGCTCATAGCCATAAACGTGCTTCTAAAAGCTCTCACACAACTCATGGATGCCGGAAAAAGCCTTTTGCCACAAACACATCTGATCCGTTTTGCCCGAAATGGTAGCATTCCAAGATCTCCACACACTTGACATAGGCTATCTTTCAAGTTTGGAATCTTCATTTGTGATAGAAATTCAAGCACGTGCTAGAAGAATAGGGCTAGAACGAATTTGCTAAAACTAGAAGAAAATTAGGCAGGTTTGCTACTATAGTAGCCTATACATCTGTCACACTAAAGCACTAGTTGGGTACGGAACCAGGTGTTTGTATGAGAATACAAATTTTTACTCTGTCCTGATCGTTCGTTCTTCATGTGGATTAAAACTGAAAAGTTCTCATTTTCGGAAATGTTGCGAAAAGAAGTTTTATCTGTGTCTCAGGCTCATGCAGAATCAAATGGAAATATTTTCAACTACAGCAAAACTGTTTGTATGACGTTTAATGCTAAGAGTGCAAAAAGAACAGTCACTCCATTACTGACACATGGGTGGTAAAAATCTAAAATCTGTTAACCAATACTAATATCTGGGAGCTGTGCTGGATACTGAGCTCTCAGATGACAAAGACATTCGGAGACAACTGCGATAAAAATATTGTGCAGCAAACAAGCTGCGAGCCTCTTCTCCCGATGTTCAAATGCAGTTAAAAATGTACTTTTTCGTTCCTTTTGTACGCCCATGTATGCATCACCATTATGGTTGAATTTCAGAAAGTCATGCATGCAAAGATTGCGTGTGGCCTATAATTTTGGATGCAGGGCTCTATACAACCTGTCCTGAAGCAGTGGCGTAGCTAGAGTGTGGGCTGCCCGGGGCGGTCCTTCAGTTTGGCGCCCCCGAAGCCCATAAAAATAGGTATTGCACAGTGACTGGCTCTTAAATTTATATATATATCTATCAGGTTTTTTTTAAGGAAAATGTTAGGTACCGGTATGTCCCTGGAGGGACCCGATTTCTCTGATTCTAGGTACCCGATTTTCTCTTATTCTAGGGACCCGATGATAATTTTCTCTGATTCTAGCGACCCGATTTTCAATTCTAGGGACCCGAATCGGGTCCCTAAAACACCTTTAAAAAAACCTGTATATATATTAACTAGTTTTTACACCATTATAATATTAGAGTACTGTCACATGCTCAAATTTGGTATGCTTTAAAATACGCACCAAAAACTCAAACCTTGTAAGTAACACTTAAACAAAAAGCAAAACTGACATATAGGGAAAAATAGTAAAAAAAGTATGAAAATTAGGACCACCTTTATTTCTGAAATGAAAACTACATTTTTCCACACAGCAACTTTTCTTGCCTCTTTGTTGGCATATTCTTCAATGACAATGTCAAGATTTATTTCTTCTGTCAATTGTTGCTCTGCAGAGACAGTATGGCAAGATTTCTCAACCGCAAGGAGCTCATACCAGGTCTTACATAATTCCTGATCAGTTTTAATTTTGAAAAACTCCTCTCACAGGTAGCAACACTAACGGCAAATGTGAGGAAAATTTGCAGCATTATTAGTACATTTGAAACAGAGTTACAAACGTTTTACGTTTGAATAAACTGCCAAAGTTCAAGGAGGCCTTCTTTCTCTATTGTGAACTGTACATCGGCAACATCGTATAACTGTGATGCAACAATAACGTTCATCTTAACTGCACAACAATGAACAACAAGCGACACAGCAACTACCAATATTTCTTGTTCGACTATAACTGCACTCAACCTCATGTACAAGTAACTGACCTACCTGGAATCTGAATGCAGTACGGTGATCTAAAAATTTTCAAAATGACGCATCAACAAACTCAAGCAAGAAATCATTTCCTCTAAAAAAAACGAGGAACCCTTAAAACTAACGCAAACCCACTACACGTTTTGCGGAACACTACGGTTCCGCGGAATCCCTGTTGAAGAATACTGAGCTAGATTATATTTCTCCACACACACGGAAATCCATTTTGACGAACACAAATCCAACTATACATTTAGTAGATTTACACAGAAATGGTTTTTAGACCCAACAATTCGCTTTTACTCGCAAGTAAAAAAATTAAGAGCACTCACAAAAGCTTAGAGCTCACCACAGCCACATGTTTGCCCGCAGTGATCCACTATACTCCTTCTAAGTCCTATGACGTCATAAAGGACTACGATCAAACGTCAGCAACGACCCAACATTCGATCAATCAACCGTGTAGTGAATCAGTAAAACTCGACATCAAGTGAGTTGATGAGCGTGTTGAGAACCGTGTTGCAGCGTCATGTAAAAAAGCCTATTGATAAAACGTCCCTGATGCACGACTGTTTATTGTTTGGCTAAGACATTAATCGCTTAAATCAGGGGTGGGCAATTAATTTGGCTCGGGGGCCACTTTGACAAGACCGCATTTAGCAGAGGGCTGTACCTTCTAATGGAAATAAAAGCAAGTCTTGGTTAAGTTAGCCTCAGCACTACATTTGATGTGGTAAGTTGGAGCAAATTTCAGATTGAACATATTTCCTGAATGCTTCCGCGGGCCACTGAAAACGCTGTGGCGGGCCACATTTGGCAGCAGGCCGCTATTTGCCCACCCCTGGCTTAAATGCACATGCCATAGTGCCATAGTTTAAATTACTGAAAATCAAAAACGTACTTCAACTGCAAGTAGTGTCCGGACATTAAAACCACTTTTATTTCAAGACAGCCTGTACAGGTTTATAGCCTACAGCATAGCCCATAGTGCCGCCCCCATAAAAGTGCCGCAAGGGGCGGACCTCCCTCCCCGCCCCCCCTTAATTACGCCAATGCCCTGGAGAGAGAGTGTTAGTAGTCATGACTCATCAGGTTCAATGTAACATTCCTACATTTGAAGCCGTATTAAGAAAAATATGCCCTTGTTTCTCGAAAGATGCAGAAGGTATAATGACGTAATAGTTGCCTGCTTTGACGCAGTCAGATTATTTATATTCTTCCTTCTTCTTTGAACACTACAACCGCATTTTACTTTGTGACTTGGTGCTCGGACATTTCAGTGTTTGTTCGTTTGAGGGTGTGCATGTCACAATGCATTCGTACTTTACCTGGGCTTGACCAGTTTAGGAATTAGCGTCCCAGTCTGCAGTAGTGCTGTACCAAGTGAACAAATAGTATTAAGAATGCGTCTGTAAACCTGAGGCTCGGCCCTCCAACGCCATTACGAAACGTTCTGTTAAGTAAGTTTCTGTAGCCCGGTGTCAAGCGAAATTTCTGACCTGCTATTGTTTGTCAGTTATTTTGCTTCTCAGAATAAAGAAATTAAGTTTGGCGATTACTTTTTTGATGTGTGTTGTGTAAATTGAACTTTTTGGTAGATGTCAGTTACCTACAACAAGCTACAGTACGGGAATAAGTAAAACCAGTGAAAAATATTGGGCTTAATCTTAGACTTCAATTATTTTTCTTTTTCTAACTCTAACCTAAACCCCAACCCGACACACTTACCTAAACACCAAATCCTAAGCACTAATCATCAGTTTTCTCAGCGTATTTGATATGTTGAATGTTGCTCTGTGCATGTGCATATGGCGTGAAGTCAGAAATTTCGCTTGACACCGGTGATTCAGCCTCCAACGCTGTTGTAAAACGTTCTGTTTTGTCTGTTTTTAGCGTTGTGCAGAATGTGTGTGTTTGTATACTATGGACTTCGTGTCTGCGTGCAAAAATACATTATCATTACATGTGACCGTTTGCGAAAAAGTTGCATCGCGGTTGAAGGAGCACGATGACGTCATCGAATGAAATTTCATGAAAATTCCCCCCCCCCGAAATGAAGAGCTGGTTGCGCCCCCGACTCACGCCACTCAGAGGCGGCCTCTGCGAATCTGACTCTTGCGTGTAAAGAATATATTGACAAAACTCTGAGGTAAACAAAACTCTTGGCCGTTTTAATTGGTGGGGCAGAAACAAACAAAGGAATTATATCACATGGTTTGTGCGATGAAGATAAAGAGAAGACCAAAAAGACGCATGAAAACATAAAACGGAGTTGCGTTTCACATCATTCAAAGAAGGTTGCATGGCTTTAATTCTGCAACAGCAACATTGCGTATACTTCATTTGAGAAGAGCCAAGCTGAAGCTGCCACTATCTATAAATTTGTTCATAACATGACACAGTGTGAGTCGCGGTGGTTCAAGCCTTGGAACAAACGCGGTTGAGACTGGGCTGAGTTTGCTTCTTCAACTGCAATTACTTAAACCTTTTTAATGCAATGTCCTGTTTGGGTTTTGTCGTAATTGTACATGTTTACTGCGATTCACACTAGACCAACTTATTTGTGTATAGTACAACACAACCGTTTAAAGTGCTTTTTCCACATAAGGTACCAACACGTTGTAACTCAAATCTCTTCCAATACGATTGCCGTTTGGATTTATTTGAAAGAGATATGTGTTAACACGTTTATTCGTGATAATAATTTTTTTAGAAGTATTTAGTAAGGGCTTGTTTGCAATTAGCCAATCAATTACTTTCGCCATTTCATGGGTAGTTGAATTTCACAGAATCATCGACAAAGAGTAGATTTTTCATGACGATTGAATTGAACAAGTCATTTATAAACAGAAAAAAGAAAAAGGGGCGAGCTTTGGGATAATCTTATACTAGTGACTTTTTGCTGATGACTTTGTCTGTTTCACATACTGAATTTTTTGGAAATAAGTTTAACGTATTTCCTCTTATTTCGTAGTGCTTGCGTTTGTCATTACCATGGAAATGTTTTACTGAGTCAAAGACTTTTCGTAGGTCCATGGGCGTCGGAAAGGGGCTAGGGTGGGGCGTACCCCCTGGAAACGTGATATGTTGCTATTTACTTTTTAGTAGAAAAATGTTTTTTTCTTAATTTCGGAGTTGGTAAAATGGAATCTCACCACTTGCTTCCCTACAAAAACCTTTTTGGCTACACCCTGAAAAAATTCGATAATTGGCCCCTTGGAAAAAATCCATTCAGCACCCATGTATGGGTCTCTAAGTAAACTGTACAAAGAAGTTTTTTATCAAGGTTTTCGAGAAGGACTTCGTGCAAGTCGGCAATGGCCAGAAAGGTGGAATGATTAATGCGAAAACCGTATTGTTTCTGATTCAACAAAATGCTGGCAATCGGGCAATTGCCCCCTCCCCGAAATATTCACAAATGTATGTATTTTTTAGGTACAGCAACCAGTTACATCATTTTGTCCCCCCGAAAATATTAGTTGGTTTCGGCCCTGACAAAATGTATTGTTTCTAACTAAACAAATTAGAAAAACAATCTTTCCATCTCGTTTACATCACTTTTCAAATAATTTTGACAGGTACGTTAGTCTATCTGTGGTTAGTACCTATGTCTGTCTGTAGTTAGTGGCAATTTTGCTATTTCCTGACTTGAAGTTTGGCACTACTTTGGAGATTTTACTGTAGAGTTGTCAGGAAAAACTCAGCAAGCATACATTCGCGTCTGGGAGAAGAGGTGTTGTAATACGCATTTTGTCAATCTCAAAGGATGCATCACGCAGGACTTATTCATGTCCACATAAATATTTTGAGTCTAGTACATCGATAAGTATAATTATATCCTTAGGGGAGAAAGATATCTTTCTATACCCCCATCAGGTTTTTCAAAAGGTTGTACAGAGACAAATTTAGCCTGGACCGACCGAGGTGGCATAAATATGAATCCACAAATAATGTTGTATATACGAATAAAAACGTCCACCAAAAATTAATTTTCGCTGAAATGAAGATATTTTATGCCAAACATTTGCTACCTTTTTACCTTTTGATAAAAACGTCATTAAAAATTTTGTTGTAAGTTTCTTGGAATTCGTTTTGAGTTTCTGCTGCTCTTCGCAAATTGATCTACGTAGAATTTGTTTTTAATAATTTTTTGTAAGATAGATAGTTTCTGAATTTTTTATATAGGGCCTACTTTATATACTGCTGGCAGCTTTGGCCTTTTGTTTTTGCGAAACAAGTATGCTTGACAGAAGAAAAAAAGCTTTTTTTGTTATCCATAGTTTTTGTCTAAGCCAGCGGTTCCCAACCGGACCCCTGGGGTCCGAAACAAGATTTACGGGGGTCCGAAATGCGACTTTTGAGGATGAGAGTTTGTATGTTCTTGCGTGTACTTCATTTCAAAAGAACCGCGATTTATGAAAGCTAGCAAGTGCTATTACGCAAAAGAATATTATCGAGCCTAATTATTCCAATTACATTGCTAATTTAACAATTGCAAAATGTGGGCACTGCTATTTCTATTCAAGCTGCGGTTACCAAACTGTAAATGGCCGCTGGTGCGGTTGTAAATGCATTGTGACGTTTTATTGTTTATTTATGAAACGGGTGCCAGCTTCAAATAAGATTGCGAACCTCTGGTCTAAGCCTATATTCTTTTCTGTTGTATTTTCGTACCGACGCCTGTCTTCTGCTATTTCTGCTACTCATGTTGCTTCGTAGCAGTTGCTACCAGGCGTAACTTCAAACAATTCAAGTATTTCTTTTGGTGATTACATTTATTTCGTTTATTTTTCGACGCTTCTTTCACTTACTCAAAGTTTTCCTCATTGCCCTGAGGAAGCCTACTTGAATAGGCGCGCGAAACGTCGGGAAATAAACGAAATGAAAGAAATTTACAGAAGAAAGACTTCCGTTGTTTGAGGAATGTGTATGTCCGCAATACTTTGGAAGAATTCATTTGTACAGATTTGATCAATACACGACTCTACTCTATTTGCCATTGTTGATTTATTTAAAACAGGGCATAGCAGAGAAAATTGCTGTAGTCTTTTATCATTAGCTGAGTTAAATAGGTTCATGTTATTACAGCTTAGCTAGCACATAGGTACACTCACAATGGGTGTTTGCAATTTTTTCTAATGTTTCAGATAGTGATTGAGAAAACTCGTCCATAGTGCTTTCTCATTTAAGATATAGTATGTCTTATTCAATAATTAAAAAACTCGAAAATCGCAAGCCAAATCTCTCATGCAAAGTAAACTGGCTGCATTCATCAAGTTAGTTTTTAGTTAGCCTTTTCGAATCAAGTTTTTTTCTTGAATATTTGTGAAAGAATATAACCACACAAGTGAACACTGCAAACGTGACTTTGATGATTTTACCATTTTCGAAACACCTTGTTCAAAGGCTAAAGAGGAGGGAAACAGACGCATCCGAACGCTGTGCGAAAAAACTCCCATGGTCGCATCCAAACGTATTCAATCAAGCCAGCTTCTGGATTCACTCAACACCCTGTTGGGAAGGTGCAATAATGATATATAGGGCAAAAAGAATTTTCAGATTCATAACGAAGCAGCATGAAAAACACTGAACTGCATTTAAAGATTTGCTGTGTTCTCTGATTTGCTGTGTTCGCCAGGGTTCGCTTTTATCCATGTTGTTCACTATCAAAAGTACAGTATCAAGATGACGCACTTCCAACACGAGTTCTGCGACTGCTGAAGTCGTACGTTTTACTAATATTTGTAATGGTAAAGTCAGTTGAGTGGTTTGATTTTATTTTATGGACTCACACGCGACTTCAACATGTGTAAGTTTAACGTTGCACTCAAAACTAAGAGTTTAGCGACAAGTGATACTGTTACTGTAAGTCTGGTTCGGATTTGTATATTAAGCCCACTACCGCTCTCCTTAAAATCCAACTTGTCCTAATTTTTCAGTTTGAATTGATCGAACCGAACCACACGTAAAGAAACTTACCGATAACAACGGAACAACAACACTTGCATTTCAAAATGAAGTTCTCTGATGGGTAACCGCAATTTGAAAACAGAGCGTCATTACCTGTATTGGAAAACGCAACGTATGAGAAAACTACTTGTCGCACAAAACAAACTCCTTTGTTTTACATCCTAGCTTAAAGGTGACACTCCTATTGCTTCTCGAACTCATAAGTGTCTTGACATTCAATTCATGTTCCGGCAAACAGTTGCAGTGACAACATTCGGGAAATGACAAGCGCATGTCTTGTGCAGATAGTAGCGAATTGTCAAAATATGTTCGGTCATGCACTAAGAAAAACGAAGCACACATCCCCACATTGGCATAATCATGCAGTGCCCGAGGCGTGATATACCGTGATATTGCCGTCGCTTACGTCATAAACGTCGAAAACGTTTTCCGGTTGCAAGGCTCGATTTTAGCGACTATTGTCGTTAGTGTAAGGGGCTCGATCAGGACAGGCAAGAAACTTGGTGACTAGCACTCGGTATTCAGCATGGCGCAGCCTTCGAAACAGAATAAACGTGCGTTTGCCACTTCAAGCTTGTGAGTTTTATGTGCACAGCGCGCTACAGTATGACAGGTGCCCAGCGAAGTGCAGTGAATACCAAATTTTGGTTTGAGAGCAGAACGCTTGGTGACCAACAAGTTTTGTTTTTGTTTTTTTGTTTTTATGTTGTCTTGTTTGCTTATTAATTTTTTTTTACGCTGTTTAGAAAACTTTTCTTACCGGTTTCATGGCTGTAGGTATTAATGTGGGAATATTTCTGTTAGAATGGATCACCTAGAACTTTCAAATAAATGTCAAAGAAACTCAAGCATGCTAACCTATAATCTACGTCGTTCGTGGCGGAATTTTAAAACTCTCAACGCTGTTCTTGCTTGTTTTGTAATTTGAATAATGCTCAGTTGCTTTGATCAAGAATCATCACTTTTATCATCCCACATTACGCCACGCGTTAATGCAATGAGCACATCATATTTTGGCAACCATTTCTAAGATTTTTTTATAACACTTTAAAGAAACAAAAAATTTTTGAGATGCATATAATGGTTGTTTTGTTTGATCTGAAATTTTAGGTGGTAAATTCATATTTACCAAATGTTACTAGATAAATAGGAACTCATTGTTGTGGTAATGTATTCCAGAAAAAACTATCATTTGTGCGTGTCTATTCCTGGACGTTACTTGACAAAATGCAGAAAACGTTGAAGCAACTGCGCTGCAAACTATTCAAATTGAAACCAATACATCAATAATGTGCAGTACACAAATATGTTCACACTTCAAAGATTAAAGAACAACATAGGCAATTGTATGACATAGCGTATACTAAAAACACGGCCAAAACAACGGACTGGTCGCAAGCATACAAAAGAAATCGCGCCTGAACCCATTTGTTTAAGCATTACACGCAAGTGCAATTCATGTATTCATCTGCATATCTCTTAATAATATTAAAGGGTATTAACCGGCTAAACGTTGGCTTTTCGATGGTCTTACAGCCTAGTATTGCCTGGTTTATATTAAAAAAGCCAATGAAAGGCTACTTGAAAACTGCAGTAAGTAACAAAGTTCAAGGCCACCTTCCGAAAACAGTTTTTCACTCACATCCAAGCAGCTTTCATGATTTTATTTTAGTATTGCGAACGCATCACAATGCTTCTTTTGGGTTTACATCATCTGCACGTTAGATATACGTTTAATAAATCAACCCAAGTTTTATTTTTATTTTTTGCAGCAATTTTGCAGTCAAGCCATATTTCTTACAATAAATCGTAAAGTGTTTTCTTCAAATGAAATAAAAGAAGCGGAAATTGTCACCTTGAGCTGAGAAAATTAATGATCAAAGTAAATAGCAAAACATGCAATTATAACCCTCTGACAAGATTCCGAGAACAACGGAAAATGAATTAGAGGAAAAACATCAATTAACCAAGCAAAACTAGTTTCACACTCGAACAAACGATAAAGAAGGCTTGCATAAGGCCTAACGGATGCATTATAGCATAATATTGCGCTCTTCTGCTTTGGTAATAATATAGACGTCCTTTGCATAACGGTCTAACCTGCAGTCAGGCATTGCAACCACCAAATTCAAAGTATTCGCAAGCTAATAGCAGAACAACCTTCTTTCGCATATGTAGTGTAACACTAATAACGCTTAAAAATTTACTCAAGAAACGTCTGAACTTGGATTTTGAAAATAACGTTCTATTTCGCCACAAGTCAAAGTTGCAACATCTTAATTTTTGCGAAGGACAATTTCGGACATCAGTCCCGAAGCTCAGAGGCGAAACATTTGCAGACTCTTCTGTTAAGTTTCTCCATATCAGTTAGTTTGCTGGAATTAATTGCATCTGATGTTGCACGTATCTATCTTTCTTTTCAAGAACCTTGTGAAAAGCGAACACAAAGAAAGATGGTGGAGGACAACCTGCAAATCAATTTGTAAGAGACTAACTGCTTGCGATAGGCAGTTAAGTTTGAAAGAAACATGTACAAATATTTAATCGATGACAAGCTGGACAAAACAGTTGGTTGGTTTCAATGCAGGCCAAACTGCCGTGGTACCGAAACGTTACGTGTCATTACAAAACAGAAGTTGTTTATAAAACAACTTCACTCATTTTCCACAGACGTTTTTCCTCTCGGGATTTTCGTAGGTGCAGTAAATGTAGAAGATCTGGAAATAGCTCATTGTTTTCAGAAATCTCTCATAGTTCTGCTGGCTCCTTAACAAGATGGGAAAATGACTGATCCGGAGGTGTAATCAGACCGCCTGGTCCCTGGTCGACCCCTGGGCCGATTTTCCGTCTGTGCTATTAACAGGAACCGCCTCGCCAATCTCTCCTGGTGATTTCTGGTCGCGGGCCTAAACATCGAAGCTGCGATCTCTCTTTTCGGCGGATAAGTGGCTTGACATTTAGAGCTATACGAATTTCGCAGCTGCGTACTTTGTCGCAAAGTGGCACGCTGTGAACTCTTCGCAAATGTCTTAAATATACCGCTTGGACTCGAGATAGCACTCTTTCGGTCATTACTAAATATTCGTGATCATAGGTGAGAATCGGAACCAAGAACTACATAAAACTGACAACTCTGCGTTGTTTGACAGCGTTTTGTGACCACAAAAGGATAAAGCTAACGCAAAACTGTGTTTGCTTTACCAATCCATGTATCAATATCCCTGACCTGCTTTCCCTCACTCACAAATACCACTACAGGTTACTTGCTCTTCACGACCAACTGCAGTGTAATGCTACTTACTTGTAAGATACACTGATATTGGTTTCTCGAGAAATTAAAAACCTGTCTTTGTAGCTAATTTTCATTCCAACTTGATCGCACACAGTTGAAAACCAATCACGTGTATGGTGGAGGCTCTGTGCAGATGATGGAAGCAGACAAATCTTTTGAAAAAAGCAAACAGTTGATCCTCCAGCTTCTAACCGTGACACCATCTGTGTGTCTAGTTCATTATATACTTTGAAGAGGGGTAGTAACAGGTGAGCGCACGCTCCATTGTCGGAGTCCAACAACCACGGTGAACAGTTGTTTAACACCGCCGAAATGGGCAAAAATTTCTGAGCAACAGGATTACAATGATTTAGAGCAGGGTCTTCAAACTACTGCCCCCGGGTCGAAACAAAGCAATTTCTTCTGGCCCACGAAGACATGTGGTCAGTAATGAAAAGGTAATATATTTACGAAAAATCTGTTGATTTGGTAAAATGTAACATATCCCGAACAAACTCATTACGTAAGATATCCACCCCTCGAACTGTTGTGTAATAGCTTTCTTAGCCTATGTGGCTCTCTGAAAAAAGTTCGGAGACCCTGACTTAGAGGGCAGTAACAGGCGGCCGTTAACACAGTACTCCCGCAACACTCCCCACAGCTTTCTCGAGTGACCAGGTCGTATGCTTTTTAAAGGTCGACAAAATATGCATAGACATTTTTTGACATACAAAACGTATCGGAAAATTCTTGGAAAATGAAATTTTGGTCTGCGGTGCTACGGCTGGGACGAAAACAACCACACTAGTTGTCACTGCGCTTAGCTCCTTAGCTTTGTTGTCACTCGGCTTCTTGCAGCTTTGGTTCAACTATCTCGGGGCAAAGTTTTTCCAGGCACTTGGCATATACTTCCCCAGGATGCTAAGAAGAGAAATGCCCCGGTAGTCAGTATAGTAAATAGTAATAAACATTTATCAATGAAAACCACTGTTGCAAAGATTTCTGTATGAAAGAATTCAAACAAATCTTGTCGACTCCTGATATTGCTATATGAGCAGGCAATTTTGGGGGGGTGCAAAAGATCTTTTGGCTGAATTTCCCCAAATTTTCCCGAAAAACTTTTATGCGACAAACTTTCTCCCTACGAATGTTCTGTAGCTGTTGGTACATTCTATTTTCCTCTACCCTGTTGCCATAGACTTGAAAATGGAAAACATGATGCTTGAAATATGGTAACCAAACTGAAAAAAGGCACTCAAGTCTGTGCAAATACATTGTCAGCAGCCAGCTGGCTCAGTGCGTTGGCGTTCCATTCACGTTCTTGCTGCTGGTGTCAACCAGAAACCTCCCACCTATTTGAGGACATATATCCAACATGCAACAAATTGTATGGCAAATTTATTCATCCAAACACTCTACTTAAAATTAAAAACACATTTTCTTTACTTGCCAAGCATGGTCTCTCATAATATGAAGTAGGTATACCCTGCAGCATACTCGACTCCCACAGTGTATAATTTAATATAACACGTAACTGAAATGCCTTCTTTTGCCCAAACTTTCAAGTGAGTCCGTTACTCAGCAACTCTCACAACCCAAACATGAAGTTATTAGAAACAGTTTGCTGATTTTTTATATTTTAATGTATTTTCTATGAAATGTTAAGCGTTTATGCACTCAATAACAAAGCAATATGATTTCATTAGTATTGTTAAAAATGTCAAAACTTCTTTGCCCAAATTTTTTGAGATTTCTCCAAATCGTTGGAAAAATAAAAACTTTTGGGGGTACGCTTGCAACCCCTGCACCCCCAACTCCCACACCACTGAATTCTGACCATGCTTATTGTCTCGTTACAATAAAATTGTCGTTAATGACAAAATAGGCCGTGCAGAGCATTCATTGCAAGTAACACTCTGGGTATTTTGCACCACAAATATAAATACCTTCATGATTCCAGACTCATTGCGCAATATAATGATTAGAGTAGAAGAAGCAAAGGTAGTAATGACGTATTCGGAAAAGATCCTTTCTACGTTTTGTCGTAAACTGTCCCACAAATTATCTGTTGAAGCGAACCCATGCCATGCAAACGAATGCCAGAGGCAAGCCCTTCACAAAAGATGTGCATAAATGGAGATCACGCGAAAGGTGTCATCATATGCAATTCGTAGAGGACCACAAGTTTGCTCTGAACAGCAGGCTCCAATAGTTAATGTTTAAGAGTAGAAATACTCTTATTGTATCAAAGTTTCTCAAAAATAAAAAGAGTTTCATGATTTCGTCCCTTCTCGCAATAGCTTTCTTGTTTTTAACTTGGTTACACCTCTGGCAGAAACAAGGCGATATTAGAAATTTGCATTTGCTTGTTATGCGATATGAGTCACAAAACACTTTTTTCACTCCACTACTCGTAATGGAAATCTTGCGACAATTCAAGCATATAATTTTCAGTGCTTCGTAAATATCTATTCAACAAGAGTGACATATTTGATGCCTCAAACGTGCTGAGCTTCAAATACTCATAAATCCTTTGTCAAAGCTCTTGAAATTTATTTTCCTGATCCATGTTTTCAAAGATTGAGATGAAGATTATAGAATATGTCCTGTGGACAGAATCAAACTGTACTTACGGTATCGTTTAACTGTGCAGTACGTGAGTAATCGCTTTTATGGATGTTGCAATCTTGTCTTATATTGTCCATAGTTTATTTTAAAGTAAGAACTAGACCCCATTCGCGAATGTCTGGTCCTTGTAACTTTTCGAGAAAAAATATAAACATTCTCCTCCTCCATCCTCGAGACTTCCGATCATTTTAAGCTAACTTCAACAACACTCCTGATCCCACTTTAGCAATATCCTACCTCGGGCACTGGAGCATCCGTCTGGAGAATATGTCGCTTTTGCTTAAAATATGTTTTTAGCGATGAAAAAAGAAAGATAGGAAGTTATTGTCTCAAGGCTGCTGCAACGCGTTGGTTCTAAAATGCACAGCCAATGATAAAATAAAATTTTATTGTGGGTGCAACCTGTGAAAGCATTTCCAAGTTCTTTATTATATTTTGAAGATTTTAGCTATAGTTGTAAAGTTATTCACTTTAAAAATGACCTTGCTGCGGATGCTCTGGATAGTTGCCGTGTTCTTTTTTGCTTTGAATGCTGCAAATAGTCTGAACAGAATGGGTGTATCGAATCCGGGAAACTGTTCGGTTGCATTCTATCCCAAAACAGCTTGTGTTAACGATGGAAGCAGGTAAAAATACGGCGCTGAAGCTGACATGAAGGATCCACATGTGTTCTAAGCAAATACACCTTCTATCCCACGACAAACAATTGTAAAGTTGATAACCAGTTTGTACAAAAAGAAGGTTTCTCTGCAAGATTGCAAGTTTTATTAATGCGATTATCACATGATGTCTGTGGCGAATTTACAATATCACTGCGTGGACTATTTCTACATGTGACTTAATTTTTACACCTTTGTAATAAAACAGTCTTATCGATCATTCACTTGCAAGTTGGAATATCAGCATCTTTCCTTAGCTTTGTTGTTAGCTTTAACAAATCATTAAAACTCCTATGACATGTTTTAAGAAGCAGTTGTTGGTAGCAAGATAACAATGCCGAGCAGCAAGGAACAGTTTCTTCGTTCAAAGCAAAACAGGAAAGCCACTTGGTCCCACCTTTCGAGTGTTTCAAATCTTTTTCAAACATTCGATTTTTTCAAACAGGATTGTAGTATACAGCTTTGCAACTATTGCAAATAACTGATACAGACTTGGAAACATGAATATACAATCAACCGCTACAACTTTCCTTTAAGATGCAGGATGTTTGCAGCTCCGAATTGTGCTGAAAAATGGAACTGTATGTCGTTTCAGCACTTTTTATATATTAACGCGACGCGTCCCTACTGCTCAAAGTATCGTCCAATCAGTGCCGGATTTACCAATAGGCTATATAGGCTTAAGCCTAGGGCCTCAAGATCCAAGAGGGCCTCCAAAAACTGCGGTACGCATAGATTCAGTGGCCGGTATATGATCATTTAGAGTAAGCTTCGTCAAAATTGATGTCTTAATTATTATTCACGAAATTTAGTTTTATTCAACTTTCGCGGTGATAGCGCCAGAGTCTTCCAACGAGTTTCCATGAATCTCAATATTACGGTTGGTCAAGCCGCATGCCAATTATTGTGTCGATATACTCAAAGCACGCTGGCTGCGTCCTGCGTGTGCTTAATTGTACCGATTGTTACGTGTGACTCTATCAAAAGAAGTTTTGGCTGTTCATGTTTGAAATGCACCTGATCAGTGACATAACTGACGGGTGGCAGGGATGCGAACCGCCCCCCCCCCCCCCCTGATAAGCTAAATGTAAAAACCGGGACCCTATCGAGCTTGTATATCGGTATTTACTATTCTTTTGGTTTCAGTAGATTGTTGTTTTTTGCGTTTTTCGGAGTGTTTTGCGGTGATTTCGGGTTTTTTATAGCCGTTCAATACCGGATTTGCTATTGTTTCTCAACTATTTTCTGAGTGTTAGCCGGTGGGCTCCCTTCAGCTAAGTTTCCCACTGGCTCAAACCTCTAGTTGCGTCACTGCGCCTGATCAAAGCAAGGTTGTACTGCAGATAAGAGCTATGTGTAGGGCTAGCAGCAGTATGCTACAATGAAAGCATAGTTGTTTCTTAGGTAACTGAGCAATACAGTACTTTGGTCAGCGTTTGTATCGCGTAAAGCTCGATTGGTATTTCAGATGTGATTTTTTTCCATTTGAATTTTCTTCAATAAAGTCATTCAGAAATCAGATCGCTATTAAGACGTGCGTAAGTTTGTACTGCTTCCATGCTAAGCAAATCAAAGAAGATCTTGATGAGCTTGAATAGCAAGCAAGAGTCACTTTGCCAACTGGCAACCACAGAACTCTTCCCCAAAGAAAGAAAGAATAGGGAAACAGCACAAAAATGACAAACGCGCGTTTGGGTCTGATGCCTTAGATTAGTGGTTCTTAGTTTATCCAACTACGCGAAGCCTTATTTCTTAACTTGATGGTCACTAACTGCTCAGGAGAAAGATCCTTTTCAAGATTCAAAAGAATTAAAAATGAATTGAACAGTCGCAATGTTCCAGGAGAGGTTGTTCACACCAAGCATTCGGTACATTAAATATGACAAACTTAGGCAAACAAATTGTAATGAATGCTTAGATAATTTTGTTATGAAGAAGGCAAGGACAAAACCTTTTTAACCGTTTACTGTGTTGTGTTCAGCCTTACTTGATTCGATGATTGTAGGTTTTTATTTCTTTATACGTGTTTCAATAATGACAGCATAAGCAAAATTTAAACCTGTCCGGTCGCCACGGTAGGCATTGGTGAGCTCAGCCCTTCCAAATTTCAATATGAAACACCATAAATAAGTAAGGATTTAATCAAATTTTCAGAATCGTGAACCTAACAGTTACAACCACTTGGGTGCGTTTTACATGACGTGTTTTGGTCGTTTGTGTGAGATTTTTACAGCCGTGCTGAGCGAGTTGCAACATGGACCTCACGTTGTAAGTCTTTATGCCGCCACACATACTATATACTGTAGGTGCAGCGTGTTTGTTTTTTGTTTTTTTTTAACACAGGTAAAAAAACAGATGTGATTCTTAAAAAAACGTAGACCATGTGTTTTATTAAACATTTGAAGTGTGGCGATTTCGGTTGGTTTGCCTGTGGCAGTTAAATCCTGTTCCCGCCAGCCAAGTAGGATTTCAATAAATCCGTGAGATTTAACGCTTTTGCGTCGCAGGCAGCAACAAACGCAGTGATCGTGGGCACTCCAGTAATGATTTAGAATTTTTCACTTACCGTACTTTGAGAGGGTCATTTTCGGATTTTCGAATATTTATTAACGCTTTCCATTTTTTTCCTCGCAACAATGGGAGAGGGGGTCTCACAAGTGGATTAGCCTAGGGCCTCGCATCAGTTAAATCCGGCCCTGCGTCCAATAAAATATCAGCACAGTCATGTATTATAGTACCGTATTAGCTTTTCGAAAAATCATGCAAATTCTTTATCAAACAGAGAACAGTATTTTGGATTTGTTTGTGATCGCGGAAATATCCACTAGCATCAGGCCCGTAACTAGGGGGGCGCAAGGGGGTGAAGACCCCCTAGAAAATTTTTCGATCCCCTGGAAAAAAGTGTTGGAAATAGTTTAAAACTATTGGACATAGTTGAAAAAATTTGGGACTCTCTCAGAAAACCCTTGGCCTCCCCTGGTGTCCCAACCTGGTTACGGACTTGATCAGTATATAATAAAATTTGGACAAAGTTGTTGCTAAGTAGTTGTAGTTGAAAACAACGCTATCTTTGTAATTGACTTTGTATCTGATTTTCATCAGGACAGTTGACCGAAAGAGATACGTGTAATTGTCCTGAATGAAACCCTGCTGCCATGTTAGCTGAAACCTCAGTGCCTTCTTCAAATCTTGTTGCTCGAAACTTAATATAATTACTGTCGTATGTGAAGAATAGTGTGTATAGTGTCTATGTGAAAATAAACAATTTACATAACAGATGACCGCATTCAGGTATCGCAGCTCTTTTCCATTTTTAATCATTTTCAAAACTGATACGAATAACTTACAGTACACTACTTTAATTACGCTTTTTCGTGCTTCTGTCTAAAGCACGTTGTTTCTTCGTAACTCAGGAGGAAATATTCCCTGAGTTAGCAACGTGGGACCTGCTGAGATCTATGCTCACGTGCAACTTGCTGCCGAATACTGAAAATTGGAAGATACGAATTGAAGTGACATAAAAATGCATAGCGTTTGAAATTTTAAATGCTGATGCGCTAAATTAGTTTTAGTGAAAGGCCCTCTAGTTATAGTACTTCACATAAAAATGTATAGAAAACACACAAGGAAGGAAGACAAGCGAACTTTTGAGGCAGCCGTCGTTCTTTCAGCAGCCTCGTGACGCTTTCCTTAGTCTATTGTGAGGACGCCGGGAATAGATTTCCTCTTTCTTCCCTTGTTAATCCAGACGTGGTCATAGGATTTTTCATTACTTGGTATCAACAAACACATTTTTTGATTTCAAGAAACGGTTACAAGAATAAAATATCAAAACTGACGCACCGACGTTACTGCGATCAGTTTGCATTCCAAACCCAACAAGTGAATTTTCCGTCAGTGTCAACGGTAGCAGGAGGTTAAGATTCTGTAATACAGGGTCTTATGCTGTTAGATCATTAAGTTGGTTGGACGTATGGTGAGTTCACAAAATTGTTAATCAAACAATTTATTTCTCGATTTCTCGTTTTTCTTGTAAAATATTGTACAAACCTTCTTCAAGAAAGAACAATGATGGCTGGAGTACACATTGCACAAGAAACCTTGAGTCGCAAACCCACCCGTAGCAAATCCCTAGGTTTTCTAATGACACTATATCGACTTGCATTCTCTGCGTCTGCAGCCAGTTAGGTAGTCAGTGACCGTGTCAACGATAAACGTTTGAAGTGTGAGGCGGACGTTGAATGTTTGAGGGTGTCGTCGATACTGATTTTCAAACATGGCAACTCCACTACTTACCTGCCAAATACTTAGCGTTAATCTGCCGTTAATGAGACCTGCCTGATTACAAATGATAAAAAAAGGTTAATGAAAGTAGGTCGTTAATAAGTTTCAATTCAAGGCGGGCTGTATGATACTTGTTTGAATTACTTATATAAGGCTGTCTTCATCGATAAGCAGTTATTATGATCCAGTTCATGCTTCAAGCGGTTTGAGGCCAATAATCTTCGCAGTTCTCTATCGCGTTTCGAATCGACATATTTGTAAATTGCGCTGAGGTTAGCAACCAGATGTTCACTGTAAAAGAGGGAGAAAATGCTTTCTTGGTAACATTTCCAACGTATTGTGCTGCTAACTCAAACCTTGACATAAGCTCAAAACCTGGGATTCAAGAATACAACCGAATAAAACTGCTTTTTATCAAAACGCGAGTGATACTCCATTACATAGTGGAAGTGCAATTTATTACTGCAAACAGTTGAGTTATAACCACGCTATAAACCAATGAAAAAAATATTATTCAAAGTCAAGAGTTAACTGCTTGATATGCAAAGTTATGCGTTAGTTGTGAGAAGCCTCTTTGATACAATCATTTGGTAGTAAGCATGAAAGTCAAAATGTACACTACACGTTCTGGCTAACTCGATTTTGCAATTTTGAAGATCTCAACGTTTTGATTTTCGAATATTTGGCTTGGAATATATCGGATGCGTCTAACGTTACCTTGATAAGCATCATTTACATGCAAATTTAAGCAATGCGGAAGAACGCATTGTTGTAGGCGGAAATGTAAAGATTGATTTGTATAAAGGAACTTTTCGTATAAACTTTTGAAAGAAACAAAAGCGAAAATAAGGTCACCCAGTAAGAAACAATATTTTTTGCTTGCAAGCATATCTGTTTGATGCTGTTGTTTTTTCAACTTGTTTGGTTTTTCGTCAGAGCGAACTACATTCAGTTTGATGAGTGCGACAATCGTCACGCAAGAGTGAAATCGGCTTGGTTCGGCGTCATTCCTGTGTATGTCAAAAATCCCAAGGCAGTAGAACCAGCAGAAGTTCATGTTTCCGTCCAGGAAGTGGTGATACCAAGTAAGTCCATGACTCATGACTGCTAACAAAGTTTCAACGAATAACAACGCAAACTCTATTTTTAAATTACCGAACAGCAGCTTTAAGTTTCAGTAGGTTAATTTTTTGCGGGTGGATAAAGCACAAAACAGTCCGGTTTGGGATACAACGAAATTTAATATTTCAGTGCATTTGATAATTCAAATCTCAAAAGAAAGATCTAAGCTTAGAAAATATTGTCGCTATTAATGGTGTTTATAAATCGTTTGAAGTTAAAAACGAAATATAAAATCTGCAAATTTCTTTCATGTTTGTGATTTGCACAGATGAAAATGAAACTGTTTGGATGCAATTTTTCTTGAGGATCATAGAAAACAAAGTTAATGACATTATCGACTAGGAGAATTAAATTGTAGCTCTTGCAACTCAACTGCACTATTTGCAATATCGCACTATAAATGAAATGATGTCGTAACTTTTCCAGCTCATCTTGTTTCCCACTTGTCCAGCTCATTTTTGCAAACCTTTACTTTGTTACCAATAATGGGTGATGAAAAGAAACTTTCTCCGGATGTTACACAAAAAACGTTAGTAATTTTTACAAAAACCTTTGCCACAACTGGCGTCAAAATTAGGGTTATAGCAAACTTTTGAAGACCAACGGTTCCCGACCACTGTATAAGAAAATTTCCTCTACGCTGCAGAAACGGTGTATTGCTCGAAAATTCCGCATTTGATGACTTCGTCTGAAAACCCAAAAATATCATCAAAAACACCAGCTTTTCGAAAACGTTTCGTTGACCTTTATAATGAAAGAAAAAGCAATTATCAATCTCATTGCTTCAGATGGGTGGTTCTCAAACTTTTTTGTCCCATGGACCATCTTTTTAAAAATATATCCGATGGACCACTTTGCTACGATGACACCTCATGAACAAATAGTCGAAACTGTATTGCACATTGGTCAGTGAACTCAGGGTATGTACAATCATAGTCCTTAATAAAATCATAATCAATGAACTGACATATATGGAATTCTCAAGGATTTATGGAACTCTCTGTGGGCCACTAGAAATTCCAGGTGAATCACCGGTGGTCCACCCGGAATTTATGTGAGAACGGTGTGTTTTCCTGTATTTACTTGCCGCAACTTGTGTTTTAATTCATTCATTTTTATCCTTGAGTTTGCTTGCTTTCTCTGTCTTTGGTGAGGCCCTTAAGCATTTTACCAGCAAGCAATTGCTTGTGGATAACAGGACTGAGGATGCGTAGAGTTACAAGTTGAGTTGAGTTTATTGGCGCAAACATTAAACAGTTTCACGAAAAATAAAAAGTTAAGGCGCTGGGACACCGAAAAAAACTGTTAAACAGTTTGTTTCGTCGGGCACTACTCCACAGTTTCATAAATTTTTATTATAGTTGAAAGTTAATGGCCGAATTATTGCGAATATTTAATAGGATTATAGTTTTTTGAAGAGGTTGCAGTCTGCTGGATGATCAACACAGTTGCGCGGGAGTGCTGGGTCGCAACCGGTATCTAGCGTTGTTTGCTCAGTTCCGTAAGGAGCTGAGCATGGCAGAGAAAGTGTAAACCCAGCTAAAATGAAACTCTACCCGGTTTTCCATAACCCTTCGCATCCAAGCAGACAACTGTTGCTCTGTAGCAGTTCGTATTTTGGTGCCAAGAAGAGGTCAGTTCAAGAAATCGATTTCTATTAAAAAATTGCTGATTTATTCGAGTGCTTCATCTTGGTGAAGATTAATTATTCCTTTAGATACACATTGCCAAATTTATATATTCCATACTATCTCGTTACCTCGCCGTGTAAAAAAGCTGCAATGTGTGAAGACATATCGCAGCGCAATCGGTTCAAGCGGATGACTCAGAGTTGCAGTTTTAAATAAAGGTAAAAATGTTTTACTTTTTTGTTGTATTTCATAAAGGCTTTTTCAAACAAGTCAATACAAATTAATTTATGATAAACATTTATTTTTAGGTCGAAATCTTGTTGACGTCATGTCGGGGTTGTAGAAGCTGAAAAATTTAAGCAAGACATCCATTCAATCTTTTTCAAGGGCGTGGTGTATGCATTCACACACCCAATAGGTAGAAAATGATACTAGTTTATCATGCAAACGGAACTAGGCGCCTAAGACTGCTTTACATCTTGAGACATAAATTAATGCGATGAATTGCTCCTTGAGTGCTTGTCGTCTCTTCAGGAAATATAATTTAAACCCTTGCAAAAATCAATTTCCAATAGCAGATTTTTTAGGAAAAATTGAGTTAAAATTGGAAGTTCTTCGTTGTACTGCAAATCAAAAACCCATTTTTAGAAAAGATTTGTCTTGCTTATTCAGGTACGTCTCGTGGTTGTTCAGGTGGGACCACCTCCTACTTTCAGCATTATAATAATATGGGGAAGACTTGCTTAAAAATTAGAGGTTAAACTCTTTCGACCACATGTGGCTAGCCTATGTACATATAGAGCCAACGCCAGTCAAATAAAAAATGAAAAGTTTTTGTCAGGCTATTGAAATCTAAACGTAAGATGCCGTGGAAGTTTCATTCACGTTATTGACATTCTCTCATTTAACACTACCCAGGGACCATTCGACATCGCGGCATGTTAACAGTTTTCTACAGCGAAACATCGGAGATCAAGCTTCAAGGGATGCAGATGGTAGTGCCGGAGTGTGACGAAGAAAGCTCAAATCGTCTGTAGGTTGAGCTGAAGATTTACAAAAGGAGCTGAGCTGAAGATTTACAAAATGACATCAATGCGGTTTATTGTATGTAGAGTTATTCCTCCACATAAATCAGTTGATTCGTGAGCAACAGAATAAGGGATTTGCAGGTGATGTTTTGTTCGGCCCACGAAAAATAGTCCAGCGCATATTAAGTGTTTCAACTTTCAATCATTAGGACAACTTTGTAATTAACGAAAAAAATCTGTTTGTATCCGACTATAGCACGCTCTGTACATACGAGCATCGGCTGCCGACGACAAAGGAAGTCGTGTTCCCGGGATTTCCAAAACTGAGATGTTGTTACGATTTGTTTGCAATTGTTAAAAAATATATTTCTATCACATCCGTGTTTGGCAAGTAAAAACAGAGAGCACAGTGGGAGGAAGGCCCGTAACCAGCTTGGGACACCAGCCGGGGCAAAGATTTTTCTGAGAGGGCCCAAATTTTTTAAACTATGTCCAACACATTTTTCCAGGGGGGCGAGAAATTTTTTCGGAGGCGCTCGCCACTGGTTACGGGCCTGGTGGGAGGTGGTTTTGGAATTACAGCTGAACAAAAGTTTGCTAACAAACTGATAGCATAGGTAGAAAATAGAGGGAAGTTATCCTAATTATCAGTTCAAGGAGGGAAGACCGACATAAAAACTCTTTGCGCAGCTGAAACAAGCAAATACAAAGTTAATTTTTGCATAATGCACAGTAAATGTTTCACGAGTACACTTTGTGTCAGTTCGTATTTACCTTTTTTCTACTTAGTTTTTTGAACATGAAACCTTGCAAAGTAATAAATGTCAATAGACTTTCCTTCTTTATTTGAAGTAACTTCTGGTTTTCTGCTATCATCTAAAGTGTCTTTTTTTCATTTTTCCGATAACTCTTCGGGGATTATGCAACCTTTCACTTTTTACAAAGAGGATCAACTGTTTGTAGTGTTGTAACTCCGTAATTTTCAAATTTTTTCTTACTTCTTCGTCTCTACATAAATATAAAAATGCTACTAAAATGACGAAAATAGTAATTGAGTTTTGAAACTGGTGTATTGCTGTTGAAATGCATGAAGGCGTTGGTCTTAGATTTTATTTCATTGTAAGCATTTAATGGGCGTTAATATGTTACGATAAGTAATTCACTGCGTGCCGTGATACAATTCAATGAATTTGCTGTCTCGCAAAACACATGATAGCGATTCTCAAAAACCACTTTTTCGAAAATTGCAAAATGCATCCATATGTTATGATTTCGTTGATGTTGAGTTTTTCGCAACAAACTCAGTGGCGGGCAAAGCACTCCACAAAAACACAGTGTATTGTCTTTCTAAATTCCTCCAGGTAGCTTTGCATCGTCCTGTATAACTCAATGTTTTGAAAATATACACGTGTGTACTCTTTAAAGTCTGTTGACGAACTTGTACTGTAAGCATATTTATCAGCTGCATACGTCATTTTCCACAAACTTGGTTCTTCGCAAAAAACTCTATCATTACGTCCCAACCTGGAAATTATTCTTCCAGCGCTTGTATAGCTGCAGGTCAAAGTCCAATCTTGTTTCATTAAATTCGATTGCACGAAATAATTTTCAGGTCTACTTTGGCAAACAGATTAGTGCAGTGATGAGGACGATAATTGTGTGTATTGGAGTGTTGCCAGTTCGGAAAAACAAAGCAATTCGTCGTTGCCGATCGCAGCAACCTCGTCAAGTTAAGAAAAATCAGACCCTGTTCTCAATTTGATGCGTTATAACACGTGTTATATGCATATACATATACGTTATATGCAAAGATCAATGCCAGCGTTTGCTTACCAGGCATGGTTGCTAGGGATGGTTATTAGATACGCCACGTGAAAGAAAGGCAGAGGGTAGAACTTGAGGTCACCAGTTGCAACGAATAAAGTAGGTAAAGTGTGCGGGTCATTTTGTAGTTATAAATCGTTTTGTCACGATTTTGCATCTTGTTTCCTACCACGTCTAAGCACAAAACGATTGACTGATTAAGTTAACAAATGCAGAGGCGCAAACATAAAAACGATTGTTTTACATGTATTCTGAAAATTTGTCTTAAACAGCCATCTGCTTATACTGTAATAGCAAACGTTTACAATAAATTCAAACACACACACAGGCATACGAAGCTGCTGGTGACAAGTGTTCCTTGAACTCGTCAAAGATGTCTGAACCTTTTCAAACCAATTTTTCAGACAAAGCAAGGCTATGTTTGCACTCAAAATGTTTGTGCTGTGTTGGTAAAGTTCTCGAGTTTCTTTCCTGTCAGGATGATAGAAAGCTGCTCATCAACAGCGAGTGGTTTTCAAAGGTTTCAAAGAAGCGAGTGACACACCAAGCATGCAAACCACAAAACCTTATCTTGAAAAAACATCGCACAGCAACAACGTAGTCAAGTCTGTAATTGAAACAATCCGTTGACGAAACCCTTCGTGCTTTTTGAAGTTTATATAGCCATAACTCACGAGCGGAGTGCGCTAGAGAGTTAGTGAAGACATCTGCGGATTCGGAAGACAGCAACGCAATTTTATAGCTATGCTGTACTCGTGCCGTCATTGTGATGTACTTTTCGGGGAAAACCCGTTTTTCACGTTGCTAAAATTTGTTTTCATTTAAACAGCCATGGAACGGAAACGAAACACGTTGGAAATAAAGTTTCTACATATAAAATGTCAGTCATGACCATAACGTTGCGAAAATAATTGAAAAAATGAACTTTCTTTTTTGGGGGGTGTAAAACGGCGCATAACCCATTTTTGGGTTGTTTTTACCCTCTTTGGGCCTTTGAAGGTTAAACTGTCCCAATCAACACACACGAAACGTCTGAAAATTGTAGAACAAATTTATCTTGGTGGCTTACAACATCCCACCAAATTTCAAGTGAAAATATTGAGAGGAAAAAAGTTATGGAAGATTTTGCCGATAATGAATCAGCCCTAGGGGCTTTCCCCTGGTGGACTAGCTACTCAATTTGTTGTTTTTAGGCCATAACGTTCCAACCACTAATGCTAGAAGGTCAATCAATAGCACTTAGGATGTGGATTTTCGCCTGGTTTATTTTAAAATAAAAACAGAAATTACTCCTTGTATTTTTTTGACCCTATGACGTCATCCGAAAATGACGTGATTCGACCACTTTTTTCACCCAAAGTTTTTTCCCTCCCAAAACAGTGATGACTCACTTTGATTGGACTTTTTTTTAGTTGAGGTCTTCAGACTAGTCCAAGCCAGAAAACAGTTTCGAAAAAGCTAACAGGCAAGCATGAAAGAAATTTTTTGACTTCTTTGTGTTTTTCTTATCATAGTATTCGCGAAAATGCGATACAGTAAGCGGCAATCTAATCAAAGGCCACTTTTAACCCTTGCCAGGCTCTGGCCTTTAACTAAAACGCCATTTCAGGAACGATATATTGTTGTTCGGCTGTAAGGTCAGTTCGCCCATAGCGACGCTTTCTCTCCGGACCCTTGAAGTGACGTTGTAGGGCAATTCTACTGTATTACAAAAACACACTTTTTTCGTATAAAACATCTGCGACCACCATCGCCGAAACGTCCGGTCGCCGAAACGGCATCGCCGAACTGTCTTAGATCCTTCCCACGCTTTCCCAACCACTGCACCCCGGATTTAGGTTAAAGCTGAACTCGAACACCAAATATCGCTCAGATGACCTCACGCGCAAAAAGCTTTAGTTCTCGCAATCCAATCAGGCAAGCTGTAACCTACTTCCCAACAGCTTGAAAACTTCAAGACTAATTACTCCTCTGAAACGAAGACAGCAGAATTACGATAAATGCAAACAATCAGACGAAGCGTGAAGTACGCAAATACCGTTGTTGGCGTCACAAGCAATAATTGTACAACCATGCCACACAAGACAACTTGTCGTTTATTCATTTATTCTGCTCCATGCGTTACACGTAGAAACTGAAATGAAAAATCTAAATCTTCAAGTAGCGTTACTAGTGCAAAAAGGTGTGGAAACACCGTTCCAACCCCACTACACCCCTGCTTATGGAGCCACTGCAGTGGCTTAAAAGCAGTTTAACTCACCGACCGATCGCGCTAGAGAGCCAATAAAGACATCATGAGATGCGGAATTTATGCACCTTCGGATAAACAGAAAACAGGTATCTTTGGATTTGAAAATTTTCTGACAGTGTGACGTCACCATGAAGTCCCTGTGGCGTCGTTGCGATGAACGACAAACTTTCAAGTGCAAAGGTACCTATTTTTGTTTATCAGAACATACACAAAAATCCGCATCTTATGATGCCTTCGTTGACTCTCTAGCGCCAACCGTCGACAAGTTATGACCGAAATTGCCTCAAAAGTCTCAAAGTTTTAGCTTTTCGTGGTCATTACTGTGTGAGACTGACTGCAGACGCATCTAGTGGTTACAAACCTACTACCTTCCTGAATAATTACCAGTTCATGTTTTTTGTTTTTCTTTCGTATTGTATCTGCCAACGCTATTTCGTGGAGAAAAACAAGACCACCGGTCTTTTTTTAAAACTTTTCTGTATAGCAGATAAGAAGCAATAGACGTTCACTGTTTTTTGCATAATTCGAGTGTCTTTGCCGTCGTGACCTATTTTGCACATGCCTGGATACCACCAATAGCAAGAAAAAAATTTTGAACAAAATTTAAATATGTTTCTCAAATTTTATTTTCAAGTAATTCTGTTGAAATAACAAACTGGGTATTGAAGAATTTTGGTAAAAAAATATTCTTTTACTAAAAACACACTTGCTCAAAAATGCAAAAGAACAGCATGCAGAAATAGATATCTTTGCTTTCATTATGCAGAGCGAAACATCGCTTTTGATGGTAATTTAACCAACTTGAAATAATATGCACCTCCTTCGTGTTCACCTACATAGCAAAAAATTTAACCACAATGCATGCGTTTAATTTACGCGCGTGGTGACGAACCGCGATCAAGGGCGTACGCAAGGGGAGGGGGTTTGGGGTTAAAATCCCCCTTCAGCTTGATATTTTACGAAAAGTTCATTACCTGCGCAAAGGAAATTAACTGTTTTCGCATACTTTTTGCTTGTTAATTTGTCGACTTAATGCAAATACTATGGAATAAATTTGCATGCAAATTTCAAGGAACATTGTAAATGGGCCAAAAAGTAATAATTACGTTTTGGTGGGAATTCGGGCTATCGTCTGCGTCAAAAAAACA
>Ga0210059_1001078_pt1 | contig 39639 bp, 26 predicted proteins | sample Ectturendosymbi2_FD_188042 | JGI IMG/M metagenome (GOLD analysis project Ga0210059, IMG submission 188042) | Ecteinascidia turbinata endosymbiont from Florida, USA - Sample 2 (SPAdes) (version 2) | ecosystem: Host-associated > Tunicates > Ascidians > Unclassified | place: Key West, Florida... | reverse complement strand
TACGCCATGCACACCAAATACGTATGACACCATACGTCACTGAATGAAACCACACCACTGGCGTTCAAAGCAACATAGTCGGCGCTGCGCGGATTGGTTTGCATAACTGCATCACTTTTAGAAACAAGTCTTTAACAAACTCAAATAAATTGTTACATGTTGTGACACTACGTCACAATAACTACCGGAAAAAGCAAAAGAGAACGTTGCGGATCAGCGAAAACACAATTTTCACAAACGATGACGACATGAATAACGTTATAGGGGCCCTCCAGTGAAAATTGCCCCGAGCCCCCGTACCATTTATCCGGCCCTGGTTAACACCTCTATTAAATCATATTCTTTTTGTAATCTGCTTTTATGAGATTCTTGCATCTGCTCAATTACTACCTGGGCATGCTCAACAGCCAACATTGATTTTTTGACCATTTCTTTACGTTTAAAAGATTAAATGGACTTCTATCGTGCCAGCATCAATTGCGAGCTGTGGAGAGTCAGCAGTCATAGAATTTATAAACGCGCATCTGACAACGTTTCGCCTAGTTTACATCTACGCAAGTTCCGTGCAGCAACAGAACTCCAACCCTGTATTCCCTACAGTAATTTGCATGTTGGATGGAAGATGGTCAGCGCAAACTTTTGCTGTCGAAGTTCAAGCAGCAAACCTCAACAGCGATTAGGTGACGTCACGCTTCGTTTATTTTCAAATATCGCCAAACTAGTTACGTCACATTTAGTCTGGTGGGTTAACCAGGTCTGCATCGTGTTTTCTTCTGTTAATCGTATAAGCGCATTGTTATACTCAGAGCAACAGACTTTTATCCACTTTTATTTACCAACTTTTGCCTTTACTCAGTGTTTCATAACCGGATCCCCAGTAAAAATTCTTGGGGTCCACAGAAGCAAAACCAAATTGTTTTCTTTTAACTCTAAAGATGAACAACCGAAGCGAACACCACTTTGACTAATGACCTGACCGTTCGTCACATGTGCCTACACCCTCTTTGTTTGTATGCTTTTTTGATTGTACTGTATTATAGTGACAGTCGCATACAACGGCGATTCATTGTCAAATACCGTCTCTGATAACACAACAGAAAGAAACTGAGCATTCTACCAAGGCACAGCTAAACTCAGCAAACAGATCTTACTATCAGTTTACCGAGCGTGCGACAACAATTAATAAAAAACACACAACTACACGAGTTCAAATACACGACATCTATTTGTGCTAAGAACTTTAACTGCGTGCTATTTCTCCAAGAGTAATAATAATAAGGCGTACACACCGAAACGATATGGCTTGCACAGCACGGATATTAGGTATTCAAGTTTATCAGAAGTTTGCTTTTTCAAACAGCAGAATTTAGGCTATACGCTAAGAGCCGGAAACGTCACTAACCGGGAAATAGATCGAGAGGTGGTTTTGCAGTGGATGTCGCGCGAGAAGAAACAGAAATATGTCGTACAGGTATCCTGTGACAATAGACGCGAGGGGGTAACGAATCGTTGGACCAGAAAGGCGGTGGGAATATATATCAAATGCTGGCATTTCAAGTTATATATTAAGGCGGCATTGGAATAAAACACTTTTGAAACTAAAATGAGCGCACGTGAAATTTGGTGACCGGGTGAAACACAGTGTGTAGCGGTTAAACGCAGGTAAAATCAGTTCGTCGCTGTGCGCTTTTAACAAGGACTATTCAACCATGCATTACTGTAGGTGTCAGTCACTTAATTTGAAAGTTTCCGGAATTGACCGTGTTGCAATGCTGTGTTTTTCGATGAAATAATGTAATTTTGACAAGTGAAAGATGCCATAATTTCAACTTTGCAGCAATATGTTGTTGTGGCCCTGGTGGTCTTATTCTTTTTGCAAATGAATATTTCTCTGCAGCCCAGGATACATATACCTCACGGACAGGTACCACTCCGTTTCCAAGCGGTTGGAGACGAATGGCGTAAAACACTACGGTAAAGACATACTGACGAAACCACTCTAGGTAAATTTGTTCCACTTTAGTCAATTGTTTTTATTTGGTAAGATAAGAAAACAACATGTAACCTTACTAGCACTCAGCAACGTCGTTGATGAAAACGTTCACCCTCTCTTAACTTTCTCCATTTCTCGTTGGCATTCAAAACATCAACATTCCATTGCATCAAGCGGTATACGTCTTAACGCATGATTAAGTGTACTGCAAGGCCATATGACTTGGAATTGATTTTAATTCACATCTGCCATCGTTTCACGTGGGAAACGACCATACTCCCTAGAAGTAAACATGTGTTTTTTCTTATCAAGTTAATACCGTATCTTACTAATCAAGCAAGTCACAAATGCGTTTCTTACTTTAAAAAAACTGCCTATACACACATTGGTAGCGCTTACCAAGAGATTCGCGTAATACCAATTGGAACTTCTGTAACAACAGAAATCAACTGAATGAAAATTGCAAACTATAAATTCATACATATTACGCAAAGTAGAAGAAAACAAAAAATAATAGTAGCAAAATATAACCCAGAGGCATTCGTTTTGTTATAGGCTATAGCAAAAAGAAAGTTTTCGCACACGTGATCCACTGCAGTTCTTTTTTCCGCTTTACATAACACGTTGTTGTGCTGTGAACAGCAACGACCTATTCTGTGGAAATTATAAGTTCTTTGATAAAACAATAGCTGACGTTTGTCATAATCAGTGTCTATGTATACTGCATGGCTGAAGGAAACAAACTAACTCCACGACAATTCCTGCGTGTTCTTTGAAAGTTAGCCTGCCATTTCGAGACAGTTGGCGAAAGCAATGGAAAAATCTACCAACAAAAGAATGCTTAGAAATCAAGTACAATATATATTCTAATATCGTGCGCTGTTCCGGCATAATGTGTAGAATAAACTGAGTGCGTCATGAAATAACGTATAATTCAATTATTATATGCAAATGAGAGAAACAGCAACACACAAAGCATAACACACATATGGCTTAAAATTGCTTGATCAGTTCCAGCAGAAGATCTATTAAAAACGAATCAGTTCTGGATTGTTTGCGGAAAGCTTCGCATTTATCGGCAGCTAACTCGCGCTGTCCTGCCAACGTGGAAGGTGACAGCGACAGGATAATTGAATTACGGTTAAACGAGGTAGGGATAATCGAGGAAGCGTTGTATCCATAAATGTTGGCGAATGCCTTGCACGTCACAATACGTGACTTCGCTGACGGACGCCCACACATTACTGCTCAGGAAACAACGGCCTCGTGGAAGTGGGTTTATGATTGACGCCTGTTCGTCCGTCGCGAACAAATGTCCTTGTAGGGGCAGATGTTTCCGGCTGCGGCCAGAGTGTGACAGCAGGTTGAAGCGCAAGAGGAATTTATTTAATTAAAAACCGCTCAGTCGTATCTGGGCAAGGGTGAAACTACTTTGGTTGAGCCTGTGGGTGATCTGTTCGTTTCAGAAAGCTCGCTGAGAAATTGCTTTCCGCAATTTCACAAGTTGATAATTCTACACTTCCGTGCATATTCATCAGGAGTAAGTCAGTTAGTTAGTTTCATCTAGTATCCTCCACATTTACGTCAGCAAATGTGCAACTGATACTTAAAACATGAGTGATCCACTCACTTTGCCGACTTGTCAAATTTGTCAATATCCTGTTTGAGCGCCTCTTTAATGTTTCGCGCCTTTCAAACTTTTCCCACCAACGCATACCAGACGTTTTGCGTGGAAACATAGAATAAAACCTCTGGAAGATTTTGCGGTTGTTTATATGTTTACTGACTTTGTTCAGCTTCGGTTGGGATCTTTTATTCAAATGTGGGTGTTTACACATTGCAGGTTGCAGCTCCCAAGAAATGGGTTGATGGAAAACTACGTAAAACGATCTGCCCTTTTTTAGATTGTGTTCAGATACTGATGAAAATATCTATGCCATACTTGCCGAAGTTTTAATCAAAGTCAGGTTGCTTGGTTATCATCAGAGGCATGCTAATACAGTTTTGCAAATTTTAAGGCGTTTGAAGTGTGCAGTAGTGTACACGCCATTGAAAAAGAACTTGAAAATTAATAAAACGCAATGCGATAGTGAACGCGAAGGTGAGCTGTATTCAGAAAACGTAAAAGTTTCAAAGCTGATTTTCGATCAATGACCAGTAAGCCTTGCTAGATCATTATAACTTAAAAATTGAAATTGAAAATTCGAAGGAAGCCTTCAAGTAACATACGAAAATCAGTTTCAGCAATGTGGTTCATGCTATCTCCTGTTACAACAAACAACTTCAACAGTATTCTAGACACGCTCTTGCAACTATCTGAACAAGAAGCTGGATGTGTTTTAGCGTATACGTCTTCATGGAATGTTTCCTGCACACGTTCGCGAAAAGCACAAAAAGCACATTTTGTTTTGTCCAAGCAAACAAAAGTAATCCGATGTCACAAACGTTATTTGATTCAAAAATCGCAGCTTAACCACAAGATAAAGCCGTGAAACCCATACATAAAAGTGTTTCGCGGCCTCATGACTTTAACTATCTGTTTGGCAGTTCAGACGCAAGTTGTTCAACGAGACTCCTGGACATATTCAACTGTCGACGAAATATGATACAATGGCGTTGATATCTAAAGCGCAAAGCAAACTTAAACGTCACAGGGAAATGCTTGCGTTTTCGAATTAACAATGTTCGATCATCATCTCATGCAGCTACACCTCTATCAAACGAAGTATTAAATGGCTTTCACCAACATCATTACACGTACAATTTCGCATTTTACGAATGCATCGGAGATTACGAAGCATCAGGCTGCTTATGGAAATTGACCTTCATGTTTCGAATTAGAAACTTCTGATTGGATTTTGTTCATGTAAACTATTTTCCTATATTTTCCAAAGCATTTCTTTTAGTTTTCACGTTTTCCGAATAGACTAAATCTTGAAAATGTTTCCAAACGTTTTGATGAAAGACAGCATCATACAGGCGTACATAAATGGGACAATGGTTGTGAGGCGGTTCATACTCTTATCTGAGTCTTAACACAACTTTTAAAATTTTATGTGTCATTGCACTGAGTATAATCTGTCAGTGCTCCAAGTTAGATTATTGGAGGAAAATACTCTCAACGCTAAGACCCACCAGTTCATAACTGCAAAAATATCAGGCTGCGCTGATGTCTCGATGAATACAAGCAGTCAAGTATAGGCGTGCGGCTGGACTGGTTGGCACGCACCCCGGATTGCAAGATCGAATCTTGCCAAACTACACAAGAATTGAGAATGCGCATAAAGTACGCGAGAAACTTCGTTTTTCTTGTTATGTATAGAAGTCAACCAAACTTTCAGTTTTCCTTTTGCCTGCTGAAACATTATCAAACACCTGAATGCTTCTACGGTAGCAACTGCTGTTTTTGAGCTCTTGCAACAGTTCTATCATGCTACAGAAATTGGTAATGTAGCCAATATGGTCAGCACTTGCGCTGATCAGCCATAGCAGACAAAATAAAGACAATTGTTTCGGATAAAGTGAACTATCGCGAAATACAATCTTAAACATGCGCAGTGGACGAAAGGTCTGCATAAAGTGGTGAGATGGCTCCTGAATAGCCCAGATTCCCACCAAATCCTAATTGTTACTTTTCGGCCCATTTCAATGTTCTCTTTAATTTGCATGCAAATTTAATCTGTGGAATTTGTGTCAAGTCGACAAATTAACAAGCAAAAAGTATGCGAAAATAGTTAATCTCCTTTGCGCAGGTAATAACGTTTTTGTAAAATATCGAACTCAAGAGTGGAGGTTAACCCCAAACCACCCCCTTGCATACGCCCTTGGGTATGGTGTATGGAATTACAAACGTTGTTCTTTGCAGGTTTGATTGGACAGAGAAGCAGACATGGTCTTCATACCATACGGACACATCTGCTGTTGTTTGGAATGTACAAAGGCTCTGAGGACATGTCCGATATGCAGGATGAATATCGAGAAAGCTATTAATGACTTGACCCAAACATGCTGTATGAAAAGGTTTGCGTTCACATTTTGCCAAATATGCTCGAGGTAATTCTTGAAAAAAGGTAAAAAATTCAAAAACGCAAAAACACTCGTCCCTTCGTTGTACTGCACTTATGAACCCACAGCTATAATGTTGTAAGAACGAACGATAAATTTTGTCTTGTCTTTTTCATTTGAATAACGTAACGGTCGTGCGTAGGTGTCAGATCCTTAGAACACTGAATGTCCAGTCACTTCTCCAAATATGAAGGTCTCAACTACATTGGTTCGGCCACGTTACCAGAAGTCTTCGGAGATCTTGGCGAGTTAAGTCCTTCTGGCCTTGCTGGCTATACCGGGAAAGCGACTCAGACGTCAATCCAGGACCAGGGTGCGCGACTGCGTCTCTTGACGTCGGTGCAAGCAGAAATGTGAAGTGTTCGCTGTGAACCGTAAGCTATTTCGAGTCCTCCTAGGGCTGCTGCCTCCGCGGTCCTCCCGAGATAAACGCGGGCGTGAAATTCAACAAAATGAAAAAAGCGGAACTTGGAGTTAAAGCAGTGGTTGAAAACACATCTCAATATTTAGTCTCGTTTGTTGTATTAAGAAACAACTGAAGGCCACCCTTCTGCAAGCACTGTGTACTAGCTCCCTCCTATTACTTCACCTGTCACAAGTTAGAAGCGTTTTCTGCCGTTGATTTGTAAAACTAGTATAGAACTTCTTGACATATTTCAAATTTTGAAAATTAACAGAAACCGCCATTTTGCCCCAAATTTCGAAGGACTCCCAAAATGAATTTATTTTAATAAATTATGGCCTTTTATCCAGCCAACACGGTCTTCGTGCCTGTATCTCCTCTTGTTCTGGTGCTTAAAAGATTAACAAACTGGAATCACGCACACATGCGAAATTTCCGTAGTACAAACATAAAACATTTAATTTCAAGGGCAAGTCACCGACACAATTACCTTATCTGAAAGTTATTGAAATTGCCTAAAAAAATGGTTTTTGTGAAACCTATGTTACCTCGCCTTTGAAAAGGTTGCGCCCTTCACAGCCAGGCGTACCGCACACTGGTGCAAACATCTCGACGTAAATAACGATCAGTCACGGTTCGATTACGTTTAATAGCGTCAGATACGCTTCGTTACAGCAGCGAACGCAGTGACTTGCTTGCGGTAGGCCGTACGTGACCGAGCCTCCTGTGCTTTCCGGTGACTCGTGGTCTGTGTGATACCACAGAAATCGCTGAACGTGGCACGCAGGTGTTGCCAAGGAAACAGGAGTTGAAGCGCCTTGCCCATGAAAAGAATCTTTCAAATCCAACGGACTTATCATACCTCAAGTATTCAATAGCCATAAAGATGAATTAAACTTCATTGTCATTGATTTGACTGAAAGGGGGTAATCAGCATTGACCGTAAAACATACGGTCGCAGTGTGTGTGAAAAATGGCTTGTTAAAGTTGAAATATGTCTACATCGCAAAAGAGTGTAGACATAAAGATGCTATTTACAAGAGAAGTGCCACAGATTTGGCGATCAAATGGTTGAGGAACCTTGTCAGTGAAACATATCCTTAGAAAAAACTGGCATAGATTGAAGCTGTGAGTGCACCGCTTATACGGGATGTGCCGCGTAGTTAGCTTTGTGCTTCATGATTTGTTTATCACGGGCAGGAAAAAGACCAAGGGTTTACTCTTTCGCTTTACTGCGCAAGGTCGCAAAGGAACATTCAAAGCAATACCAGTTAAGATGCTGTGTGTGACGATTACGTAGTTGATGCTGATGTCAGCGAAGTGTACACTTTCTCTGCTTGGATGTTCTTGTTACAAGTCCCATAAAACTATGCTTTCTTTTCGCAAAAAGCTGTGCATTCCAGAGACGTGTGCCTGAAATGTGTGATATCGATCAAGTTTCCAGTAAGTCGCACGACAGCCTGTTGGGAAGTATCATGAACAAGATGCGTTTTGCTGCACGATTCCGCATTTTTGGATTCAATCAGAAAACCTTTTCTTTTTCTAGCATACCTGACCTCCTGTGCTTCCCAAACAGGCTAAGGTTTATGCTGTGTAAAGCTATTTGATTTGCCAGTTTGCCATCGCAAGGGAACGCAGCATTCCGTGAAAGGTTGGTTGGGAGCATGCTGTTCACGAAGACAACCTGGCTGTGTCGCCTGTCTGCCAAACGCAGTTTTTGCATCTGAGCCCTTTTTGCCGAGAACGCTTTTATGCCTAGCCCGAGACCGACGTGAGACAGTTTGGTTTTATCCGACTGATGAAGTGTTGTTGCGACAATAGATTTGCTCAGTACGAGAGGAAACGCAGATTCAGAGATTTGAGACACTCCCGAATAAAACTGCCTGACATTTTAAGTTGCCAAGCCGAAGCAAGGCGTTTGTCTCTCACCTCTGTGATAGTTCGTTTTACAGATTTCCTGGTGCAGAAATCTTTATTGGCTGATCAGCCAATGGTGCGGAGCTACTATCTGGCGGATTGTGACTGAACGCCTCGAAATCAGAATCCCGCCTGGAAGGCGACAATGCACTCGAGCCTCGCCGGCGACGGGCGCAGTTAGACGGCCGTTGGGCTGTTGCTAGAGCCGATGCCCGACCTTATGCGAGCGCGGCAAGGGAAGGGCCGCTCCATAGGTGGTGCATCCTGTTCGAAAGGCTGGGTGCTAACTCATGCGCAAACAACCCAGTTGAAGATCGGAATGTCGTAATCACTAGAGCAGTCTTTTCACTGCGATGTGTTGAGAGTAAGCCTCAAGATCTACCAGTTTGTCCGCCTGGAGCGCGGGCGCAGAATGTATGCTAGATCTTGGTGAGACAGGTTACTTTTACCCTACTGAAAAACAACTTATTAAGCATTGCAACGTGGTGACAACTGTTTACATTGCCTGGGATTGTGTTATGCGGTTAGGCCTGAAAAGGATTTTTCATTGCCAAGGCAACTGCAAATTTTCTTATGTAGCGATACTGTGCACGTGAAAGAGAAGGAAACACGTGCTGTTTTTCTGGGGAGTTGGATGCGGACTAGTATTTTCAGGTAACGATACTTTTTTTAAAAAAGACGCCTAAAAGCAATCACTCGCTAGATTAATGCTACTTAAGGCGCAATGGCAATTTTACCTCATTTTATTGTTAAAACATTGGAAGGCAAATGTATGTCATGAATGTGTGGACTGGCGCAAACATGACATACGTCAAAACCCTTGCGGTGTTTACAGGGCGTTTTTTTCTATTTAACGCAGAAAACGCTTGAAGCGACAAAGCAAATATCACATATAATTAAGATTGGTGATAAAAAAGGCATAAATATGTTGAGAAACCGAGTTGTACTTGACAGTTTTCTTTGTCGGCTTAATTTTTTTTGTCAGATCATAAGACAGTATGAAGAAGCACATGATTAAGAATATTGTCTGAAACGCTGCAGATGGTAAACGTCTTGACCTGATTTACGTTTTGATTTTGAAGTGAATACTGTAAATATTGCAGGTTTGGAGCATTGCATGGTTGATGCAATTATTACCATTTTTTGACCTACCGAAAACGTAGATTTTTGGTAGAGATTATTCCCTTCGTGTCTGGTATATAATGCGATTTTTGTGTGCAGAGTGTAGTTAATTTTGTTTCAACGGTTTTACACTTTGATGAAATTAATGATGAGTTGCAGTAAAAGGTATTGGCTTGAATTTCTGAGTTTCATTTACGTTTTTCAACAGAATTAACCAATGCTTACGTTTTGATTACTGTTGTTTCAGCCATCCTAATGAGCCAGATCAATGTTACATGAGCTTGATTTGAAAAAGCAAAATTGACAATACGCAGGCAGTGAAAACATTTACTAAGCCGGAAAATGTTGAATTTGCGCGCAGTTAGACACGCGCCCCCGTTTGACCTAACAGATTTAACCCGAGTTTAAGAACCAACTTAAGTTTTGCTAAGCTAGAGACCCACTCTCAGCAGATGCCACACCGATACGCAAGGACGAACTGCTGGAAACCCGTGACTGACTTTTCTTTTGTGTTCGCTTCAGTAATGCACCTACGGCCTACGCGATGGCAGAAACCTACAAAACATGCTCCCGGATTCTCTTACATAGACAAGAATTCAAGCTTAAAGATTTAAGATTCGTTCATGGATGTATTCTCTGAGTGTTGAGCGAAACGTAATAACGGCTTTGGAATGCTCGAGCTGAACTTCTCGCCCAAAATGCGTTTTGCGGAAGGGCAGCATTGCAAAGAAAACGGGGGAAGTGATATGGGGTTGAGTGACGCAGAATGAAAGACACAGATGTCTCGTATCTGCACTGTCTGCGTTGCACAAACATAAATTGATGCAGATGAATACACTGAAGTCGGCAGCAAGTTTGAGAACTGAAGTCAGCAAACAGCATTACACAATCCGGACTGAATGAGCTTCACTGAAAAAGCAAACACTTTGACAAAATATTGACAGAGAAATTGAGGGATTGCTGTAGCAGTCTCGCGTTCTCGATAACGAAACCCATTCAGAGAAATTAAGCGCGAATGCGTGCGTATCTTTAGTGCACCACTCGTATGGCGCTTCGCGGCAGGTTTTCGCTTTTTAAAAAGTTAGTTTTTCTTTGATAGTCGTGGCCTTCGTGGTTGGTTTCATTAGTTTCCGCGACAGGATTTCGGAAAACCGATAGTCAACGTCAAACCTTGCGATAAAATGAAGTGTTTAAATGACAGTTCCTTCTGTGATCATCACACAATCACAATTAGCATTAGGTTTGATGTTGTGTCGTTCAGCAGTGAGGCAGAGCATGACAGAAGGTCGTTGTTACTGTCATTGTTTTCCTGGTTTGCTACGTCAGCCGTATTGCTCTCCTTGGGGAGGCATTTGCTGCATTTTACCAGCGATAAATCCGCTGAACGCTAGCGTCAGCAAATGTGGCCAACTCTGGTCACCGTCTAAGCGCTGGTTTTTAATTTAATATTTTGTTAAATACGGGCAGAAATCACTATGGAAACCACTTGATTCAGTTGCTTGAGCCTATACGCGCTATTTTTAATAAAATGTCAACAAACATCATATTGTGAGCGTTTTACAAACTTTGATGTTATGTACCCGACCTCTCAAGTGATGCTTTCTAGAAAATTTTCTGCGTGTTTTGCAGGATTCCTTGTTGAGATTTGTATTTATTATAAATACATGTCTGTTTAATTGCAATTGTTAAAAAACTGATTGATTCCAGTGCACTGGATACTATTGAAGAAGGAATTAAAAGTTCTCGTAACTTCAAAAAGTAGGTGTGATTCTGTCCTTTTTTGAATTAAAGCATAAATCTGATGCGAAAACAGTTAAGGTTTGTCATGTCAACTGTGTATATCTTCTGGAGTACCGCACATTCAAAGATGAAATTTTTTGCTCGTCGGGAATTTCAATGCATGACTTGAAACAATTTTAGAAAGTGATAAATTAATTGGTTTCGATCATTTAAAGTGACTTGTTGAGATAGAGGGCAGTGGTAGTCTCTTTGTTCAGTGATCGTAAGCACGACTCGCAATCTCGCAGTAATTTCTGGCCAGACCACGCTACAGCACGGATCTCACATTATGTGATCCCATTGTTCAACGATTATGCACAATGCCATGACAATTTGTGGGATCGCTTGTATCAGTGTTTTTCAACCTTTATGCTGCAGCGGAACCTTCCGCAAATGGTTGCGTTTCTCCTGGGACCCTATGCAGTGGTCCAAATGTTTATCCTACTTTCTGTAACAAAACCTGTGAAACAGTGGTATTGCTACGACCACATCGAACTGTGGTTGCGAATTTCGTCCCAGGGAGGTTCAGTCCTTTCCGGAGGAACCCCAGCAGCCCCTCGCGCAACCCTGGGGTTCCGCGGTACCCCGTTTGAAAAACACTGGCTCGTATGCTGCTTCGTGTGGAAAGCAGAAACCCCTAGTCCTCGATACATCCATTGCTATGCAACTATTTCCGAAAAAAAACACCTTCATTCAGCAGTCCGCTGCTGCGAGTTTCCTCTGTCAATTTACCACTGCCCGGCAAATTATCGTCACTCGCGCTTTTTCCAAGAGAGCTTGTTTTAAGAGGCTCTAATAAATCTAGTCTTCGCTGAATCCCATCGTCACGATTTCATATACGTCAAACCTTCTCTATCTCCGCTTATTTTCAAATCACGTGAGTCCCGGTCTTAGTGCGGGACAGTTTGCTTACTGGACGGCATCGCCGGTTTTTAGTTGAACGCAACAATTCTTTAAGAAAGGAATGCGTTTGCAGGCGTCAAACCAAACTTAACAGCTACTTGTTTGGAGTATGACCTGATAATCCTTTTGTTTCAACATTTTCGAACGTGGAACCAAATATTTTAAAGACATTACGAAGAAAAAACCTAAATAGATATTTCGACCCTAGGCCTCGCCCTTCTATTTTTCCATAAAATACTTCGGGCAAATAAATATCATCTGAGCTTCACAAAAGCCTATTTGGTGTTTGCAGTGTTTCTTGGTTCAGAACAAAGCTTGTATTTTGAACCAACTTTGGTGACTTTCTTTGCAATCTCAGTTTTTAATTTCCTTGCAGAGTGATGGCGATCTATGAATTGAATGAATACACAACGTACGCGTATCTGCCGCTTCCCTTTAGTGAAGAACCTGTCCTTGTTGCGAGATGCAGGTCAACGGCGGATGTAGCCTTTCTCCAGTACAGGCTGTTTTTGCTTCGCCTTAATCTCTGCAGAGAAGCCGACAGAAGACTAACTTACACCTGGCATGGGATTGGCCAAGATGCTCAGTCATTGCGCGAGGCTGAACATGGATTTTTTTGCCTTGGAAACCCCGACCATCGACAATGCTTTAGCTGCGGAAGGATATTCATTATTTCAATGGAAAACGAGGACGCCATTGAAGAACATGAACGGGCTTCACCCCCTTGCGCCATGCCGTTGGGAATGGAATCAAGGAACATCCCTTTCGTGCGATCGGAGGTGAGTAATAATTGCTTTTCATTTCAGTGTTTTTGCATAACTACAGTACAAAGAAGGAAACGTCATGGCAAATTTAACAAAAAATTGGAAGTAATTTGCACTGTTGCTAAGCAGTGCATGGGCTTCATAAAGCACAGTTTTGTGTTATTGACATGGCGACCTGTTAATGTTCGCAGCGATTCTTGACTGCAAGTTTTTTCAATTAGTTCTCCGCCACAGCCTGCGCATATTGTAAGGTTTCCCTGAATCTAACTTATTACTGCAGTATCTTTTTCTCGATGCATGTTGCTCTTTGTTTCACTCTGATCTGAAGATCTGAGCTTGTTGGTTCTTTCTTGTATTTTAAACACAACAACTTGTAAAACCTGTTGAAGTGGAATCATCTATATCGTTTTCAAGGCGAAATCGCTTTTTGCAAACTTCTCTAACAACCACATTACCCATTGCATCTACAGTTACACTGTGCTGTTGCCTAACATGCTGAATTTGTCGTAAGTGTTAGAAATGTTGAGACAATGATCTATTTTTGGTAATCGTTTGATTTCTGTAACGAACTACCGTGCGAAACGTTATTAATTTTTCTGCGAGTGTGATTTTGTTAGAAAGCGTTTGGCCCTGTTATATCGAATAAATATGTTTTAACTTAATTTTCGTGAGTGAAACTGTCATTGAAGCACTTTTGTTCACTTAAATTTTCCCATGCAACAGTGTTCATGACCTTGTTTTGTTTTCGTCTTCATAAGCGTTTTGTTATTGTTTTTATTCAGACAACACTTACCAGAGTTTTACTCGGAAACAACCCTTTTCACGTCACGTCAGGTACAGTGTTTCGCAAACGTATTTGATATCACGGAATGATGTGTTTAAACTGTCTTTTGAATTAAACTTCGTTTCGTTTAAAATAATCTAATGATTCAAATGCTCTGGTTGTGATCCCCAGGGCTCCCCTTGTATGAGGTCCGGCAGCAAGACTGATGAACACCCGATATAACGTGCTGGTGTAATCAGAGCGCTCTTGTGTTCTGTGCCTTGTAGTGTTCTTTCGTGTCTCTAAATCGAATGAGCAATTTTTGCAAGACTTTTTACCATTTGCAGGAAGTGTTCTTCGAGAAAGTTTCAGATTGTGGACATTCCAGCACCTACCACCTTTCTCAGCCATTGACCAACGCCATTTCGCAGCTGCTGGATTTTTCTACACTGGAGTTGAGGACCAAGCCCAATGCTTTTCTTGCGGCGCTATTCATGACAACTTGTCCGCTGATGTTGATCCCTATCTCTTGTTCTGGCACAGGTATGTGCAACAAAAAGCAGAAACGAAGTTTGAAAAATTGTTTCATGACAGGAATTAGTCAATAAAAGATTTCATGTCAGGAATCAGTAAAAAGTAATTGCAAGTATTTGAGGAAGCCTAACTCATTTCTTCGTTTATATCGCAGCATTGTTTCGCTTAAATTTTCCACACTTCTGTGATCTTGCGTCCCTTCCAAACTTAAGAAAGTACATCGTATGATTATCAAATCACCCATGTTACTTGTTGTGCAAAAATTATAGTAATAAATATGAACTTTGTGCGGTCTCAACACTACTTGAACTAATATATTGTAAAAACTAGAACCATTTCAGCTGTTTATAACCACATGCTGAAAATTTGAACACTTTTGCTATGAGCTAAAAACGATAAATCAAAGGTGCAAACAGCCAAGCCTATCAAACCCACCCGCAATGATCAAACATGCTGTGCAATATGTTTTTCATACGATGCAAGTTATTCTGGTTATTTTGATGAAACGTTTTATGCAGAATTTATTAAAACGCCAATCAAATGAAAAAAACCGAGGATTGTCACCCTCAAAATATTGCAAAAATGTAAAATTTCAGAAAACCGATGGATTCTTTTTAGGTGCTTATGATATATAATTAATCTCCTTCAATCAATAAAAGAATAATTTCACCAGAGAAATGTTTCTTGGACCATGTTCTTTTCTGCAATATCTGTAAAACATCTCTCACGTGACTCCGGTACATGCGTGACGTATGTCATTACAATGCTCTTTCACCTCTATCTGACAAAGCCACGTGAAACTGTAGTTGATTTCAAGTTTATCCTGCTTGTGACTTCAACGGTAACTGAATTATTGGTCCTTGGTCAATGACATGCACAAATACATTATTACGCAAATCGCGAAGCTGAACTTTGGCGATTAACTTATATCTAGTGTGAAGTTACGATTTTCAAACATGTAAAAAAATATTCACTGTAAATTTTTCCAACAACAAATCAAGTTTTTCTAATAACTTGTATTTTAAAGAAATTTAGAAGTGACTTTAATCTTCTGTGCAGATTTTGCATAGGGTATAAATTCACTCTTTTCATCCTTGATTATCTCGTCATAATTTACACACTGGATTGCAAAAAGTTGATCTCCTGTTTTTCTTGTACTGTGAGCAGATGACGAATTTTAGAACAAGATTACGCTGGATTGTTTTGGTTGCCGAAGTGATGGTGATGGAAAACTTGACCTATATGTGTACTTTCCCTTTAAGGCTAATTGGAACTATTGGTTGATTTTTTTGCCAGTATACAAAATCATGTGAGGGCCGAAAATTGCAGCCTTGCCCACTGACTTTGAGTCTCTCATTATGAAAATTACTAAAATTGCTGGTTTTAACTTTCTCCCAACCTGAATAAATTTTCTGTTTTGGTTAGTTTAATGTCAATGCAGTGTTTACACCTACTGTCCAAATTAATGCGCGAGGAATTCGAAACAGAGCATGCTTGTTGTTCTTCCCAGGCCAAGATGTTCTTTTGCGAGTGGAGAAAGCAGCTGTGGAAACATTTGTCTGGATGAGTGCGGCCGGAATGACATACAGCCTGTTGTAAGTAAACTCTCCATTACCTTTCGATAAACAAAAGTACAGCTCCACGCATGGACGTCGGAAGAGGGGTGCAAGGAGGTCTTGTCCCCCTAGAATTAGTAATTGATATGTTTCCTACTTCTTTTTGGTAAAAAAATTTTCTTTGGGTTTTGAGTTGATGCAATTTCACCATGGTTTCCCCGCCTGGAAAAAATGCTTTTGACCACCACTTCAAAAATCCACCGTTGCACCCCCCTGAAAAATCCTTTCAACGCCTAAGGTTGCGCGATGGTTGTTTTCCCAAACAACAACAAAGAAGAATTTTTGATCTGTGTGAGCATGTCGTTAACCCTATTATTCAATAGGGTTCCAGACATATTCTGAAGAAAGGTTTCTTTTTTCACTGCGTAAAATTCACCCTGACAATACTAGTGGAAAAAACATCCATTGTCACGACAGACCATTGCTCTGCTTGCGATAATTGCATCATCGCCTGTATCCGAAAGTAATTTTCGTGCTCATTGCGGCTTCACCCTAAACCTCCAACTCTTTGGATAAAATAGAGAACTTGTTTTGCTTCTTGCCATGTCTAATATTGCCGCGAAACACAGCATAGACCTCGCTGCAGTGCGTGATTTACGTCACAAATTCTTAGCCGCGTAGTTAGCGTTGAACCTCAGTGGCGCTACGAGAATTAACGCAAGCATTTCCATCTGAAGAACTATTTAGATCTTCCGAGATAGCTGATTTTTTCGGAAACACTTCACACATGATGCTCAGAACGTTACGGGTTTGTCATTTCTTTTAGTTACTCATGCAGCATGATGGTTCTTATCGCGAAGGATTTTAGTGTTGTCACTCATGTTTTTGAACAAATGTAATGTGAGCAGTTCGCTTGATAATGTCAGATATCTGCGCGTATGTTGAAAACCTTCCAGGCTGCACTGAAAGTTTATATTCGGATCCTAAGAAATATGTTTGTGATTTTGTTCGTAACTAGCCTTTCAGTCATATGGTTTGTACTTGAGGCTGTTGAAAAAAAAGCGAAATCTTATATTGAGGAGATTCTTGCCTAATGATTAGGTTTGATTAGGCGTTAAAGGTGAAACTCTTTTAAAGCCTCGTCCGTCACGGCGTCCTCCAGTTCATGAAGAAATCAGCGTCGCGGAAAGTTCGAGAAGGAATGTGGCAGAATTGGTTGATTCACAAGCTCAAGCTGGACGAGATTCAGTGGATGTTTTTAGAGCGAGTGCACCTCGATCGCAATCATCCAGTAATGAAAGGTATGCCCTGCTTCACATTCGTAAGTTTTCCTTTGCTAACCCCTGATCTTCTTCTGACCTTGACGTACCGGCTCACACTGACGCAGCTTGCAAATTTCACTCATTGCCACAAGTTTACACGTGGATTTGCTTTTGATAAACAACTTAGGTTTTCAGTGGCGTCAAGTACAATGGAAGGAGAACTCACAGAGTTTACGAACACATTCATGCCTACTTGCTTCGTATCAGCGCGATGGTGTGGGTTTAGGTTAGTGCAAGCAATTCTGACCAGTCAGACCTTTTATCCAATAAATGATGGTTGTAAATCGAAAGATAGATTGTGTCCAGTTCGACGAGTTCACTCGTAACGCGTTGGTAAGATTGATTTGATAGATATATTGTTTTGTATGACTCACCTAATAATAGTGTAAGGAGGCTACACGTTTGTTTTACCCATCTCTGAACGTTCTGAACGTTGAGGACCAAAAACTACTTGATGGAGAAACAGACAATGAACATAATGGTGTCATCTTTTTAAAAACTGCTTTCTACCAATAAAAAGTCCGTTTTTGTAAGTCGCAAAATTCGCAAAATCCCTCAGACCAGCGAAATTTGAGATGATCTCTGAATCGACGCAACATGTTGTGTTTGCAAATAAATTCAAAGATGTTGCATCCGTAATGTTGCTCTGATGTACATCACCAAATTTCCAAAATTTTTCCAGATCACAAACGGTTTCTGTGCGGATCGACAGTGTATTGCATTAATCACAAGTATTCAACCAGGGGTCCATAGAGCTTCCTCTAGGGGTCAACACAAATCTTTTAATTTGACGTTTCGTCTTACATCACACAATGTTTTTGCTGTGCCGTTTCATTATTCCCGTTCAAATGGCCGGATATTGTGTTTTATCGAATAGTTTGCCTGGAACCTGTTTAGTGTGTCAGGGTCATTGTTACGTTATAATTTGATATGAGATTGTTATGGTTTTGAAACTACAGCTCGAAGCTGTTCATAGATGTAGATTCAGCTGCACATCTGCTATTTTCAATCTAATTAAGTATTTTGTTTCAATCTTCGTTCCAGTGTAGCTTGCGCAGACTATTCGCTTGTCAGTCAAACTAAAAGGTGTGTTTATTGCGCGCTTGTGTTAGGAAGAATTTTCCCTTGGAGTTTATGCAGCATTTAGATAATAAATATTGAATATGACTAAAATTAAAAGTAACATACCTTAAATCGGGCTCTATCTTAGTGTCAGGCAATGTTAACGAAAAAGCACACTGTATTTTATGCGACTCATGATGCATTTTGCGTGAACAAAAAATGACTATTTGTGGTTGAAACGTTGGTGTCATGGGTTCTTACCATCCGATGCAGTGAGCATTGCTGGATTTCGGACTAAAAACGTGACCGAGTAATATTTGTGAATAATCCAGAAACCGCTGAGAAAACGATAGGGTCGCAATTGCCTTGCGGACAGTGAAAAATGTTCTCCGTGAAAAAAAGGTTGAGGATCACTGGTTTAAATGTAACCTATTCCTGAAAACATAGGAAACTTGCATCACAGTTTCGAAATCCTGTAGTTAACAGCGCCTGGCCCTTGAAAATTACCACGAGCTCTGGCGAGTTCCTCATCGAATCTTAAGGTGGTTTGCGCGAAATGGGCGTGGTCAATACATGTAAAAATTATACGAGTGAAATCCAAAAACACAGTTATAGTAAATTTCTAGACTAGTTGGTGTAGCAACCAATGAAATCCAATCGAGCTGTTTCCTTGTCGTGTAACAGAGATACGGGCCAACCCGCTGACTTGTTCAAACTACACTCCGGTCATTTCGATTCCACCGCTGCAGCTGACCAAAGAGGCAGGGCTGCTACAGTGCCGAATGTTGTGCAGGCAAGTCTCATCTGTTCCATAACTAACAGTTTAAAATTAACCATGTGTCGAGTTAGCTTATTCTGTTATTTTGCATTCACCAAACTAAAGGAAATTTTGAAACTCAAACTAAACCCCTTGTCTTCTGACATTAGAATTGTTTTGTTTTTTTGCCCAAGAAAAACCTTAAGGATTCTTGTTTCGGCAACATTTCGTGCAAGATCAGCGATAATGTTGCAACAAGAATACGTTGTTAGTCTCTGGGAAAAGAGGAAATATTGATTAGAAGTTACAAGGTTTTCAGCAAAAAAGTGTCGACGGGATCCTCGGAGTGGCAGAAAAAGATTAATGGTTCATTTTTTAATGTTGATGAAATCAAAGACCTGTTGTTTGGGCTTTCAAAAATCGATATTACTTCCAGGATCGACAACCTTCTGCTACAGGAAGTAATGGATTGTATAAAATACTTTCGTCTAGCAACCCATGCACTCCGCACATGGTATCGGTCGAAGAGAGAAGAAAATCTTTCCCTGGGTTAACTTCTCAATATGACTTTGTGCAGAGATTTGCAGCTGCTGGATTCTTTTACTTCGGTAAGACATGTACGAAGCATTTGGTTTATACCTAAAACTAGACACACCAGTCCAATCTAAAAACTTTGACAAGTGGTAGTGGATGAAAAAGGTCACAGTTCAGGACATTATCTCATGGTTTTCTGAAAAGATTTCCATTTTCTATGCAGGAGTTCGAGATCGAGTCAAATGCTTCTACTGCAACGGAGGTTTGCAGAACTGGAGGCAAACAGATGAACCCTGGGAAGAGCACGCGAAGTGGTATCCGACATGCGAGTTCCTCCTCCAGCAGAGAGGACGCGAGTTCATCCACAACATCGTTGCTCGATTCCCAAACATCAACAGACCGATGCTGCGTGCTCCAGGACGGGATGTTCCTCCTCCAGTACCGGCAGCGCCACAGTAAGTTAGTTTTTTGTCCCTTGCGAGCGTAACAAGTAAGACTTTAAGCAACAAACACCAAGGGCCTGAAACACGACGTAATTGAAACTTGTTGATAATCTCACCATCTTTACGCTCCATGTGGTATCCGACCTGTGAGTTCCTTTTTCAGAAAATGGGCCCCGAATTTATTCACAACGTCGTGGCTAAATTGCCCGTCAGTGGGCCAGTTTTGGGTGCTATTGGCAGTTGTACTGTGACACGACCACTGCCACAAGTATAAATTCTAAACAGGAATAACTAAAAAGACGTTAATATTTTCTCACCAAGATCAAAATTTTTCCGTAGTTTTCCGCCTATGCCAAAAAACGTTCAACTTTCTGTTTTTTAGTGTGGACGTGCAACATAATCACATAAAGTTAATTAGGTGCTTGTGACCTTTCCAGTAATTTACTACTTGTTGCAAGTTCCCTCTTGCACGATACTTTATTATTTGCTTCGGACAACGATTGCTACATATAACGTTTTCAGGCCGTCCACTAGTCAACATCGACAGTATTCAGCCTCGTCAACCAACGCACCCAGCACTTCTCGTCATTCCACGCACCATGGCTTGTTAGAGAGATCTATGCAATCTGAAGTCGCAACGACTGTGATAGGTAAGCTGTCTTGCACGTAGTTTGCAGTTGGCAGAAAGCGACGCCACAGCGGCTTATCACCAGGTTACTCGCTTATATTAGGCCCATTTCTTTCGCTGCAAATGTTACATCAGGCCTGCTTATTTTATTCAAGACTACATTTATTAGCACTGAGACTCGCACGCGTGTAAGTATTGCATGCTCCCAGTCTTCATTTTTAACGCAAGCGTTCTGCTATTTGTTTTCAGCTTTTTTGGAAATTCATTGAATTCGGGAACGTACTGTCAGCTTACTTGAAACCAACTGGGATCTTCTGTTTGTCATCGTCAATATTTGTTTAAATATTAAGACAATTGCGGTTTCACCGTTGATCGAAAGATCTAATGATTCAATAACGTTATCCTGGGATCACTACTCTTCTGGAGCTTATTTTTTGTTGAAAAATCCCCCTTGATTGGTTGCAGAACTTCCAATATCCGCTTTCTACTGCAAAGTGACCTTCCCGGTTGAATTCTTTACTATCAAACCTGTTAATTGAACCGAGTCCAATGAATCGCAGATGTCCACGTAAATTTCAAAAACTTGAGTCATAACGTCAGTAACATATATTTCATGTTCATCTGCGGTTATCAGCTGAAACAGCGAACCAGGAAAGACATTTCCAAAAGCCAATGACACATAAAGGAAACTACCATTTGCAGTTTTCTCTCTTTTAAGGTTTCAGACGATTAAGTAGTGTTCTTCAATGGTAGTAATTAAACTGCACTTGTTTCCCATTGACCTAGACTGTGTTGAAATCATTTCTCGAGGGTTTCTACCTTTATTTTCTATGCACACTTGTTAAGCATTCCTAGATATACATGCCTTTATAGGCTGCTGCATACCCACTTGCTGCGCAGACTTACCATTTTATCTTAGATAAAACTTTCTTCTTTTTGGCTTGAAACCAAGTACCACACGTTTGCTTCAGTTGTTTAACCCACAACCTATTCATCTAATGCCTGGCTTACCTCGTAATTAAAATTTAGAATTAATTGTACTTTTCTTGCAAAACGCTGTGGGAATTGCTGTTTATTTCAGGTTTGGGGTATGACGAAACTTTAGTTCGAAATGTTCTCAGAAATGCCATTGAGCGTGGTGGAGCTGCTTCTCAAAGTGCAGTCGAGCTGCTGGAAGCTGTTAAACAAGAAGAAAGGTAAAAATGTTGCTGGGGTGCGCTGGTTTATTACAATTGTGTGGGTTTATAGTGAGATGCTATAACTTACATGAAAGATTTATTGATGCTGTCAACTTTTTTTGAGTCAAACAACAGGAAACTTTAACAACTTTAATGCTATTCTTCATTATATTGTTTGTGGAAGACTTTGGTGCGACTGTTTGTTAAAAGCTGTTCGTCTTTGTCTGTTTCTTTGCAGATAAAGTTTCTGTCAAGCACTTTATTTCCACTATTGAAAAACAATTATGAACACCGTGTTAGGGAACAAAGACGTTACAGCAACTTTTTGATTTGCGTTTGTGGATTGATGCGCTATTCCCTTTTCTCTAAACTTGAGCCGAATAAGTTGGTCTACAAATTATTAACTTCATTACAAGTCAGACAAAATTTTTGGACACCAGTAGCATTCCGTTATCTTTTACAAAATAAATGACTAAAATTGCTTTCTTATTTGTGTCTTTATAGAATAAAGGAAGAAAATGAAAGCACTCATAACAATAAAGGGGGCCGTTTCAGTGGGAACAGAGAAGAAGGATATTTTACTATGCCAACTTTGAATCCTGAAGAAGTTCTTTCGGAAGTGGAAACGTCAGATTTCAACGATGAGGTAAACCTTTTTTTCATTAAATCAGATTTTGGCTCAAATTTGAACTGAATTCACTGCTTCTTTTAATAATACTCACGTGTGGAAGCGTTTCGTGGTGAAAAACTAACTGTGCTGGGCGATTTAAACTTCATGTTTTAGTTGAGGATGATTAGCCTGTGGATGCTGATGGCTGGATCTTTACTGAAAAGTAGCATTTTTTCTATACGAAAACAGAAAATATCTGAATATCCAGCATGGACGAAAACACATTATTTATGAGATATAGGTTCTGACTACTATTCATTTTTGTGCTCAGAGATCAAGGAATCGAACTGGAGATTTTGATGATGAGCCTGGACCAAGCGGGTCTAGTAACGCTCAGCGTTTTGAAACGTAGGAAGAACGGAGCGAAAAATTGTGCAAGGTAGTTAAGTAAAATTTGTTTGTTTTTTTACGTTCACAAAATCAGCTGTCGTGCTGCCAGGGACAACATAACCTTTTTTTGTGAAAATATTTTGTTTTGGACCACGTGATTGGCGCAATGAAATGACATCGTATTTTCTCGCAGCTAGTAATGCAAACAACTGTCACACATGTGTTTTCATGAATAATTTTGAGTAAAATCAAACCTGCGAAAACGTTTATTAAGGTGCGAATGTTTGTTAAACATGGACACAACGTTTGCCACGCACGAAAGCAAAACACAAGAAAATATTAAGTTCTTAGCAAATGGCGCCTACCTCGATTAACAATTGTTCTTGTACAGGAGATTTTTCACAAAATTTACTGAGCAATAAAGACTACTGTGACTGTTTAATTTGTGACAGAATTTATAGCAAAAACCACTTTCTTTTCCTGCATTTTCAAATCTTAATAATGCCCTATTAACCTCACAGAGCTGCCACTCACGTTTTCGTCATGTTGCCAACAAGGCTGAAGTAATTTTTTCTTTAATTTCTTTTGTTCGCCTGAAAACCGTACTGGAAGAAAAAACACCGTTAAATTATTATATATTTATGAAATATAAGACGCGACACAAATCTCGTGACGCGCATCAATTCAAAGTATAGGATGTTTTCACATGGACGCGCAATTGATTTGTGATTGGCGGGGAGATTTTCCAGGGTTCTTTAACTTTTGTGATTCTGCTTAGTCTTTTTTTGCATGTCTTGAAGCTGCCAAGATGGCACTTAATATGCGTTTAACGACGGGACGGTCTTTGAAGTGTAAGTGTTTCAGCCATCACAAGTTTATTTTCCATTTTCATCGCCAGAAATACAGTATATGCAACGGGTATCGTCATTGCTTACGGCAATTTATCAATTTATCCAAAACAGTTAAAATGTGATAACGAGTAGATCAGGGTTTCTCAACCAGGGCCCTCAGCTCCCCATGGGGGCCACGGAAGAGTTCTCCGGGGCCACGAGCAGAGGCCTTTACTAACTAGCTCGGCCGTGATATTGCAAAACCCTAGTGATGAGCAGGGTCCACAAGTGTTCACAGTCTTTGGAAGGGGGCCACAAACCATGAAGGTTTGAGAACATCTGGAGTGGATGCAATAATCTCACTGTGAATCATTCTTCGGGCACACGTCCCGCAAGATGCAAGAATATGTCTTGTGGTATTGCTAAAGTGTGCTTCTTCATTTCAGATGCGTTCGAACAACAAGATGTGGACATTGTGCCCAAAAGAACCTTCCTCCAATGCATAATTCGTGCAGTTTTCAGGCTGTGGCCACTGGGCAAAAAACTATTGGAAGTTGTTCGAACCAAAACGTTATGGATTGCACAGCAATTGTGACGTTTATTGGTTTATTTATTTATTTATTTATTGTTTTTGTTGAGATGATGCGCGGGATCTTAACTCATCGCCGTGCGATCAAATGAACGTTCGTTGCTTCTATTTAATCCAGCGTTGTCGAATACCGGCGGTTTTCCAAACACCAGTGCCTTAACTAGACCCGAAAGGAATCCGTACAGTTTAAAACGGATGGACTATTAAGCTCGTTTGATCGAGCAGAACTTTTCTTTGTAAACATGAGCTGCAGAAATATGAAGAATAGCAATATTTTTTCTCAAGGATTTCAAATACTTTAGTCGGTTAATTGCTCGAACAGATCAACTGCATATCAAATGCAGTTATTAGGAACCATCAAATTAACTGGCTTTCTAAATCACTGCACTGCAGCTATCTGCATTTTAGAACTGCTTTTTCAAATGTACTTTCCATGTCAAGGCAAGAACTTTAAAGGCGTTATCAAACACAAACGATACTGACTTATTCTTCAACGGCCAGCGCTTTACAACACACGTTGTACTTTTCAAACTGCTAAGCGGTACACTGGGTTCAGAGCATGAGCTATCGACTGCCATTCGCATCATACCCAAGACTTGAAAAAACGGTATTTACGACCTATCCAGCCTCGTGCTCGGCCTTAATGGTTGGGTACTCGAAAACGGTTCACAGGCGGTGATGTCAATCGCCTGTGCCACCAGTGGTGTATTTAATGTGAAAGTAGCCGCTTGGTACCGGGTGCGGGCATCGCAGTACAGTTTTTACTCTGTGCGCCTTCAGTTTTATGAGTGTTTTGCCGAAAGAGAAGATAAACCTTCTATTTTTTTGCGATAAGGCGTAAGGTTTCAATTCTTGGTACAGCGCAAACATGCAGTTCCGATTTCATATGAATAAACAATTTTATTATTTTCTGACAGTGATAAACACACTGCCAGTTCTTGTTTATGTTGCAAATAAAAGTTCGTATTGTTTTGTTGAAAGCCGACGATCGAACATCTATAAAAGAATCAATGAAAGAACAGAAAATAAGGTCTCCAAACGTGTCGGTTTAAATAAAATGTCTGATTGAAAAACGGTATTCTTCTTCAATTCGAATGTTATGGCAATGCCGCAAAGTATTTGCATGTGTTTTTTTGCAAGGTGCTGCTATGCTTCATTGCCAATAAACACTGCGTCTTTCATGTCAGAACGATGCCCTCTGTTGTTTGTAAGAAGTTTGCAATTATTAGCGACGTCCAATAAAGATGTCAGTGATTGTGGTAACACTGCGGCATTGAAGTGAAATTTTCGCACGGTAAAAACATTCAGTTTTTATTGGACAGTGTTTTGTCATCTACTTTTCAACAGATACAATCTCTACGTTTGTCTCAAGTTGTCATAGTCAGGGGCGTAACGAGGCTAGGCGGCACCCGGGGCAAGTAGCAAGTTTGTTGCCCCCATGTTCGAACCTGAGGCTTTTCGGAAGGACGTTTACTGTATTGAAAAAAGTACTTGCGAAATTGTTGGGACTCTTCGGAGCCACCGACAGACATTTGAGGCGCCCGCAGTGATTCGCCATCCCCATAATGATCCGGCGCCCGGGGAATTGTGCCCCCCCATGACGCCCAGTCATTACGCCCCTGGTCATAGTATCTCTGCAATACAGGTTCTCTCGTGACGAGGATGACTCCCTTCAACAGCAACTTGTACAGAGCTTTCAAAGTTTTCGGTCAACTTAATCGTGCTTTTCTCGACAAAACCAGATACCTCGAAATTCAAACGGTTAACCGGATTAGGATTGAAATGAAACAAACCACACTTTGGTATGTTTATCTAAAAAATACTTCAATGAAATATTATAAGCAAGGAAATATTTTTTCATGCTATTTTCAAAGACTGCAAAAAACTTGCCCCAAATTCTCCCTGTTGTCATTATGTCACACATTGCGGAAACATCACAAAAAAGCGGAACCTGAAACTCATCACACTTTTTTGCATTCCACGCGGCGCGAATTGGAAAGTAAGAAATCCCAAATTGTTAATATGTTGTTTGCGCACCTTCGCACAGCTGCCTAAAATTTAATGCCTGTCAGTCCAGACCAGCGGTTCCCAACAGAAGGTTCCCGGACCCCTGGGGGTCCGACATGCGATTTTCGAGAGTGAGAGTTTGCAGGTTCTTGGATCTACATTTTTTCAAAAGAATCGAGATTTATGAAAGCTTGCAAGTGCTATTACTCAAAACAACATTATCTAGCCAAACATTCCAGCTAACGTCACTAATTTAGGTTGCTAAATGCGTGCTTTGCTATTTCTGCGATTGTAAACGCATTGTGACGTTGAAATGTTTATGATGCAATTGAGGCGAGATTGTGGATTATGTTACAGAAGTCGAAAGTTTCTGGTGTTCCACCGTGCAAAGTTACCAAAAATTGAGTTGAGTAGGCTACAAAAGCCCTTTTCATTGCAGTGCCGTTTGCAGCAACATATTTATGCAACGTGTACATATATCTCTCTACTTGATTTAGAAAAGAAATATCGGAACCGTTTGAACCCCACGAACAATTTGCGAGTGGTTCTGATTGGTTGTGTGCAGGCAGGGGCGGATCCCGCCAATAAGCTTAGGGGGGGGGCGATTTAAGTGATATTTGGCAGTTAAGTCTCATTACGGGTTCACTACTGTAAAAGAGATGAAGTAGCCTGTACTTCACAACACTGCTGGGACAAAACAATGGACGCCAAAATGGCTTTATACCACGAACGCTGTTTTCCAAATTTTCAAAATCGTGATGAAAAAGTTACTTTCATATGTTTCACTGTGGGCGATCGCCCCCCCCCCCATGGATCCGCACCTGTGTGCAGTGGCGCCGGAACATCGGTAGGGCGGGGGGGGGGGCAATAAAAAAGTTGAGGGCAATGGAAACTTATGAAAAACAAAGAAAATGTTATCAATTATGCTTGCTACTGTTCAACAATAATGTTAACCTCAAAAATAATTAAAAAAAACTATAGAAAATTTCTTTTATTCTATCTTGATAAACCATAAAAGTACCTATGATGCTGTTATGAAAAAGACACCTTTACCCCAGTTGTCCCTCTTTTGAAAGGTCAGGGGGAAATGCCATCGCTCTTTCCGTCCCTGCTTACCCCATCAGCAGTCATTGTCTCGCTGCATTACTTGCCAAGATGTTTGTATTCAACAGTCACATGTGCCAAACAACGCCTAATATTGTAACTTGAAGTTAACATCAGAAAATTTGTTGACATGCTATTGTTACACAGTAAAGACCAACGGTAAAACAATCCGCTCGCAAGTCTGGCAACCTGCCCTTGCAGGCAAAGGAGCGGACATGAGTAAACTGTAAGCTCACCACTGCATGACACCAGAACAGTGAGCCTGGCTCGTGGACGGTTGTTTAATGTGAGTTATGGTAAACTGTCATTGCAAGAAATTAATCACCTGATCGGAATTGAGCTGCTGACGTCAAATTTTCTAAACGATTTTGACATCCATTGTTTTGTCACAGCAGTGTTGTGAAGTATACTTCATGTCTCTGGCAGTAGTGAATTGTTAATGAGACTTTCTTGACAGCCAACTATTACTGAAATACCCCCCCTACACTTACTGGCTGAATCCGCCCCTCTCATAATAGTCATTCTTTTCGCGTTTAAATGTTCAGCAACAATGTTGACCTCAAAACTAGTAACAGAAATTACAGAAAACCATTCTGAATTTTATGTGTGAGCGAACAGCTGCAGTAAAGTTCTATCAAATCGATCTTTAATAAATCATGAAATTACTTCTGATACTGTTATGCAAGGGCACCTGTGCCCCGTTGCCCCCTCTTGCAAAGGGCAGAGAGGGCAGTACCCCCCTAATGCACCGCCGTTCCGGCGTTCCTGGTTGTGTGCCAATGCATGAGCGGATAATTTCAGATGATTAGCAAAAATCACTTGATTTGTTTCTAATGAGCAGTAAGGTATGAGCGTTAAACTGCAGGCATGCGAATGAGTGTTTTCTGTTGTGCTGTCACTATGCCTACGTATTACGAGTAGTAGTTGTAAAAATGAAGATAATGCAAAATCAGAGTGTTTTTGTGATTTCTGCGCTTTTTTAAAATGAGGGGTGCGAACGCCATTTTATTTTTGCGAAAGGGGTGCCAGTTCCAAAAAAGGTTGAGAGCCTATGGTCTAGACCAGGGGTTTTCAACCTTTTTTTGCTCGTGGCCCACTAAATTAGTAAGAAATGGCGTTGGCCCAGATTTCTAGCATTGTCATTGGATTGAAAAGTTAATTTGAAATTGTTTAACAGAAATGGTTCAGATTTGAAGCATTTTACCACAATAGTGTTTAATGTACGGTTGTAAGTTTCACCAAAATAAAGAAAGAACAGTTGTAACACGCAATTTTGAGTTTATGGTAGAAAAGCTCTGTGGCCCACTGAAAACAGCGTCATGGCCGACTACTGAGCCATGGCCCACAGGTTGAAAACCTCCGGTCTAGACCCTAGAAGAGTGGTTCTTAACCTCTTTTACATATCTTACCCTTTTTTCAAACAAAATCACGAGATTTACCTCCAATACACTCAATGGTGCTCATTTATTGAAAATATGAAATTAACAAACTCTTACAGTTTAAAATTCTTTATAAAAATTTACAATGGCTGCAATTTGTCTTTAAGTAAATTGAACCCCTTGAAAGATGAAATTTACCCCTTGGTGTAAATTTAACCCACGTTAAGAGCCACTGCCCTAGAATTTCGTTAGATGCTGAAAACGGGAGGATGAACACTCACCGACAGCAGTCGTTCTTTGACAAATGTTAGATATATACGTTCTTTGGTGCACCATGTGAAACCTCTACAAGAGTTTCACGGCGTACGACTGTAGTATATATATGACGAGCTTGAATACATTCCAATGAGTGACGGAAAGCATGTTGAATGCTTAAAGATTTTCTATTATATAAACAAGGTTTTGGCATAAACGGTTTTACAAAAGAATGTTGGTTCGAAAGCCAACTATTAGGAAAACTTCTGTCACAAACAAAACTATCTACGCTAATAAATATCACAATCACCTATTAAAATAGGGTTATTTTGAGGATCTGTCGCACTTGAAAAAACAACACTAAAAAGAAAAAACAATGCAAATGAAAGCTTTTTCTTAATGGACAGCAGTCATTTCAAGTTGTTGAAAGGAGGTATTCGAACACTGCCAATTCACTTCATTACATTCGTCCTCAGGAGGTCGTTAATTAAACATATTTTGCTTTGGAGATCAGAATTTGTAGTACTAAAGCTTCAGAGTTTTAGTTTCATTTGTAAAAAAGTTTGAAAAGGCCTCAAGGGGTCTTCACTGCCAATTGTGTTGCAAAGTTTTTGATTTTGCCTATTGTCCAAAAACAATTCGTTAGAATCAATTAGTATTGCTTATAGCGGTCATGCCTAACCTACAAAAAGATGTGAAAATGCTCGTCAACAATATACTGTCATGTGTTGTTTCTTACGTTGTAAAGTAATAAAGGCAGGTTGATACTGGAAGATAAACCAGATCCGCCAGGCGGTGTGAGATTGATTCATAGACTCTAAGAATGTCAACCGCAACCTTTGCTGAAAGGAAACCTCTTTCAACAAAAAGCGTTTTTGGTGGTAAAGGTAATGTTTCGCACCGGCATTTTGTTTTTGAGAAGTAGCGTTTCATGAACTGAAAAATGCTTTGCGTTTGTCTAAAGCAGTTAGAGTGTTTCAGTCAATCTAGAGACCTAGGCAAACGTCCTGATGGTGCCGGCGAACGTGGTGTTGCTTTGCGAGGGGTAAATTCCAGCACGCCAGCAAAAGAAAAAGAATTACATCAGTGTAATCATCCAACAACAGCCATTCGAGTGCGTCGCCTTGTCTCAAATACTCACGTTGCGACTAATGAAACCCTGTACTTTGCAACTTGAAGGAATGACCAGATATAGTTGGTTGAGCACGCGCCTCCAGAGCTGATGATCTGGCTTGAAAGGCGGCACTTGCGATCTCGTGCTCGGCGTTAATGGTGGAGTGAAAGCAGGGGTGCAGTGGGGAGGGAACACGTGGGAACGGAGTTACCACGCTTTTCATTTTTTGCTTCAAAATGAGTTTGAATCGGTTTTGAAATGGCTAGTTTTTTTGGGTGCGTTCCCACACCTTTTTTGTTAGCACTACATCCTTGGGTGCAAAGAAACGATTCAAGCGCAGGACTGCCATTGACTCGCCACCAGTGTAACATTCACTGCGAAAGCAACTAGGGGGATCACGGCACAAGCAATCGGAGATTAAAAAGGGAAACACAAATTTGCTTGACCCACTTCACAGTTATGACTATTGACCACTAGGGCAACCAAAAATCAATAAAGGTCAAGATTTTTCTGCCTTTTTTAAAGCTTATGAAACATCAACACACCAATTTCACACTGATACCATAAGCGACTCCAAAGTAATTATTAGGTCAAAAAAAGTCAAAACGTATCATGAATTCAAAATTTATCGTTAAATCAAAATTTCTTGCAGCACAGATTTTTCTCTGTTTATCGATATTTTATTAAAACTACAATACTGTTTTTTTGCGACTTCTGATAGCATAATACTGGATTTTTTTGCGACATCTGATGTAACAATGTTGTTTTGCCCACTACTGGACCAATTAAAGTACACTAGGCGCGGTAGTAAATCAAGCTGATGTTATGTAAAATTTTTCAATGACTTCAGGTTTTTTTTGACACTGGATATTCCTCTTGTGCGTTTGGATTTCCTTTCTTCTATGGTTTCTTATCTCTAGTTTCGTTGAGTCTTTCGCACTTTTGATATTTGTTTCATTTCAACAGAAAAAATATATTTAACGTATCGCTTTGCTGCTTTGTATTCCCCGTTTCAACTGCAAACCCGGGAAATTGATAACTCAAAGCAAAGTCAAAATTTGTCAATCATAAAGTCAATTATAAAGTCAAAATTTATGTCAAAAAACTGGTTGCTTTACTGATTACCCTTACTGAGGGATTTGCGGCCCCGTATCCACGAGTCTGTAGAGTGCCGTTCTTAACCTGAGACCCATGAACCCCCTAGGGTTCCGTTAAGGCGATTTAACGGATCCATGAATGTGATTTGAAAGGTTAATAAGTTTTGCTCTGATATTTCGAGTTTCGAAAATGTTAATAGGCTTTGCAGACATTTCATTTACTACTACGATGGATAAGACCTACAGTAACTCTAAATGTTTAATGCAACAGTTCTTCAAGGGTCAGTCACATACAAATATTTTAGAAACGCTGCAGTAGAGGATATATATGTGCATAACATAATTTACTTTCGTTTTGCTAATTTAGCAGGATACCTGTGTGTTATGAGCACAACACAACACAGCCAGTTTATTAACGTGACTCAAAACAAATAAAAGGTCAGTTCCCTCAAAAGAAAAAAATAAGACACATTAGCAGGCGCGCAACTAGGAGGGGGAGCATTAGAGACATTTGCCCGCCCCCGAAATTTTCAAAACCTTGGATAGCAATTTTGACATTTGCAGAAACTTTTAAAGAAAAAAAATGAAATTTTATATTCTAATCGTTTTTAAGAAATCTTACTGGCATTTTTCTTTGTCTTACTCGTTAATTATAATCTCCTTACACGATTTATCTTGAGACAGGTTATCTGATCGGAAATTTCGTAAATGATTGGTATTCAACCACAAATATGCTGGAACTGTCAACATGGGAGATAGTTTAAACTGTTTGTATTTTTAACGCATATATTATCTATTTGTTTGTGTACTATTTTGTCTTAGACAGGCCTCAAATTGCCCTCATGAAATAATGTAACGTTAGGGTACTGTGGAACCGTGCAAATTGGCAATTGCTGAGGCTTTGAAATTGATAAGGGGAATCTTGACAAGAAGTTAGTGCCTCGTCAAACCGCTTGTTCTTCTACGACCTTTTGATTATTATTGTTGTTAGGGGCAAAGCGGATCACCATGATAACGTAGCACATTTCTTAATAAAACGTTGTTTAGCTGCATTTTCGCTTCAAAACCTCATAGTTTTTAACTAAATTTAGGTTGAGGACTGTTTCACGTTTTAGCGTCTTTCTGGGTTGATCCCAGTACCACGGCTTGGGAAAAAGGTTTAGTAAAGTGTCATATGAGTGCTAGTCAAGTGTTGAACGCACCTACCTACTAAACCACTTTGGCTCCAAATGACGCTTTGCAATACCCTAACTTTTGCAACCAGTGCAAGTCCTGAAAGCTCATAGCCCTGAACGTGCTTCTAAAAGCTTTCACACAATTCATGGACGCCAGAAAAAGCCGTTTTGCCCCAAACACACCTGATCCGTTGATCCAAAAAGATCCGTTGATCCAAAAACCTGTTCCGTTGATCCAAACACACCTGATCCAAAAAGCCGTTTTGCCCCAAACGCACCTGATCCGCGCCAAAACATAAGACACCTGATCCGTTTTGCCCGAAATGGTAGCATTCAAAGATCCGCTCACCCTTGACATAGGCTATCTTTCAAGTTTGGGATCTTCATTTGTGAAAGAAATTCAAGCACATGCTAGAAGAATAGGGCTAGAACGAATTTGCTAAAACTAGGCAAAAATTAGGCAGGTTTACTACTGCAGTAGCCTATACATCTGTCACCAGGCCCGTAACCAGGGGGGCGCACAGGGGGCGAAACCCCTCGTAGAAAAATTTTCGCCCCCCTTGGAAAAATGTTTTGGACAAAGTTCAAATCTGTTGGACATAAGCGTAAAAAACTTGAGCCCCTCTCAAAAAACTCTTCGCCCCCGTTGGCGTCCTAAGCTGATTACGGGCCTGTCTGTCACACTAAAGCCATGACTACACTAGTTGAGTACGGAACCAGGTGTTTGTATGAGAATACAAATTTCTACTCTGTCCTGATCGTTCGGTCTGCATCTTGATTAAAACTGAAATGTTCTCATTTTCGGAAATGTTGCGGAGATAACTTTTATCTGTGTGTCAAGCTCATGCAGGATCACATGGAAATATTTTCCACTACAGCAAAACTGTATGACGTTTAAGGATAAGAGTGCAAAAAGCACAGTCACCCTATTACTGCCACATGGGTGGTAAAAATTTAAAATATGTTAACCACTACAAATATCTGGGAGCTGTACTGGATACTGAGCTCCCAGGTGACAAAGACATTCAGAGACAACTGCAATAAAAATATTGTGCAGCAAACAAGCTGCGATTGTTTGATATGGTGGTTTGTTGTTGGCGCTTTACAACTACAATGGTCTTGTAGCGCCACGACGGAATTTCTACAATTTCAGGTTTCATTTCACTTGTTTATTTTTGTCGTTGTTCTGGGGGAGTTCCCTGCAGCTCTTCCGTACACCGTGCGTCTGGTAAGAAGGCTGCAGTACCAATTTACAAGGTCTTGGTAAGACCCGGCCGAGATAAGACCCGGCCGAACTCTCGACCTACCAGCACCGAAGCGGACGCACTTACCACTAGACCACGAGCTGGTGTCAAGCTGCGAGCCTCTTCTCCCGATGTTCAAATGCAGTTAAAAATGTACTTTTTCGTTCCTTTTGTACGCCCATGTAGGCATCAAAATTATGGTGGAATTTCAGAAAGTCGTGCATGCAAAGATTGCGTGTGGCCAATAATTTTGGATGCAGAGGTCGATACAACCTGCCCTGGAGAGCGACTGTTTGTAGTCATGAGCGACTGTTTGTAGTCATGAGCGACTGTTTGTAGTCATGAGCGACTGTTTGTAGTCATGAGCGACTGTTTGTAGTCATCATTCCGTCCAGGCAGCCGAGCAGTAAGGCGCTCCTTGTCAGAGCAGTCGCCTGCAGTGTCATGGAGAATGTCACCTTCCGGCATTCAAGAAATCCGATTGCGCGGAATGCACAAAGTGAACCCACGCTGAATGAAGTAATCATCAGCTTTTTCAACGTATTTGATATGTTGAATGTTGCTCTGTGCATGCGCATATGGTGTGAAGTCAGAAATTTCGCTTGACACTGGTGATTCAGCCTGCAACGCTGTAAAACGTTCTGTTTTTGTCTGTTTTTATTAACCAGCGTTTTGCAGAATGTGTGTCTTTGTACTATGGACTTCGTGTCCGCGGGCAAAAATACATATTATTATTACATGTGAACCGTTTGCGAAAAAGTTGTACCACGGTTGAATAAGCACGATGACGTCATCGAATGAAATTTCATGAAATTGCCCCCCCACGAAATGAAGAGCTGGTTGCGCCCCTGCATATTAGTGGCATTCAAACTGCGACCGATCGCCAGATCAACCAACGCATAATGCGATACCAGCGGATAACCAAACACGCAAAGCGTTACGGCAACTAAGCAAGCGCCATGCAATGATTACGAACGCGCGACCACTGAACACAAGAAACGGAATAATAACCACAGGCACATTCCACGACACTGTAGAATGGGACAGCCACAAGTTGCCATGAGATGGAATAGGACAGAAAAATGTGTCCCGTAGAGGCGTAGACAACCGTGCAAATTTAGATCGACCCTAAAACCTAATCATTCTATGCCTGGTAAAAAACGGCTTTAGCGGTGCATGAAGAATTTTGGCTTCACCGCACAGTTTGTATCATGATATTTTTATGAGAACATTTCACATTCAAAATCTCAGCTGCATTTTGAAACTGTACGCCCCAAATCAGACTGCCCAAATCAAAACTGTACACCGCAAATCAGACTGCCCAAATCAAATCAAGGGACGAGCATATTTTCAAAACAAAAAACAGTTGACAACTTTCACACCGATTAGTCCAGGTTGCGAATGCTGCTCAAAAGCAGATTTGCTATACTTCGTAAAAATGCTATACGTGCGTATGTTTGAACAGTTAATAATTTTAATTAGAATTGCTGCGGTGCCCAGTAATTTATTTGTCACTGTGGGATCAGCTTTGACTCCAGAATGGTCTATTCGGTGTGTTTGTTTGCTGAAATGAACAACAACCTCAAACCCTCCCCTGGGTGGTGGTTCTGTAGGTTTGAAGTAAAAGCGAGTTTGAGCAAGTGATCAGAAAAAAATCAAACGTTCACCTCAGGTCCACACTTCGTCTCTTTGTATCGGTGCCGCCTGTGATTCTCCCGAAACGTGGAGATTGCAATTTCAGACGACCGGATTTGCACCAGGAAGTACACAAGTATTTGCCCAAGAGTGTCTAAACAAAAGAGCTCTCGAAATGACCTTCAAGGAGTGAATATTGCCAATCTTGTTTGCAAGTGACATCTCAGCCGGTGTTTTGTACAGAGAGGCGGTAATTCAATCTTAAAATGCTCCCGTGATGTTTGGCATGATGAGCCTCTCGATTCAATGCCGAAAGTCGATTGGTTGCACTGAAGGGGAGTGAAGTTTTGTATCTTTACAAAGCGCAACCTATCAGGTTACCCAGAAGCAAACCCACATTCTTGTGACGTTGATAACCACTAACTTCGCAATGTATCTTTTGCGTTAACGCTCAAAGAATCGACAAGTGTTTGGAAATATTACACCTTCAGATCAGAGGTGTACGTGGGAACCAATTTATGTGCAGCACGACGCAGTCATGCAATCTTGGGAAATAGACCTTTCCCAACGTCACTAAATGCGAATCATGATGAAAATAACTTTGATTGAAAGCCTTGTTTCCACCACATTTTAACCTCATACTGTTTTAAACACTGTTACATTAAAACGTTTTCTGTTTGCCTAGCACGCTAGCGATTAATTAAAAATGTAGCAACATATCAGGTGGAAAAGCGAACCGTGGCCCGGGACTGCTTCCACGAGCGTAGAACAAGTTTCTCGTGGAGGTGATGAGATTGACATTCTTTGCTGTTGGCAGTTTTCAACCGCTCCTGCTGAGCTCACTTGGCCGTGAAACTCTTCAACTCACAACTAGCTGTTTATCAGTAAATGAAACCATATAAATTGCGTAAACTGGCATTTCTCTTTACCTTTTTCTATCTGAAAAGAGAGGCAGCATTTAAAACAAACTCAGCTCGCAGTATGACTAAATTTATAAACGTTTTGTTTTGCGTTGCGGAAACATCTATTTTAGCAAACAAAAATGCCAATATTTTTTGGGAATATTCTCTCGTGTAAGTTCTGCGAATGAACGAAATTTTTTTGTTCGTTGCCTCATGGCGTGCAATGAAAAAGCATCAGGCAGGCATTTTTTGACATGTTATTTGTATTAGAAAATCTTTAAAACGTTTCTCAAGGTATATTTTTACTAAACTCACAGTTATACATTACATCGACCTATAAGCTCTCTTTGATGTTTACCTGTGGATTAGATGGCACAACCAAATATCAAAATTCTTTTTTTCAAGTTGGTAGCCCCTTCCACCAGTTGATTTCACGACAGCAAATATTATTCTTTAAGCAGTAGTAGCCTCGCTTTGATGACTGGTGGAAACACAGAATATGCGTATCACCAGCAGATGTATTGTTGCTTGTTTCAAGTAATTTGAGTACAGTAAATACTCAAATTATCTTATAATTTTATTTTTACTTGTAAGATACTGTAACTAGCTGCAATTGTTGTTTCAAAAAATAATGTTTTTTCGTTTGGTTTTAGCTTAGGTTTGAGTTTTGATTATCTGTGATGAGATCAGTGTTTTTTAAGGTTTTTAAAAGGGTGTCGTTTTGGAGCTTTAGGGTGTCAACACCATTTTCCCTTCTATGTCTGATACTTTTAACTGATTTTACAAAAACGCAAGTTTCCGTCCAAATACGCTTAATTATTTGAATACGACATTCGCTTTTGACAAACAAACTAAAGACAATTTTATAAATAGAAAGTTTCAATGATGGCCTACATTCTCATTCATTCATTCATCTTCGTGCCCGGTTTTCTTTTGTGGATAGTCGCGGGGGCAGCAACCCTAGGAGCAGGCCCGTAATCAGGGGGGTGAAGTCCCCCTAGAAAAAATGTCGCCCCCCTGAAAAAATATGTCGGACACAGTTTGAAAGTATTGGAACTACAGTTTTAAGTTTTGAAAATTTGGACCACTTTCAGAAACTTCGTCGCCCCCCTTGGTGTCCCAAGCTGGTTACGGGCCTGCCCAGGAGGACCCGAAACAATCAACAGCAATCTCAAGTAGTTCTACTGGCTCCACACCCAGACGGGTCCATGCAAGGTCGGAGATGTATTCATGCCACCTGTCCCTTGGCCGACCTCTGGGCCGCTTTCCCGTGGGTTTAGATGGCAGCCCGAAGGTCTTAACTAGCCAATCTTTCCCGGGACATTCTGGACACATGGCCTAAGTAACGTAGTTGGGATCTCTCGATTCGGAAATTTGGCTTGACATCCCGGGCTTTACCGATTTCAGACTTCAGACTTGTGTTCTTTGTCCCGAAGCGCCACACCGAGAACTCTTCGCAAGTATCTCATTTCTGCCGTTTATTCTTTTGAGAGTATTCTTTCAGTCGCCACCTAAGATTCATGACCGCAGGTGAGGATCGAAACAAAGATCGATCTGAAAACTGAAAGCTTTGCTGTCTGTGAAAGCTCCTGTTTCTCAACCACAGAGCAATGAAGCTCACGCAGAACTGCGTTTGCTTTACCAACCCTTGTATCAATCTCTTTGTTCCGACTTCCGTCACCCGTGAATACCACCCTAGATACTTGAATGTTTCCACCTGCTGCAGATAAGGCTATTTCCGTTTACTTGCGGAATACACTATGCCTTGGGCGTCTTGAGAGACACAATACCTCAGTCTTTTTAGTGCTGATTTCCGTTCCAACTTGGTCGCGCGCAGCATAAAACCGATCAGATGCGCACTGAAGACCAGGGCCGGATTAAATGAACGCGAAGCTCCGGGCAAAGTCGTCACGGCGAGGCCCCCTAAACGCATAGGGCAACTGCGTAGCGTTTCACATGCCCTCGTGTCAAATTTGCAGAAGCATCGGTCAAAAACGTCAAAACTTATACGATTTGGCAGCCTGCACTTCAGACCCCTAGCCACGGGGGGATTTCTGGGGCAATGCCCTGACAAATTTTTTTGCCCCCCAAATTTTGCTGCGCCCAGAAAAAATTGTTTCAAACATAATAAATACAAATATCTTGCCCCCTAAAATGTATTCTGCCTCCCCCAAACCTTGAAACCTAGCTACGGGTCTGCTACACTTCAGAGACAATTGGGGCTGACCATGTACGGCGGTTCGTATGTGTTTGCATGTGGTTAATTTGTTCAAACAGAAAGTTATATCACAAAAAAAACGATCTTTTTGCTGCCGTGACACTACACAGCAATAATCCTGTCATAGACTCTCTGAACATCTTCACTGCACAAATCGTCCATTCACATATGTATTCAGGAAATATAAACTCTCTCGCAGATCAAAACGTAGGCTACACCGTTTACAAAAAATGTTCTCAACAAATTATCACGCAAAAGGCAACTAGAACCGTACTACTTGACTGAAGTTTTGTGATGGGAGCTTTACAATAGTTACACCTATTAACTGTTCCGTGATCTCGTAGACAACAGCGCTTTGTTTGATCTACTACTGACCAGTGGCGTACGCAGAAAATTTTCATGGGGGGGGTTTGGGTAAGGATCATATGGTGGTCATTTGTATTTGGTTTGCGCTGTTTGTGACGTCACAATTTAACGTCATTTCCACGTTTCCAAACCAACGTTTTGGCGAAGTTTGTTGACATAATAATGCATATTTTTCTACATCCACTTCCCTTATTTCATGTGTCATTGCACTGAATATAAACTATCAGCACTTCAAGTTAGGCTATCGGAGGAAAATAAACTCAACGCTACGACACAGCAGTTCACAACTGCCCACGCCCTTGCTGAATATAAACTATCAGCCCTCCAAGCTAGCATATCGGAGGAATATACAAGCAACGCTACGATACGGAAGTTCATAACTGCAAAAATATTAGGCTGCGCATTAAAACAGGGTAACAAAACGCGTTCATCACTGCGTCAGAGCAATTTACAGCTGCAAAATGAGGCTGCGCTGATATTTTGTCGAATACGAGCAGCCGAGCATAAAAAGTGTGTGGCTGGACTGGCTGGCGCACACCCCGGTTTGCAAGATGGAATCTTGAAAAACTACACAAGAATTGAGAATGCACATGAAGTACGCTAGAAAACTTTCAATTTTTTATTATGTATAGAAGTCCAGCAAATCTTTAGTTTTCTTTTTTCCCTCCTGAGACATTATCAAATTCCTGAATGCTTCTATGTTGAAAAGAAGGGGTTTTTAAGATCGTGCAACAGTTTTATCATGCTACAGAAATAGCTAATGTAGCCAATGCCGTCAGCGCTTGCGCTGATCAGCCTTAGCAGACAAAATAAAGACAATTGTTTCGGATAAAGTCAACTGTCGCGGAACACAATCTTAAACATGCGTAGTGGTTGGAGGGTTTGCAAAAAGTGGTGAGGTGGTTTTTGACGCAGGCGATAGCCCGAATTCCCACCAAAACATAATTATTACTTTTTGGACCATTTACAATGTTCCTTGAAATTTGCATGCAAATTTATTC
>Ga0210059_1001077_pt1 | contig 39641 bp, 25 predicted proteins | sample Ectturendosymbi2_FD_188042 | JGI IMG/M metagenome (GOLD analysis project Ga0210059, IMG submission 188042) | Ecteinascidia turbinata endosymbiont from Florida, USA - Sample 2 (SPAdes) (version 2) | ecosystem: Host-associated > Tunicates > Ascidians > Unclassified | place: Key West, Florida... | reverse complement strand
CTTTCAGTGTTCCAATACGTGTCATGATCGCCACTTAGAGTGGTTACTGGCTGCCCCATATCCAGGATATCTCCAGTGGAAGTGTCGATTGTAGCAATGTGTACACTACAAATATCACACACAAATATTTTCTGACTTTTTTGGCAACTGAGAAACGATCTGCTAAATTCGATATAATAATTTCAGATGTTTAATTTTTAAAACCACTTTTTTCTCCCTCCGAAATGTACAAAGAAACGCTGCAAATGCGAAGTAATTTTTGCATGTAATGCTGTCACAGGATTTTTCCATGACAAACTAATAATCCCGTCACTTGCTATATTTCCATTTGTATAAGTCGTTTGCGTTTTATAACTTGAAGTACAGAACACTTCTAACCAGGAATGCATGCTTTCACACGACAGCGAAATAATGTCAGACATGGAAACATTTCTGCTAGTTGCTTGAAATGTGTAAAGTACTGTAGATGAAGTGTGTAGAAGATTGTAAAATCTTTTCATTCGATGCAAGCTGTGGACTTTCCAACACAATTTTTTCCTAGTAAATTAAACTCTCTTTATTTTCATACATATATAAATGTTTCGAAAATTTAAAAATTGGAGCACTTCAGGCTGTTCAAAGCTTTTGCCAACATCAACCCAAAGGTAAATTTGGTAAAATCTTACCAGCTAAGTCAACAGCTCTTAGGGTAAGTAGAAATGGCAGGGAGAAGGGCATTAGACTGAAAACAATGCCTATCGGTAGAAATTGAACAACTCATGATGAAGCCCAGTATCTACAGTTGGAAAAAGAAAACTCTCAGAAATGGTTAAATCAATGCTTATTTAGATTAGAATAAGTTGGTTGCACTTCATTGTAGTATAAAATATTTTTAAAATCTTAAACAAACACTGGTAGACAGTAGTTTTTTAATTTTCCAAGGAGAAAAACTACAACAATCTAAAGGCAGAAGTTTAACGATGGATTTTAAAATAATTCGCATTGTTTGAGAGCAAAACAAAACAAGAGAAAACTATTCATGACTTTCACATTATTCTTATTGCGTGTTACTTCACAGCAATCACAAAAGTTTTTCTCATCAAAATTATCTGTATGGCAAAGCGTTGTGTCGGTATGATTATAAAAGTAAGCTCTATTTTAAAACAGGTCTATCTGGAAATGTTTCATTCAGCAAAACATACTTGATGGAGGCAGAACTTCCTTCCACAAGGTCCATGTAATAAGCAAAGTCCAGGCACTGTTGCGGAACTTTAGATTTTAGACGCATTGTCCTCATCACTGCAGTGTCGCCTTCAGCGGTGGTAGTTGAGTCGAAAACCATGTACGTTCCTGCAGAAAAGCTTATTTATGCTTTATTTTCGTTTTTATTAAGTTTTGCTCTTGGTTTGTCGTGCAAGCAACACTCAGATATTTCGCTGAAAAGTTTCTGCCATTACAGCCCGTTTCTGATGCCCACAGCTACAGTACTTATGAGTTTTCTTTCTACTCTGGCAACGCCCATTTTCATGTCGGGCAAGAGCTTGGAAGAAGAGGACTTTTGTCATAAGTGCAAAATCCCAAGGTGCTGCGTCACCGTTTGTTATCATTTTCTAAATATGACTTGCAGCAAGTTTTTTGTTGATAATTTTCACTGGTGCAATTTTGAAAGTGTTCGAATAAAGATAATGCAAGTGTTTTCAAACCGACCAAATTTCTAGGACTTGTAGAACTTTTTCATGGTTTTAAACTGGAAAACTGCATCATAAAGGTAAGAAAACACTATGGTGAAGGTAATACAGAGTGATCAGTTGTTGTGGAAAATATATTTGTCATCTGCTTTTAGAAAGTGTTGCAAGTGGTTTGGCACATCTGACAACATCAAATTTTAAGCATAATTGCAAGAGGTCCAAATTAAATCAATCCACCATTGACTCAGAAGAAACAGTTAAATCTTTCCTCAGTAAATGTAAAAACCCAAAAGTTGTCTGAAATGTGTTTTTGACTAAAATCGATTTAGATTGTGGCCTACCTGAAAAGAGGAGCAATTGAGTTTGGAAAGAGTCAAACCAATGCGAAAGGTTTGATGAAAGTCTTCTAAACACCATCATTTTAAGGAAAAGTTTCTACAATAAAGCTACTTTACGACAACACATGTTCTTATACTTTGTTTCAATCGCTTCCTAATGTCACATAGACAAGCAGCTCCAGATAATAGCGTGTTCTTTCATCAAAGTTTGATGTTATGACTTTGTTATGACACATGCTTGACCTGCAAACTTTTAATTTTAGTACATCTACCCAGTTTCACTATTTGGGTCCTACAGTAGGCTCCAGGGCCGCAACCAGCTGGTATTTTCGGCGGGAGGGAAATGATTATAACTTCATGTTGTACGCAACAACTAAATTTGTTTTTGAAAATTTCGGTAGGAATTGCCCGGTTGCTCGTTGGTTGTGGACCTGGTAGGCTCTAACGCAAAACAACGAAGATAGAAACAAACTTTTTTACCTTTACAATAATGGCATTCTATTTGAATAAGACAGGGGATAGTGTTGTGTAGTGTTGTAAAAGTGTGTGTAATAACCTAACTTAATACTGTATCAAACAATATGCAACTTGCTGCTGAATACTGATCGGTCGATACTGGATATAAAGAAACCAAGCATGATGAGTGAGGCTACATGGCGAAAATCAAGTTCAAAAGAAGAAAAAAATTCAATCAACTCTGGCAAGGTATCAAACAACTGAAAGAAACAATGCTCATTCAGAAAGAAAAACTCGACAAGCTAACTAATATCACACAAAATCTTGAGAACAAGCTAAACGGAATACAAAAAAAGATGGTTGATTATGAAAATAAGTTGAATCAGCTTGAAGAAAAAAATGAACAACTACGCGATGAGATGGTTCAGAAAACAAATCTGCTTATCTTGCAACTTGACAGACAAGAACAATACAAAAGAAGAGAAAATATTCTAATCTATGGAGTAGAAGAAAATAAAGAAGACAACGATGATGGGGAAAAGGTCTTGTTCAAAATAGCAGATGAGCTCGAAATCTATCTCGAAGATAATGAAATACAAAGGTACATCGACTAGGACAAAAAAGAAGAAACAATGAGAATCCACGCCCAATCATTGCAAGATTTGTGTCATACAAAAAAGGAACGAGTTTCTTAGTAACAAATGGAACTCAAAAATATCGAAGGAAGACAGCACGTCTTTGATTGTGAAGATCTCACACCTCTACAGTACAAGCTACTGAAGTACATGCAAAAATCATGTTCTGATACGTTTACCTCTTGCTACACTCGAAATAGCAATATGAAAGCTAAACTCAAGACATCTGAAAAATGGGTCATCGTCACTTCACCTGATGATCTCTTCAAACACGGAATTGATGTTGATTATAAACAAATGGGCTGTGGCGAAATACTTAACAACTAACTCTACCGCAAAGATATTACCTTCCGTGAATTCTGAAGTAACACGTCCAATGCAAGCGACTATTTATACTTGAATAACAAACTGCCAGAGGCAAAATGTATACGTGTGTTAATTTTATGTTGGAATGCTTTTTTTTGTTCTGAATATATGGCTGCTGGTGCAGCAGTGCAAAGTGAGCTTCCCACCTAATCCTAAATGAATAGACTGAAAACATTGCAATACTCAATTGCTTCCTGATTGTGAATGCTTAACAAGTAACAACCGCTCTGACAGCGATCTGCAGTTTGCTTTACCAAAAACACGTTCGAACTCAGGTGCTAAAATGATAAAACATAGTGCAAGTGCAATAGACATCTGGTCAAGAATTCCTTTAGAAATAAAAAATAAAGCGTGCTTGCTACTTTTTTTGGAGGAGTATAAGAAATACGTATAACTCGGATAATAGAAATATACTCTGTGTTCTTATTGATTGGTGTGCATAAACCAAGTGGTTTGATTTAATTAGGTAACGTTGTTACAATGGAAACTGTCAAATAATGAAGCATCTCCGTTAAATATTGCATCGCTTGGTTGTTCACAAAAATTGGTCGCATCAAACCGGTGTATGAAGTAGTGGGATACTGTAGCCTGTAGACACAGAGTGAAGAATTTCCGTTCTCACCCTGCATTGACTAGTTCTTTTCCGCAAAGCATGATTGCGCGACTGGTTCTCTACTTAAATCTCGTGACGCCATTGCAGTGCTTCAGCGATCTACAGCTTTTGACGCATTTCCTCTCTAGCATACACGAATATTTTTGAATGTGTGAAAACAGTGAATGTTTAATTTGATAACTCTAAACCATTTTCTTCTGGTGGCTTGGCTTTGCCTGCAGTACATTTAACTTCAATTTACCGTATAACCGCATTACCCATATTACATTTTATACCCAGAGCAAAAGACTTTTACTAACTATTATGCACTGTTCCCTTCACAAAATAAGCAGTTTCGCCCTTGGGAAGTCTGCAGCCTAGATGACCCTTGGTTCTTCGCAGCCTCCCACTCCCTCATGCATTTTATAAATCAATGTACTTGGAAGTCATCGCAGTACTACATTATAATAAGCACGATGACGTCATTCATGCGTATGTCTCAAAAGCTTGTGTATCATCATAGTAAATGTATTTGCGCCATCAAGCGTATACTCTCTAGTGCCGCCATGTATGTATCCTCGTCTTTCTTCATGTATTTGGGTTTTCAATGTTACTGTACTGCGATGCATGCTTCAATTCAAGCGCCTTGCGTGCGGGATTGAAGACGTTACTCAGTACAATACAATGCATTCAAATTCGAGATAAGATAGAAATACAAACTTTGAGCATAAGCGTTGCATGGGACCATATTAGTGTGATTCACAGCTGCACTTGGTTACTACTAGATGCAATTAGCTACAGTTGTTGATCAAAACTACAAAACTCGCCCTCTCCAGCCTCTCCACTCGATCCATCGGTGTTGGGAAGTGGTGCACTGGACGAAGTATCTCCAGCAGCAACGTTGTGTGTACCCCAGTCAGCCTGGTCAGTGGTGTCCTGCACGTAGCCACACACAGCATCTTCCTCGAAGTTGCAACTGTATGATACCCGTAGTGGCTCGGCTGCAAAGCGCCAAGCAGTAATTGAACAGAACTTTGGAAAGTTGTTACCACTTGCGTTGTTTACATACGTGCTTCTGACTAGACAGAGACACAAATGCATGTTGACATCAAGAAACAAAATGTTTACTTTATAACACGGTTGTTTGCAACGTATTGTAAATGTAGGAAATTAATTAATGTTCCTTGCATTAGCGAAGACCAAATCACGAAAAATCGCTTTGACTGAATCGTTGATCGTCAAGGTAATGGAAAAGGAATATGGTTACATAAAGTTTAGTGAGGCAAATTTCCCCTTTCAGGAAAATTTAAATTATGTCTTGCACCTGACACAATTTAATTTAGTGAAACATTGATGAGGTTTCCACTTGTTCACAGACTCAGTTCAAAACCAGCTGTTTCAAAGGTTCAAGAATGATCGTTTTTGCTAAGAAACTACTGTATTTATTGATGCTGTTAATTAAATTGAGGCTCACTTACTGCAATGGTACATGCGACTGATTTTGGTAACGTCGCCTTCGCTGAATGTTCTGCGCTGCCCAATGACGTCTTGAAACTTCGGATCTTTTGTTACAATTGTTGGCTCGCCATTTGATCTGTACATTGCGGTGGACAGATGTTTAACAGAGTTCTGAAGTTCGCACGCGCAAAAGTGAATGTCTTGCTCTTTCAAAGTGCCATGAAGCACGGGACTCTTTGTTAAAAATAAAAGCACACAATCGCACTTCATTAACTGCACGTTTCGCAACTCACGAAAAAGAGGTGTCGCCGTAGTGCATGACCGAGTTGAAGTCGTAAGGAACGCGTCGATCGTCGACAATGTCGTAGCTGTAGGTGTTGAAGTTATGTTCCTTTCCTTGAACAAAAATTTGTAAAGGAAGTTTAATCATTTTAGCATTCATAGAAGAACAATAGCATGCAAAGAAACACAGTAACAACCTGAATCCACATTCTGTAGCTCGATAGTGACGTAATCATCTCGATCAGTTCTCGATTGTTCGTGATAGATCCCAAGAGCGTGCATTATCTCATGCTGCACTGTAGACATTCTTTCACAACCGTTGCCAATCGACACGGTTTGAGGTCCTCCGACCATTCCAACAGATGAATAACACCTGAATAATACAACATCACCTGCAATCACTCCTCAAATAATGAAAACTGACGTGGTATAGCCGTTACGGATTTTCAAATTTAAGTAAGTGATGTATGAGAAATGCTCCTATTCCAGACAATCAAATTCGCGGATTTCTTGCTTTGTCATTGATGGCAATTTGTAGAATTGAGAGAGTTGAAGCTGAAAAACCCAAGTACAGTATAGAAAAACAAGTAATTTCTCACGATGAAAAACGGAAAAGGGCATGTCGGACATAAGTTTCATCTTTGAAGTGAATGCCCTTTTGAAAGATTATAATTTTGCAGCAAATCGACTACAGAATAAAGATGTTTGTGGCAGAAAAGCGACCAACAACGCCGTTAACCCTGGCTAGTTAAGAAAATTTAACGTAATACAAAGCCTGTCATTTTCAGGTATGGATTGCCGCATGACTGCGCGTGTAGTAGACGCAATGCAAGGCCTCTCCTATACAAATGTGTCCGCAGCAATGCCTTCCCACATGGTACTCCCTGATATCGTAAATCAGAGGTTCTTCACCTTTTTTTATCCCGTGCACCCCTTTAACCGTTATTCACAGACAAAATCATCCCTTTGGAAATTTAGTTTGTAAAGAACACTTTTACATCATTACACTAAGAAGAGAAACTAAACTCTTCACAAGTGATAAGCTCTTTAGCCTAATACAAAATTCCCCCCTTGCAAATACAAAATTCTCCTCTGGTGAGGAATTCCCCCCCGGTTGAGAACCCCTGTCGTAAACGTTGTTGTGAATGGCGCCACCGATCTGTCCAACGTTATGATTTGGGCAGCTACTAGCATGAAATACGCAGTATTAATCAAGCTCATCGAGCATCCGTCAGTGCGCTGGTAACTGACAACCGTAGTCCAAGGGGTCCGTTCGAAAAATTCGCGATGGTCTCCCCATCAGCTATCCACAAATGGAGACCACGTTGACCAAAATGGTGTCTTACGCAGTAATGAGGAGGACATCCTTGGACGATGGAGTATTTCAAAGATCTTTTGAACCCGGTCACTATCATCGGACACTCACGAGGTACATTTGAGGAAGAAAAATACCATCACTGCAGACAAAGTCTTCCTAGCTCTCAAAACACTGAACGCTGGGAAGGTTGCAGGTTGCGATGAAATCCGACTTGAGCCTTCAAGATAAGAGGGTTCCTTGCAGTGTTGCCAGCTCTCTTTCGCGCTTTTTCGCTAAACCATCTTCAAAAATCCGTCACATTCCCCTTAATTTTTCCTCATTACATTTTAACTATTTTTTCCGCCAGCTTTCGCCGCTATATCAAATATGTGTCGTACACGTAAGTGGCCCAGATGTCACTCCAGAACCAGGTGGTGTGATTACATCCGGCTTTGCTTCTTTGCATCTTGGTGTGGAGCCATCAGACCTATTTGAAATTTTACTGCTTTTGAGGTATTCGAGTCCTTATAGGACTGCTACCCCTGCGACCTTCCTGAGCAGAAAAGCTGGTATGAAAATGAATAAATGACTGAATGTTTATATAAAACTAACTCCCAATTTGGCAAGAATATGGATTCATGGGAATAAGTCTGTTAATCGCTGATATTTTTAATGATCCGGTGCTATTGTAAGCTGTCAGCAGTGTTTAGGTTGTTAACCGGCGACAACTTTTTCATTCTTTTGATATATACAAAATTTGTTGTGTGAAATTATTGTTTTTTTTTTAGGCGAGCTGCAAACGTTTTAACAACAATACAGAAATGAGAAATACAATATATTTGAAACAGTTTAATCGTCTTTTATGAACATCCTGCGGTACGAGGTGTTCTGCTTTTTCTCCTGGGTAGGAGAAGCTTCTGCGCGCACACAAGTTTTAGATGAGACATTCAAGGCTGCTGAATGACGGTAGGCAACAGTTCGTTTGTAGCACTAAGATAATTTTTGATGCAAAGGTTAGATGTCGACGTCGTGTGCGACTTGAAGGTCTGAAATTAGAGAGAGAACAGTCAAGTATCACTGATAATTTTCGTTGAGAATATCCATTCATAAAATTGAAAAAGAAGGAAAGGAAGTATTGCATTAGTTGTCATTCTACTTCATTTTGAATTAGTCATGAGCCCATTGTGCAGTACTTCAATCACCTTTTTTCGCAAAAGCAAAGTTTGAGAAAGAACAGGTAACCCATCTTGAAAGCAAAACCCGACGTCAGTAAGGCCTTGCGAGCCAACATATCAACTTCGAAACCCTTTGCAGTCCTAAATTAACCTGTATGAATGATAAAAACGGGCTATCATTTGATTGAAAGACCGTATGCAACGTGTGGGTGGACCTGTTGGACATTATTTTAATTTAACTGACTCATTAAATAAAGGTTTTGACATGTATGTGTGCTTGTCTTCTGGTATAATTTAGAAAAAACAAAAAAATCGGGTTTTTTTGAAGTACCATCTTTATACACTTCAAAAAAAGCTTTACGTTCAGCAAGCTTTCCAAACCTAAATAGAAGAAAAAAGAAAGAAGAAAAAGAAAAGAAACACATTTATTTCAACCTTAACAACGCAGTAAATTTAGTAATTCTTTTGCGTCTCAAAAATAACATTTTTCTAAAAAATAATACTTTTTCAATGGACAAACGCCGTTTGTGGCCGCCTTAGATCCTACTTTTACTAATCACACAAACTCGGTTTACACATTAGGCGTTACAGCATGACTTACAAACAGGAGTGGGGCAGATCTAAGCACCGCAGGTAATGAACAAATAAAAATAGATTCTGAAAAAAAACATAAATTTTGAAGTTTATTGGATTGCCAGTGTCCTATTTGGCGTTATGGGGTTTTCTTGGGTTGTCACGCGCGCGAGTGCATTTTGGCTGCGCGCCGCTGATTATTTGGCATTCGTTGATTGTTTTCGACGTGGCGTTGGTTCTTTGCTCGTCCGGTTTTGCTCAGCAGTCACTGCCCTCTTGACATCGTGCATGTTGTTTCATTTTTTGAATGTCGCTTGATCCTTCGCTGAATGCGGACTCGACAAATAAGTTTAATGAAACCTTCATTAGGTCACATCAGCCTGTTTTATTTTAAAATGAAAGGGTTCACGCAACAGATGTAATTTTTCGTAAAATGTTTTCATTGCGTGCTTACTGTTCAATTCATTTATTTTTACGTCTTGCGCATGAGACGAACATGCGTGTTGCCAAGTTTGACTTACCCACTATAAGGACCAAAATGGATGTAGTTGCTTTCGGTAGTTCGATCTACAAAACTGATGCAGGTCCTCATCTCATATTCCCTTCGTGCTTCCTCAATGGCGGCTATAGCCTGAAAATTTGGAGATAATGAAAGTAAGCGAGGTATTACTGCTGCCAATTAAAAATAGTTTTGAAAGCATTTTCCGGCCCGTAGTTAGTGGTGGGCATATTAGCTGAGTACCTCATGCAAATGCTTGAGCCTTTCTGCACCTTTTCAGCAGCACACTACTATCGATGTTTGAGTGGTCGATGAATTCCACAATAGCGAGAGTAAAAGCTTCAGTTACACTGCTACTCTGGCCCTTGGGACAAATTTGGACCGCAGTTTGATTGTATTCGGCCCTCGAAGCAATACCAAACGGTTAATAGACCTGGCCCGTTGGTATTATAGGCATTGAATGTATAAACAAAACTCAATTGAGTTCATATGAAAAGGTTCATTGTTACGTCTGGCAAAAGATTTTTTCGATAAATATCGATGTTGGTCCGTGTTTTTTTCTTAGTTTAAAATTTTGGACCACTGTGTATTTAAGTTTACATCCCTACCGTAACCCAATTCATTTCCACGTTGTTGCTAGATCTGTTCTGATTTAGCTAAATCTGTTCCGATTAATTTAAACCCATCTTAATTAGTAGTTTTATGTGCTAAATGTGGTCTGATACAATTTTTTACGAACGGCGCTCCATACCTAGGCAATATCATACCGAGAAATATCTTTTGCAAGAAGTAAGATCTCTTTGAAACCATTCTAAAGCGCTCAGGTTTAGCATGTACCAAAGCAATACCAATAGTAATATCAAAGTGAATGTTGCCTGCTTACAGAATTACCTCCAAGTTCAAAGTTGTGTCATATTGTACTGGAATAATGAGAGTGTCCCAATGCTTAGATTCATCGACCAGAGTGTTTTTTGTGTTGGAAGAAACGATGTCGCCATCTCGAAGTTGTGAATCTGCAGCACGACATTAAATGTTTAAGGTAAATTCTGAACATTATACCTGCTGGAATGCGTTTGTCAACCAGTATTGGTGTTTTAGCAAGCGCAATTGAGCAAGATTTCAATAAACAGATTTCCCAAGAGATCAGACGTTTTAAAGATTACAGATCACTTGCTCATCAAACGTTTCATAGGATAAACTAAAAACTCTATGTCAGTGTTTATCAATTTGTGGACCACGGAGTTGGAAATGAAATATGTAGGAACACAGACATCTTAGACGTCTTATCACTACAGCGTAGCAACACATTGCTTGTGTTCAGCAGCAAGATTCTCACTGAAATGCATACAGGAATAATTTCGCTACTTGAGAATAATGTGTGTTTGATTATGCGTACAAAACATTGCTTATGCCAACATGGCAATGGACCATGTAATTTTTACCAAAACTTATTTGGGCCACGTATACGTAAAAAGGTTGAGAAACACGGCACTAAGCCTTATCAAGCAAAGTGATGTATACGTTTTCAGTAAGATTATATAAGAGAGGAGAAGCTTAAGTGAGGAAGCCAAGAACTGTAATACGTTACAGTATATCGCGAGAGATAACGTGAACAAGCCCTAGTATATTTTGAGTCACCCCAAAAGCTGTGCATTTATGTCAAACCTGCTGAAATCATCTCCTACTCTGATATTGCACCGACTCGGTATGCTTTTTCTGTTTGGCATAAATAGAAGAGTTAAGCCAAAAGAAACATAAAAGATGCCATCAGGATTTAATCATTGTTAATAATACGCTTGTTGACCTAGATACATTACAAGCGTGTCTTCCTCATCAAAGTTGTTAGGCTAGTTTTCACACCATTTTTCTCTCTTTTGTCAATATCAGTTTGGATAGGATCCATGCTCACTTATGTACAAAAGTATCTTCTTCATGAAATTATTAGACCAGGTTTCACGCCTTTCCCTTACCACCATTTATCTCAAAGATATCTTTGTCTTCTGGGGCGTGTTCATTTTCAACTCCTCCTCTTGCTGTTTGCACTGTTGTAAACAAAATTACATGAGCTTTTCAGATGCTAATATCCTAAGTTGATCATGATGATGAATCGCTCAATAACTCACCATTTTTTAAAACTCGACCAGTAGCTCCAGAAACGCGAAGGTTTTGGACAAACTTGGCCTGTAGAGTAAATCCCAAAATAAAGCTATTGATAAATCACAACTTCAAGCTAGTTTCAAAGACATCTTGCTTGGGCAATTTTTATAAACTAATTTTCGATGAAATAACTGCAGAGATGAAAATAATCTTTGAAAAATGAATGCACAGAATTTAGCCAATCATGCATGCTGAAATGATTAACACCAACTGTAGCATTGCTTTATTAGTTTTTACAACGTCGAAAAATCCGAAGAAAATGCTCTAGCGAAAAATCTAGACGTTACATATTATTAAAAATCTAGACGTTACATAGTGGTTGTAACATCATTGTCAGAAGCATGAAAATCAACTACGAAGATTTCAACATTAGCAGCATGTTTAAGGAGAGATAACGAACCTTATGTTTTTGTCCTTCAATGCAATGAGAAGTCCTGTTTATAAGTGGTTGTTTTTGTTTGCCCCAGTTTTCTTGCCAACGAAACAATAAAATCAAGACTTAAATATATTTGAAAGGTTAATCTATTGTTTCAATGTTCAAATTTAACTTTGTATTTTCATGTAAATAACTCTAGAAACTTACCTCCACCATCCAAACACACAAGGCAAAAATGATAACTGTGTACTTCATCGCTTAGTTATTAGCTCAAGTGTCACAGCCACAAACGATAGGTTACGCCTACGATGTAAACCTGAAGGTAAAGTGTTAATAAAACTTGAGATAAACTTCAGAGTGTCGTAAACGCTTGCACAATGGAGTCTTTTAATTTCTAAACAACTAACTGCCGTTTCTGTTTGGTACGCATACAATAGCCTTGCAAGGTAACTCAGGATGTCGAAAAAATGCAAAGGACAAGAAAGCATGTTGAAAGGCATCCTGAAAAAGTAGCAAATTGTTGTTCACAAAAATTTCCTTCGCGTGTAAGATTGAAAAGTAAACTTTATCAGAACTATCTCCACAAAATGTATGAAGTGAACTTTCATTTCCGCAATATGCAAACGTCCGTCTGTGCTTGGAACTTTTGTTGAAAAATGCTAAAGGAAAAAGCTGACAAAAGTTTGACTTTACTGATCAGGATCACAAGTTAGCGTATGTAGAAATGCAGCAAAATGACAGAGCAAAATAGTTGTATCGCTTGACTGTTGATCTTTAAATATTAACATTTGATAAGTGCTCTTTTTGCGCAGTTGCTCATGCAAACACTCCATCATCAAGGAGATTGTTTTGCACACGGTACTGAGGGACGACCAAGACTAGGTTGCCCTTCACCTATGACCTGCAACGCTGCAAGACTGCACATTGCCAAATACATTTTTGACATCTGTCTTGAAGTCATACGCTGGAAATTTTGCAAATACTTTTATGCACTTTAGCTTTTAGCCTCTCTTCAGTTTGTTTCATTTGATGAGGTATAGAACTTGATTTTTGTATATATTGGTGTTTTCGGGAGCAAAAATAAAATTCATGCCTGTAAGAGGCAGTCACTAAAGAGTTCGAACACAGTAATCATAGATGAAAACCTGGACACAAACAGTTGAAGCCTACTCAAACGTTAAAAATAATGTGCTTATAGGTGATGGTGTTTGGACTGAAAGACATCATGTTTAAAAGTTTGAACTTTCTTCAGCTGAACATAAATATTGGTTGCGACAATAACAACATTTTCGCCGTAGCAAGTATTTCGGAAAATGAAGAGTATACTGTATTTGCTGCAAGCTGTAACCTAAAAATTGGCTGCTAACAAAAAAGTAAGTGTAATTTTGCTTTCCAAATGAGATAAAGACCAATGTAACATGAAAAAATGTGGCAGTTGTTTTGACAAATATTTGCAACATTTTTTTCAGTTAAAAGACATTTATTCACAAAAACTATGCAAACCACGCAAGCTTGTAGGAAAGCTCTAGGGCAGCTATGTCCAGCCCGCGGCCCAGGCAAAGTTTTTTGCGGCCCAGTTTAGGTTTTTTCTGTAGCAAAAGTATCCTGCATACTGACAATCTGTCCTTATTTTGATAATCTTGAATTAGTAATTTTTGATGCAGGAGTCCTCAGTGCCGCTTTTCACGTCTGTTACCATTGCAGTCAGGATTCGAACGCTTTCAGTACATTAGGTTAAGCTAAATTTAATTTGCTAAGATCAAAGTAATTCATTCAAAGTGCGGCCCTCATTAATATGTCCTTCAGCGTGCGGCCCTGGTTAAGATAGTGACAGAATATTTGGCTCAGTGAGCCATTCGGGTTGGACATAGCTGCTCTAGGGTAAAAGCAACTGCACCTAAATAACTCGCTAATGTGGAAAAAGTTGCGTTTTATGTGTGCAGCTCAAGTTAACGAGACTACTAACTTTTATATTGAGCTAGCTTACAACAAATGCTCCCTTTTTCCATTGCGACGTTGGAAAAAACTTGCCGCTGTTGTAGAACCGAGAGGTTTCCATTGTATAGCTTCTGAGAATGCAACAGCTTGATTTAATTTCACGATTGTTCTGTTGCTTTTGTTCTGGCTTGGAAACACATTATGGCAAAATAACAAACAGAGTGGAGACGGCCTACTCAGTGAAGCAAGCAGTGTTTAATCATATACCAAATGTTGCAGACGTGCAGCAACAATGCAGCAACACGCGTGAAGCTATCACTTGCACCCATCCATCAACGCCAAACATGAGACTGCAAAGCTCATTAATATCATTTTTCAAATCAAAGCGCTCCAAACGAGCATCGTCTTAGTCTGTCGAGTTGAGAAGTGCGCATATCACCATTGTCATTCGAGTGGCACGGATTGCTAAAATATATTTTGCAAGAAAATTAGACTAAAACGAAGCCTACAAGAAGCACATGGTAACACTCAGTTTTGTTGGTTGTTGCGCAACTTTCTGAAATGTTTTCAATACTTAATCGCAAACATTATAATTACTTGACAAAAAATTTTAAATAACTTGGTCAATTGCTGGAAGCGTGGAATATTTGACACACTCTATGAAACTTCTGAAAACTTTAACCATTGCAGTGCAGAATAAATGTAATGGCTAGGGCAACCAAAAGTCAATAAAGTCAATTTGTTTGTGCCGTTTCTAAAGTTTATGAAACGTTCACAAACCAAATTTCACCCTGATGCCATGAGGGAATCTAAGTTATTAGGTCGAAAAAAGTCAAAATTTGTCATTAGGTCAAAATTTATGGTAAGGTCAAAGTTTTTTTGATATCGTTATTTTATTGAAACTACAACAACTTATATTGATACGCTTTTGCACGTTTAGTTGCAATTCTGTAATAATAGTGGGTTTATTGCGATTTCTGACATAATAATGCTGTTTTGTCCACCATTGGACGATTGAATATTATGTAGGATTGGCACGGTAGGCGAGAAATGTGGTCTTACGGTAATTGTTTTGGTAAATGCTCAATCCATTATGCATATAGTATTTCAGCTTTATCATGTTCTCAGGTTTGACTCTACTGTAGTTATTAATGTGCTTATCAGTATATCGTCCCCGAAGTTAAATAACCAATTTTTTTTTTAATTTCGAAGCTTATAGAGTGCATGGATACACTTCTGGATTAACCTCAACACCTAAGGCTGAATTATTTTGCAGTTGCAAACGCAGAAAATTTGTAGGTCAAACTAAAGTCAAAATTTCAAGTTTTTAGGTCAAAGAATTGGTTGCCCTAGTAATGACGTAATACAAACAACTTTCGAAATCTTTGTGAAAACTACCAGAAGCAAACCAGATTTCGAAGTGAAGAATATTTGAAGAATGTTTACGTATATCTTTCAAAAATATTTTAGCAAAACAAACGTGTCGTTTTATCCGTTACATGAGCAAATACTTTGTTCATTCATTGCATTGAAAAATAACGCTGTAAGACAACGCAAACCTAGCTTCGTCACCTCGACAACCCCGGTAACAATAAACATTGAGGCTTTGTTGAGCAGAAGCGATTTGCAGTGTTGGTATCTCACTTATGCCACAAGTTAAAACCAAACGAAGGCATCACCTAAAATTTCATCAGCAGGGCCATGTTTGCTATTATGGGTAAAGCACAATTGTCCACAAAATCTTGAACTGTTTTGATGGTGGTGCAATTCATACCTTTTATGGCTTTGCATTGCAAACACGGTTTGCAAATAAAAACGATAATCTGATACAAAGCACAAAAGATGCAGTAAGTTTGATGCAAGCTTTTTGTCATGTTAAATATCGTTTGTAGTGCTAAGTGCTAAGTGGTGCAGTTTGTTGATTACGCGCCATCAAAGCTATTAGGCTGATTTCGATTCCCGGTAGGGTCATACCGAAGACTTGAAAAACGGTACTTGCGGCTGTTGCGGCCTGTCCAGTCTAGTGCTTGGCGTTAATGGGTGGGTGCAAAGAAACCGCTCAGGCGAGGTGCTGCGCCACTGACTCGCCACCAGTGCAGCATTCACTGCGAAAGCAGCCGGGTGGGCCGTTACACCGCTGCAGAAGCACGTCTTTTAGTGTTTGTGTATCTTTACTGCAGGTAATCTTACGGAATAAGCCAAGGCAGCTTTACTGCTTGCGTGTTCGCCTAATCTAATTTTTCACGTATTCACAGAAAGTTTGTTTGAAACAACTGCACTCCGTTATTGCTGGTTGCGGATAGGCCTTGCACGAACTGTATCAGCAAGGCCAGCAACTGGGGGGTAACCCGGGCAATTTCCCCCCGAAATTTTCAAAAACATGTTTATTTGTTAGGTACAAGTTACAATCGTTTTGCCCCACCCCCGAAAATAGTACAAGTTACAATGTTTTTGCTCCACCAAAAATATCAGCTGGTTGCGGCCCTGGTATCAACAAATCCTCTGCAGCGAGGCAAAAGTTGAGAGTTGAGATCCGGTTTACTACATACGGAAATTAAGAATAATGAAGAGTGTCGTACTAACTTTTTAAACAAAACATGCAATGAATACAACTCTGTTTGCTGAATTTTTGCAATTTTTTGTTTGCTGCTCTCATATTAAAATCCAAAACAACGTACTGAATTCTCCATCAGCGTTGTTAATTAAACCAAATTCAAAGTGCTTATGCACTGTCAAAGTAACTAACAGCTCAGACACAAGACCTAATCCTAAGGTTTTATATAAGCAATATGAACCACAAGTGTAGTTGAACAAGGATGTATTGCTTTGTTTGCGTAAATCAACCCAATGTTGATAAGGTTATAGCAATTACACGGCTAATTTTCAGGAGAAGCATTCAGTCCATCTTCTTCATACTTCAAAGATTCATTGCATTGAAAAATTAACGGTTCCCTTCTTGGCATTGTGGCAAGCCCTTTCGTAGTCAGGAGGTCCAGAGTTCGAACGGCCTTGGCGGCTGCCGATAGAAAAAAAACAAGTAGTACTGTTGATGCTTCAAATTGCAATGTAATACCAGTCAAATGCTTTATGTGCAAGCTCATTCTTGGTACTAAAATTTTTGTCAGTTGGCATTACCCCATTCTGATGTTTGTTTTTTAACAAACTGGAATAATAAGCTTAATTTGAGGAAATCAATAGTTGGAAAATTTGTTCTGTGGGTTATTAATTGCACCATCGAAGTTGTTTTCGAAGGTATTTTTCCACCAAGTATAAATCAAACAAAAATAGCTGTCTCTTTACAGTCAGCAATAAAACGTTTTCGAAATGATATTTTATATACTGTACTTTTTTATTTATTGGCTTGGCTCTGACGCATGGTCCAATGCACAGGGGTTATTTAAATAACGCAAGGATAAAAAATGCTTAAATATCACACAATGTATCGCAAGGTAGGTGTTAGGTGATACACACTGGGAATACTGAAGATAAACAAGCACTGAAACAAAGCACCAGCACCACCGCATTCTGTCATTGTCATACAGCACGTAATATTGGGAGAAAAACTGAGATTAGTGAAAGACATCAGACAATTGAAGTGAGCGGATAATAAAGCTAGACGAAGATGCATATCGTTGAACAAAGCACAAAACCATTCCTTATTAAGGCATCAAATGTTCTGACAAATAGGTAGTTTGATGTGGGCAAACACTATCATTCTTTGGGATATAACGCAAAATGCGATATGTATTCTTGTAACAGCTCGGAGGCGCTTCGTACCAGACTGTGTACATATATACTCTCATCACAGCTGGAAAGCATACAATGGCATGAAATAGTAGAGCACTGAGCAAAAGTGCCTTTGAGTTATTTGCCGCACAACAAAGTGATTTCACTTGTCTCTGAAAGCCATTGTCATCCTATAGCGAGGCATGTGCTATTTAATTACTATTTATAAAGCAGCACTAAAGGATTCTTGGTCTGACTGACTACAGGAGCATATAAATAGCCTATGCCTCACTAAAGGACGAAATGCTATTTATAAGTACATGATCTAATCTTATTTATTAGTTTTGGGTTTCAAATTTTAATTTGGAATTGTTCAAATTTCTAACTCCCCGAAACCTCAGGTTCTGTGTCCGGCGATGATACTGTATGTGTTTCAACAAATATCTCGCCTAACAAGCAGATTTCAGTTGTAATAGAATGTTTGGGACCACTTCGTTTGTTGTGAAATGTTTTTTTCCCATATGCTTTTCACAACGTGTCAAAAGAGGTCAAATGACAAAATTGAAAATAATCGCTATTCAAACAACTGCCGCTTGGGCAACTCCCACTATGATAGCTTTAACTCTTTCGATTACTACCAAGTAACCTTGCACCTAGAATATTCTAGATATTACTGATTTTACAAGAAAATCGTATATGGTAGATGTTCTAATATTGGTAGGTTGGATGCCAGGTGTCTCCATAAGCATGACAAGCCAAAATTAACTGGATCACATGATTTTTATCAAAAAAGTTAGTTTCTCAAAACATGGGCGTCGGAAGAATTTTTTCCAGGGGGGCCAGAAGAGGATTTTCTCAAAATTTTTTCCAGGGGGGCCAAAAGTGGTAAAATTTGTTTTTTGCCCCTTGAAATTGAAAAAAACTTTTTTTGCTAATAATTTCAAAATCCAGGTGGACCAAGGCCCCCCCTGCACTCCCCTTCCGATGCCCACGTCTCAAAATTCGTTTGTGAAATTTTTGTCTCAGTTGCTTCGAGAGACGACTAGCAAGAGTTTTCACACAGCAGTTATATTTTCTATTAAAACTACACTGTTTGGCTTACAATTCGTAATCTCTCCCTAGTGATTGGCATACGTATCTAAAAGCTGGTGCACGTTGGCCATTGAAGTGGTGAACAACTTCCAAAAGATTTCGATTTGATTTAAACATTTGTTGATAGCTCACTGAGTTTAAAAAGTTTATTCTCAAAAAGTTCTTTTTTAAAGGTACTGGAAGCATATGTGACCGCCTGACCCGGTTGTTACAGCTATGATAGTCCGGCAAACAAACACAGAAACTAGTGGCAGTTGTTCAAGATACACTTGCCCGGGAAAGTTATGGTCTGCTGGATTACTCTGCAGTGGTATGCAACCTAGAAAAATAGTGTTGTGTGAAAGTTCCACATGTTACTTAGTAACGTCATACGGTTTACGCGAACCGTGTTGAATGCCAGCGACATTATGAAAGTGATCAGGTACCGTAATTTAACTGCCACGTGTCATGCGAAAAGGTGCCGCGTATACAGGATCTAACAATTCGTAAAAACCTATATCCAAAGCCATTTAACCGAACAAAGGTGGAAGGCCAGATACTCTTCAGGTTGTTCAAGAAACAAATGTTTTTTTCCTGAAACGAAAATAACTCTTCATCAAAAAGCTGTTCTAAGTAGCGGCTCACATTAAAGAAGAGGCGATGGCAGAAATCTGTTTTTGATGCTGGCAGCTAAGGATGACAAAAACAAAGGCCATCAATACAAACACGATTGACGCTGTAACAGCAGCAATCGCAATAGCTGTTTCCTGGGAAACGTAGTCGTCGTCATGGTTCAGTGCATCCATTAGCTGGTCGAAGCGTTCACCAGTTGGATAGAAATCATCGTTGTGATCACGTGTCATTGTGAAGGCGTTCGGGGGTCGGATCACTTTAGAGGAAACATCGCGAAGAGTTTCCCAGGAGCTCATATCTGTAACAATATTTTTGTACTTGAAGTTACAGAAATGTGGCTTCGCTCAGTAATTGCACTATTGCGTCATTGTTTTGACGCTGTAGCGTTGCAATCTGGTAAAATGTTTGGTTGACTTTTTGCACTTTTAGTGAAAGCCACTGAAACCCAGCAGCATATATTGTAGAGCTATGTTGTTTCATTGAAGATGTAAGGAGTTATCAAACTTGTAATTAAAAAGTGTTTAATTGCTTAACCCTAAATGCAAAAACTCTCAGTTCCTGTAGAAGTTTAAATCCTATTTTATCTACTTTCGTCATTTGCTAAATAATATTAATAATAATAATAATAATAATAAATAATAATAATAATAATAATAATAATAATAATAGGAGCTCTCGGAGCAACCAGCAACAGTCTGGAGAAACATCTCCAGGAGATCCCTGGCAAAAACAAGATCCCCCAACTGGCAAAGACAGCAATACTTGGCAGTGCACACATCCTACCAAATGTGCTCGATCTCCCAGAGTCCGGGTAAGACTCCGAGGTCAGAGGTAAACACCTGCCTCAACGCAAGAATTGAGTGAAAAACAAAGATAATATTGCAATTTTGCCGAATTCCATGGTACAAACACATACTTTCTGCACAATGCAGGTTGATAAAAACATACATGGAGCGTTTTACAATGGCATTGGAGACTGAATCACAGGGTTACGCACACATTTTTAACACTATTGCTCACTAACCCGCAACACTTGGTACAACACTGCAGGGTAGGACGCTAATTCCTAAACTGTACGAGGCCAGGCAAAGCACGAATGCGTTGTGGCATGACACGCCCTCAAAAGAAAAAGCGCTGCAATGTCCGAGCACTCAGATGCAAAGTAAAATGCGGTTGTAGTGTCCAAAAAATAAGGACGAATACAAACAATCTGATTGCATCAAAGCACGCACCCATCCGTTGTTAGATTTTCTGCATCTTTAGAGAAACAACTAAACAAGCACATGTTTTTTCCTAATAGTCCCTCAAATGTGAGAATGCTACATTGAACCTGATGACAACTAAAACTCGCTCTCCAGGGCAGGTTGTACAGAGCTTTGCATGCAAAATTATAGACTGCACGCGATCTCTGCATGCATGTGACTTTTTGAAATTACAACATCATTGCGATCATGGGCGTCGGAAGAAGATTTTCCAGGGGGGGGGCACTAGGGGATTTTTCCAAAATTTTTCCAGGGGGGGGGGCAAAAGTGGTGAAATTTGTTTTTTCCCACTCAAAAATAAGAAAACAACCATTTTTTGCTAGAATTTAAAAATCCCCTGCCCACCATTCCGACGCCCATGATTGTGATGCATACATGGGCGTACAAAAGGAACGAAAAAGTACATTTTAACTGCATTTGAACATTGGGAAAAAGAAGCTCACAGCTTGTTTGCTGCACAATATTGATATCGCAGTTGTCTCTGAATGTCTTTTTCATCTGAGAGCTCAGTATCCTGTACAATTCCCAGGTAACTGTGGTGATTAACAGATTTTACATTCTGGCCACCTAGTGTCAGCAATGGGGTGACTGTGCTTTTTGCACTCCTAGCGTTAAACGTCATACAAACAGTTTCGCTGCAGTTGAAAATAATTCCATGCTATTCTGCATAAGCCAGGCACACATCAAGCATACTGCACTTTGCAACCCTCTTACTTTTGGACAAAGCACACAAATATCGTCAGCAAACATCAAGTGATTTAATAAGATTTCACCAATATAACTCCCTATTTTCATGTTCTTTAGTTCAGTGGATAAATCATTTAAATAAACAGCAAATAAGTATGGACTCCATACTCCCCCTTGTCTAACCACATTAGTAACAAGTAACGGTTCAGACAAATGCTTGCTCCATTTTATTTGTATCGTTTGTTCCTTGTACCAATGTTTTAGCAGCCGCACAAAACGCACTGACACCTTTCTTTGAATTAGTTTTCAAATAATTTCATGTGTAATACTCGATCGAATGCTTTCAAGGCAGCTAAAAAACAGCACGCACTGATGAACCATGGGTTACGAAGCATGAAGCAGTTTGCTTCAACAAAAATGTGCATTGATCAGTACCATGTCCAGCCTTAAAACCAAACTGATTATTTGCGGTTTCAACGAAAGAAGAGATGATAGATAATATGAAATGTTCAAGTAGCTTTGATACCACTGTGGCAACTGCCACATTTCTGTAATTTGATGTGTCAGTCATATTCCCGTTCTTGTTTTTGCATATGGGAACTATTGTTGTGTAAAAATTTTTTTGCATCAATTTAAAACCTATGTTATATTCACGGCCGTAATGTCAAGCATAGCTTATAATATTTACCATAAATTATAGACTTTTTAACTGAATCACAAATATTGTGAAAAATTATCGTTGGTATGTGTTTGGTTTTTACTTCTTGAAGTATTTCGATCTTTATTGTTACATCGTACGTGATGAAGATTGCAGACGTTTTCTGTCACGTTTGTAGTAACTTCGCCATTTTGTGAGTTGCCGCAGCTGTATAGCTGAAAGAGAAATCTTGCTTACTTGAAGCTACTGGTTAAATTTATCTTATCTTTTCAACGACAAGCAGCTCAGTAGCGTAAGATAGCAAAATATCTACTTGCATCTGCAGTTTCCTTTACCTGTAATTTGAATGGAAATCATCAACGAATTGTGCTTCACAAAGTTGCGAGTGCCGGTAATGTCACTGATGGCCATGAAGTTCCGGTAACCATAAGCACTATTGCGCTCCTTTGTAAGGAATGAATAAGAAGTGTTGCAAAAAGCATTAAAAAAGTACATTTTGCATGATATACGAAGCAGGTCAACTCTTTAGAATTTAAAGAAAGTTTACACTTTTTGCATTTGTATACAAGCAGCATGAAATTGTCTATGGAAGATTCAGATACCATTAGTTTAGAACGATCAGTGATTGTAACAAAAGTTGCAAAACAAGCAAACGCAACAAATATTCCTGACCTCAGTGCTTTCAGTTCTATCATCTACTGATAATAGATCGTTGTTGCCGTACGTTTGGCAGACATTTTACATTTTTAGGCATTCTAGTGCTAGGCATTGCAACATAATATTAAGAGCTGATATGCTGTCACAAATATATATGTGACATAACTTACTGAAGTTGGTTTATCCCAAGCTGTTGTACCAGCCTCGGTGAGGTAGTTACTGAACTGGTTCATGCGAGTTAGGGCTACTGGTCCTTGGTCAACCACAGACATCTTTATGACGCGGTTCAGCATGGGCCATTTCAATTTGTCGTCATTTACACCTTGTGCAACCGCAAAGAAAATTGACATGTAACCTGGTTCGGAGCTGTTTTGTCCAACTGGATACACCTGCAAACACAACCCTGCAAGTAATGCGTTTCAACCAACGGATTAAAAAGCACGCGTTTGTAGTAGTGGGCGTAATTGCAATTCCAAGGAAATGTGCAAGATACTTCTGCAAAGAAGCCAAAAGCCTTAGAACACCACGATCGTTTCAGCAAAATTTAGAAGTTTTGGTTTGTTGAATGCCCTGGTAAAAACAGTTGTTTTATCTGAAAAGTAAGAATAAATTGTGGTTTGTTTCAGGGTTATTTGCAAAAATAACAAATGGGAAAGAATAGAGGTGAAATATAACAAAATAAACAAAAACAAAAGAACCAAAAATGGAAATAAAAACTAGGAAAACAAGCCAACGAAAGAAACGGAAAACGAATTTTATAAGGAATAAAACAAACTAAATCCGAAGCACGATGCTTATGTGCGTTTTATGAAAACAGAAACTGTCATGAACATAATTTCTGTTTGTGATTGGACGATACGCTTACAATAAGCACAAGATCGAATTTCTATTTTTGTGTACAAGTTCTCCAAGTTTGAATGCCCATAACAGTTGCAACCTTTTTCGGTATAAAACATTGCTGGGCCTCAAAATGCTTCACGTCTTTTTAGCAGTTTTTCTGTTTATCTAGATTCTAGAACATTTTTATCTATAAACTTGTCTTAGTGCAGCAGTTACTGTTAAAATCCGCGGTTGACATTGATGGTAATAATCACGGTTGATTTTTAAACCTTGCCATCCGTTTATATTCAAAAACTAGATTTTCATTATAGAAAGAAAAAGATCTTTTCATCTTTTCTGCCAACGATCAAGCCGGTTCGCACCAAGATCTGGTAAGCATAACCATCATCTGTGTACATGACTGGACCATACAGGTAATCCCCAGGAGAGGCAGTTTCAAGTAGCTCGGCGTAGTTGTTGATCACAAAGTAGCCTGTCTCACAAGGCTTGTCTTGCACATTCACATCATCAATGGCAATGGCATCGAGAGCTTGACCGCCTGAAAACAAAGAAAGACTAATTTCAGCTTTATACCATTGCATATCACTGAAATTAAGTAAATGCGTTTGATGTAGCTTGAACATGTGTTTGAATCAGCAACAAAGAGTGCCACCCGTTCAATTTTCAGATCAGCAGAAGTTCGCTTTTAATTGCAAAGAAACTCATATGCCATTTTGCATCAATGATATGAGGAGAACTTCGTGGAGCTTGCAAAGTAATTGTATGATAGTTTTGATTTTCTTTCAAATGAAACGTAAAACTCTGTTTGGAAAAATTTTGTGAAGACATGAAATTCATTGCAATAAATAGAGCTGGCAAGAAAACGATTTCCACATACCAGAAGAGCACATTTGACAACTTTCCAACTTTTTGGTGAAAACTGGCCAATACACATTGATTCACACTATTAGAACAATCACCATTATCTATAAATTCGTTTGCTGAATTTTCTTCCTACAACTATCTGCCCCACCCCATATTAAACATGTATCATATTTAAAGGTTTCATTATTGCCAGAGCGTCTAAACACGAACAGCAATTCCTATACAACAAACAATCTGCATTTTAAGCACAACAGAAAACTATTGGTTCATATTCATTTCAAGAGTATTGAATTATGAAAAATTTTTTTGTCGAATGCGAACTACACGCTTGCGGAGAATCTCGGATGGTGTGTGATTGGGCAGAATTGGTGTTTTGAACTGGTGATTTTCGACCATTTGTTATTCTTCTAACACTGAAGAATTCACAAAACTTCCAGACGACCGTTTCACCCACGGTTCACGTATCTAAATGGGAAAGAGGCATAATACGGATCAGCAACGATGAATAAACATACCAATCTTGGTTTTCACAGAACGTGCACGAAACTAAAATTTTGGACGTCTTCATCATAGGAAAATGCCACTTGTTCAGTGCAACTGTTGCACAGAATTCAAGCACCATCTTATTACATGAAATATACAAAGCGTATGGATGTTTCCTGCAAGTGGCTTGTCCATAAAACGTTTGCTTCAGTTCAGAGACTCTGCGCAAATCATATTTTTCAAAAAAAGCTGTTTTAGCCTGAACTGAATTACACAGTGAGCATCATAGGCATATGCAGGGGGGTCCAGGGAGGCATTTCCCCCAAATTCTTAGCGTATCTAGTCATTTTGTGATTTGAGAAGCGGAGTTCCAAAAAAATACTGTTGCTCACTTAAAGTCAAACATTTCGCCCCCCCCTCCAAACAATTTTGGGCTGGCTACGCCACTGCTGAGCATTTGAGTTTATACTTATCATGAACGACAGAAAAGTTTCAACTTCGCTTGTTGGTGCGTCCACTCAACCTTTACGTTGATTTTCCCTTTCAGAACCACATTAGCCGTACTGTGCTTATACGCAGGGTTTTTTAAGGTGTTTTAGGGACCCGATTCGGATCCCTAGCATTGAAACTCGGGTCCCTCGAATCAGAGAAAATTACCATCAGCTCCCTAGAATCAGAGAAAATTGGGTCCCAAGAATCAGAGAACTCGGGACCCTATAGGTCCATACCGCGTACCTAATATTTTCCTTAAAAAAAACCTGTTATACGTATCCGACAGGTTTATCTATCACCAGGGGCGTACCGAAGTTAGATGGCGCACGGGGAAAGAAACAAGTCTGGCGCCCCCGTGTTTGAACCTAAGGTCTTTCGGGAACAAATGTGCTATTGAAAAAAGTACTTGCGTCATTTTTGGGACTTTTCGGCGCCCCTCTATGATTTGGAGCCCGGGGCATTGTGCGCCCTTTTACCCCGTCGTTACGCTCTTGTCTAGAACCACACCTAAAAATATAAGAACCGTTTTGATAACTTCACCCACCAGATGTGGACACAAAGACGAGCTTATATTCGGCTGGAGCAGAAACAGTGAGTCTTTCAGTGTTCCAATACGTGTCATGATCGCCACTTAGAGTGGTTACTGGCTGCCCCATATCCAGGATATCTCCAGTGGAAGTGTCGATTGTAGCAATGTGTACACTGCAAACGTCAAACAAAACTTTTCTGATTTTTGCAGCGAATGAAAATACGATTCTGTAAATGTGAAAATAAAAATCTAACCTTTAAAATCTAACAAAGATCTTTTTCATCTTTAAAAATATTTATTATGATTTTCAGGGTTACTGTCTTCGGTATTAAGACTCAGGTAATCGAATTAGGGTTTAGTAAATCAAAAGCTACGTCTATTTCTGAATACAATCCATGACTATGAGCTTGTTGATGATGAAGCAGTCGTGAAGCGACGTCTTTACTTCCTCACTAGCGGTTACCTTTGTTGAAGCGTTGTTTATATTCTGTAATCGGTGCATTGATGCATGCTTTTCTCTTAAAGCTTAAGTGACGAGATGAGCGCTTTTGGTATTACTGAACTCTTGGACGTTTCATTTTGTTTTGGGGCCCGAACTTATCCTAGTCCCTCAATACTGTGAAGTCATTCTAATTCATTAAGGTTTGATTAACTGAACATACCACGTTTACAGCCGTTTCAATTGTCTGAGATGTTAGGATTTGCTGAGCTGTGTGCTTTCTAACAGACTTTTCAAAAACTCTATGAGTCTAATCAAACGTATAATGTCGTTTGTATTTGGAAATTTCAGAGCGATATATTTCTAAAGCGACAGGCCATTTTTAACATCTAGACAAATCGCGTTTAACATTCCGGCAGGAAAGAGGAAACTAAATTCGCGCCCAAAGTGTTGGTCTGGGAAAGTTGTAACTAGGTTTGAAACTCACCTGTAATCTATGGCACATAAGAAACAAAGCAATTTTGCTGCCCTAATGTTGCGAAACGGTATACTGACGAGAGCCGAGTCATGCTGTCGCGCCATCAATTCAAATCTGCGACTCTTCTGTGGGCCATAAGTCAGTAAAAATCAAGCTGTGTTGGTATGAATATACAGTAAACATAAGCTATGTTCTAAACGGGATTAATTGGAAATGTTTTATGAAGAAAAACATACTTTATGGAGGCAGAACTTCCTTCCACAAGATCCATGTAATAAGCAAAGTCCAGGCACTGCTGCGGAACTTTAGATTTTAGACGCATTGTCCTCATCACGCCAGTATCGCCCTCAGCGGTATTAGTTGAGTCGAAAACCATGTATGTTCCTATAAAATAGCCTGGTTATGCTTTTCTTTCATTTTTTTACAGTTCTGCTCTTCTTTTCTGGCGAAAGCAAACCTGCCATAATTCGTTAAAAAATTTCTGCCACAACTGCGCTTTCCTGTGGTGCAGAATCACAGCACTCATGAGTTTTCTCTCTGCCCGTAACTAGCGTCCACTTTCAGCATATGGAGCGAGAGCTCGAAAAAACAGAGTGCTTGTGTAAATGCGAAGAAATCAGTATAGTGTCATCGCGTGACAATTTACTTTTATGCAGTTTTAGGATTGCTTTAGGTGAAGATGATGCAAACTTTTGCAAACCTACTAAGACTTTATGAAAGGAGAAGTTTTTTTGTGGTTGAAAGCACAAGCAACTTCAGCCAAACTGCAAAAGGTTTGCTTATGTCAAAAATCTATTATCTAAAGCTGTGGAAACAATATTTGTCATCGATTTCAAGCAAGTGTTGCAAGCAGTTTGCATATATCTAAAAACATCAAAAATTTTAACAGAATTGGATGAGGACTAGCATAAACCAAATCTCAGTTGGTTTTGAACAACAAGAAAAATCATTTGATAAAAATGTTAAAAAAAGGAAAATCGTCACAAACGTAATTTTGAGAAAAAGTGGTTTAGAAATGTGGCCTATTGGAAACGTTGCTCAAATGAGTTTGGAGAGAGTTTAAGCATTATGATGTTCAAGATTTGATATGAGATTTCTAACGAGCCATAATTATTTCGAAGTATTTTTTTCCTAGAAGAACTGCTTTCCGACATCACAATTACATACACTTTAATTCACCAGTCAAACAAGAAAATATATACAAACTGACAAGCAGGAAGAGAAAAAACGATATATTTTATCAATGTTTGGCTTTACAACTTGTGTCATTAGGGACATCAGGCGGCCGACAATTTTTAGGCTTATGCACTCAGTTAAACTTGTTACATACAAGGTTGCAATGCAAAAAGTGGAAGTAGATACGTAGCTTGATTTAATGCAATTCAAGCCTGAGAAGAAATGCAAATGCGAGTTTCGAGCATGAAAAATTGAAGCTGCAGCGCACATCCTGAATCGCAAAATAACAAATGCCATTTGCTGCATTTGTTGATGAAGGATATGTCAGACTCACCCTTTCTAGCCTCTCCACTCGACCCATCGGTGTTGGGAAGTGGTGCACTGGACGAAGTATCGCCGGCAGCAACGCTGTGTATACCCCAGTCAGCCTGGTCAGTGGTGTCCTGCACGTAGCCACACACAGCGTCTTCCTCGAAGTTGCAACTGTATGATACCCGGAGTGGCTCGGCTGCAAAGTTCAATGTCTTGATTGAACAGAATGTGGGGAAGCCGTCCCGTCAATTGTTTGTGGGGTATTTCTGACCAGATGCAATGACATCGATAACCAAAAAGTTAGTTCTGTCAAAATTTGTTTCTGACAGATCCTACAAAACAGATAATATGCTTTGCTTTCATAGATTAGTGAAGCTTGAAGCTCGAAAACTGTTATGCTTGCAGTGTTGATGTTTAGGAATGGGAGAGGAACGTTCTTGATGAAATGAGGCAAATTTTCTCTATTTCATCAAAACTTCAGTTGATCGAGTCAACGTGTTTTTTCAAGCACGAAATATATATTTCCCATGCTTTCCATCAATGCTTAAACAGCTTTATTATTTTAAACTAAATCTTCTGACGTCACCGTGTGGGCGTTTGTGGCCTAACCAGAGCAGTGAATATCAATTTTGACGTTTTGTTGTAAATTACATGGGTTACGGTTAAATTGTTGTAACTTGTTGTTGTTTTCGCTCATCAAAACGTGAGAGAGTTTGCACGAAAATGTTAAACAAAGCGGTTAGGGCGGCTGTGGAAGCCGGTTAGTACATGGAAGCTTACAGTACTTACTGCAATTGTACATGCGACTGATTTTTGTAACGTCTCCTTCACTGAATGTTCTACGCTGCCCGATGACATCTTGAAACTTCGAATCCTTTGTTACAATCGTTGGCTCACCATTTGATCTGTAAATGCGGTGGGCAGATGTTCACAGAAGTTAATTTACGCTACAGTTGCACGCTACACTTTTGAAGGTTTCGTGGTGGCGAAATTGTGATTCATTGGAATGACATGATAATTGTTATCTTTGACGATCGCCACTGTCCCATCTTAAGAAGTGTCTTGTTGGCTCTGTAAAATTAGCATCTCGTCTAGTTTTCTGTGAAATGCAATTCTCTTCCATTGGGAATATACAGCTGCACTTCATTTCAATGCACTTTTCGCAACTCACGAAAAAGCTGTGTCGCCGTAGTGCATGACCGAGTTGTAGTCGTAAGGAACGCGTCGATCGTCGACGATGTCGTAGCTGTAGCTGTCGAAGTTGTGTTCCGTTCCTTGAACAAAATTTGTAAAAGAAGTTAAATCATTTTAGCATTCATACATAAGCGTAGCCATAGGACCCAGGGGTCCGTGCCTCCCAAATTTTTAGCATGTTAAGTCATTTTGTGCTTTGAGAGGCGGTGTCCCAAACAAAATACTGTTTTTCACCTAAAAACATTTTTGGCCCACCCCCAAATTGTTGGCCCCCCTCAAAGTTTGGGCTTGCTACGCCACTGCATTCACAGAAGAACAATGGCATGCAAAGAAACAAACATCAACCTGAATTAACATTCTGTAACTCGATAGTGACGTAATCATCTCGATCAGTTCTCGATTGTTCGTGATAGATCCCAAGAGCATGCATTATCTCATGCTGCACTGTGGACATTCTTTCACAACCACTGCCAATCGACACGGTTTGAGGTCCTCCGACCATTCCAACAGATGAATAACACCTGAATAAGACAACATCACCTGCCATCATTGCGCAGGTTATGAAAACAGACGTGGTTCAGCTGTTAAATATATTCAAAATCACGTAAATGAGTTATGAGAAATGTTTCAATTTAAGGCAGTCAAACATACGGATTTCTTGAATATTCATCGAATGCAATTTACAGAATTTGGTGACTAAAAGTTGGAAAAAAACAAGCACACGAAAACAAAATAGAATCAAATTTTGTGAATTATAAAGTCAAAATTGTTTTTAGCAGGGTTGCGGAATCGGAGTCGTAAGAAGTCGGAGGTTTTTGGATGGAATCGGAGTCGGATTCCTAACAACACTGGGAGTCGGATTTTTTGTCCTACTCCGGATGTCCAGTTGGATCATTTTTTATATCACATTCTTAAATTGTGAATTCCTGTTGAAATGGTACAATTTCTTTTGAAACTTTTGTTGAAACAGAGTTTTTTTGCTGTGCACCACGATTTCCATTGCGTTTACCAGCCAAATTTCATTCCCTTTATGTTAAGGAGTGGGAAATTTCGGAAAGGTCGGAGTCGGAAAATTTGGAAAGGTCAGAGTCGGAGTTGGAATCGGATATTTTACCTCCGACTCCGCAACCCTGGTTTTCAGGTCAAAAAATCGGTTGCCCTATTCATAACAAATCGACCATAGCGTATTAACTACTATCAATTCACAATTCAGCAAGAGGAATGAGTTTACAAAAAGAAGTGTTCTGATGGATGTTACTTTCAACGATACGGTGCTATTGTAAGGTATCAGCAGTGTTTTGATGGTTCACCGGCGATACATTTTTTGTTTTTATAAAATTGCAGTAAAATTATAGCAGCGACTTAAACACGGTCGCTGAGTAACCGCAGCGTTCCAAGCGTAAGCCTCAACCTCCCCCCAAGAAGCAGTTGCAAGGCTTCGGCCTGCCGCCAATTGCGGTCACCCAAATCACTCAAAAAAATAAAAAATCGGAACCTATATATCAGCTTTTGAATTCTCTCTCCATTTTGCCGTGAATAAAGGCCGCGTTGTTACGTAATTATGATGACGGCTTTTGCAGATTTGTATTTTCCACTAATTTGATGGCAGATTTTATCATGTTTAACTGTATTACTGAAATGGTAGATATTTACACGAAACATCGGTAAACCTAAATGTGGATTGATTTTATCAAGTCATTATTGCAAAGTTTTTGTCTGCATGTGTTTGGCTTCTGACGAAGGTTAGACAAATTTGGCATTGCGGAAATAAAAACGTATAGAGATTTACACTGTCAAGATTGGAGACCCTTGCTCAAAAGTAATATTTTCCTGCAAATATTTCTTTTCATTGAAAAAACCCACGTTTTACTTCCGAACTTTTGTTTTTGCATAATCGCACAAAATTAATGTTTACTGGAGGCATTTCATTACAGTATGGCGTATAAACAAGATGGTAATCGATCTAAGTGCCGCATTTAAAGAACAAATAATCAAATTCTGAATTAACAAGAACATAGAACATTTTTGGTTGTGTCCTGAAATTGAAAAAAATAGTTCAGGCAATACAGTTTTGTAAGTAGTTCTTTTTTGGTCCTGTTCCAGAGATGTACACCAGGATTACCAAGTTTGGCTTACCCACTGCGAGGAGCAAAGAAAAGGTAATTGCTTTCGGTAGTTCGATCTACAAAACTGATGCAGGTCCTCATCTCATATTCCCTTCGTGCTTCCTCAATGGCGGCTATGGCCTGAAAGTTTAACGGTTACGAAAGCTAGATATCGTCGTTTTCAGTTCGAGAAGATTCCAAAAGTCTAATCATAGTTCGAAATCTCTTTTGCAACTTCAAGAACGGAAAGTGATTCATCGAAACGGCCCAAAACGCACAACTTTAGCGTGTATAACTGCAACAATAATACCAAAGTGAGTGTCATCTGCTAAGAGAATTACCAGCAGGTTCAAAGTTGGTCCATATTCTACAGGTATAGTAAGAGTGTCCCAATGATAAGTTTCATCGACCAGCGTGTTTTTTGTGTTGGAAGAAACGATGTCGCCATCTCGGAGTTGTGGGTCTGTAATGCAACGCGATAAGTCAGTTTCATGTTACTTATGGAAAACATTTTCAGTAAAATATGCTTGTCAACCAACAAAGATTTGTTGTATGAGCGCGTTCATGCGAGCCACCAGTACATAGGTTTTCAGACAATTATTTTGAGGATCACGCATTTTTGAAAATTTGTGTGTCAACCTTGTTGAAATCCTGCCGTTATTGTTGTATCGGGAGAGGATACTGTTTCTGCTTCCCATCAGTAGAAGAGTTAAACTAAAGTGAACAGAACAAAACTTATCACAATTGTTTCTCTATTTTCAATATCATTTTGGATAGGATCCATCTTGTACAAAGGTATCTTCCTCATAAAAATTGTTAGACTAGATTTCACGCATATGTCTTACCATCATTTATGTCAAAGATATCTTTGTCTTCTGGGGCATATTCATATTCATCTCCTCCTCTTGCTGTTTGCACTGTTGTAAACAAAATTACATGAGTTTTTCAGATGCTAATGTCTTAAGCTGATTATGATGATAAACCACTCAACAACTTACCATTTTTTACAACTCGACCAGCAGCTCCAGAAACACGAAGGTTTTGGACAAACTTGGCCTGTAGTGTAAATTTGTACAAATGTGAGCCAAATATACACGCTAGAACGACATACAGGAGCTGCAGCATTGCTTAATACTTATCTCTAACATTGGAAAATCCGATAAAATTGCTCATTTGTATCAGATTTTCCAAAAAATTCGATAAAAATACGTACGATTGCACATCATTTGTTGAACGTCATCGTAACATCAATATTCTTGTTTATTTTTATACAGCCTGCCAGAAGCAAAAAAATGTAACTACAAACATTTCAAAATTTGCAGCATGTTAAGCAGTGATGGTTAAGAGCCTTACGATTGTAAGTCATGGAATGCAATTAGTCCTGATTTTAAGTGGTTCTTTTTCTTGTCCCAATGTGCTTACAAACAGTTGTGTATTTACGTTCTGAAGTGGTATTTTGTGATAAGCAGAACTTCCAAATGTAGGTTATTATTAGCCTACTCTATGTACGAGTACCTTCAAATAGTAGAATTTGTAATATGAATATCAGAATTCCTGGATTCACCATTGCTTACACATGACAGAATAAAAGATATCTTTAAGTGTATATATAAGTTATAACAAAAAGGTAAACCGAATTGTTTCAAAGTTCAAATATAACTTTGTATTCTTATGTAAATAACTCTAAAAACTTACCTCATGTAAACAGCTACAAAAACTTACCTCCGCCATCCAAACGCACAAGGCAAAAATAATAACTGTGTACTTCATCGCTTAGTTATTGGCTCAAGCGCCACAGCCGCAAACGTTAAGTTACGCCTACGATATAAACCTGAAGGCAAAATGTAGGTAATACTTGAGATAAAATTAACAGTGCCTCATTTGCACAATGGAGTCGTCTTCTCAACAAGCAGTTGCTTTCTGTGTTTAAATGTGGAAAACCTGAATCCCTTGCAACGTCTCCAAGATGTTGTAAAATTGTGCAGAACAGAAAATACCATCGAATTTGTGTCCAGAAAACGGAGCGAAAGCTTGTTGATGAAAAATTCCTTTGTGTGTCAGCTGCAAAAGTAAACTTATGCGAACTATACCTCACCTAAACTTGTATTGCAAAATGCATGTTTCAGTAAAGCAACTGCCGTCTGAACTTTGACTTTTTCTGCAATGAATTGATCAAAACAAGCCGATGAATATTTGACTTCACTGAACCACATCACAAGTTAGCGTGCGTAGATGCGCGGCAAAAGACAGAGCGAAATAGTTATAACAAGTGACTGTTGATCCTTAAATATTAACATTTGATAATTTCTTCTTAGCGCAGTTGCGCAGGCAAACACTACATAGTCAAGGACACTGTTTTGCACGCAATGCTGAGTGACGATCAAAACTGAGTTCCCTTCACACACAAGATTTGACCTACAAGATTGCGCAATGCGAATAGCTGTTTAACATAAACAATCTCAATGCATTTATGGCATTTATCGGGTACTCCTAAGTAAGTGATTCCTCTTTCAAAAACATTTGAATTTTTTGGTTTTGCTTGCCACGATTATCTCAAACCACAAGTGGAACTTTTGCGGTTAATCAAAAAAGACACACGACAAGTAAGTAGAAATCTCTGCATTTTGCTAAAAACCTTGATTTCATGCAACATTTATTTTTGTACGTACCAGCATGTTAAGTAATAAGGTTCATAGCTGTGGCACGCAGCTAGACAGTTTTAAAGCAGTTTGAGCACAATGATAGCAGAGGTGAGCATGGACAAGATCAGGATTGGATATCCTGCAGGATACTTGCGATTTTTTCGGATCAGGATTGGATTTGGATATTCATTTTTGAAAAAAATGGATCAGGACAGGATCACGATATTGGTTTGATTTCTATATCGAAACTTTTCTGAGATTGATTCAAGATGTCATAAATGATGGTGGCAGTGTTTTCTTTGCTATGGTTTTCATATTGTCAGTATGTGCTGCACTCATCGCAATCAATGGTAATTCGTCTTACCTTATCGTTACTTTTTTCCGGCCAGGTGGAAATAGTAAGCTGCTCTTATATTGCTGCTCTGCTGCTTTGTTGTGTTGAATGGCATATGTGTGTGTGGTGCAGGCTAATAGTCTATTTCATGGGTGGCAACTTGTCTTCGACTGGGATCGACTAGAAGATTTCTTGATAACTCGTAATTGACCGGTCGGTAATAAAGTCACTAATACAATATAATATGCCAAAGTTGAGTATCGCATGTGCAAATACAGTGCACCACCGCCTTTGATGCACAGACAGAAGGCAAAGTGTCTGTTACGCCTAAATCATGATTGTCACGCAATAATCTGCCGAACTAGCCTATGGTCAGCCACTGCAATAGGCATCAAAGAATATACGTGACCAACCAACTGATGGATACTTTTATGTACTTTCTGGAATATTGATTGAAAATGTTCTTTTTAGCTTTTTTATCCAATGCAAAATCAGGCGCGATTGACCAAGTGACACTCGGCGATCAATCGGTCGGTGCGATCGACTTATTGGCGACCCCTTGTCTATTTCAGCGTTAAAGCTACGTTTGTTTTGGTTAGAATTTTGAACATTCTACCTAAAGTTTTATACAGTCAACCTTTGCTAAATGACAGTGTGAGTTTGTAGTTTTTGTAAGCGTACATACTTCTATTACATTTCATACTCTGTGATCTCCTCTCAGACTTACAAAATCCATTTTCTTTATTTTACCAATTGATTGAATGCTGGAGCTCTTTTGCAATTAGCTGAACCAGAATGGTTAAATTGGTCACATGACAAGGACTATATCCTTGGATTAGCAGATCGTCTTTGCCACAGCCTAACCAAAAACCCTAACCCAAATGGCAAACCTGTGTCTGATTTTCAAAACGTATTAAAAACGTGCTGTAGCTTACATCAAAAATTTTCCCATAAAAAGAATCGTTTTTATTAGCCGAGACGAAACAACAATCCTGAGAGCCAAAACAACGACCACTCGCACAGCAGGAATTCCCACTCGACCAGGTTCATTGTACCCTATGCTAGTGCCACGAACTCAGTGTTATAAGTGGACAAAACCAGATGCACTACAGTTCAAATTGAAAAATGACCACAGCAGGGCTATACCTCTGGCGGCAAATTGCACACTATGTTTTTTTTCCGATTGAAAGTGCACAACATGTGATGTTCTTTTTATGGATTGGGTCACAAAATGACAGGGGGTTTTTGTTTGGAAGTGGCTATAGGTCTGCTGGCGGTGACACCTCTTAGAATAAAACTCTGAGTTTGCAACATTGGCAGGGCCGGATTAAGGGGAGGGCAACGGGGTTTGCCCCGGGCCCTCCGCTCCAAGGGGGCGCCCCATGGTGACATTTGTTTGTTTGAAATAAGATATTCCTTTGAAATATCGTCGTGATTCAAAAGAGATACAAGAATACAACTCTATATTCCGATGTTGCCTTGAGTATCATTAATATATAATTTTTCTGCAAGCTTGATTTTCTGCAAATGTTAGTAATCACTACTGAATATAAGTATGTTCGGTTTTGTTCAATGCAAATATATTTGAGTTTTGCTTGTAACGTTTTCTAAAAATCGTTATTTTGGCATGGGGTTATCTACTCGTGCATCACGCCTACTGCACAAATATCACGAAAACAATACTATTTGCGTGCTTCAAGCAGCAAAGCTAGTTCTGCTGTGGTTGATGTTTAGTAACAATGATTCCGTAACTTCTTGTGCCGTCTGGAGGTAGCCGCAGCCTAACTGCGACCTTTGTTTCGTCATGGGTAACGTAAGGTGGAAATACACTTTCTTCCGATGGCTACTATTCTTGCATTACCATGGGCGTACGAGGCGGGGCGTCGGGGAGTCGGCCTGAAAAATTTTAGGGCAAACTCTGTTTTCAGGGCAAGGGCAAGTTGCTCAAAAATCTTGAATGATAAAAAATGCATATTCAATACAGTGAAAAATTCCAGGGCAATTCTGTTTTTCAGGGCAAGCGCAAGTTGCTCAAAAATCCTGAATAATAAAAAATATATATTCAGGACTGTGAATTCAGGGCAAACTCTGTTTTTCAGGGCAAGCGCAAGTTCCTCAAAAATTCTGAACGTAATAAGTATATTCAACACAGTGAAAAACTCCAGGGCAACTCTGTTTTTCAGGGCAAGCGCAAGTTGTTCAAAAATCCTGAATGGTAAAAGATATATTCAATACAGTGAAAAATTTCAGAAGAAACTCTGTTTTCAGGCCAAGCGCAAGTTGTTAAAAATTCTCAATGTAAAAAGCATATTCAATACAGTGAAAATTTTCAGGGCAAGCGCAAGTTGCTCAAAAATCGTGAACGGTGAAAAAATTTTCAATACAGTGTATATTCACTTGGGGGTGATTCGTGTAATTTGGGCTAGTGTAGTGTGTAATCTGGACCAAAGTCGTGAATGGTTATAATGAATTTGATCTGGACCAAGCCCTCGTTTTCTGTAAAAATCGAACAATCTGATGTCGATAGTTCAACAGCTTGATATAAGAATTCGGTATTTCTTTCTTTGTTCGTTTTCGAGTGTTTGTTCGTTTTCACTGGGTAGAGGTGCAAGGTGTTAAGATGATAGAATCCCTTGAGTTAACAAGCAAGGTAACTACAGAATTGCCTATAACGGCACCTCTAGGGGATTGCATAAATAATGTTATTGCCTAATTGACATTATAAGCGAATTGAAATGCATATAAAAGATGCCATCGCGACCAAACAAAATGTAACGTTATTGGCGAATTGACGTTACAGAGGAAGCCGTTATGAACGAATTCTACTGTATAGAACAAATTTACATAAGGTTTCAAGCCCCATTCGGATTAAACTAAAAAGTTAGTTTTAGGACAAATTGTCTATTTTTAGGGCAAATTGTTATTTTCAGGGCAAATGTTTTCCGCCCCCCTAGTAAAATGCCTTCTCGTACGCCTATGTGCATTACATCATAAACATATGAAGCTAGTCAAGCCATTTACATCACATATTATTGCGTGTTCCATCAGAAAAGTTTTTTGATCAGTTGATTTGTAGAACGAAGAGCAGAACGCGAGATTGCAGTGCTTATACTGTAAGTTAGCGCGATGTCAAAACCTGTGGTGCCATCAATACGGCCATTTAAAGTCATATTCTTTTTCTGTGCTTCAGGCAGCTGAAACGAATTTTGGAACAAAAATCACACTCCTACAAAGTCTATAACAAACGTTATAAAACCATAAAAAGTCATATTTTCCATGTTAGGTCAAAAAGTCATATTTTGCATATTTTCAAACTAATTCAATAAGGAAACCATTAAAGCAATCTTACAATATCGGGTGAAACCACTGTATCACTAGGTCTAAGCTACATTTTGCAAACTGAACCCACTTGATCACCCTGCGAATGTTGGCAAAGACGTAGGTCAGGCGTGGCCAACAAGTCGATCGTGATCGACCGGTCGATCGCCGAATGTCAGTTGGTCGATCGCGCCTGATTTTGCATTGAATTGACAAGATACCGATAAAGAACGCTTGTCAATCAAAATTCCAGAAAGTACATAAAAATGATCCATGAATTGGTTGGTCACATTTATTTTTCGTGCCTCTTTGCGATGGCTGACCATAGGCTAGCACGGCAGATGCCGCGAAGGTGTTGTGATGTGATTTCCTGTCATTGCGTGACAATCATGATTTAAAAACGCTTTGCCTTCTATCTGTGAATCACTTACTATGGTGATGGTACACTGCATTTGCACGTGCGATACTCAACTGTGGCATTTTGTACTTAAACTTTTTTACCGACCTGTCGATCACGAGTTAGCGAGAAATTTTCCAGTCGATCCCAGTCGAAGACAAGTTGGCCACCCCTGACGTAGGTGAACCAAGTTATTTGGTTGAAATGTAACGCACCGCCTAAAAATGCATGGTCTTACTCCCGAAAAGAAATAAGCCAATGTCCATGCATGCTTTCAAGTTGTTTCAAACGAAATAACGTATATGTTTTGCTCATCTTTTGAAGCGTTTAATTTGGAGGGCTTCAACAAACCATGGGGCTACCATATCTTATGCCTATTTTTGCTAGTAATGCTTCTTTGTACAGTGGTAGTATGCTTTAGCTTAGTCATTTTGGTTTTGTCATACAAAGTCATATTTTCTGAATCATAAAGTCATATTGTCAAGTTTTTTAGGTCATAAAAACTAGCCCTAGCCATCAGGAGCTAAACACGGCAAAGTTTCTGAGGAGAAAAAAAGCGCAAGAAGCTGGCGGTGTTACCTAAAACGCTGTGACTGCAACGTTTTTTTTTTAAGCAAAGCTTTTATAACAGCAACGTTAAAACAGCGGCGTTAACCAGAGCACCTGAAAAATGTAGGTGAAAATCACGACATAGGTTTCGAAGAACCTTTCACACTCAGACTCACTGCCAGTGGTGTGTTTAAGGGGAGGCGAGCGAGGCACTTGCCTCGGGCCCCCCCTTTTTGGGGGCCCCCCTTGAGGTGTTACGCGCGTAAATTTTCCTTAGTTTTGATGAAAAACTTATTATTCATACATATAATGTACTACAAAGCAGATCATAAGTAAGTACTCTGCTTTCAAAGGGGCCCCCTACAGAAACTGTACTTTGCAGGTACTTTGCTTTGAAAGGGGCCCCCAACAGCAACTGCAATTTGAAGGTACTCTGCTTTCAAAGGGGCCCCCAACAGCCACTGAAATGTGTAAGTACTCTGCATTTAAACTTCATTGAAAGGGCCCCTAAAAGAAACTGTAATGTGTAAGTACTCTGCTTTGAAAGGCCCCCCCAACAGCCATTATAATATGTAAGCATCTTGCTTTCAAATGGGCCTCAACAGCAATTATAATGTAAAATGTCATGCTTTCAAAGAGGCCCCAACAGCAATTGTAATATGTAAGTACCTTACTTTCAAAGGAATCCCTAACAGCGATTGTAATGTTTAAGTACCTTGCTTTCAAAGAGGCCACCAACAGCAATTGTAATGTATAAGGACCTTGCTTTCAATGGGGCCCCCAGCAGCAACTGTAATGTGAAAGTATCTTGCTTTCAGAGGGGCCAGCAACAGCAGTTGTAATGTTCAAGTACTATGCTGTCAAAGAGGCCCCCAACAGCAACTGTAATGTGCAAGTAGGCTACTGTCCTTTCAAAGCGACCCACCACCATCTCCAATGAGCAAATAAAGAAAGCTTCAAAACAACTTCTATACCTAAAAATTGCG
>Ga0210059_1001076_pt1 | contig 39648 bp, 25 predicted proteins | sample Ectturendosymbi2_FD_188042 | JGI IMG/M metagenome (GOLD analysis project Ga0210059, IMG submission 188042) | Ecteinascidia turbinata endosymbiont from Florida, USA - Sample 2 (SPAdes) (version 2) | ecosystem: Host-associated > Tunicates > Ascidians > Unclassified | place: Key West, Florida... | reverse complement strand
TCAAGAGTCAGTCGGTCGGAGTCCGAGCAAATCTCTGCGACGAAGGAGCCAAGGAGCATGTACTCTAGGACTCTTCTTGACATATTATTTCTGATTTGAGGACAAACAGTTGCAGATTATAAAATGCTATCTTTTCACCTTTCAATAAATGTAATCATCATTGTGGTATCATTTAAAATCTTGGATTTGTGCCCAATCGCTTTGTTTCAACAATTGTGAAACACCCTGTATGCAGGGTTGCCAAATGCGTTTTGTAAAAATACCGGTCATCTTGTCAACAGCGCCAGATCTGAGCTGTGTCGTAATTCGTAAGCAGTATAGGGAAAACAGAGACAATCAGTATTGTTAAGCCACAATTAATAATTTGCCCTATTTTGGCTGATTCGTTACATTTCGGTGTGTGTGTGACGTGAAAATCGCACAAAGGATTGCGTCAACAGCAGCAAATAAACTTCACTGAAGAAACTGTCCTGACAAGATTCACTACAAGAGTCCTTATGATTTGAAAAATTCTGCGTTAGTTCCTTTTGAAGTTACGGCAAATTATTTCATTTTCTATACACCGGCTTGAGACCTATTTTCAAACCACCGGCCTCTGCTAAATTAGCAGTAAAATACCGGCAAGGCCGGTGAAATACCGGCCATCTGGCAACCCTAGACATATGCAGTAGATAATTTTCGGTCAGCAATATTTTAAACGATAATTTAGAAACACTCTAGGCTGCATTAAATGTTTCCCAAATGCATGATAAGCTGTGTTGTTGTTTTCGCCGGTCGGGTAGCTAGAGTTGTTTATGACGATACACCAGGGGCGGATCCAGTCAGTAAGGTTAGGGGGACGATTTCAGTAATATTAAGTAGTCAAATCTCATAACGGCTTCGCTACTGTAAGAGACATGAAGTATACTTCATAATACTGCTGTGAAAAAACAATGGACGGCAAAATGGCCTTATATCGCGAATGTTGGTTTCCGAATTGTACAAAATTATGGTGGAAAAAGTTGCTTTTGCAGGTTTTAAGGGCGGGCGATCGCCTCCCCCCTTGATCCGCCCTGCGATACACACCAGTAGGCTACTGTAGTAGATGCTCCACTCCTGCGTAAAATTTAGTCAGACCACGATCGTGGTGTGGAAAAATTCATTTCGAAACTAAGAAACAGGTGCAGAAATGGGAAGATTGATCTTTCGTGCATTGCGAAAGCATTAAGAATTGGTTTCAGTTAATTTATCCCAGTTTGTCCTGGCTGCAATATTGCGTTCTGCTGCCTTGTGTATGACTCCGAAACATCATACGTAAGTGTTTCGTAACTACAGTTTTAACTCTACCCACGCATGTCCTGCAACCTCAGAAATTTGTACGGATTTTCTTTAATGATCCAAAAGCAATTTTTCGCGTATTTCAGCTCTTTTCCCAGGAGGACAAATATTCCTATAAGAAAAACACTTGAAAGAGTTCGCAAATCACATTAATTTGGTGAAAATTATTTAACATATGAATTAAATTTGGCAAAGAATTGGCTTCGGAAGGCGTCGAAGCTGCCTATATCGCTCGAACAATTTTTACCTTTTATAACAGCTGCGTTTGGTTGTTACTGGTAGCTGTAACTCTTCCCATCACCAGCGCTTCATGCGAGAAGTTTTTCAAAAACGAAATTACTGAAAAAATTTCCCAGAAATTCCATGACCAGTGAAAGATTGGGTAACGTTGATCTACTTTCAGTTGAAAGGGCACGAGCTGAAAAAATAGATTTAGATGATTTCGATGATGAATTTGACAGTCGACATGACAATCGAAGGATTAAGTTACATTGAGTTGATAATGATATACAATTATAACGTAGCCTGTGCAGGGATCTGTGTGAGAATTTTGTTGCTCATTGTCTATTTGTCTGAATCTTTTTTGGTTTAGAGGTAGTGCGTGTTTCGCGTATGACAAGACAGTCATAATCAACGCAGGGTTGAAAAGTCAGCTTTTGAGAATCAGTCAGAGGAAAATTCAGTGTGAATAATAGAATGAACGACTTTGTTGGGAATATTCTGCAAAATAAGTTTTACGCCTGCTGTTACATCTTTCTATCACGTACACGCCGATTCACACCTATCTGCGGCGCTGCTATGCAACTTAGATACAACTTGTGCCGAAACCTCGATGCTGTTAACTGCATACTGCATTGAATAGTCCTCATCCTATCCATGCTGCACACTCGTAATAGTAGTTGCATAGCGTTGCTATGGCTACACCACAAGCACAAAATGTCCACAAGCTACTACAAAAACGGATTAGTCGGTAGTCATCAAACCGTTGGAAGATGGTTTATTTTTATGTGCTTTGTAATAAGAATATTTTAAAGAAACTAGTTGGCTATCAACAGCCTACTTGGCTCCGTGTTATGATGGAATTCGTGGTTGGAACCATTTCGCTTTCATGTGAATTTTGTTCACTTTCTAAAGCTGCTTTCGTTCATATGAGGCCGGCACATTTGTGTACGGAAAATGGTATTTCGATTTACATGTGCAGTGCTGTGGAAGTTGCATGGTTAGCACAGAATTTTCGACATAGCAGTACACGTGTGTGATTACATCTGCAGTGGCGTTTAGGTGTCTCTTGTGAATAATAACGCTAGTTCATCTTTAATGATATTCACAAGACTATGTTGGGTTTGATAGGGTTGATCATAGCAACTTAATCTTCAAAACAATGAAAAATCACCATGCAAGATAGACAATTATGTTGCCCCCTACGTTTTCCCTGGCCCCGCAGTGCCCCCCCACTTTTTTCATTTTAGAATCGCCACTGGGAGCAACACCGCATTACTCCAATGCTTCATCTTCACCGTTACTTCCCCGTCGTAGGACCACCCTTGGCCTGCAAATTCTCCAGACCTATCCCCTGTAATTTATTTTTTGCGGGAATACCTAAAAGACAGGTTGTGCTAACAATTCCCAAACTATTTATGCGCTCAATAATAACATTCGAACGGAGATCAGCAGAATACCCATGAGATGTTGGGCATGGTCATCTGTATCGCTCGCCTAGAACAGTATCTGGCAATTTTATAGTTACTGCACTCTATAAACATTCATGACCTGAGGAGCAGTAGTTGTTGGTTTCCAAGACGCAAGACCTGCAAATATGATTGACGTCTTTGAAAATGGTAAATATGGTAAAATGGTAAAGAGTTTTCTCACCTGCGCCCAGCTGGTCCTCTCTATATCTTGGTAAAAAGACATCACTCTTATCCGACTTTACGAAGTTAACATCAATAGCAGGGTTTGTGACTTCCACCCTCAACTAAGCGTGCTACAACGAGAGATGCACCAGCACTTCTACTCCTTCAACAGAACCTTGGAAATTTGCGTTATTCAAAAATCGTACAATGGCTTATGCCATGTTCTATGACAGGTTTACCCATAGCAAAGGTCTGGTCGGGCAATTTCGATATTTGCTGCAGTCCGGTGAAAAACGTTTACATGCATACATGAATATGAATCTACAAACAGTAGTGAATGTTTCAACTGCACCAATGTACAATTTTTAGTTAAACTGTAATAAAACTTGGAATGTCCTCTTAAAAATAATATGAAAAACTAAGATGCATCTACAGTTCATTGTTTTGTGGGAGAAACTGCATTTCTTATTTCTTGCCACTTTCCGAAATCTTGATGTTGAGAAAGTAACAGCAAGTCGAAGACAGTGAGAGGTGTTAACTGGTCATGCAGAAGAGAAACGCATTCTTTACAAAGTTCATAGTTGGAAAACCACAGATTCACAGCAGCAAGCGGACTAAAATATAGTGAGAATTTCCACTGCTTCTCTGTGAAGGGTAGAGAAGTTAATAGGAAATAATTTTCCTGACCCAAACTTTGGACGAACATTTAACAAAAACTGGGCATTATCTGTGGGTGAATTCGGTAATATTTATCTCATCCTGGAGCCTGAGGTCCCAGGTTCAACACTGGGCAAGAAGGCATTCGGACCGCAATCCGCCAGTCGAATAGGCCTACATTGGAAAAGAAAATATTCGGACCGCAGTCACCCAGTTGAGTAAGACTTCGTTTGCAATTAAGCAAGTTATGTTTTAACAACCAGCATTGGTGGGTTTCCAGCAGCGTGTCTTGGTTTTCCACAATCACTGATGGTTTCGGAAATCTTCGCAGCTATTGCTACGGCAGGAGGTACGATGAGACACTTCCATTTAGTTATTTCATTACAAAGCACTTTCAATGATTCGCTTTGCGGTGCTCGAGTATTTGTTATGTGTTTGCATCGATACCTGTAAACAGTCAAAAGAGCATTTTACAACATACCAACTGCAAAAACTGAAGGCAACTGCAGATGAATACCTCCAGACTTGGAAACTAAAGCTCAGCACTACAAAAATGGTGTCGGCAGCCTTCCATCTTAACAAGGAAGCTAAACGTGAGCTTAAAGTCAAATACAACAACGAAATCCTGCCCTTCTGCTCCGAGCCTAAATACCTCGGAGTAACGTTGGTCGGGTCGCTCACGTATCGCCGACACCTTGAGTCACTTCGAAAGAAGCTGACATCACGCGTCGCGCTCCTGAGACGGCTTGCTGGCGGAGCAACAACGTTGCGAACATCCACCTAGCCCTGGTCCATTAAACCGCAGAGTATTGTGTTCCTGTCTGGTGCCGCAGTGCTCATACCGGCCTCATCGACCCCGCCACCAACGACGCCATGCGAATTATGACTGGATGCCTGCGTCCTACACCAGCGGACAACCTTCCAATCCTCGCAGGCATTCAACCGGCCGAGCTTCGTCGCAATGGAGCCACACTGTCTCTAGCACGCCGTGCCACGGAGCCGGACATCTTCTCCACTCAGCGCTCACCCGCCCATCGAGTGCAAACGCACGGCGCCTCAAATCGAGACAACCATGTGTACCCGCCGCACAACATCTCATCAGTTCATCTGACAACAACATACGTGCGGCGCAGTGGGCGGATCACCAATGGAATGCAGAGTGGGCGGACAACCTCACAAGACTCCGCAGTCCCCGACACTGGCACCCAACCCCCTGGATGACCCTCCCAAGAAAAGCCTGCGTCCGGCTTAACCACCCCCGCACCGGTGACGGACGTTTCCGCTCCTGCTTATACAAATGGGGTATGGCCCCTGCGTGGCGCAGAACAAACCGTCGACCATGCTGTCTCCAATTTTCAATCCATCGACCTGCCCATGGACTGGCGGTTCTGGACGATGAGACAACCGAATGGCTGCTCAACATCTGCCCCGAGATCTAGTGCGGTCAAGTAGTGGTTAGAACAACTAGCTCAAAAGAAGACCCATCATTTCTGAAGTTTTTTTCCTGAGAATTGCTATTAGGCTTCTTTCAGTTACGATTTTCCTCCCAGGCTCAAACCTCTGGTTTCACCACTACTCACACTAACAATGGATTTTCAGACTTGTGGAAGTATTGCTACATATTCACTCATGCTTCTTTTCACACAGTATGCTACTGTACTAAGTGATTTGGCGCTATCAGCAGTCACTTTCTCTGTATTACCTGCCAAGATGTCCGAGTTCAACAGACACATGCGGCAAAACGCCTGCTACCGTAACTTAAAGTGAACCTTTCAAGATTTGCTGCCATGTAATTGTTACGCAATAAAGCCCAACAATAAAACTTTCCAATCGCAAGTTTCGGAAACCTACCTCTGCAGGCAAAGGAGCCGACATGAGTGAACTGCAAGCTCATCGCTAAATGACACCAGAACAGTGCACCTGCCTCTTGTGCAGTGAGTGTCATACTGGCACATAAAACCGTCATTGCAAGAATAAAGTGAATCAGTCGGAATTAATCTGCTGACCTCAGGTTTTCTATAAATTTTTGTTTCTTAGTCCCAATTTCCAGGGGGGTAGAAAATGCCCATTTAGCCCCCCCCCCCTCACCGACGCCCATGCTTAACCGTGCTATCTTCTATTGCAAACTCAAGCCCATACATCAGCATGAAAGCAAAGGCGGAACTCGAAAGTGTTTTTACAAAAACACACACAAAAAAAACGCAGTCACTCGTTTCTTCATCACCACGTTACGCCCGGCGCACGCAGACCATGCGCTATCGGCAAAACAGCGATCCACAAGCGAACAGGTCGAGACGATGATATCAATCCACTTCACTTTCAGGCGCAGCTTGGCTGCTGAGCAAAAAAAACATCAACATGTACTTACAACTGCAGAAGACGCAAAGGTTTCGGTTAAGACATATTCCTACTTGTTGCGGAAATGACAATCACCGATCACGCTTGCAACACGATGTGCTTTCACAGGCACAGGCGACAAGTCACCAGTGTTCCCTCTCAGGTGCGCAACTGCGCAGCAACGCCAGATAATTTGCGCAGTGAAACCTTATTCTCCCGCACTTGCAACATTCCGAAGCATTGGAAAAGCACGAAAACGAGAAGCTGTTTGAATTAAATGTGAACTTTGTTTGTATCTCGATAAGATTTTGTACTTATCCTAACGATTCAAAAAGTTTGTAATTCATTTCGAACTCTGCTAACTCAGCCTTAAAATAATTATGCTCACTAAAACAAACGTTTGCTCAGTGTAAAATTTTCTTAGAGGGAACACTGCAAGTCACAGAAAGTACTGGTTAAGTTGCGGACTAAAAATCGCGCCGTAAGTTTCCCGAAAATTAACGATCTTGCTCCTTGACAGAGAACGTGGAAACATCACAGTTATACGCACTGATCAGGCGCAGATTTGTAGTTAAACTATTTGAGAGCCTGCGCACCGAGATTTACTCAGAATCAATCATCACAACTCCCAACCAAATGCACGTGACATATAAAAGAACTATTTGTTTCAATTTTTTTTCGCTGCTCGACCACAATACGTTGGTACAGTGAGAACAAAAACCTTATCGCTGAAATCCAAACGTTGCCATGACAGTGTCACACGCCTCGACGATTTCGCACGAAAACGTGTTTCGGCAAAACGGAGAAAAATAGCGACAAGACGCACGAAATATCAGCGATCCCGGGTAAAGGTCACTGCATGCAGCTGACGTCACGATCGATCTCGTAACTTCCGAACAGTCGTCGAAAGTTTGCTGACAGTTTGTTTCAGTCTGTGTTTGTTTCGCGTTGAGCACGACGGGGCGCCTTAATCCAGATCGATGTCCTGGGGCACTTCAAAGACTTTCGGCTCGCCGTGTTCGTTGTCGTCCTGCGGCGCCGACGACTCGGCTTCGCTCGTCGTTGAGGCGCCGCCGCCTGGGGGGAAGTTGAAGCCGGGCATTCCGGAAGCGCCGCCGCCGAAGTTGAAGTTGGGCATGTCCCGCTTCAGCTGTTCCTCAAATTCCTGTCAAAGCCAAACTTTTAGCAAGCACCGTTTTCGAGCACTGGGCACTTTAATAATGTTTACGAGGTTTTGGGCACAGCAGCCTCAGAGGTGCGCGCAGGATGAGGATCCAGATCCTGCAGGCAGGGGCGTAACGAGGGGGGCAAGGGGGACACAATTCCCCGGGCGCCAAATCACTGAAGGGGCGCCAAATCACTGCGAGGGGTGCAGAATGGCTGCGGGGGACGCCGAAAAGTCCCAACAATGCCACAAGTACTTTCTTTAATACAGTACATTTGCTTCCGAAAGACCTCAGTTTCGAACATGGAGGCTCCAAACTTGCTAGTTGTCCCGGGCGACATCTAACCTCGTTACATCCTTGCCTGCAGAATTTGGTTAAATTATCCGGATCAGGATCGGATTCCATTGATTGCTTTATTTTGCGTGCGAGGTTTCAAATTAGAAATTACCTACTACTAAACTTGGAAGTATTCAGGCCTGTATTAAAATATTTCCACCCCAACGTAAATCATGAATTGACTTCCAATTTCAGCCCGCACAAAAACTAAATTAGGGGAATGCTCATTACCCGCGTTGTGCTGTGATTGTTTTTGTTTGTAATTTTACAATACCCATTCTGACCAGTAGTGGGTGTGAGGGACTGCTGAAACTGACAGTGCGCGATAATGAATGTAACAACAGTGCTCTGCATATGTGTAGAATGGAATGCAGATATGCGCGTTGTAATACACACATTTTCCTTATAAGGATAGCCTATTGGACATGGAGTCAGACTAGACTTAAAATTCTTTATAGAATGAACTTTGGCCGTAGATTACTAGGCTAGCACAGAAGTATTAGGTAAGTCATAATCAGGGCTGGCCCAAGCAGGTGCGGGGCCCAATGCAAGACCTAAGCGCGGGGCCCCTCTGAGCAATGATTTTATGACGTCATCGTGTTCAGTCAACCGTGTTACGATCGTGGTAGAGCGCAAATATGCAGTACAGCACTAACATGAGAATTGAGCACGTTTGCTGACGTTCGAGTGGAAATTTGCTAGTTCTGACGAGAGCGTTCTTAGTTAACAATGAAATTTATATGGCGTTTCTACTGAATTCTCAAGCGCAAGGTGTATCTGGCAAAATGAATAATCTACCCAAACACCATGGCGCGGGGCCCAATGCCGCTGCATCGGTTGCATCGGCTTAAGGCCGGCCCTGGTCATAATGATGAGAGTTTCAGAAATCGAGGAGACAAAGTCTGCTTTAAAAGAAGGAAGACGCACAGAGAGGTTTTGTTCGGGAAAAGCGAAGAGACAGACAAGTAGAACAACTCGTCTCAACGAACGTCTTGCCGATCAGGATTGGATTCTGAAAATCAGTAAACTTTTCGGATCCAGACAAGACTGGGTCTGAGTGTTCCGGATCGGATCAGGATTTAAAACAGGGGACATCTCTGACATAGGTCATGGCGCGCAAATCGCTCACAGCGCAAGACGCGCCCAACTATAGCGGAGTCACCCGGGCTGGGCATCCAAGTAATCAAAACATTGCGAGAAAAAAGCTAGGCCTTCACAGTGAACCAATAAACGTTTCTTCATTTTCAAAACCTTTTTTATCTTCCACGAAGCGCGGCATCAATATGTGTAATCGTGGCTGCCAACTGCATCGTGCTCAGGGCACTGCATCGTGCTCAGGGCAGTGGATTTGTCGAAAAACCGGGCAAAATTCGTGAAAATCTGGGCAAGATCTGTGAAAATGTTCGCAAAATACCTGAAATTCTGGGAAAACTACCTGAAAATACGGATAAAAATGGTTGTTTGATTTCGAAAAATTGGCGCCCAACATGGGGAGAATCAAATGAAGACCTTTTTTGCAGGTCATCCCAAAAATGATATGATGAAATACTTGCATAAAGAGTCGCCCGAAAAATATCTGGCAAGTTTGGGGAAATTCGGGCAAAAATCTTTCGCACCCCCAAAAATTTGCCTGCACCTAGTTCAGGGTATGAGATAAATTGCCAACTTTGTAAGGCTAATTGAAAACAACAAATTTTGTTTACTGGAGACAACGCAAAATGAGAAGTTACGATGTGATTTTGCTTTTTGTTGTATGTCCAACGACAATACCTTCAACAAAAAACACAGTCGACATTGAAAAATTAAGCAGAGCAAAAGAACTCTTCTTATTTGATAGCAAATATTACGAAAATTTTTTACTAGTTGTTATCTCCAGAATACTAATTCTTCAGCAAAACTTCTCATGTATAAAACAGAACATAATTCGCCCCTGCTCTTCAGCGCAACTTAACCGAATTCACTACGGGCATCATTATCACGGGGGTAAACCAGGACAGGTTAAACGTAGCTGCTTCATTACGGAAGTTCTCTTGGTTCAGTTGCTTTCAAAATTATGCCTGTACGCATGTGCCGTGTTTGCCTCGCACAAACCAATCGATTGGACCAAAGTTTCGCCCAACTCAAGGCAACCAAAGTTTGTCTTATGCCACAACAAGCGCTTCTCAAGGTAGTTGTTATGTTGCAAACCGAACCGTTTCCTGCTTATATAGAACAGAAAAGTAACTTTGTGGCTTATTTAGTAAAAATGACAGAAAACAGCAAACAGCGTTTACATCAAACGTGTCAAGTCTGCACTGCAAAAACAGACCTACGAAAGAAAGGCGAGGGAAGTAACATTACTCAGGTTAGTCACACAACGCCCTATCGGCAACAAGGAACAGTTCATTCTTATTAATTCTTTTGACGGAGATGAGAGATTTTTACGCAGTATTACTTTAAACTTCACCCCTGTCTATACTTTGGCAACTACGGTAAATCGCAGCATACTATGCGAGATTAAAGAGGCGAAAGCACTTTTGTTGTTTCGTTTACTTTTTAAATTTCTACTGTAGTCGTTTTTGAATAGTCAGGAACAACCGCTGAAGACGTAGAAACATTGCCATCCTTGAAAAATAATGGCATTTACCAGTCCCGAATACATTTTAGCCTCGCCCGAATTTACAACAATAGCAACGCTATGTTGATATAGAACGATCGTTCACCAAATACGATGCGAACAAATGGTCATCTACAAACGTCAGTTTATTGAACGCAAAATTAGTTGAAAATTAAATGTTGAATATTTCCTGCCATAATTATATGAAAGAAGCGCGATACCAAGCAAGACCACCATTGTGTACAGCTGGCCATGAACAAATAATTTCGCACGAACAGCCTAATCTCCGACAACTTAATAAACCTTTACACTATTAATCAAACGGATAAAAATTCGTGCTATACATGTCGCAATCAAACCAACCCAACAGTGAATGCGCTTACTCGGTCTTTACGCTCCTGTTCTTTTTTTGCTTTTTCTTGAGCTTTCTTTGCTTTCCGCACACGTTTCAACCGCTCGGTTACTTCCCGTTCTTTGCGCCGACGTTCTTTCGCCATGTTGTGTTCTCGAATCTTGGTGGCCTGAAGACAAGGTCGGGCATTTTCAGAGCTTTCGCAAAACAACTTCCAAGCACGGTAACTGCTGTGACCGGAACAGCGATGACAAGTTAACAATGACGAAACCAAGTGGAGGTAATTGCAAACACCGCACCTGGTGAAAACTATGCAATGAACTGAAACTATCGTTCTGGTGAGATTGCTATCTGCAAAGCAGCCAAGGTGCTCACAATTTTAAGTAGAATATACTGTAAGTTCAGAATTTTCATTAACTGCTTACCAACGTGACACTTTTTAAGGAATGTAAGGAATAAAGTAGGTTGGGCACATGTTACTGATTTGACACTTGAACTCAGCTCAGGTTTCTGACCCTGTAGGACAGGAATGCCAAACGCTTGGCTTGCCACCTCCCCTTGCAAGCCACTTCGGCTTCCTTCGCTTACAAAGCAAGTATATGTCACGCACTCCGCTAATTAAATACTTGCTTCGATAGCAACAACTTATTCTGCGAACAACTATACGGGGTTAAGACGCTAAGTCAGCTTAGCTTGAAACACAACTTTTTCATGCGGAAGTCTGAACTGACTTTTTCATGCAGGATGTGACCTGCTGCACACTCGAGATAGACACCTCCACTCTTGAGAACGGCTTATGCAGTGCAACCAATGTTTAGATTGCTTGCAGGAAAAATCCGGTCGAACTTATGAACAAATGCGAGCCAAGCAACACACCGTACATTTCATGCATTCTGATCACTTTTTCAAGTGTAAATCTGTTAAAAAGCGCGAGAAACCGGCCATCAATAAAATTTAGGGGAGATTCCGAGTCAGCCCAAAATCGCTCAAATGATTTTGCAAAACACGCAAGACGAGACAAATTGCGACCCGAGTGGTCGCACAATTGTCTCATTTATATAACAAAACTAAACGCAAAATCATTTCGACGATTCAAATAATCTGACTTAAAAATCAGATTGCGGGCAACATTCAGGTCTTTCCTAAAACAAGAATGTTTATCAGATGCTACAAAACCGCAGCACAATCCGTCTACTATCAGTTTTGAAAAACTATTACAAAAAGTTCATGCAACATATTTCTGAAGACAACATAATTCTTCACGCACGCAAAACCCCCCTTTTCAACAACGGGAACAAGCGACAAAAACACTACTACAAATCGAATTGCTGCATACAATGGAATTATATTTTGTTTTCCTCCGAAAGGATACGCATGCTCCCTCGATGTGTTTCTATTCGATTGCTACTATCGCCATGGGCGCAAATTTGTTGTAAAATGTGGGGGGACAGCTTGGTGTGAAACCAATATAGTCAACGGGTCGATGCAGAAGTCACGTTTTATATATACAGATTCCCAATCTTATGTCTAGACGTGTTTAGAGAGCAACACTAATTACGCTTTGTTTTGTCCTTGCAGATGATTTACATATTAATATGATCAAATTTGTTGCTGGACACGGTACTGTAGTTCAGCCTGCGATCGTATTTGGATGCAAACCAGCACAGCAATATAGTAGAACACATCAATTGAGTTTTATCAGAGCTGTCAGTTGGAGTGCACAAAATGTTGAAACGCATTGGTCGCACGTGCATATCACTCTTACAATAGAACACTTCAGTTTTCATGCATTTCATAAGAATGTGTGGGTTACAACGCGATTTGATGTCTTGTTGAAGTCGCTTAACGTTACAAAGACGATAAATATGTTTCTAGCACATTTCCGTTTTTTTGAAAATACTACAAAACTTTTTTAAATGCTACTGGGCATCATGCATGCAGCCTCACCCCTACCAAAAGCTTCGTTGATATCCTCTTACAAGCAGCAAGAACATTTGGCCTAAAATTAGCGTAGCCAACTTCACAAAATTGTTTCAATCTATTTTTACTGTTGGTGGGTGAAGGACGTATCCCTTCAATCTCCCCTTGTTGGCCCTTGCTATACAAACCCACACAGAGTTGTAAAAGGGCCTCATTTTGCAGCCTGAACCTGGCCCGATCCACAAATCACAAGCCCAAACCCGATTCGAGCCCGACATTTATTTTTGAAGCGCGATTTAGGCCTGAAAGCCAAATTTACCGAGGGAAAACAGTGTGAGACTAATCCCAGCAGAGAATAAAAGAAAGCAGCTGTGCTTGCAAACAGAATTAGCTGAAGAAAAATCACGATCACTTCACTCACAGAAGTTACTGCAGTGAGCACAACAAATCTACGTCAGGAAAGAAAAAAGTCGTTACTCTTAATGTTATAAAAAAGTTTTGTATGCAGGTCCGAAATATTTTGACAAACTTAAGCCCGAGCCCAGACCGACTTATAACTCTGCACCATGTCAAAAGTTTCATTCTAAGATTTCTACTTTCATAACGACACAAAAATATATTTGAGATTAAATTAAAATGCACAACGGTGAATTGGCAAACAAGCACCAAGTTTCACCTTCAACACGAAAAGAATGTCCAACAAAATTTGGTGTGATGTATCTGCAAAACAAATGTTTCGCACTTGGATGAAAGTATTGCTGCATTGTGGGTTTGGTTAAAACTCAAGTAAATCAGATGACTTATGAAACAATGTATTCAGCACAAGCACAAAGTGTAAGAGTCAAGGACGAAATTTCTTTTGGATTTGTTGGTCGCCATTGTTGCGGCATTACAAGAAGTTAGGATAAACAGCCTCCCACTCCCTCATGCATTTTATAAATCGATGTACTTGGAAGTCATCTCAGTAGTACATTATAATAAGCATGATGACATCATTCATGCGTGTGTCTCAAAGGCTTGTGTTTCATCGCAATAACATGGAAACGCATGTTTGAAATCTAGCGCCTTGTGTGTGGGAGTGAAGACGTTACACAGTGCAATCAAGCTGAATATTTCATCCTTATTTCTGAGCCAAGTCCCTACGTTTTGAGCTATAGGTCAATATACAGCTAGGAAAATACTGTACGCTACTCCTTCAACGTTCTGATTGAAATCCTGTTCACTAATGGTTGAAAACAGTCTTGCTAAACTCCCCATCACAAAACTAAGTCTCCACAATAGTGCTGATTTTTGTCTTCGGCAAACGCTTCGCAGAGATTTGCCTGAAAATCTAACCTTCTAACATTATATACACTAGCACCATTAAATTTTACACTGTCTGTTTCTGAATACGTGACAACCAACGTTACAACAAAGTCAGTTACATTTCTGCACGGGATAAATCACGGCTGTACTGTGGCCTCTCACATGCGCAGCTGTAATACTCTCACTGTTACAAGAAAATAACTTTTCTAACAACATACCATACAGAGGAAAATGTCGGACAGAAGTAGTTAAACATCTTTCACGGTCTCTAGAAACTTGAAAAATGGTAAAAATTATTTTATCGAAGCTAAAATTCATAAACTAACAGAATCAGTGATACCACACCAAACTCTGTTTCGACATCAACTTGGCCATATAACGGTGCACAACCTGCGACTGTACGGCCGCATGCGGCCTTCGATAATTAAATTTGCGGCCGTCCACATGTAATTTGAAATATAAGATTTGGCGGCCGTGCTGGCGTATATTGAAGCAAAACAAACGCAAGGCAAGAAAATCAGTCGACACGATGCGTAACAATCTGGATGGTGATGTTTCCTTTAATAAATTCGTTAAAATGTTTGATATTTTATTATACTTTTACGAACAAGTAAATGACATATACCGGATAAAACGTAATCTATAATTAAACATATCTCATAAATATAACTCGAATTTATTGGCGGACGTAGGCCTACTTCATATAAATAAAAGTAATGCGGCCGGCAATAGAAAAAGGTTGTACACACCTGATCTAACATGAACAGCTCTTCACACAAAACGTGACAAACAAAACCTCTCCAAATACAAAACTTAAAGAGAAAAAAGCGGGGGGGACATGGCATATTATGTCCCCCCGTCTGAAAAAGTGGGGGGACACGTCCCCGTGTCCTCCACCAAATTGCGCCCATGACTATCCCTCACGTTTTGCACATCCTCCAGTTCAAGAGCAGTGTTCCCTCTAAGAAAATTCGACACTGAGCAAATGTTTTGATGCGCACGAAGTGCATGCAACTGCGCAACCATGCAAACACACAAACAGTGAAGCGTTCCCAACGTTAAAAGGACTATGCGATATGTATATACCGTATTAAATTCAGAATGTTGGAAGTGCGTGAGAATGAGGTTACTGCGCAGTTGTGCACCTCAGAGGGAACACTGTTCAGCAGCCGCCCACCTTTTTCACGACGGACGAGATTACTGATAGAATGACGAGTGCGGGTCGGCCGAACAATTATTTTGTTCAATAGTATCCAGTAAATTAACGAAATAGAAAAACAAGTAACAGTTCGGTAGTATCTCCACTTCATTCTGACGATGTCCCTTGAAGAGTGTCAGACGAAAAGCTTTGGGATGAATCTCTTACTTCACGCCATCTTCAAGTTCTGTACCACCAAACGTCTTTTCAAGTAACATATACGTAGCATTTATCAAAATGTTACCGAAGAAAACCGAACTCCTTGCTCAGACGACCTGAAACCGTGCTAATAATAATATCTGTACCGCTTTTTTTCGCAGATTGCCACGTAATTTACGAAAAGTTCTTAGTGCAGGATCGCATGACAGCTCGTCTGATGGTGTGATTATAATTCCCTGAAGATTTGCGGTACCCACCGCAAAGCTTTTTTCCATGCTTTTTAAACTTTTTGTTTGCCGTTTGTATGAACAAATACTGTGGTTTATTATAGCTTATTTGTTTTGAGGTCGCTACACTACTACAGATCGGGTGTGATCGTTCTGACTAGAAAGTAACATGTTGTGATAGTCAAACAACGTTTCTCTTCTACATGTAACACAACGCCTGTCGAGCTATGATACCACAGCCTAAGCGATGAAAACCAAGGGAGTATCAGAGATCCACTGTTACAGTCCGGTGTCGTAACTCGTAACAATCGCGCTTAGTTGTGCTATAAAGAGCACTGTTCTCGGAAAAGTAAGTCTTGCTTTCAGTGAATTTCGCAAAATCGTTAGTATTTAGGAAGGGACCCGGAGCCACCTCTAAAATAGCCATAGCTCCAGCTCTACAGGTTACTTAAACTGAGCACCGGCGCTCCGCAGCCCTGACAAAAAGCAATGGTCAGTAGCACAAACTATGAAGATGTAACAATGTGCCAAAATGACCTATAGTGCTAGGATTTGACATGTTAGAGCTGATGCACAGTAATAGAAAAACTATCTGCATTGTGCAGATTTGTAGTCTAGTCAACGCTTGCATAGGCCAACCTCTGCTCCATTTTGGAGCTATCCTGAACAATGTTGGCAGTTTGCATTTATAATTGCAGCCTAAATATAACATTAAAATGTTTTGCAGCTATATTGCATTCATTTTGCAATGGAATAGTAAGTTGTGTGTAATGTATGTTCATCTCATTAAATGTTTTGGTATGGTATGCTTTTATGTTTATATTAATGGCTTAGTTTAGCACAATCATAGTTCAGAGTTTATGTTCAAACAACAGGTGATAAACTGCTGACCTTGGATATTTCAAATCAATTTCTAATATAAAGATGGAAAATTAATACTCAATTACAATAATTATTAGATATCTGAATAATGATTGCAAGTTCCGAATAGTGTTTCAACAGTTAAATTTTATAACTGCATTTGGAACCCATGGTACCTAAATATGTAAATTTGATATAGTGATATGAGTTACTTGGAAAATTTCGGAGTGTGAACAGGAGTCGCAGTTGATGTTTCCAACTTCATTTAGAACCCACCATGGTACCTAAAGATGTAGGCAGGGCTTTTTTTTAAGGCGTTTTAGGGACCCGATTCGGATCCCTAGAATTTCAAATCGGGTTCCTAGAATCAGAGAAAATCGGGTCCCTAGAATCAGAGAAATCGGGTCTTTACAGGTCCACACCGGGTACCTAACATTTTCTTTGAAAAAAAACTGGATGTAGGCTATATTTCATACGAGTTACTTTGAAAATTTCTTGAGTGTTAACAGGAGTCGGCGTTGATGTTTTCAAATTTTTCAGAGTCGGATTCTTTAAGCAAGAAACAAAAGGTCTAAAATATGTCTCTGGGCCACATTTGAAAAAGGCACACTTACTAAGTGCCATGTAAACACAGTAATAGTGAATAAACATAATTTTCCGATACAACAGACCAAAACCAAAGGGGAGTTACCAGTGAAATAAATAAATACCTCCCGTAAAAAATACGTCTTACTATTACAGGCTTTTACTTTTTCAGACTTGTTGCAGTTGACTGCATCGCCTTGAACTACTGAGGCAACCACAAGAGAAAGATGGCAATTCGGGACATTAACTAACATGAAAGCAACCAGCAGCAATAGAGCTCCCTCGACGAGTTCACACTACTACTAGGTTGCACTGTCATTATATAGGGATATCATTATATAGAAGTGAATTACGATAATTCGCTTGTGGTGACTATCACAGTGACTTGTTACTCATGGCCACCACTTAGCGGTGACCATTTATTCACGTGTGGCGCCATCTTCTGGCCGCCACACACTCGATTTATTCTTTCATTTTCCCAAAAACTGACTCGAGTTGAGTTACTGTTGGTTATGCACATCTCTGAGAAGTACTTTATTAGAAATTCAAACTCAAGCCGCAGTAAGCCAATGGATTGTGCTGTAAGAAGCATCAGTAACTGTTTTTTTTTAAGATCAGGGTTCGAAAGAATCACAGCAATAAAAGTATTTAGTCCCAGATGCCTTACTATGACTCGAGTCGCGCATACATTGCATATTTAGTCACTATCAAATTCCATTTTTCAATGATACACGATAGCATTAAAGCGTTGGGCACGAATTGTTGACCCGGATAAGACTCGTGAAAGTTTGTGACTCAATTTAAACTGACTCGAAGACTGATGTAAACCTTTGGGTATCGACGAGCCAATCAACCCGATCATGGGATTTAATCATGAAATACACATTAATTCGTTTTGTGGTTTCCAACCACCAAACAAGCACATTCTAACAAAAAAAATTGCTGATAGATTCGGATCGACTGCCTGGCCTTTGTGGAGGCTAATTCCTTCTCGGCCGAACAAGCAGAATCATTCTACTTGGTTCCCAATTCGGGGATTCCCAAAAATTGTTCAAAGCAATTGTGGTGCCAGACAAACCGCTCTCTGTGCAAAGTGAAAATGCAGATTCGCCTCGAATATTTGACCACTCTGTGTTTTATATATCATCACATAGCAACTGGTAAGCAGCTTTGATAATGATATATTTACGTAGCAACTCAAATTTCCATTTGCTTAAAGCAGTCCAACATGGCGCACAGCATCTGAAAGTGAGTGCAACGGCAGCCCGAAGTCAATCACTTAGTTCTCTTGCTTAAGTTGTGGGCGCAGTCTAGGACTAATGTAATGTGTATCCACCAGGCCGATGAATAAACGTTTAAATTAATTACAAAGCAAAAGGCAGGATACCATATTCTAAGCCAGGGATCACCAACCTTTTTGACGGTATTACAAAAAGCAAAGTGCAGAATTATTCTGTATTCTGAGAATACCATATTCTAAGCCAGGGATCACCAACCTTTTTGAAGCTGAGAGCTACTTCTTGTGTTCAGATTAATGCGAAGAGCTACTAGTTTGACACACACTTCTGAAATGAAAATGTAATGTTTCTCAATTAATCTTTAAATTATTTTAGTATTAACAATTAAGATATTCCGCAATGTTAAGACACTGTACTGTTCACGCTAATGTTATTTTTAGAACATGCCAAAATTTCAACTGAAATTTTTGTGGAGACCAAATATTTTGAATTTTAGCGAGCTGCATTATTTTGTTTGGGACAACACCTCTCAAAGCACAAAACGACAAAAAATGCTAGAAATTTGACGAGAATAGTCCCCTGGCTACGCCTATGCCTGCGGGCGACCTGGTGCCCGCGGCCACTTCGTTGGTGACTCCTGTTCTAAGCTCTTCAATTAAACAGTGGCAGTACTACTTGTTCATTAGCAACCAAAACAAATTGCATCCCCAGGTTAAGCCAACGCCAACAGAAGTTTTTTCTTGAACGAAACCTATTGCAACAGAATTGAGAAAGGTCTTACCTGTTTACTTTGTTTAAAGAGTATAGCCTGTCATAAAGTGCAATTTTTATGAAACATCAACGTTCAGAGAAAACCGCACACAAAAATTGGACGAAGTAGCCTACACAGGGCACTTGTCCAGTAAACCATTAGCTGGTTTCATCATCTACTTCATCACTGCTGGCAGGAAAAGGACTTGTAATACATCAGTAAATCACTAACACTTCTCAACAACTTCATTTCTTTCCTGTGTTTTTAATATATATACCCATATTATTTGTAATATACATAGACATCGTTGTCTACATTATGTACTGGTGCTGGATGGATATAAATGTACGATAGACATCAGATGTGCAATTAATTACACATTTTGATGTAATTGTAGAGTTCAGACTTTTTATTCTTGTCCAATTGTAATTTTCAAAAAGTCTTGAGTAAATTACAATTACATTTTCAATTCTCAGCTTGTGCTTCCAAAAACTTCGCAGAGTTATGAACAAATGCAAAAACAAAACCAGAGTTACACTTGTCATGTGACCTGTCGCAGTTCTATTTGCGAAATAGAACCACATCACATTTGTATAGAGCAAGATAGTATTTGCTGCAGGGCTCTGTGGCCATGAATAAAGCACTAATATGGACAGTTTCAAGGGGGTAACATGTGGCTGCAATATCCAAATAACTGTTTGTTGATCTGCCTTACTGTATGCAAGGCTAAGAGATGACAAAGGTGTGCTGTGTTATATAATGCATGGAAGGTTTTTGCATAAAGGGTTTTCAACTGTTTGGGTTTGAAGCAGTGCTAACTTTTTAGGAGAGAATGGTAAGTAAATTTTTTAGCCAAGATAGATGTCAAATGTTAGGTTTGCCATTAAAGGAACTTTTATATGTAAGTTATTCAATCATTATTCATTGTAACAGAAGTAGTAAACTTGGGAAATTAGAAATCATTAGAAAAATTTAAGCTCTTGAAAATGAAGAATCAAGACTCTTTACACCACTATCGAATCGCTTACCACCAAACTATTTACCATCCAAATCATTTCCAACTTTACCCAGTATTGAGGCACACTGTAAAAACTGTTAAAAACAATTCAAATTTTCAAATCAACATGCAAATTGATCACACATTTGACATACAGTATCTGTATGTACTGTATTTTTCAGACCGTAAGGCATAGTATCAAAAATTGAATGCTAGCTGTCCCTTTTTTCTACATGAGGTGCATTAAATGTAGCAAAACATAGGTAAGTCAAACTGTATTTAACTCTTTCACAATAACTCTTAAGTGCCAGAGTTGCCACTTGGAGTTTAATCTGTCATTGCATACAAGCGAGTTTAATCTGTCACACATGCCTAATCTGCTAGACACAAATAGAATGAAATGTGAGCCATTGTAGTCAGGAGCCCTGCGGAATCTGTGGTATGTGCAAGCTACTCTTGGAACCACATTCACTGCTCATTGCAATTGTTGTTGGTTTATTGCATAACATGATGGTCTGTTCGCAAAAAAATCGTAACTAGCAATTAAATGAATAGCATCCTTTACCACATACAAGTGGTTCTAGATGAGAAAGCACAACCGGATTCATACATTAAGCGCACCACATAATAAGGCTCACATTCGATTTTTGAGAAAATTAAAGGATTTTAAGTGTGCCCTATGGTCCGCAAAATACAGTATTGTTTTCATCTTTTTAATGTCAAAAATTTTTGTAACTGTGATTTATGATTAATTACAAACTTAAGGAGTTAATGTAATTGAAAAATTTGGAGAAGCTGTAACTGAAATAATGTAATTGATCCAACTCTGGCAGACATTGTTCCAACTTGGAAGCTAGTCTGTTTACCAGGGCCATAACCAGCTTGGGGCATCAGGGGGAGCGATGAGTTTTCTAAGAGGGCCCACATTTTTTAAACTGTGTCCAACACATTTTTCCAAAGGGGGCAAAAAATTTTCTAGGTGAGCTTCACCCCCTGTTTACGCACCTACTGTTTACTTTGGTTTGCTTTATTTATTTGTATGTTTCATTCAACTCATGGTCCATATCACAATGGTAATTGAATTACACAAGAACATAAAAATGGTCAGTCATAATACATTGAAGAGTAGGTGTTAGTTGATAAACACAGTCAGCACCAAGAGAGGAGCGAAACACTGAAACAGCGATCAAGCTATCACTGCATTCACTCATTGTCATACAGGAATTCAGCAGGAGAGAAACAATTTTCTTTTGCTTGTTTGGTTTTTATGAGTTTCTTAAATGAACTTCATAGGGTACAAACACTTAAAATTCTATCAAGAATTTTTCAATTTGTTTCCAACTACCCTACTGTGGCATACCATACAAGGTCTAGTATTTTATTTAAACATCCACACAAGTTTGTTTTGCATTTTTTCTTGAAAAAATGTTGCTTTCAAACTAATGTACCAGATGGATTCTACAATTATGTTCTTACTCAATAAGCACAGCTACTTTACAGATGGCATACAACTATGCAGTGTTTATTGTCATCCCTAATGAGGTTTGATCAATATGTATTGCTGCATCACATATTTATTTCAATCAAACCTAATACTTCCAGGCATTGGTTATTTTTTTAAACTCTTCTATGTTGACAAAGAAAAAATGGAACAAAGTTTTCAGTTAAGCACAGTTTACGATTTGTGTGGTCATGCCAACTATGTCATAAAATCTACATTAGATAATAATCAAGTAAATAATATTGACCACCTTCCACATAAGTTGACCACAAAAAATATTGTGACTTATCTTTTTTGAATACTACAAGATCAAGCTTACACAGTTTTATATCATTGATTCCATTTTTTCTGCTGAGTGTGTGATGATTGGACAGTTACATTTAACAATTTTTGTCACTTTTTCCTTTTGTGAAATAGCACAAACTTATACAGATTGCATTCAATATCAACAGCTCTACCAATAAAACCATTTAGATCCACTTTAGTCAGTTATGTTAACCAGTTTTACTTCTGAATGTAAATGGAAAATGCTGATCAAAGGATGCTATCCTGATATGCCTTAAGAACATATGCAGTTGCAGTACCCAAAGCTTAAAGGAGCTGTGATTTCTGCTGCACTTCTCATCACCACAAAAATATATTTGCTTCCTCTATCAATCACTTTTGTTTCACTTCTTATGCACTGCAGAATTAGTTTTGCTTTGATCATTTCTATACTATGGTTTATTAGGTCTAAACAACAAACAACAAATTTTGTTAAAACATTGATGTGAAAAGTTAGGGTTTAACCTCCACTTTTGAGCAAACTTTGGGTCTGAAAGCATAAATACTAGATGAACTTCCATTCATCTTAAGCTGGTGGATTGGAATCAAACTGTGAACTCTGACAGACAGAAACGTTTTTATTGCACCACACAATTTTTTGATGAGAAGTAGTAGCTCAAGAAGGAAGTGCTAAAATATTTGATCAAAACTCACTGACACATCAAAAAGAAACAACTTTCAATCGGAGTGCATGTCAAATTCTTGTTGTAGCATCACAAACAGTTTGTAATGAATTTAACAAAAAGTTTACAGTGTGTTTCTATATTCGTGTTGTTTAGTAAAGCAACATTAATCAGCACAGGAGTTTCTTTGCAGGAGAAAAGTGGAAAGATAAACATCACAATGGAATCGGACAGGCATCTGACATGCTGCATTTGCGACAGAGAGATCCAATACACAAGGCACTTCGATATGATCGTCCAGTTCCACCATCTCATCAAGTTATCTTGGACCAGCTCATAGAAATTTATGAAAAAGCAATCAAGCCAATGGAAGATGCCTATCACTACAATGACCTTCCAGAACGAACTGATATGTCAGGTGAAATGAACTAGGACAGAAACACCCAATGTTCTTTGTGTTTCAGTTAATTAAATACCTGAAACAATTCTACCACCAACATTTGTTTACTCATATGAAACAGTATTTAAATTCATTTAACTTTTTGAAGGCAGTTGGACAAATCAAAGCCAATCCATTGGTTTTGTTTCTTGGCCCTTGGAGTACAGGAAAAACAACAATGTTGAAATATATTCTTGACACTGACATGTTACGAACAGGTAAGAAAAAGCTTGTATATAGCTAAAATATAATTCATGTTATGCATACAAGAACCTTTCAGTGTGTACTAACAACTATAGCAGAATCAGTTAGGTCAGGAGTCTGCGAATAGTGAGTTGCAACCCAAAGTTGGTTCGTGCAACCTTCCATTCTGGGTACCGAAATAATTTAAATTTACATTTGCCATTCTCATTAGACAAAACAAATGCAACCAGTTACTATTGTATGTGCTAATTTTCATACAGTTTTGTGCACCAAAACTGCTACTGTCAATAGTAGTCAGAAAATTTATATTTAGTTTAGAGTATACATTTTTCCACAAAATAACATGCTCATGAAATGTTTGGGTTGCAAGTATTCAGAAATATATTTTAGGGTTGCGCCCAAAAGTATTTTTGGCAGTCCCATGCAGTAGGTAGCTGGTTTTGTCATAAATGAAGCAAAATATGCTTCTTAGTTACAAAGTGCTGGTGGATTAATTGCTCATAAAATAGGTATTTGTCATGCAGTCCACAAGCAAGGTTAAGTATGCTTCGAAGATAAAATATGCAACTAAACAATTTGCAGTAATGATATTAAATACTGTAGTAGTAATGAATCAGAAAAGCAAGAATGTTTATGAAAAATGCACATCAGTAACACAAACTTTAGAGGTTGTAAATTGTAACTAAATAGTAGCAATAAAGAAAAATTATGATGTGGGTGAATTAGTAAATCCTAAACTACTAACAGCTACTTTAATCTTAATTTTTTTGTCACTGGTTTTGCAAATACCTAGATTAAATTACTGTTGTTGTCCTTAGGGTCACAGAATTTTGACTGGTTGGTGTAGGGTTTCAATCAAAGACTGTTGATGGCAAGTGTTGAATTTGACTGGGCTGTGTGGTTTCTTATGTAATTGGTTTACATCTTGTGGGGAACAAGTGATTACTGATTAAAAATAGCTTAACTTTCAGCTTGCTTGAATCTCAATCACATATTAAGATTTGTTTGAAGCCTTTAACTGAGAAAAGTCGCTCTTATTGTCTAAACACAGGACAAGGTCTTGCACAGAGCACTAAAATAGCCAATGGGTTTTGAAGAGAACCTGTAAGCTTATAATGCATTCTTCAGAATAAGTTATGAACAAAACCATTTGTTAATCCAAAACCAACCAAAAAGCTGAGAAATCTTCAACATAGCAAACAACACTGCAACTGAAACATTGGAAGTTAAGTCATGCTTGACCATGCATGGTATGTGCTGTGCTTGTCCTGGAAAGCTATAAACCATGTTAAAAAAACAGTAGGCTTATTTGTCTTTGTCTACAACAACCAATTATGACCCAGACTAATCATCTTTGAATTTACAAAATTCAATAAAATGCAACCGAATAAATGGGGATGAGTTTACTGTCAGTGTCATATATTCTCAGGGGCTGAGCCAACTACTTCAGAATTCACTATTGTCAGTTATGAAGAGAAAAACAAGAACACGGAAGGTGTTGTTCTTGTGTCTGACCCGTCAAGAGGATTTTCAGCCTTGGAAAAATATGGCCAAAATTTTCTGGAACGTTTCACTGGAGTTGGCATACCACATCCTCTTCTTCGCAGGGTTACTTTTCTTGACACTCCAGGTAATGAAATTTCAGCTGTAAAATATCCTCATAAACTCATAAACATCCTAAAATGCTCTATCCAGCCTGGATTGCCAGAACCCTTCCTCACTTTTTTCTCTGAATAATTTGTGGCGTTTAAATTTTCAGGTATAATTGAGAATCGGAAGCAGCAAGAACGAGGTTACCCATTTAATAAAGTGGTTCAGTGGTTTATTGACAGAGCTCAACTGATCCTAATTGTGTTTGATCCAACTAAACTAGATGTTGGGTCAGAGTTGGAAACACTCTTTAAACAGCTAAAGGGAAAAGAGTCGCAAATAAGGTATTTCCACAACTTATAGGTGCATTGTCTTCACAGATCAAGACAAAGCACCTATATTGCAGTATTTGTGTCCTAGAGATTTTGGTTACTATTGAATGTGCTGGAGCATTTTGCTACTTCTGCTCCAATGCAATTCTTAATGATGTTTCAATATTTTACTTGTTGCATGTTCATAATCTGTGAGTGCTCAAATCTTTTGCTAAAAATTAACTGCGTTTGCTTGTTTCTATGTTAATCATTAAACACATTTGACTATTTTAGACTAATCCTCAACAAAGCCGATAGTATTGCAACTCAAGAACTGATGCGTGTGTATGGTGCCCTGTTTTGGAGTCTTGCTCCACTGATAAATGTCACTGAACCACCTCGTGTATACACTGGCTCTTTCTGGCCTTATGAATACAAATCAAATACCAACAGTGCATTATTCAAGCAAGAAGAAGCATCACTACTACAGGTTAGAAGCATAAATTACTCAACAGTTAGTACTTGAGCTAATGGTGCCTGGTACCTTGGATTTGAGATTTCAGCAACTGCTTTGCAGTTGCGCTTAATTACATCATGATGATGATGATGATCAGCAGCGTAACTGACGGGGACAGGAGGAAAGGTGTCCCCCTGGAAAGCTAAATGTAAAAACTGGGTCCCCTTTAGTAGTCATTTTGATTTAGTATTTTTTTGGTTTTCAGTAGATTATTATTTTTTGCGTTTTTCAGGGTGCTTTCGTTTTTTAGCTAGTATAACCATTCTTATCTTTTTTTCTGAGTGTTGGCTACTGGCCCCCCCTTCGACTAATTTTTGCCCCCAATGGCTCAAACCTCTTAGTTATGCCACTGATGATGACATCAGGTACAAGGTGAAAAATGTTATTGTTGATTACACACACACCTGGTACGATTTGTTGCTATTCAAGATAAAAAAACTGATGCACGTTTTCAAAATAACTTAACCATATCTTTTCGATGCAGTCCCTGTCAGGTCAGTGTGCTCCTTTGAAATAATGTTTTTGGATGGATTTTTAGGGTCAGCAGCATGAATTCTATGTAATCAATCTCAGGTTGACGTATCACAGTTACTTTATTTTACCGGCCACACCAACAAATAATGGTATTGTGCTTTGCGGTGTCTTCTAAGCACTTGAACCATATGCTGACCTTCAAATGTAAAAAAAAGTATATTTAGCCTGTTGATGACACTGATGCTACTGTCTGTAACAGGTTTCCATAGGGAGCACAGTAGGTGAATAAACGAGGACACAATAAAAAATCTGAAACCAGTGATACAGTATTTCCATTATGCAGGATCTCAACGAAATTATCGAAAACAGTCTGGAAAACAAAATCGCCCTGGTGCGGCAACATGCTACCCGAGTGCGGATTCACGCGTTGCTGGTGAACGAGTATCTGAGCACATTAAAAGCTGAGTGGACTTTTCTGAGCGATCAGGAGCAAGTGATGTTAGCGCTCGTTCATTCTCCGGAACGTTTCAACATCATGAAGCACGTTCAGATCAAGCACAACGTCAGTCCTTTCGATCTGCCCGCACCCAGCGTGTACGAGGATTTCTTTTCCATTAATTCCATTACAAGTTTTCAGCTGCTAAATCAGCTTTGCAGCTACTTCTCCGGCTGCCCGATGGACCAACTGGAGGATGCTATCTCGACCTCACTTCCAGCGTTGCTGGCCAAGGTCACAAAACAAAAAAAATACGCTGGTGCAAAAGAAGAGCTTTGATTCGTCTCAACCAGGTTGATTGACTTATGCAATTACAAGGTTTTTACAAGTTTTTTATTTTCTGATCAAACTTTTGTTGCAAAAGAATTGTCTGAGTTTTCTGCGTGTGGAAATGACAAGGTATGATTTTGAATGAAAATGTTCTGTATACGTGCAATTCGATCTCTTCAACGTTTGTTTATGCGCTGCTACCTTGTTGTTTAGACGTTTATGCGGTTTATCGTTTGTACCTTCTGACCGAGCTTGTGAAGACAACATGCATTTCACCAGATCTCTCACCTGTTGTGACATCTGTTCTGCCGAAAACTCAAGCTTTTGTCGCCATTTTTGGCTAAGCTGACTTATTACGTTGGCTATAAACATATACTATGGGTACCCTTTCGATGTAGCAATATTTCATTCTAATTTTACAAGTAGTTAACGCTTCGAGGCCATAGCCAGCAAAAAGTAAAAGCAGCACGTTTTCAAAAAAACAATAGACTGTTGTATGACTGGAATCGTTTGGCGAAGCCAAAGTCCTTGTTCCTCGACGGAAGACCAGTTCATACCGCGGTAGAAATGAAAATGACTAACTCTATCACCAAAATGCACTTCACTACCAGCTTGAGGCGATCGTCGTCCGGTGACCAAGTCAGCTATAACACGTGTTTAGTTTAACAATCTATAGGGGGCGAACTTCCTTTTTAAGCCTTTACCAAGCTTAACGAAGTTACCATCACACGCGCTGTCTAAAGTTAAGCATGGAAGAGGGGAATCAAGAGCAAATAATTTTTATTGCAGTGGTTGCACAGTCATTTAATGTTGTGCTTGCACTATGCAACATTAACGCTAACTCATCTGTGCCACTGTTTTGTTTCGTAGAAAAATGAGCTAGGCCAGGGATGGGCAATAAGCGGCCCGCGGAGCATATGTGGCCCGCAAAAGCATTCAGAAAAAATCCTTAAATCTACAATTTTCTCCAGCTTAGTGCTGAGGCCAGGCGCGGATTTACCATTAGGCTAAAAGGTTTAAAGTCTAGGGCCCCCGATTTCGGGGGGCTCCAAAATTTTGGGAGTAAGGACAACTTCCAGAATTTTTGTAAGCAATTACATTTCTATTTTTGTTTTGGTTCAATACACGTTTTTTTACGATGCCGCTAACAAAAGATCTCTACAGAACAGACCAGCACAACTCAGAAAGCTCCAAGGGCCAAATTATTAACACAAATTTGCCGCGGACCGCAAATGTCTATTTCATTTGGATGTGGAGATTTCGCTGTAATATGGAAGAAATTCTGGAACGACAACTAGTTATTCGAGGTCGAGATTTTGCAACATTTTCTACAATTGAGAAACCTCTCGCGGGCCTCAAGAAAACCTTTCGTAGTGCAGGGCTGCTTTAGAATGAGCGCGAAGGATTGAAGTTAATGACGATGAGCATTCTCGTTTTATGGCGTTGAGAATTCGTTATTGTTACGTATACATGGGCGTCGGAAGGCGGGGCCAAGACACCCCTGGATTTTAACATTTTTAGCAAAAAAGGTTGTTTTCTTAGTTTCGAGGAAAATCAAATTTCACCACTTTTGGTGGTGAAAAAAATGTGGGGAAAAAAAATCAAATTTCACCACTTTTGGTCCCTCCCTGGAAAAAATCCTTCCAACGACCATGTACGTATGTGTGGAAGAAAACACCTGAATCCATTTTCACATTGCACCAGGCAAGTGAGGTACTCAATAAATATGTAATGTGAGTGTGGTCAAATAACTTCACCGCTGTCTTTTTCGTTAGTTCCATTGTAACTGGTTTTGTTACTGATATCGAGGGAATTCAGAATAAAGTAATATGTGTATGAATTGGAACAACTTCTTCAGTGAATGTAACGAACACGTGTAGTGCTAATTTGTATGACATCAGTCGTCGCAAACCTTCCAGAAAGGCCCGCAATTTAAAATAGCTTAGGGTCCCGAAAATGAAAATTCGTCTCTGGCTGAGGCTAACTCAGTGTTTCCCAATCTTTTTTGGCTAGTGCCCCCTTTTCTGACAAACAAGTTTCTATCGCCCTCCCTATCATGTCTAGCATACATATCAACACAATTTTTTCGTGCATTTCACTATAAAACGCTAAGTTTTTGTTTACAAATTACATGCATACATGTTTGTTGATCATACTGCTTTTTTTATGACATTTGGTCACTCAACGTCAGTAAGACAACAGAAATGTAATCATCCAACCGCCCATTTCTGCCTCACCGCCCACTTTGGGAACCACTGGGCTAACTTGTCAGAGACTTGCTTCTATTTACATTAGAAAGTATACGGCCCTCCGGTAAAAGTGGCCCCAGAACCAAATTGATTGCCCCCCCCCTGAGCTAGGCACATTTTCAGGAATGTACTGTATACCAACAACGTGTACGTAACAAGAGTTGGTTGAACCATCTAGATTATACGCATATATTCAAATGCGGAAAATCCCTTATCAGATAGATATAATGGCCTAAGTGAAGTGAGGTTGCGTTGCTTTAATTCATCGTTTGATCATTTGCATTCAGTTTGTGCAGATGCGTGAATTTCACGTTTGTGGGCATTATCTTCGTTTCACTGCAGTGTAGATGGTTCTAGTCACAAAAATCCAAATGAAAGCCGCAGAAAATATTACTCGATCGGCAAATTATTGGTTTGTTTGCATTTATTTAGGCATTTCTTGCAGCGCTAGAGTTGTTCCCATGGACCACCTCAAACCAGGGTTGTGGAGCCGGAGCCCAAGCAATTTTGGATGGCCGGGGCCTGAAATTTGTGTTGGTTCCAGTTCCACAGCCCTAGTTCGCGGCACAAACAATTTGTACAAATAATACAAACGTTTTCAGTTTGCAATGGACCAAATACTTTTGGAGCCGGGGCCAAAAACTTTCACATGCCTGTAGCTGGAGCCAGAGCCTGAAGTTTGAGTTCCGGCTCCACAGCCCTCCCTCAAACTATGTTTGAAATTCCATATTATACACTTAAAAAGGAAGTTCAGTTTCGAAATAAAACCGCAATCGCCTTTTGCGACGACTTATTTCAAAAACTATCTAGACTAGAGAATACAAACGTAATTGTTGAAAAAAAGTTGAATTGGCACGTATGGTTACCGTATTTAAACAATGCATATGCAGCTCGCGATCCGTTTTCAAACAACCTGATGACTTGCAAATGATGAAGTGGTAGAAAGCTTTGTCTTGTTCGTTGGTACGGGAATGTTGCCAAGAACCTAGCCGTCTTCATCGAAATTCGCAAACAAAAACGTTTCATTGCAGTAACTACATCATCGAAACAGCCGACAGCTGGTCTCTATCTGTTCTTACATATGAAGTGTCCGTCTGCATAAACATCACTAATGCTGTAACTCGGGGATGGTGAACCTATTTACCATCACGGGCCGCATGAATTGTGGGATATCGCTGGCGGGCCGAAAAAATTATTTAAATATTATCTTAAAATTCTTTATCTTCCAAATGTCAATGAATGAGAGAGACTTCTCCCGACTTAATGTCTATGTGTCTGCTTGTCATGGAGTTTCGTTTCGACGTGATGTTGTGTTCCAAGTTGGGTAACGAAGATTTTGATGCGGGCCGTATTTGGCGCGCGTGCAGCAGGCTCCCCATCCCTGCACTAACTGGTTGTTTCTCGATCCGCTATCGAGAGCAAATGCCAAATAACGATCTTGTCTACCAAACACCCAACAAGCAATTGGTAAGACTACCACCTGGACATCGCCCTGAAAACTGAAAAATGTGACTACTAAAACTCAAGCGGTTGTAGCGCAGAAATGCCAAAAATATTGAAAAATCCTTAATCAACCTTGCGTGTTCTGTTTCAATTTGTCGCAACCATATGACGACATTTTCCCCAGAAAAGTTCTGCAACGTCGCTTTTCTAACAAAACGGAACAGCCGCTGCACTTTGCGTCACGGGTAAAATACCGCTTCAATTAATGACAATAAATGAGCATTTGAAACGAGATATTGCTGCAGTTTCCACCATGCAACGTATACAAAACCAACAAATTAACAAACAGTGCTATCGGCGAAAAAAACTCATACAGTGGTCAGGTCGGCCTGTGTTCATAATACAGGGTCTCCAACTTTCTTGTCCGAGAGTCATACAAGCTACGACACAACAGGTCTAGGGCCGGACATCTTACGAAATGTGATTGTTTCAGGGTTTGTTACATTTGCCAAAGTAACAAATTTTTCGTAAATATATTATTTTTTAATTATTGACAAAATGTCTTTGTAAGCTGGATAAAATAGCTTTGCGGGCGGTAGTTTGAAGACCCCTGCATTAATACGATACCACTTGTAAATGAAATAAAGCGACTCCGAGTCGGTTGCAATCTTCCAGCCTGCCTTACATGGTTGTGCAAATGTGCACAGTACTCGAATAACTTACGTAACGCAGGAGCTGCGAATAGCAGCTCCGTTGGTTGCAACGATAGGTACTGAACAGATGGAACGACCGTGAGAGCCACTGGCCGACCAGGGCATTTACCCACCACGAAACAACTTGTAACACTAATTTATGCTCACAGCCGCGTCAAATGCCCGCAGCACTAACTCCCAACAGGCTGCAAACTTTCCACTCGCTGGACTGAGTCTAAAGCGACGCACCAGTTTCACGAACAAATGTACAAGAACGTTTATTGGAAAATACGACCAGAAGGTGACCACCTACCTTCGGCTTGACTTCTTTTAACACTTCGTAAGTTTCGTCATCATAGTCGATTTTCTGAGAAACTTCGAAGTCATGACAAGCTTCGTCCCAGTGTCCCAAAAGCTTGTGAGCTTTCCCCATAACCTGAAAAAGAAACTTGACACTTCCTGTACATCTCATCAAAAACGTTAATTGAAGACATTGACCTGAGTAAGATACCTTGATCATGTTATTTTTAGTCAAAGAGAAAAACTAAACAAATAACATTTGTTGTACATATCAAGGAAAAGTTTATTTTGCTTCATGAAAGTAATTAGTTTAAACCACAAACGATGCATGTTGCAGCATTTTTGGTTATCCGTTCGCAAGCGTCATTTGAAAACTTCACCATTTCATCCAAATTTCAAATGTGCAGTTGGATCAAACGGATGTTAAAAAAATTCGGAAGATTTGGCGCGCAGCGCACGTGAACTATTTTTTCACAAGTAGTAAACTAGTTTAGTTTAGCAAGAACAGCACAGATAATGTTTTCGATTATTGTGGCTGTTTTGTTTGCAATAAGCAAAGAAATGTAAGTGGCAATCTTACACAAATTGACTAGGATAAAAAAAACGCGCACACACATCAACGAAGTCAAGTGACAAACTGAAAATCGTGGAAAGTTGCAGGGGTGTGGCATTTTTTCTGTGCATTGGAGGAGGCATAATAATAAACGTAGAGAGTTGCACAGTTTGCATCACCACTGCATGTTTAGCGAAACAACGATTTTTTCTAAAAAAGGTTCTTTATTCATTTTTTTCGACCAAGAACTGATCCAGCTTACAGATCCGCCAAGTATGGAAAGAAAAAGGTAACAGTTAAACTGGATCTTTAAAACTTCAAACATAGACACATCCGAGTACTTATTTAAACGGTGTTACAAAACAAGAAGCAGATAGATTATTGATGCGCAATTAAATGATAACAGGTTTACCTTGTAGGCAGCAGCAGAATCGGGATTTATCTCCAGTGCCTTCGTACAATCGCGAATAGCTGCGTTAGGCTTAGAAAGACGCAAGTAAGACCTGAAAAAGTTGTGAACATGGGATGTACGTTTTAGGAAAATATGAAACATGCATTGCTGAGCTTGTTTCATAAATTGAACCGAATAATCAGAGTTGATGACCTTTTACGCTCCATTGTGTTTCCACAACCTAAACCCTTTTTATATAGGTCATCTGCCGCGAAAGAAGACTGAGTAAGCGTCCAACGTACAATACAATACGTTGCAAAAGCGTATTCGCACGGAAATGACTGTATAACTGGAGTTCAGATCTGGTTACGCAAAATTCTGACGAACCTCAGTATCGGCCAAGAATTATCTAAGCGTAAACTTGGACACAGACAAGCTGGTCTCGAAAAAACCGCTGGCTGCGGTAAAACACGCTTTGTCGAAACGTTAAATTTGTGGTTATTAACCTTTGTTACACTTAAGTATGGCAAGATTGTCACGCAGTGGCGTATTCTTAATTTCTTATGGGGTTCAATAATCGGACTTGCTCGTAGTTACTAATTTACTCATTACAATTAAAAGCTCTGGTTTTTCTGAAAGCTTTCGAGGAACCAGCCGGCTGGGCTTAACTTTCCTCTTTTTGCGATGATTCAAACTTGCACATATCTGTATTCAAGCATGTACTCTCCAAAATGGGAGCAAGCAAGGAATCGATCCGCAAATAAGAAATCGATTTAACGCACATTTACGCATCCCCAGTCCTGAAATCTTATTGAAATAGAATCTCTGATTAAATAGAATTTTTGTTTTCATGGAATATGAATAAATATATTCAGGAAAAACCAAAGAAAAATCTTCATTTTTTATTATAGTATTTATTTATTCTAGTAGTCAGTACCGCGACTACCCTACAGGCAGAGCAGAGAAATGGATACTTCACTTGTTGCAAGTGATGTTTTTAAGAGTTTAGGTACTGGCTTGCTGCAGAGATTAAGGGAAGGTGAGTTTTAAACGTCGCAGCTCTTGTGACAAATATTGAACGTATGTTCCTGTGCTGCCGCATGTGGAACGGCGTGGATCACTCTAGAGCAGGGGTTATTAACCTGGGGTCCGTGAACGCCTTAGGGGTCCATGAATTTGTTTTTGTGGGTCCGTAAACCAAAAGCCAATAAACAAAATACTCTAGTTGTTATCCGCCCGTTTGGGTCATTATTCAGCTTAATCGCACCACAACTGCAGTCTGGCATGTTCATGTTGCAAGTCAACTAACCTTTTCTTATTTGATTTTCGTGACGGCAGTTGGCGGCAGGCCGAAACTTGAAGTTTGTTTCTTGCCGGGGCGATTGAGGTGCACACGCTAAGAAGCGACCAAATCTAATTTCTCAATAATCGAAAAAGCGTTGACAAAATTAAGGGTTCCCCAGCGTTTTTTTTTTTGTGCAGTGAAAGGGGTCCGCAGCGACAAAAAGTTTGAGAACCACTGCTCTAGAGGTATATGTTCCAGAATGAATGTAGTGTGATTGATTACAAATGATTTATGTTAATCCATGTTTCAACATCTTGGATGTTTCAAACTTTTAGAATTTAGAAACAGTTTATGCTGTTCAGGACAGCTCTAACTGCCAAAATGTCATATGCTTTCATTTCTGAACTGTTGTATACATTACAGCATAGATATTATTTCCTATACACCATTTAACGGCGATAGTGCGAGTAGGACATAATACATGTTCTCTCATCAAACTCTGCCAAAGGGTTGGTTTGAAATTTGAATAAAACGTCATGTCGTGACGCCACGAACAGCGCACACCTAGTAAAATTTACGGCCTTATGCCACCTGCTCAACCATCAGTGAACGCTCCACCAGAAGTGTCACCGCACGCAACTGCGGTGTCACGACCAATGATCTGCTTCAGATTTAGTCAATTTACTGTTTGACATTAAAAACGCATGCGCGAAAGACCTCAAAGCGTTTCAGTTGTTTACCTGCAGTTAGCTTACACACATAAAATACACTTTTTATGTTCCATTTGCAAAAACGGAAACATAATACCACAGCGATGGTGGCTTATTTTCATTATATAATTGCATCATAGCAAGCTGAAAAGCATGCAGATTAACAAAATGCTAAATATTACTAATTTTGTACAATTATGACTTATCTTGAGTCGACGTGAATGCTGTTTGAGCAGAAATAAGTGTTGTTCAGCTGTAATGGTCGCTGTTATGATTCTGCCATGTTTGTGCAACGAGCAACACACGCTTTGAAGCCCAGACATCGATTTTAATTTTTTCACCTGTTTGGTTAAGACACTGCAAGTTTTTGTGTATGCGGCGATCCAAGCGCAAAACTATGGACGGAAACTGTGTTCTGGATTCGACAAGCGAAATAAGGAGACATTAAGTTTTCAAACTTTCCTTTTCGGGGTCAACGACGCACCATCTCGGCACGAGTCAAAAAAGCTTTCTTCGGTATTCGAAACTCCATATAAAGTTATGCTGAGGTAAGTGTGCGAGCCATGTAAACTCCAAGTTGGCTTTCCTCTCAACAAGTCACAATGTCTTTCAAAACATCCAGAGTCGTGTGCAAGCTAACATGTTGCGGCAAAACGCGTGTTGCTCAGAGTGAGCGGTCAACCTTATGAACAGATTAAGTAATACAAGAAGTGCACAGCCACAGAAGCACACTGGCACAACAAACACCCCGAGTTTAAGAACTTTGATGAACTAAAAATTTAAGCTTCCGCTACAGATTGGAAAAGTTTTGCAAAATTGAATAGATTGGTTTGTTTGAGAATAAAACGCCTATCGTTAACATGGATACATCATCCACTCTAAAGGTTTTAGTCAACGTTTGCATCAGTTGGCCGTTGCATTGCTGTTTTTTGTGTATGACTTAAAAACCGCGCGTTTTGTGGTCTGACGTTACGAGCTGCATTCACTGAACCTTCCTGAGGTTGACAACAGTTGTTTTCGAAACGTCTGATATGATTTCGTGTAAATCATGTTTTTTGCGTATTTTTCCAATGCAAAATCTACTTCTAACCAAAATGAAGGTTCTAGCCCAAGTTTGTAAAGACAGTATGTTTTTGCGCTAAGTATTTGCCAAAACAATGTTGGCCTGTGTGAAGAGGTGATGCATATTTGAGATGCTTAAAGGTCAAAGTTTACTTTAAAGTAATATTGCTACTGGACGGTGGTAACCTTTCTGTAGTATTTACGGAGATCCAACTGAATCACTATTCCCTAATTATGCTTCTAGTTTTTCGTGTGACGTGTTGACAGGACATACATGCTTTGCTGTTCTCTTTCCAATACTGCCCTTAAAACTGTTGAACGTATTTTTCCTTCCTGCGAAAAGCCCCAAAGAGCAAACTTTGTCCCAGCAACTTTCACCGATGCTCTCATTAACACCATCTCTGCAACACAACGTTCCATTTAAGAGAACATTTCCACAGTCGAAAGTGACACAAAGTGTTTTCTTTGACTGCAAAAAGAGCTATCGAAATACTAACAAGCGATCTGTTTTGTTTCGAATCGACGTATTTCATACTCTGATTTTATCAACAGGAAGTAACAGGTAGCGCCTATTCCGCCCAGAGCACAGGATTTCAGAGATAAAGTCGCTTCAAAACGACGAAAGTCTGCTCAGAAAGAGCAGACCAGCAGATGCCATGCTACCACACAAGGCAAGAAATGCATTATTTACAGCTGCTGGTCTTTTTCTTTTAACATCCAAGTTGCAAACAGACGTGCAAAATAGACGCTGAAGAAAAAATTTCAAGCAATAAAACCGATTTACAATCCATCTGTAGCGATTTCAAAAATCGTTTTGCGATGATTTGCTCACTTATGCAACCTGAAAGCAAATCGTCCTAGATCTGTGGCATTCAACGTTTTCGGATGGCGGGGTAACTTTCCATTCCCTAAAGGTCTTCGCTGACTCAAGTTACGAAACTAGCATTAACTTAGTGAAAATATTCATTGCTGGCGTCACTCAAGTCCAATTTTGGCGCTAATGTATATTCAGTTGCCCCATCCAGCCAGGAGTTAACGAACTCACTAAATAGTCTGTGCGAACTGACAGGAGTCCGCGGATGCAGAGTTGAAATTGACTGCTCTAGGCAGTAAGCCAAGTGAGGGTAATATTTTCTTAATATATGTTTCGAGAAGACGAACTCAGCCTACATTTTTACTTCAAACATAAACAACATAGAACTTTTTCAAACTCACGTCGCTCTCTTTACAAACAAAACGGTTTTGCTGTTATCCAGAAGTATGCCAGCAGTAAAATGCTTTACCGCTCCTTCATTGTCTCCATTTGACATGGCTTCCATTCCCAACTGCCTCATTGACGCTGCCTGATCAAATACAAGCCGGCAATGGACTACTATTTGAAACAAAAAATATAGACCACCCAGTAACCTCACAAGAAACAAGAGCAAGGCAAAAATTGAGTTAAGAATATTCTTACTCCTAACAGTATGTGAGGTAGAATAATCTCTAAGACGGCTTTTTCCTACTACAACAAGATCAGGGATTTAGTGAATGCTGTTATACCGCTGACTTAATTTTAAAAAGTAAGCGATCGTTCTACCAGTGCAGATCTCTTACCCGAAGTACGTGAATTTGTTCCGAATAAAGAGAGCATAGCGGTTTACCTGGTACTGTTTGCTCTAGAACAGATCTAGGATGACTTACTCTTTATCTCCAAAAAGAGTAAGCAAGGCATAAAAAATCTTTATGGCTGCCTATGGAAAAATCCGCTGTTGCCCCCTGCCCCTGGAAAAAATCCTTCCGACGCTCATATCATCAATACTTATGTTGCTGCTGCCTCACACCACATGCCATATGCTAACATGCTACCGCTTACACAGTAGAATTCAGCTATAACAACAGTTTGCCTATAGCGACGCTTTTTCTCTGGTCCCTTGAAGTGACGTTATTGGGCAATTCTACTGTAATGGAAAACCACACTAAATCGTATGAGATACACCGCAATGTTTATTTTCACTTTACCAGGTCCTCGCTTAGAAAATTCAATGTAGTTTAACTAGAGACCTCTCTTTAAAAAGTGTACAGAAACTCTTGCTCTGCGAATAAGATCGCATTATCAATACTGATCCAACAAAGCCAAGAAAGGAGTTTCTCTAATCTTCTCCTTTCTTGGAATAGTTTGACCTGATTGGACATGTAACAAGCAATGAGATGAGTAAATTCAATAAAATATAGAAAAAAACAACACAGACCATCCCTTAGCTGTTAGCTTTAATGTTTGTGGGTTTTATTTCATTCTAGTTTATACTTCATGCACTTTGCAAAGCTGATGATGCCTGCTCAGTAGGCGAAATATGTACGAGTACTCTCATAATGTCTGATTTTCAGCTGTGAAATGATTACTTTTTATAGACACTAGACAGCAGATTTTATAGACACTAGATTGTTTGCATCACAATTAAGGGCCCAAATTAATATTTATGCCACCATTTCTCTACCAGGCTGGTAATGACACTGCAGGACTTTTAGATATTAAAATAGAAAGAAACAAGCTTGACAGACATAATTCACACAAAGCAGTGTGGCATATATAAATCAGCATTAAAGGACTGGGCTGAAACTAAAAAGCTGTCAAGATTCAAGAGTTTTTAAAATGCACTTGATCTGAGGGTAGTTTCAAAGACTATGGAAAAAGTGGGTGTTGCTAATTTTTGAAAAGTGTACTATTTTAGCAGTTGTTCCCATGCGCTTGCATTTTCGGATATAATGCTCTAGAACAGTTTTTTTCAGCCACTTTACATATCAAAAAATAGGCTCTTAAGTGGATGTTTGGGTTTGTTAACAGCAACTGCTGAATATTCATTCTTTGCAGAACACTGAGTAAAATATTCAAAAACATGTTTCTGTACCATGCATTAGATGCAAAATGCCAGTTTACTTACATTGGACTACATCACTAAATCCAAATAAAATAGGCCTACCACAGCATCACATAGTCATGGCGAACAACAACCAGGCATTTGCTGCAGCACTTGACATACCTGCTCCTGCTCTTCTTCGGTAGATTTTTTGCTATCATCACCCATTTCTTGAGGAGGATCTGTGTCCCCAGCAATTACACCCTCCATATCGATTTCTTTAACATAAACAGTAAAAATATGCTAAATTAAATGCAAATCTCTGATGCAGGCTTAGAAAAGTCCTACTACTTTAAACTTGTTTACCAAGATCACTCTCAACTTCCTCTTCTTCTGCTTCACTGCTATCATCACTGCTGTCCGCTTTACTCCATGCTGGTTTGGAGCTGGTAGTACCTGATGTTGGTTTTTGTCCTGGTTCAGAAGCATTAGTACTACTATGCTTGGGAGCTTCAGGTATAGTAGCTTTCAAACTGAAAATCAAAATATTGAAGCATACAAATATCAGTCAGTGCAGCTAAGGCTGCTTAACTAACCACTGCAATTGGAATAAAAGGCTATTAAAACATGCAATATTTACCTGCCAAAGAAATATTTCCTAATGTCTCACTACATCAACTATAATTGCAACTCAGAAAATGATGTTATTTAAATATTGTACAATCTTACTTCAGTTGAAATTTGAAGGATTTGTTAATTATTTTTAGGCACAATCTGGTTAACCACACAGCAGAGAACCAAAAGAAATCAAACAACAGTTGTATTCAGTTACTTTGCAAGATGCTTGATCGCTATGTGGAAATGTTAGGAGACTATTAAAGTTAACTACTTTTAACGATGCTTTATTATGTGATTTTTATACATATACTGTATGTCAAACTCACAAACTTATGTTGAATATTTGAATGTTACTTAGTATTTCCACAATAATTGGTACATGTCATCTATACAATTTTGAAAAACAAACACCATTTAACTCCTTGGCGTCTGGGTGGTTTTGGCGATTTTCGCAAAAAAACAGCAGTTTTCGGTTGCCTTACCAACGCCCTAGCTCCTCCGCCGATTGCGCCAGAGAGCTGTTCAACGGCTCAAACAGATTGGCCAGTCTAGTAGATTGCACTCGAAAAAAAATTTTTGCCTGGGGGTGCGGGTTTTTTGTTACTGACGTCATAAGTGAAGTAGTTTTAGGGTCATTTTGGCTCATGTTGCCTGGCCTAGGGCCCAACCACTAGGCCAAAGTGTTTCGCTCAAGTTTTCATTGGAAACTAGACTCGAGTCTGAGTCTTTTGAGCCTTTGATCGACTTTCTAGCATGTATGGTTCAAAAGTTATGATCTAAAATAAACAAATTAATTAATTAACTAATTAGCTAATTAGTCAAATATTTTTACTAACTTACATCACAACTTTTGAACCTGAAACCCCAGCAGGTCATCCAAAGTATCAAAAGACTCGGATTGTAG
>Ga0210059_1001075_pt1 | contig 39653 bp, 26 predicted proteins | sample Ectturendosymbi2_FD_188042 | JGI IMG/M metagenome (GOLD analysis project Ga0210059, IMG submission 188042) | Ecteinascidia turbinata endosymbiont from Florida, USA - Sample 2 (SPAdes) (version 2) | ecosystem: Host-associated > Tunicates > Ascidians > Unclassified | place: Key West, Florida... | reverse complement strand
GGGGCAAAATGTTTGATTTTAGGCGAATAACACTATTTTGCTTAAAAAAACGCCTCTCAAAGCACAAAATGACTTTATTTTCTAAAAATTTGGGTGGGAACATGGCCCCTTTGCCCCCCCTGGCTACGCCTATGTTTGCCACCCCTGCTTTTGCATGATTTATTTTAACAAACGTGCACATGATGCAAAGGTTTTTGGGCGATAAAGTATCAGTAAATCATTTCAAGCAAAAATGCGATCCCTGATCAGTTAATCATTTCAAGCAAAAATACGATCTCTGACGCAAAGTTTTGGAATATAGTTATTTTTTTTCAGATCTAGTGAATTTTTTTGCGAATCTAGTGAATTTTGCAGAGAAGCCTGTGGCAGCACTGCAGTAAGTGTACACATTTCCAGTATTGCTATGCACTGAAGATGATAACAGTTGTTATCGAAACGTTTGCAAGATGTCAGTTGTAACATTTCCAGTGATTACCGAAAAACTTAATTTCGAATCTAGCATCCCTCAAATATTACAAATATCAGAATGCGGACGTCTGGTATAGCATTTATCACAAAAGTTTGCAAATGTGTTACCGAAAAAATGGAATAGGAATATTTTCCTTCATAAGAACCTATTTCAGTATGAAAATGACCTAAAAGGAGCCAAAAGGCGCCATTCAGGGTTGCCAGATTGGCCTTTTTTAGGCCAAATAAATTTTTAAGGCTAGCCAGATTGAGCTGAGGCCAAAAAAGGCCAAAAGGCCAACTAAAACTTTGTAGGCCAACCAACTTGAAACGAGGCCAAATTTTTGATATTTGGCCTAAAAAAGGCCAATCTGGCAACCTTAAATGGAGCTTGATAAGCTAGACAATGGTGCCCAAGATGCTTCAAAATGGTGCCCGATATGGTATAAAATGAAGCCCAAGGTTGTTTCAGCAAGTTTGATAGGAGGCTATGTGTATCTAAGCTTTTTTGTGAAAGCAGTTTACATTTTACTTGTCTCTTTCACTCTCAGTCATTTCCACAAGTCTAGCCCAATCTTGCTGCAAGTGTTGCAACCTTTCGGTTGGCGTTATGTTGAATGTGCGATTCACCAAGAACGAGATGTGCATGAAGAACAGCACCCATATATGTGTGACACGAACAAGCAACAATAGAGTGAGCACGACGTGTGATCTCTAATTTGCTTGCTGCCACAGTGTGAGGCGTCGTTCACTTGCCGCTCGTGCTTTCCCATCGCATCAAAGTGGTGCTGTGACCAGGATGTGAAAATTGTGCCAGATACAACCTTAACAAAAAGAACATGCGATCGGTGCAGTTCGTTGCAAAAAGGAGGGAATTTAGTTGCAACCTCTCAGCTGGCGTTGTGTTGATTGTGAGATTCACCACGAACAGGACGTACACGAAGAGCAACACCCATATACATGTGGCCAGGGGCGCAACCAGTTCTTCATTTCGGGGGGGGGCAATTTTCATTTAATTTCATTCGATGACGTCAACGTGCTTATTCAACCGTGGTAAAATATTTTCGCAAATGGTCACATACAATAATAATGTATTTTTGCCCGTAGACACGAAGTGCATTGTGCAAACACACACACAGTTTATTAACCGGTGTTGTGCAGATTGCTAATACCCAACATGCAAGGGTATTAGCATTCTGCACAACGCTGGTTAATAAAAACAGACAAAACAGAACGTTTTAGAACAGCGTTAGAGGCTGAATCACCTGTGTCAAGCGAATTTTCTGACTTCACGCCATATGTGCATGCACAGAGCATCATTCAACATATTAAAATACGCTGAGAAAACTTATGATTAGGGCTTAGGATTTGGTGTTTAGGTAAGTGTGTCTGGTTAGGGTTTATGTTGCAGTTAGAAAAAGAAAAATAATTAAAGTCTAAGATTAAGTCCAATATTTTTCACTGGTTTTACTTGCTCCTGTACTGTAGCTTGTTGTGGGTATCTGACATCTAACCAAAAAGTTTTAATTTACACAACACACATCAAAAAAGTAATCGCCAAACTTTAGTCCTTTACTGTGAGAAGCAAAATAACTGACAAAATATATTAGGTCAAAAATTCCGCAGAGGTCAGAAATTTCGCTTGACACCGGGCTGTAGAAACTTACTTAACTGAACGTTTTGTAACAGCGTTGGAGGCCGAGCCTCAGGTTTACAGAGGGATACTTAACACTGTTTGTTCGCTTGGTACAATACTGCTGCAGAGTGGGAGGCTAATTCCTTAACTGGTCAAGCCCAAGTAAAGTACGAATGCATTGTGACATGCACACCCTCAAACGAACAAACACTGCTATGTCCGAGCACTCAGTCACAAAGAAAATGCGGTTGTAGTATTCAAAGAATAAGAAAGAATATAAACAATCTGACTGCGTCAAAGCAGGCAACCATTACGTTAGTAGACCTTCTGCATTTTTTCGAGAAACAAGTGCATATTTTTTCTTATTACAGCTTCAAATGTAGGAATGTTACATTGAACCTTATGAGTCATGACTACTAACACTCGCTCTCCAGGGCAGGTTGTATAAAGCTCTGCATCCAAAATTATAGGCCATCACGCAATCTTTGCATGCATGACTTTCTGAAATTCCACCATAACTGTGATGCAAGCATGGGCTAACAAAAGGAACGAAAAAGTACATTTTTAACTGCATTTGAACATCGGGAGAAGAGGCTCGCAGCTTGTTTGCTGCACAATATTTTTATCGCATTTGTCTCTGAATGTCTTTGTCATCTGAGAGTTCAGTATCCAGTACAGCTCCCAGATATTTGTATTGGTTAACAGATTTTTACCACCCATGTGTCAGTAATGGGGTAATTGTGCTTTTTGCACTCTTAGCCTTAAACGTCATACAAACAGTTTTGCTGTAGTTGAAAATATTTCCATGTAATTCTGCATAAGCCTGACACACAGATAAAAGTTCTCTTCGCAACATTTCGAAAATGAAAACTTTTCAGTTTTAATCAAGATGCAGACCGAACGGTAAGGACAGAGTAAAAATTAGTATTCTCACAAAAACACCTGGTACTTACTCAACTTGTGCAGTCATGGCTTTAGTGTGGCAGATGTATAGGCTACTACGGTAGTAAATCTGCCTAATTATCGTCTTGTTTTAGTAAATTCGTTCTAGCCCTATTATTCTAGCATGTGCTTGATATTCTACCAGGCCCGTAACCAGGGGGGCACAGGAAAATTTCCCCCCCCCCTTGGAAAAATGTATTGGATATCGCTTAAAATTATTGGACATAGTTCAAAAAATTTGGACCCCTCTCAGAAAACTCTTCGCCCTTCCTGGTGACCCAAGCTGGTTACGGGCCTGATTTCTACCACAAATGAAGATCCCAAACTGGAAAGATAGCCTATGTCAAGGGTGACGGGATCTTTGAATGCTACTATTTCGGGCAAAACGGATCAGGTGTCTTATGCCATTGGCGCATAACGGATCATGTGTGTTTGGGGCAAAACGGCTTTTTCTGGCATCCATGAGTTGTGTGAAAGTTTTTAGAACGTTTAAGGCTATGAGCTTTCAGGACTTGCACTGGTTGCAAAAGTTAGGATCTTGTAAAGCGTCATTTCGAGCCAAAGTGGTCTAGTACAGTAGGTAGGTGGGTTCAACACTTGACTAGCACTCGTATGACACTTTACTAAACCTTTTTCACAAGCCGTGGTATTGGGATGAACCCAGAAAGACATTAAAACATGAAAGAGTCCTCAACCTAAATTTAGTTAAAAACTATCTGGTTTCGAAGAGAAACGCAGCTAAACAACGCTTTTTTGAATGTACTACGTTAATAATGGTGATCCCTTTGCCCCTACCAAAAATAGTAATCAAAACGTCGGAGTAGAATAAGCGGTTTAACGAGGCCCTAACTGCTGTGTCAAGATTTCTCTTATCAATTTGAAAGTTCCAGCAATTTGCACGGTTCAACGGTACCCTAATGCTATAAAGTTTCATGACGGCAAATTGAGGCCTGTCTGAGACAAAATAGTACACGAACAAATGGACAAATATTGCCTTAAAAAGACGAACATTTTAAACTATCTCCCAAGTTGAGCCTCCCATCATATTTGGGTTGAATGCCAACCATTTACGAAATTTTCGATCAGATAACCTGTCTCAAGATAAAATCTTGTAGGAGATAATTAACGAACAAGACAAAGAAAAGTTCAAAAAAGATTTCTTAAAAATGATCAGAATATAAAATTTAATCTTTATTCTTTGAAAGTTTCTACCATTGTCAAAATTGCTATATAATCTTTTGAAAATTTCGGAGGGGGCAAATGCCGCAAATGCCCCACCCCCATGGTTGCGCGCCTGCATGTGGCACGAACAAGCAATAATAGAGTGATCTCGTCGGGTGATCTCTATTTTTGGTTTCTGCCACAGTGTGAAACTTTGTGCATTTGCCGCTCTGGCTTTCCAACCGCAACACAAGAAATAAACTTCCACGCATTTCTCATGCCCAATAAATGAAAATGACCAGAGATGAACATGTACTTGGTTTTGGATTTAAATCTTGCTACATTCCAATATATTGATTGGTTTGGATGTTATCATTTTTGCTTAACCAGATTTGGATTGGAATTGATGATATTCTTTTCAACTTCTTCGCAACTTTTCGAATCAGTTTTGGGACTGCAGGTTATTGTATTGATAAGAGTTTCTCAAATTTGTTTAGATTGTTTATTGTGTTTATTTAAATGTTGAGCCTTGTCTATGACCTGCGAAACAAGTGTGCTCCATTGTCTTTCATGTCGTCAAACTTACAGAATTGGTTGGACATTCATTGATCCAATCCTTTTTCTTGGCTCATCATTCTTATAGCCTCCGTGGACTTAACAGAGATGAGCGGACAGTGAAATTTATGAGTCCGAGTCCAATCCTGATCCGATAAGATTGAATCTGATCCAGTCCTGATCCCCAAAATTTTTGAAAATCACCAGTCCGATCCATTCCTGATCCGCCCATGCAAAATCATGCATTTTTGTTTTGCCCCATGAGGCAAAATAACTACTGGAGCTCTTTTGCCTATAGCCAAATATGATTGGTTAACGACAAAATAGTTCCAGCAGTGCTTTTGCCTCATGCGGCAAAATAGACACAGCCGTTTGGCATTTCCAAATTTAACAAGTAAGTGTCTATTATGCATCAGAGGGGAAAGAATTGCTGGAGTTATTTTGCCATTAGGAGAATCTGATTGCTTGGATTGGTCAAGTCACATGTACGATACACTTGGATTAATGTAAGGTCCTTGTTACATGACCTAAAACCCTAAACCCAAAACCTAAACCCAAAATTCTAACCTAAACCCAAAACCTAAAAGTTGAACCTAAAACCTAAACCCAAAACCTATTCCGTAAACCTAAACCCTAAACGTAAGCCCCAAACCTAAACTTAAACATACACCCTAAATGTAAACCTTAAACCTAAACTTTTTGAAAAAGTACATTAAAAGCATTCTTATCAAAGGTGTAACCTCTACAAGCAAAGCCAAAGGAAATAGTGAGAGCAGAACCAACGAACAATCGCACAGCAGTCATAAACACTAACCACTCAACTATGTTCACGTTGCCACTAGACCTCAACGTTATATGTGAACAAAGGTGGATACAGTTCGAATTGCAAAATAGTCCCAGCAGAGTTTTTGCATTTGATGGCAAAATATACACTGCCATTTAGCAAACCTGTGAAATTGGATCACAACTAAAATTTTTGATATTTTCAGAAAATTCACATTAAAGCAACAAAAATTTTCTCAGTCCGATCCTGTCCTGATTCGCCAATTACAAAAAAAATTGGAGTCCGATCCAGTCCTGATCCGGCCAAAATTGGCTTCAGTCCTGATCCAGTCCGATCCAGTCCTGATCCGTGCTTATCTCTGGTACTTAATATCATTTAGCACAGTTTATCATTTTTTATATGTGTAGCCCAGTTCTTATCAGTCGTTTGCGTTGCATATTGTTAGTTATGTGGTTTGATATTTTCCACGCTATTGCTGAGCTTAACAGAGCTTCTCGCTGCATAGCTTCTAACAGTGAATGCTTTGAAGTCTCTATAGTGTCAATCGGGCCCCTAACCAACTTGGGACACTAGGGGGAGGGCGAAAAGTTTTTTGAGAGTGGCTCAAATTTTTTAAACTCTATGTCCAATACTTTCAAACTATGTCCAACGTATTTTGCAGGGGGGAGAAAAATTTTCTAGGGAGGGCTTCTCCCTCCTGCGCCCAACTGGTTACGGGCCTGGTGTCAATTGTTAAGATGTTGTGAGCCAATGGTTGAACATAAGTTAACTTGATTTACTTTTCAAACTTATTGTTTATTTGTGTCTGAGTTGGATTACATATGAGTGTTGTATGCGTCGGCCTGAACCAACCAAAGAAAAAGTCGAACGGGCGGCCCTCAGTATAACAGTTATAAAATTCCCCATTCGACTAGATTCATTCTTCTATTGGCTAGCTGCTACGAATTCATCGTTAGGCATGTGTGTGGCGTAATCACGTCACCACATTTCTTCCCCATTGCAAAAGCTCAAGGCGGCGGCTTTCAACAGTGGATTGCAGCCACCGACACGTTGGGACACATTTTTGCAGCCATAATGCTACGTTTCCCTGAGCCAACCCAAGAAAGAGATGAACCAACTATCCTCAGTGTAATAGCAATGGAGAATACCCATATGACTAGGTTCACTCTTCTACTGTTTCTACGAATTCAACGTTATATGTGGCGTAATTAGGTCGCCACATGGGTTTAGGCTGATAACACCGACAGAAATTTGGATTTAAACAAGATTTGGTTTTCGTATTTGCATTATATTTTGCAATATAGTTTTAGGATTAGATTTGAATTTGAAAAACTTAATCACATTACTGCTATCTGCAAAAGACTCGAATTAACAGTATGAGGTTGACTGCCATGATCACGATATGCAAAAACTACATTTAAACTACGATAAGGTGTCAGTATATTGTGCCCCGTTGGCCCATCAGTGAAAACAGTCTCAGGTCTACTTCTGTGGAATTTGGGGATATTTAATCCTTAAATTGTAGCATAACATGACGAAACAGTCAAAACAAAATATTTGCCCCAATCTTGAACATCATTGAAGCAAAAAATGCTCATTTCTTTGTGTGCAAACGAACTGTGTTGTCCATCAGGAACTTAAAGGTTTTGTAGAAATGACTCTGACTCGAGTCTCAAGTCATTGATTGTGACTCGAGTGGAGTCGAATCATTCTGTAAAAAACGTGACGCGAGTCGAGTCGAGTCACCGTCTTTCTCAACGTGACGAGAGTCGATTTCGAGTCAACAAAAATCATGACTCGAGTCACGCTATCACTGAGTGCCACTATCAAATTTAACCAATAGCGAATGCAGTAGCGCCACTATTAGGAAAGTATTGGTTGCCCACCTCTGATTATGACAAAATATTAATACAGCTGTCACTGCAAGGTTAGAGATGCACCTTCACACTCAGCTGGCGTTTCATTTTGTAAGTTTCTTGCGGTTTTATGATATTGCCTCTTTTTCGTTCTCATTTTGGTCAACATTATAGAAATCCTGCTCTGTAATGGTTGCAGCCATAAAAGAGATTAGTCAAACACGCTACGATTGCAAATGCTAATCCCTGCAGCACGAAACCCTGAAGTGATGTTTAGAGGTGCGCAGGCTTTGTAACACATCTGCCCAGTGTCCCGCAAAATTTCTGACCTCTGAGAAATTTCTGATTTATTATTGTTTGTGAGTTATTTTGCTTCTCAGAGTAAAGGAATAAAGTCTGGCGTTTACCTTTTTGATGTGTGCTGTGTAAATTAAAACTTTGTGGTTAGATGTCAGATGCCCCACAACAAGCTATACAGCACAGGAATAACGATACAACCATTGGAAAATATTGGACTTGTTCTTAGACCTCAGTTAGTTTTTTTTCTAACCCTAACCAAACCTTAACCCGACACACTTACCTAAACACTGAACTATGAGTCTTAAACACCTGTTATCTCAGCGTATTTGATATTTAGAATATCACTCTGTGCTTGCCAGAGGTGGATAAAAGCGGAGTTTGGAGTCCGAGGAGGCGGACTCTGCAAGTTTTTTGCGGAGGCGGAGTCTAAAAACCCTGTTTGTTGGTGGAGGCGGAACGGTAGGGGAGATCGATTTTTTTCTCATTTTCTGTGCAAATATCAAACCCATAATTGTTTTCAAATTTTATTGGAAAGTTTTGTGGAGTTAATTTAAATATGCGCTTTGTTGACACAGCATTATTGAGCTTTTCTTTGTTCAAAGGTCTGTTTTTGCATCTCTTATGTGTTACAGTGTATGCAAGTTTAAAACTAATTGGACATTTAAATTTAAATCAAGCGTCTAGGCTTACTCGTCTGCGACCTTTTTGTAATAGCCTACATGAGGTTTTGAAATCGATTGCCAGCATTCTGTAATGTAGCCTAGGTGTGGGCTACCTATGACGTTTTACCTGTGTTAATATACGTATAGTATTGCATAGTGTTATGCAGTAGTGCTATGCAGAACCATAACAAAGACGTTTTTGGTAGCCATCGATTGTGTCTAACGTAGAATTTTATCATTGGCTTGTGCATTGTTGTGCAATAGTATACTAGATTTATCTAATGTTCATCCAGTGTTGAGGTATGAGGCGAGTGGTGGTAAAATATGCACTGCAATTAATATTTGAAGACGTAGTATTGCAGATATATATTTGCCAGCCCGTTGTTAGCGTTAAGGCGCCCAGCTGTTAGTGAGTGAACTGAAGTTACACCAAATATGAAAAGTCAGTTTTACGTTGCTGTAGTCCACTTGAAGTTGGTTGTTTTAAACAGATTAAAAGTTGACTTTCGACAGAAAAAGACTTATGAGGTAGATATGTGGCAATGCCTCTTTTGCCTCATGAGGCAAAAACTATGCTGTAGCTATTTTACCTTTAGTCGAACACGATCAGTTGAAGTGGTTACGTGGTAAGTAGGCCTACAATGCTCTGATACAACGGTTTAGGGCAGGAGTTCCCAACTTTTTCCGAACATGTACCCCTTCAGCATTTCGAGAGATGAACAGGTGCTCCTGAAATTTCATATAACAAAGAGGCTGAGTAAAATAACAAAAATTAACTAAATTTATATTAGAACTTTCGGATTTGTAGCATTACAAAGATAGAGTCTGTTTTTGTATTTGAAAATTAATTTCTTGCTGCTGTACAATAAATGTAACCCTTCAGATAGGCAAATGCACCCCTGGGGTACATGTGCTACAGGTTGGGAACCACTGGTTTGGGGCGTAGTGTAAAGGCACAGGGTTTGTGGTTAGGATTTAGCCTACAATTCACACAATGCATACAAGAAACCGCTGACAGCTTGCCAGCACCGAAACCATGACAACATTCATCCATGCGTCCCCATCTGACTCACTGCAGATGTCATGGTTAACTTAGCACGTCATGCGCTCCGAAGTTGTCATGTGACCACTTCAACCAATCATGTTCATCCAAAAGTATAACACTAACAATATTTTGTCACATGTGAAAAATGAACATAGTGCCTTGCCTTACATAAAACAGAACTGTCAAACAACGTGCGTACAGGGTTGCCAGATTGGCTCTTTTGGAGCCAAAAAGCAGAAATTTGGCTCTTTTGAGAAGCACTTACCTCCAAAATTTTTTTTGGCTATTTGGCTACTTTTTGGCTCTTTTGCAACTTTTTCGTTTCACAAATTTTCTTGGAAAAGAGTTTCGAGTGGCACATGTAGCTTGTTCACGCCACCATAAAACGATAAGCCGCCAGCAGACAGTTGCGCAATGCGCTAATGAGCACCAGGTATACCTAAAGAGAGATAGAGTAGGTGTGCAAGTGGATCTCGCAACTTGTCCTGTGCAGTGCCCAGTGAATCTGTTCTTGCTGTGCACTGCATTTTTCTACTTTTAATATTTGAACCAGACACGAAGTCCATAGAGCACGAGCACACACTGTATACACAACGATTGATAATAACAGACACAGAATGTTTTGTAACGGCATTGGTGTAAGGCCACAAGATTACAGACACTTTCTTAACACGGTTGTTCGCTAACTCGTAACACTTGATACACTTTATCCAGAGTAGTGTAGGCTACTCAGGAACAGGGTTTTGCTTTTTTAAAGATTTTGAAATTCTGGATGCTTTCCCACTGGGCTTTTTTACAGATTTTCAAATTCCGGATGTTTTTCAAAGTACTGTTTTTTTCAAATCGAACAATATGCAGCAAGTTGGAGAAATATTTAAAATCTTTAGGTTCCATTTCAAATTTGAATAGCATTAATTGGAGTTCAAACCCCATCAGGATTTTTCGAGCTTAAATAACATCCACTTCGTTCAAGCCGTTGTGCACGGTGACAGCACGAGACCTACATATGGTACGTCACCAGAAAAGGTTTGGGAGCCATCGTAGTTTCTTATGTTATAGGTTGTAAAGATTTTGTGAAATTTGCTATGTTTTGCTTGTACTACTGTAGCTAAGCTAGTCTACCATAGCATAGTGCAAAAGTGTGGTTATCAGATACAATTTATTAATTTTTCATTGAAACACTAGTGATGAAAAATAATGTAGTTGTACAAATTTTATGGCAACATTATGTTGAAAATCCCCAGCAGAAAGCCGAGTAATAAACAGGTATTTGCGGACAAGAAACAACGAAAACATGTCAGAAAAATGCTAGAAATTTGTATCCAACTCAGAAGTGATGACGATATTTTTAAAAATTTCGAAAAAATGCACAAATTTTGAAATCTCGAGTTTCGGAGTTTTTGATGAAGTCTGGGACTTGACTACATCACTGCCAAGCAGGGTTGGGGAGCCGGAGTCGGAGTCGGAGGTTTTTGGGTGGATTCGGATTCCTAAAAACACTGGGAGTCGGAGTCGGATTTTTTGTCCGTCTCCGACTCCGGATGTCCATTTGGATCATTTTTTGCATCACACTCCTAAATTGGGAATTCCTGTTCAAATGGTCAATTTCATTGGAAACTTTTGTTGAAACAGAAATTTCTTGCTATGTACCACGATTTCCATTCCACGATTTCCACGATTTCCATTGATTTTAACAACCAAATTTCATTTCCTTTATGTTAAGGAGTCGGAGTGGGAAATTTTGGAAAGGTCGGAGTCGGGAGTCGGAGTCGGAAATTTTGGAAAGTCGGAGTCGGGAGTCGGATTCGGACATTTTACATCCGATTCCGCAACCCTGCTGTTAAGGGGCACTTGGGCCATGGTCACCATATCTCGTTTTGATACTTTGCACCCGCCCATTTTGCCAATTTTGCAAAAAGCAGGCTTTTCACACATTTTTAAAAATCATTTTCCATGCTTTTTCAATACCTTTTCATTAACTAAATTTAAGAAGTTCAATACCATTACTTCCTTTCATTTTTTGAAAATCTAAATCTTTAAACTCAATTTTGCACATTGCATAACACTGCCTAAATAATGAAGTGCTTTGCCTTCTGCGGCGGCCAGAAGATAGCGCCACTTGTAAATAAATAGTCACCACTAGATGGTGCCCATGAGTAACAAGTCACTGTGATAGTCACCACATGCGAATTATCGTGATTCTCTTATCCCTATATAATGATAGTGCAACGTAGTAGTAGCAGAATGAACTCGTCGAGGGAGATAAATTGCTGCTGGTTGCTTTCCTGTTAGTTAATGCCCCAAATTGCCATATTTCTCTTGTGCTTGCCTCAGTAGTTCAAGGCGATACAGTCAATTGCAACACTACAGTGAAATTCTGCTCAGATACTTGAGATTTCTTTTCCATTTAGAATTTCCATACTTTTTCAATACCTAATGTACATTTGGCAAAATTCAATACTTTTTCAAGGTCTTGAAAACCAATTTTGACATTCAATACTTTTTCAATACTTTCAGTACCGCGTGGGAGCCCTGAAAAAGGACATACTACGAAAAGCTATTTTTTTGCTTCTTATCTTCTATTTTGGCTCCTTTCAGAACAGTGTTTGGCTGCTTTAGGTTATAAATATCTGGCAATCATGCATGCGTATATGTTACTGCAACATTTGCCATTTTGCCGAGTCAGTGAGGAGTCGGATTTGAATTTTCCATGATTAACGGAGGAGGAGTGGATGTGGAGTCAAAAAAATGAGACTCCGTCCACCTCTGGTGCATGCGCACATGGCGTGAAGTCAGAAATTTAGCAAGTCGTAAATTTCGTTTGCCCCTGGATAGATCTGCCACATTATGAATATTCATGCTTTTGGCCTGGATTCTAAATTTTGCAAGCAAAGGATGCATAAAATGTCTTATTCTATTGACAAAGCCTTTTAGTTGCCGTGCTAGGAGTTTATCAAGTCCATATAAAAAGTGGCAATGGTTAAAAAGGTGTTTTGCAGTGCGTAAAAATTTCACGGGGATGTTCATTTCATGCGGACATCCTTTATCAAATTCGATCCAAATATAGCATTTGATGATTTTCTTCTCACACGCCCTTAAAAATTTTGTGAGGTTTCGTTTTCTGGATTTCTATGCTCTAATATTTGCCAGAACTTGCGATTGCGACAAAAGACAACAAGATATGACGTAAGGAATGTCAACTCAGTTCAAATTACGCAATACATGCGTGGGAAAGACTAGCGGAACCACAGTACAGCTGGGCCGTCTTTGTTTTTTATTGGCCTTTCCGCCATGATTGTGACGCTGAGTCATGTGTGGAAGTGAGAAAGGTGCGTCTGATAACAGAAGTGTGATTGTGTGTTGCTTGCTACTGGAGTACTGTACAACGCATTCTGATGTGAACGGGATACAGCACAGTCAACACAGGGATTGGGGAAGTGTTTGGTGTGCTTGTCTCTGACTCTGTTATGAAGTTGGTACAGTATTCTATACTTAATACTCATACTGCACGAAAGTGATTATAGTTCAAGTTTAAGTTAATGTTAGATTATTTCAGAAAGAAATTTAGGACTGACGAATAAATCTGTGTGTTCTGGCACTGTCTATCTAGTGTCTACAATATTGACAGTAGCTATTAAGCTAAGTAATTCGAGATAGCTTCCGTGCTCAGCATCTATTCTGTGCAATCACACTGTCACTAAAGGTGGACATAATATGACAATAATGTCATGGCAATATGAATGAATTGTTGTTTCTAGATACCCATGGATGATAAACTGACTTTTCAATGTATCAATTGACCATATTTTGTTCTTGGCAATGTTGTATATTTTGGGTACAATGAATGTAAAGAACAGATGTCTGTCAATGCGGATATCATTAACGGATGTGTGATGACGTAACCAGAGTAGAAAAATACCTTGTTACACAATCTAATGGTAAAAATGGATTAGAAAAAAATATTTGTCATTGCAATTTAATACAATTTTCCCCCAAACACACAAGACAATGGTTAAAAGTTACGATGTTTTCATTTTTTATATTTTCACAATTGTTCAAACCTAATTTTGGTCCCACTGGAGCTTATTATCAAAAATGGAATAATTTCATTGCAAGAGGGATGGTGGTTAAAAGTAAGTGTAGGCTAGCAACAAATAATATTTATACTAACGTTGTGGTGTTACTACTCACCGCAAAACATCAGTTTTCATGACTCTGGTTTGGTGGTTATGTCATTTTATATCTCATCTGCAACCAGTATCCGCTACTGATGGATATTCGTCTTCTCCAGGGCATCTATATTTTGCCATCAACGACAAATGAAGACCCTCTGACGAAAAGTGCTTAAGTTATGATGTTTTCATTTTTTATATTCTCACAATTGTTCAAACCTAAATTTCGGTCCCACTGGAGCTTGTTATCAAAAATAAAATAATTTCATTGCAAGAGGGATGGTGGTTGAAAGTAAGTGTAGGCTAGCAACAAATAGTATTTATACTAACGTTGTGGTGTTACTACTCACCGCAAAACATCAGTTTTCGTGATTCTGGTTTAGTAGTTACGTCATTTTATATCTCATCTGCAACCAATATCCTCTACTGATGCATAGTTGTCTTCTTCAGGGCACCTATATTTTGCCATTAGCGACAAATGAAAACCATCTAACGAAAAGTGCTTAAGTCACAAAATACCAGTTTTGAGAAAACAGCTGTTAATTTGCAAATAAAATACTTGAACATACGAATTTCCAGATCATATTAGATCTGTAGTAGTGGGATAGCGTTGTGTTTCTTTGCATCACAAAAAATGTTTTTCCTATTACCATCGACATTATAATTATCAAACAAAGAAATGGACTTGAGTACTTTATACCGAAATTGACAATCTAGGGGTCTTTGCTCCTCCTGGAGTTGGAAATGTGACATTTTTCTGTTACATTTTTGGCAAAAAATGGTTGCTTTCTAACTTTTGAGAGAGAGAAATGAAATTTCCCACTTCTTGCCTCCTCCTGGAAAAATCTTTTTGACTACCTTCGGAAACCTTTACTATATTTCCCCCCCCTTCAAAAAATTCTTCTGGCACCCATGCCTGTAGTCAGGTTTAAAAGTTTGGGGGCAAATACATATTTAGGAGGGGAAGAAAAATTGTGGGCAAAAATTTTGGGGGGCATTGCATCCGAATTCCCCCCGTGGCTAACGACTTGCTTGCAGTACAGCTTTACAGTCACCCTCAACACATTTCACACACACATTTATAAAACTTGTATTTACAAGAAAGCATCACACAAAAAATATTTTCGTGGGTGCGGTGCCAGTGAATAATTCCAGAGAGGAAGGAAACATCGAAAAGAGTCAAACCTTATGCCTGTATTAAGATAGGCTAAACGCGAAGTGGCAGACATTATTATTTTAAATGAGGGGTGTGAGTCAATGGGTCTCCCTGTTGGCAACGCTGATGGTGTTTCTGCACCGAAACACCTTACTGTTTATGAAACTGTGTCCATGCGTTCAAAAGCTACTCCACGTCCTTTTCATCTGAGGCAGCATCTTTGGTTGCAGAAGTAAGCACCGAATAAAACGTTACATGTGCAAGCAGATAATTGACATCAGAGAGCTTTGCCTTTTTTACAGGGCGAAATGTTGCATATGCATCTCTTAGCAGTGCCGGGTCAATAGCACTGACCAACGATTTTTTTCATCCCTCTATAGGTATTTGCTGCAGGTATTGCTGTTATGCAGCCACTTAAATACGTGTTTTGGGTCACATGATCTTGTAAACCACAGAATGACTAGAATATATGATGACGTTCCTCTTCACTAAACGCAGCATAGCAGTTGCAACGACATGACACAACTGGTTGCTTCTTTCTCCAACTTCATTCCCAGAATAAGTTTTATGAGGTGTATCTGAAACAAAATACAAAAATTGAAGAGAAATGCACAACAGTAAATATCTTGACCAAGGAAATAAACAGTATATCTTGACAAACTACACAAAGTATCTGTTTCCCAACATGTCAAGTTTTGGGTGAGACATACTCTCACTTGGTTGCAAAAAGTGTTGCAAATTGCATGTCCATCAATTGTTTATTCCCCTAACCTTAATCTTACTCAAACATAACCTAATACCAACTTCAAGGGATTAAAAAACTAGGTTATGCTCTTGACTTGATAGTTTTTGTGTTTGCTCGGAGACTGAGTTGCCTAGTAAATTAAACATTGGATGACGTCTGATCGGTGATAACTAACACCAGTTGACTGTAACTAAAAATAACATCTATTATCTTTATTTAAAATCTTGCCATCAAATGTGTGCAACTAGTCATTTGCACAACTTAAAGCTTCAAAGCATGTGTACAACTCAATCACATGTATTATTTTAAAGCCCTACATGCCGAGATTTCTCATTTGCATAAATTAAATGCTATAAGACAACTGTAGGCCTGTAGCCTACACAAAAGTTTACCTTAGCTCTGAGCTTTTCCTAGTTTGTTGGCCTTCCAGGTTTGTGGAAATAATTTTTTCTTTGTCCTAGATTCAATTTACTTGTATCCAAGCTGTGTATTCCCCAACCTTAATCTGACCTAAGCCTAACCTAACTTGAAGGGATTTCAAAACTAGGCTAGACTCCTTACTTGGTAGTTGTGTTTGCTCAGTAACTGACTTGCTTAGTGAAACAGACATTGGATGACATCAGACCACCACCACCAGTTTACATTAATCCAAAAATAACATCTACCATCTTAATTGAAAAACTTTACCATCCAATGCATGATGTAGTTAGCCATTTGCACAACTTAACAGCTTCAGAAGCACATAGCCTACATCACATGTATGATTGATATATTATTGCAAAGCCAGAAAACATACAGACTTATTATTTGAATAAACTAAATGCTACAAGAAAACCTCATAGGCCTACATGAAAGCTCACCTTGGACCTTAACTTTTTTATTTTATTGGCCTTCCACGCTTGTGGATTCAATTTCCTTTTCTTTGGGCTAAAATCTTGTTCATGACCAACAGTATCACATGATTCAATAGGTTTACTGGAATACATTGCTAAGACAGCAAAAACTGATCTGCAAATGAATATGAACTGCTAGATATCTCTGGACATTGAAGTCATGCAGCCTGTTGCCACAGATAAAAAAATAGTGGTTACTCTAGAACAGTGGTTCTCCTTTCTGATCGCGTACCATTTGTGTGTCACGTACTGTCATCACGTACCACCTTGTTCCAGGATAAGTCAATGTGCTTAATATCATTCGACCAAAAGTCTGGAAAACCAGAATTGACACAAATGCAACGTGAACAAAATGGCTGTGAGAAATTTTAATGGCCATTTTTAGAAAACAGCAAGGGAAGTAGTCAACACAAAAAAATTCACGAAATTTATTAACAGAACCCTGCAAGTAAAAACTACAGCTGTGAATATATTTTTCGTGAAGAAAAACAGAAAGTAGGCTTGTTCGCGTACCACCTTGAAGGTCTTCGCGTACCACTAGTAGTACGCGAACCACTGCTCTAGAACTTTCACACTCTAAATGCATGCTGATTGTTGAACTTGTGTTGCATGTGGCAGATCAAAATTCCGTCATGAAACAGCTTTATATGAAGTAGAGTTAAACCAGACGATTTAACAACCAATCATATTTTCAGTAAAATAACAGGGGGTGTCCTGTAGAACACATCCATTGTTCACTATGTTTCATAAATAATAGTGGGTCTCCTGTACTATAGAGAGGTAAACTGCTCAGATACTTTTGGCGTACAGTAAATTTAGAAATAGCTAAAACCTAATTATGCATCAAACTCCCTTCATCCTACAATAAATAACCTTTAACAGTCACTCTTTCCTTCAAGGCCTACCTTCTCGTCCAGCCTGGTTATATCAACAACCTGTGCAGCAACGCATGAGCAGGCTCACACATCACTGAAATGAGAGCTTCTGATTGGATGAATTCATAAGCAGCAGAAGGACTTCTCGGACTGAAAACGATGAGATGAGGCGGAATGTGGTTGTGCAAATTTGCACTTTAGACACTTTTTCAATGCTAGATTTCTGGAGAGTAGGTTAAGGAGGGCTTGGGGAAAAATTTCCATTGTCTAACTCCGTTTACCCGAAAATGTGACTTAAGCACTTTTCGTTCGAAGTCTTCAAATGCACTATTGGAGCTATTTTGCCATTAGCTGAACACGAATGGTTCAAAGAATTGGTCACAAGACAAGGGCAATACACTTGGATTAGCGTATCGTCCTTTTCATGTGACTGAAAACCTCTGTCTGGTTTTCAGTGTTGATGCAATTGGACCCAACCCACAAAAGCCACCTGTTTTTTTTAACTTAAAAAAAACACTTAAAAAAACAACAATGATACCCACTCTTTGCTTTTCCTTTGAAAAATCTACTAGGCTATGAAGTAAAACGTAAAATAAGCAGCACACTTGTACAGTTAACTGTAATTCTTTTTTTTAATCAAACAAAATGAACAGCAACAAAATTTGAAGAACTTGAAAAAAAGAGAGGATTAAATTGAACAGTTTGAGTAAATTCTCCCAGTTATCTTCTTCAGCTCTGTAAAGTCAGTATTTTAACCAATTTGTCTGTCTTCTCTATATCCAAACTGTCTCTGATGTTGGACCATACCAAACCATCTGTTGAAAAAATATACTCTATAGATGCTGAACTAGCAGGGCATGCACATAAACTAGCTAGTACTGTTGTGTCTAGATGCCTTGCTGAATTCTTCAATAGATGTATTAATGAACGTGTTTTCCCTGCTTCTCTCAAAATTGCTCGTATCACTCCGATTCCCAAAATTTTAAATCCGCATCAGCACAGTCTTCTGTTCTCCTGCGTCATCCAAAGTGTTTGAAAAACTTTTGTGTCAAAGAGTCTACTCCTTTTTAACCCAAAACAATGCAATTGCCAGACGGTAATATGGTTTTTGCAGTAATCATTCTACTGACTTAGCTATAACAATACTGTATGATGAATATATCAACTATGTAGACAAACATCTCTACCTACCCACTTTATTTAGACCTAAGCAAGGCATTTCATTGTTGTGATCATGAAATATTACTCCAGAAACTCTATCACTGTGGTATCAGAAGAACTCCACAAATTGTTTTGTAGTTACCAAGTAATAGAGAACAATGCACCCAAATTAGGTGAAACAAAATCATCTTACTTGTCTATAACATGCGGGGTCCCACAAGGTTCTGTACTTGGACATTTGCTTTTTCTTATATACAGAAATTATATTACTCAAGCAACTTCATTTATTATATATACTACAATGTTTGCTGATGATATTAATGCACATATGTCTCCATCCAATATTAGAACATGGCAAAGAAAAGTTGGAGATGAACTTTAAAATATTGACTATTGGATTAGGGTAAACAAACTGTCTATTAATTACAACAAAACCAATTACATTTTACATTATATTAAACACTCCTAAACATGATACTGCCACATTTAATATCTATATCAACAGTAAAAATAACATAAAATACCTAGGCATCATTCTTAACAACAAGCTTAGTTGGAAACCACACATCGCTAAGTTAGCCACGCAAATCTCTAAATCATGTGGAATATTATCCAAATCAAGATATTATACCACCCAACCTGTATTAAAAGCTATGTACAATGCATTGATATACCCGTATCTAAATTATCTATCTTGAATTGGGGTTGGGCTTTAAAAAGTGCTATTCAACCTCTTTTGAATCTATAAAACAAAGCTGTGAAATTTCTGAAAACATCCAACAAAGCCACTGTGCCAGCCAAAAGCTTGTTCCTTATTTGCAATGTTTGAATTTATTTTAATTTTTAAGTTGAACGATCCGTTGCACCTGTTTCCGTTCCTGTGCGCCATATGCATCCGACTTTCCATGTTAATTGGTTGGCATTCCAACTGCGTAATTTGGTAGTTGTCCTTTTTCTTAAGATGGCAAAATGAGCAAGTCAGGCCAAGGTGTGGTTACTTTTTTTCCCGTTTGACATGAGCTGTGACTGTTGGCAATCTGACTGCCTGACTAACTATTTTGATGGCATAACTGTCACAACGACCAGCTTGTGATGTATTTGCTAAGCTACTGTGTTGCGTGGCCTGCATGAACTGTATTGTGGTCATTTACATCAATAGCGAACTTTGTGTGTTGAATCAGGTGGACAGTATTTCTGAGTTGCCAAGATCAGTGAGACAGTTGTAAATGAGTCGAGGTTAGGATGCAACAGCCGTTTTGGATGAAATGTATGTACAAATTCACATTCTAACAATCAATAATTTATTTAAAATGTCTGCTGATAAGTTTATACACTCATGAAAATATCAACTTCAATCACATTTTAACCAGTATTTTGAATCTATTCAGACAGTTCATAAATACCCTACCAGAATTGCAACTAAATCAAAATTCTTCTTACCCATGCTAAACTCTTCCCAAGGGCAATGCTCCCTCAAATTTCATTGGATCCATGGTATGGTCACAAATACCTGACCACATCAAGTTTAGGTTTCACTTTGATTTCAAACATTTGTACAAAAATTACCTACTCTCTGTGCTTGCTAGTGCAAAGTAACAAATGGAATTTGTTTAACTCATCTTTAGTTGTCCATTCTTTGTGATTTGTATCATGTGGTTTTTGCATAATGTTTTGCTATATATTTCATGTTTAACAGACACTGTAAAGGTTCCCTTTATAATGGGGGTTAATCTTCATCTGTCTATCATTTGATCTGTTTCCAACATGTTTCTTTTTCCTATAATCATTTGCATTGTCAGACCTGTTTTTTTCTCACTGAAACATTTCAGTCATTTGTCTCACAGTTGTATTAAAAATGGCCATAGCAGTGTTTTTTAGCCTATATTTTCAAACATTCTGATTGAAATGACTTAATTTTTTTCAGTCATTCCAAAAACGTTTTGGTCTATGGCTGAAAAAAAAACAGTGTCAGACAAATGCAATTTGACTGCTTTTCTCTCCACAACTGTGAAATTGAATATCTCATCATGATAACTATGTGTACATAGGCATGTACTCATCTGTAATTAAATATCATGTGTCTTTATTTTTATCAACATTTTTATTTTCACATGACTACTAATGATAGTACTGAAAGTTGTATTGCAGGGTTGGTAGATTAGATGACCTCATGGTTTTTCACCAATCCTTTGTGACAAAGGAACCAGTCAATGTTCATTCCTTGTGTAGAACATTGCATTTAAATTATGCTATAGCTTCGGCATTAGCCTATATTCTACGCAATGCTGTATGATCTGTTGACTGCATGAACCATTATTTTGTCACAAAACATACTTAAACGTGACATGAAACTACAGAGATTGTGTAGGAGGGGCTTTTCTCTGTTTACCACTTTTAAGTGAACTGACCAACAACACTTTGTGAAAACAAAGATGGGTACATTTCTTTGCCCTCAATTTTGAATGCAATGATAGGCATAACAAGCTATTATTGTGTAATTCTGAAAATGGAGATATTGCATGATGCAGTAAAAATAATTCAGAATGGGGTTTTTGTGTTTCTCTTAAAAAAAGAACAAAAATCAGTATATATTTGAAAAATCCAAAGAAGCTGTTTTTTTTTAAAAAACAAGTGGGTTGTTTTTTTTGAAAGAAAACAGGTTTTTCTCAACCCTGCTGATTTTTTGAAACTTTTTGGCAAAGTATGTATAAGTGTTCCTATCAAAAGTGTCATCTCTATTAAACAACGATGGTGAGAGCTGAAACAACGACCACTTGCACAGCAGGAATGGACACTTACCCACTCGACCAGGTTCACCGTATTGCTAATGACACAAACTCAGCATATGGACAAACCTGGATACTGTTTGAATGGCAACAAAATAGACACAACCTTTGTTTTTCATGTAGCCAACACTAACGGCATTCAACTACTTTTTATTGTTAAAACTTTGTAATCTGTTTCCACTTTTTTAATCTCATTTGGATATGCTGCGTGCCCTACTGGACATTACATGCAACTGTCATTGTGGTACTTCATAATCTGATAATGGTCCATGGGTAATGGAACTACTTCATGAGCTGTCTGAATAAATATTGTTTTTGCCTCTGCTACATGCCTCGGTTCTGTAATATCTACTGTTGCTGCATGGTTTTATGCTCATAATCTCAATTGTCACTTTTCTTACGTATGTGTATGGCTCACTTGTTTATCTTTATATCCTTCAACTCTTCACGCATTGCTTGGCCAACGTCATCTGTGTTATGAAATGGAATGTTGTGTATTTGATTTAACATTATTGTATCCTTGCTTGCTTTTGCTGCTATGGTTTATGTTTATTGCTTTGATTTGTCTTTTGTTGTGCTTTTGGTTTGCCTGTTATACTTTCTATATGTGTATCCCTTGTGACATTGGTTGATAAATTTTTTTTCCATAAATACTGCAGTTACATTTAACAATAAATTAAAACAAACAAAAATTGTGGCATGAGTTAAAAAATAAAATACAGTAAACCTCGGTTAATCTGGATCTTTGGTAAAACCAGATAAAACTGATGGTATGAAATATTTCTAATGTTTTTCTTGATAAAAAATCTTTGGCTTAGCCAGATTTTTTTGAACTGGATTTTTGTCAATACCAGATAAAATCTGGTCTTTTCACATCTCATAATCTAGATTTTTATGCACCTCCACACTGTTTTGTTCTTAACACTTCAATGTCCGGTTTGATTCAAGCAGTTCGCAAAAAAACAGCTGGATCACACATGGCTTTGCGCTGGAATATCTCTGCTCCTGTACGGGTTACAGACCTGGTCGAAGTGTCAAAAGACTTGGCAAGTCTTGTAGTTTGCACTCGAACAGAAATTTTTTGGTCGGGAATGTGTTTTTTTGTGAGTAATGTCATAAGTGGAGGACTTTTTGGCCAACTTCACCTGGCTCTGGGCGCCAACCGTTAGATGGTAGTATTTCGCTGAAGTTTTCATTGGAAACTACGCTACAATCCGAGTCTTTTGATACTTTGGATGACCTGCTGAGGTTTCGGGTTCAAAAATTATTATCTAAGTTAATAAAAATTTTTGACTATATAGTTAATTAGATAATTAATTGATTTGTTTATTTAAGATAATAACCTTTGAACCAGAAATGCTAGAAAGTTGATCAAAGGCTCAAAAGACTTGGACTCGAGCCTAGTTTCTAATGAAAACTTCAATGAAATACATTGGCCTAGTGGTTGGGTCCTAGGCCAGGCAACATGAGCCAACATGGCCCAAAAACTACTTCACTTATGACGTCACTCACAAAAAAATCTGCAACCCCCAACCAAAAATTTTTTTTTCAAGTGCAGACCAGAAGACTTACTGATCTAGCGCAATCGGCAGAGGAGCTATGGCGTTGGTAAGACAACTGACAACTGCTGCTTTTAGGACGATTTCAAAGTACGAATGTATCGTACCCCGGCTCTCAAAGTGTTAAGTGTACTGACTGGTCTCTAGGAAAGATTCGGCAGGTTTCAGACACAACATAAGAGTGCTCAAGATCACCAGTGAGCATATAGAATTATGATATCAATGGCCGCAACTGAGCTCAACATCAGACTAATTGTAGAGGCAATTATTGTCGACCATAGCATATCAAGTTGAACGTAACGCTCTGGGCATGACACCGCACCACAGTTTCAGTCTATTGGTCAATGTTGAGTGTGCGTATGTAGACCATTATTCCTGAGTGTATTGTACTTGGCAAGATGTCTGGAAAGAGGGCATTACCTTCCAAATAGAGTGACTGCTTTTGGACCAGTCTCAGAAATCTCTGCGTCTATTCAAAACCCAGATTTCTTCGCAAGCAAGTAATTTGAAATTATGAACTTAAGATTGTTCATAACTGCCTGGACATGGCGGTTACTAGTCTGATGTACCATCGTAAATACATCAATAATTAATTCGTTTTTCTTCTGCGAAAGTCGGCTGTTGCATCGTAAATGTGTATAATGTAAGTGATTTTCACCGATATCTCAGTACTTAGATGACGTTAAGCTAGAAATTTCACCAATATCTCAGTACTTAGATGACATTAGGCTAGAATTATCCATCTTCCAGTTAATCCAGATCTTTGCCTAATCCGGATAAAATCATCAGTGTAATTGAATCTGGATTAACTGAGGTTTACTGCAATACAACTGCACAGTGAAATACATGTATCAATGTTTGTAGCATCGCTGTAATGTTTTTCAGTATGTCGAAAGCGACTGTAATTATTTTGTTAGCTGCATACAGCACATGTAGAAATGATGCATCTAAAATACTGTAGGCTTAAGCTTGATAAGTTAGCTACTTTGGGAGAAAAGCAACACAGTGTCATTTGGAAACACTCAGATTGAAAGCTAAGATGTTTCATGATGTCTTGGTGTCTTGCATTTGTCTTATCACAGCACCTAAATAAAAATTACTGTACACGTGGGTCTCAACTTTTTTGTAAAAGCGCCACATATAACAGTTTGAGGGCCAGATATCTTACGTAATGTAATTGTTTTGGGATATGGTATATTCTACCAAATCAACAAATGCTTCGTAAATATTTTTTGTCATTATTGACAAAATGTCTTTGTGGCTAGATGGAATAGCTTCACAGGCCGGATTTGGCCCACAAGCTGTAGTTTGGAGACCCCTGCTGTACAGTATGCAGCTTAGCATACACCCTGAAATTTATTCCAATAGGTAAACTATTGTATAAATTGACCATGAAAACTTTTTAAATCCAGTGATGAGCCAGTTGCTTCTTACCTTAAACACTGTAGGTTGGTGCTCTACTGATAAAACCACAACTAATAGTGTATTACTGTAGGGATTAAGTAACTGTAAACTAGGCCATGACAACAGTAGTTGCTACTCATGAAGATGTTGTTATGTTCAGGTTGTGCCATAATGTTTATTGGCCATAATACTATATTTCTGCATTAATACTGTATTATTGTATTTAATGCTGTTTCATTTTAAACCTTAATCATGCTCTTAACATGTTTGGAGCTGGTGTACGAGTATATTGTACTTTGAAATCACACATTGAGCGCTAATTTCATGCCATTTTGCAACTCCATAACTCACTGTCAATTGTGCCAGAGAGCTATCCAAACCCTCAAAAGACTTGGACAGTCTTCTAGTTTGCAGTGAAAAAATATTTTGTGGGTTTTAGGTTTTTGTGGGTGATGTCATTAAATGGGGTGTTTTTTGGCCGTTTTGGCTCAGGTTACCTAGCCCTGGGCCCAACTGCTAGATGAAAGGATTTCACTCAAGTTTTTATTGGAAACTAGGCTAGAATCTTAGTCTTTTGAGCCTTTGATTGGCTTTCTAGCATTTCTGGTTCAAGAGTTAGGGTAAAATTACTAATTTTATGTTTTTTTGGCCATAACTTTTGAACCAGAAATGTTGGAAACCTGGTCAAAAGACTCTGATTTTATCAGATAACATGAGCCAAAATGGCCGAAAACCTACCTCACTTATGATGTCACTCACAAAAACCTGGAACCCAAAACCAAAAATATTTTTTCATTGTAGACTTGAAGACTTTCCAAGTTTTCTAAGGGTTTGAACAGCTCTTTAGCGCAATCTGCTGAGGAGCTATGCGGATGGTAAGACAACCAAAATATGCTTGATTTTAGCCTGATATCCAGGAATGATATATTCAACTATTTGTACACCGGCAGCCAAGGCGTTAAGTTGGTCAAATCATAAACCAGCATCTAATTTTTTATTGGTATGCTTATTGCTTATGTGGTGTGATTTATTATTTTGTGGATACACTGATCAGAAATTGTTATCCTTGATCTTATACATGTAATGACCAGATACAAAGCTACAATTTTTAGATTTAAGAAAATTGTGCTGGATATTTTGTTGGTACTAAAGTTTTGTTCCATTCATTTTACATTATATATCAATGTGTGCTGTAAATTAAGTTGAAATTACTTTGTAAAGGCAAATAATAAGCAAAAGATAACTTTAGTGGTGTGTGTTTCACAAATGGTTACTCATAAATATGAATCTAATGGTAATAAAGATGGCTTAAGTGCACCTACGTATGGACTGGTAATACATGTAGAAAACACAACGGATGTTTCACTGTTAATACTAGAAGCCCTGAAAAATTTCTCCACCTACAAGGATGGGTGTGGTCATTTTGACCTTTCATTTGTAAAACTGTTTATGAACGTTTTCTTTCAATTTACTTCAAATGTTGCATTGAAGCATAAAACAAGCCAGTCAATCATGTTTGCGTGTTTTTGCAAGGTGAAAAAGTAGCCTACACAGTAAAATAAATAATTAACACTTTAAGAGCCGGCGTACGATATATTCGTACTTCGATTTCGGCCTAAAAAACAGGAGTTTTCAGTTGCCTTACCAACACCCTAGCTCCTCCGCCGATTGTGCTAGAGAGCTGTTCATGGGCTCAAACGGATCGGCCAGTCTAGTAGATTGCACTCAAAAAAAGTTTTTTGGTTGGGGGTTGCGGATTTTTTGTGACGGACGTCATAAGTGAAGTAGTTTTGGGGTCATTTTGGCTCATGTTGCCTAGCCTAGGGCCCAACCGCTAGGCCAAAGTGTTTCGCTGAAGTTTTCATTGGAAACTAGACTCGAGTCTGAGTCTTTTGAGCGTTTGATCGACTTTCTAGAGTTTCTGGTTCAAAAGTTATGATCTAAAATAAACAAATTAATTAATTATCTAATTAGTCAAATATTTTTACTAACTTAGATCATAACTTTTGAACTCGAAACCCCAGCAGATCATCCAAAGTATCAAAAGACTTGGATTGTAGCGTAGTTTCCAGTAAAAACTTCAGCGAAATACTACCATCTAACGGTTGGCGCCCAGGGCCAGGCAAAGTGGGCCAAGATGACCTAAAAGTCCTCCACTTATGACGTCACTCACAAAAACCCACACCCCCAAGCAAAAAATTTTTTTCGAGTGCAGACTAGAAGACTTGCCGCGTCTTTTGATGCTTCAACCAGGTCTGTAACCTGTACAAGAGCGGAGATACTCCCACGCAAAGCCACGTGCGTTTATGCATTTTTTTCCGAAAATCCCCGAAAGCAGCCAGACGCCAAAGTGTTAACAAGATATTCTGTTAGAATTCAGTTGGTACAATTTTTAAATATCAGTGTAGCTCCTGGTTCTCAGAGGAAAATAAATCAATTGTTGCATTTATAACTGTGTTGATATATATGAAAGAAACTCTGTCGAAGAAACAATCTCCTGAACATGTGCAGGTCATTTTTGACCGCTCAGGGCTTCTAGTGAGATGTGTGAAATACTCTATTTCCAAAAGCTGTAACAAAAATTTCCAATAGCTATACAAACCTTATTATATGTTAGGAAAAGTCAAGTAGTATGACGAAGCAAATAGCAGCAACAATGAAAATATGAAACGCTAAATTAAAAAACGCTCAAAAATGTCCACACTGGGCTTCTGGTGTTAATATGTTTGGGTGTGACTTAGGATCAGAATACATACCCAAGTTGCTAAAGTCATGTGCAAGCTATAACTGCAATTAGAAGTCTAATGCTAGGTCTTAATTGTGCTTGGTGAAGGGTTATTGGGTGTTGCTGCATATGTTTCCACAAGCTTTCTTGTTTATGAAGCAGTATGTCTGTCTAGTTCCATTAGAATATTAAAATTAATCAATAATTGTATATTGCCATACTATTCAAATATGTACTTTCCGCGATGGGTGTAAGCAAGGAATCGATCAGCAAATTTTTAATAGGAAATAGATTTCACGTAAAATTACGCATCCTCAGTCCTTATTCAAATAAGACTGAGAATGCGTAATTTTACGTGAAATCGATTTCCTATTAAAAATTTGCTGATCGATTCCTTGCTTACACCCATCGTGGAAAGTACATACTTGAATAGAGATGTGTGCAAGTTTGAATCATCGCAAAAAGACGAAAGCAGATGGCAGTTGACTGATTCCTCGAAAGCCTACAGAAACACTAGTGCTTTTAAGTGTTGCCATACTATATCATACAATACCAAGTCAATCAAAAAATTATTTCTATTAACTGTTATGGAATAAAATAATATTTTCAATCTGTTGGTTTTTGTTTCTTGTATTTAATAGACAATGTATTTTGTTGATTTCACCAGAAAAATAGACAAACGAATACGCCAGGAACTGGGTGAATTGTTACTGTGCCACTTTTTTTCACACTGAAGAAACTGCATCAAGTTTATTGATTTGTTCTGAGCAAGGTTACAAGCACTACAATGACAAAAAGGCAGTCAAACCTACCTCCAAAATGTTTCTTCTGCATGCGTGTTACAACAGGAACAATCATTTTGGCATCCTTATTTTTGGTAAGTGATTTTATGTGGAAAGTCAACACAGTTTATTCTGTGATGCTGTTGACAAAGAGTAGAAGACAAACCTAAGTGCATGATAGAGGGTACCCTTGAAATACATCTTAACTCTTTTCTGGTGCCACAGAGGTTTGAACAACATGCATGCCATAGAAAAACTGAGTATGTATTATTTTTTGATACAGCAGAAAAATGGCAAAACTTGCAGAAATCATTTCATCCAATGAAAGAAATAATTGCAATCTTCATTCCATGCGTTTCAAATCCATTGCAGATTTTTTATTTAATTTGCAGAAAACAATACTAAAACAGCCAATTGGTGCATCAGAAAAGCACCAAAAATGGCAGCAACTAATCTGTTAATTGTAGGAAATAATTGCATTCTTAATTCTACTTTTTTGATAAACGTATTTAGTTTGTTAATTTACAAATTTACTAGAAAGCACGAATTGGCCTAAAATTGCCTGAAAGTGTTAATGTGTTAAAAAGTCTTTAACAAGTATGACAAGCGCATTGCTAAGTATACAAGAGTGCCTAACAGATCCTGGATATTTTGTCAAACTGTGTTATACATAGGCTTGAAGATAATAAAATCAGGTTTGTGCAAAAATTGTTCCAATGTTGAAACTTCAATGTATAATTAACAATTGGTGCAGGGTTTTTTAAAGGTGTTTTAGGGACCCAATTCAGGCCCTTAGAATTGAAAATCAGAAAAATCAGGTCCTTGGAATTAGAGAAATTGGGTCCATGCAGGTGCATGCCAGGTACCTAACATTTTCCTTAAAAAAACCTGAATTAGTGTAAACTGTTTTGTTACTACCTATATGAAGTTATTTTTTTAAACTTCACAATATTGAATTTACAGATAAATCTGGTTAATCACATAGCCAATTTTCCATGCATTTTTATGCATTGAACTGGAGTATGTGATTATCTGCATAAGACGAATATCTGGAAGTTAACAACTCTATTTCTGTCCACATGCCTGCTACCTGATACTGTTGGTCTCTGGCAGCTTGACAGCAAACATATTTTTCTGGAACTGTGCGGAATAAAAGTGCTTCCAGAAGTTCTAGAAAGCCTTGACAAAACAACACTCCCATTTACATGTTTGTTGCCAAACACTGTTTGATCTATACCACAAACGTTTGTTGTGAAGAGGACACCTTGTTTAAATGTTAATTGATAACCCGCTACATCGAAAGTGAGGCAGATTAAATCACAAGAATGTACATCAAGCATCATTTATTAAAAATGCTTTCAGTTGTTGTTTGTTTAAGGTCTCTGAGCATGAATTTTTCTACTTCAAAAAACAAGTTCATGTTCATCTCTTCAAATTGAAAATGCAGACAAATCCTATCAAGTACTGCACCTCTTTAATTTTGGGTGGAAGCTGAGCGACTGCTTTCAACACCATCTGCACACTTTACACTTTGGTTTGAAATGTGCGACTAAGTAGTACAATGGTTTGAAATATGCAACTACAGTAAGTAGTACAAATCTACAAATGAAAACATTTCTATGCATATATCCAGTTTGTGCGATTAAACGTTATGTGATCAATCAGACTATTTTCTTCACATATGAGTGGTTTTGGTTTGGGATTCCAGAATCTTATTTGATAAAGCGGTTTGTGCATGTAACTGATGCAATTATCCAAAGTTGTTTGTATTTACTTGGTTGTATAGATATATCGAGTGTTTTAGTGTCTTGGTATCATTTGTCTGAAGCAGCTTTGGACTCTGCAACACCAAGGCTCAAAACACTATCTCACTTCATTATGTTGAAAAGCAATGGTAAAGTAGACACATCAACATTTTTTGCAGGTGAGTGGAATAGCATGTTCCATTTTCTCAACACTCATGCTGACTGGAGCCATTGATTTTGAACCATCTCAGTATCTTGAGAATGAATACAGTGAAGGGTTGTCACAATACCAAAGATCCAGTAAGTGAGAAACACAATTGTATGTTATTTAGTAACATTGTCTAAACTGATTTTCCATTGCATAGATAAAAAGCTCTTCGGGTGCATAGAAAAAAGCAATCTTACACAATGCAGTGTATATGTGACTCAACATCCCACAATGCAATTTGTCCATAGTTAAAACTTTACTGCATTTGTGTTGTGGTAGTCAAATTTGTTCATTTGAACCTTACAGAACTTGGCAAGTCATCTTGTGCGTATAAGGAAGATATAATGAAAAAGCCATAAATAAATGACATAAAAATTTAAACACTTATTAATGTTAACAAAAGATGAAAATGCGGAGTCTTGTAAGGTTGTTTGCCCACTCTGTGTTCCATTGGTGATCCACCCAGTGCACCGCATGTATGTTGTCAGATGAACTGATGAGTTCTTGTGTGGTGGGTACAGTTGGGTGTCTTGATTTGAGGCGCTGTGCATCTGCACTCAATGGACGGGTGAGCACTGAGTGGAGCAGATGCCCAAGTGCCATGGCACGGTGTACTAGACACAATGTGATGTGACGAAGCTCGATAAATTGGATTCCTGCAAGGATTGGAAGGTTGTCTGCTGATGTAGGACGCAGGCATCCAGTCACAATTCGCAAGGCATCGTTGATGGTGGAGTCAGTGAGGTGGATGTAAGCACTGTGGCACCAGACAGGAGTGCAGTACTCTGCTGTGGAGTGGACCAGGTCTAAGGTGGCTGTTCGCAACGTTGTTGCTCCAGCACCCCAACCAAAGCCAGCAAGTCTCCTCAAGAGCACAACGCATGATGCCAACTATTTGCAAAGTGACTCAAGGTGTTGGCGATACATGAGCGACCTGTCCAACGTTACTCCGAGGTATTTGGGCTCGGAGCAGAAGGACAGGTTTTCATTGTTTTGGTTGACTTTCATCTCATGTTTAGCTTCCTTGTTGTTGAAGTGCAAGGTTGCTGACACCATTTTTGTAGCACTGAGCTTCAACTTCCAAGTCTGGAGGTATTCCCATGTCCTTGCTCAGCACCCCTTCCACTGCCTGCCAGTCTCCATCAGCATGCATGATTGCTAGATCGTCAACATATGCATACTTTCTGGAGACGGTGGTTGGCAAGTCAGAGATGTAGATGTTGGAGAGAAGGGGTGCCAGGACAGATCCCTGTGGGACACTGTTCTTGAGGTGTCGTAACCTGCTCCTTTTGCTGTTTCCAGTGGTGAGGGTAAAGCTGTGATTACCAACCATCTCCATCATCATGTGGAAATCACAGCAGTTTGCAGATGAGGCCGGAATGCCATACAGTGTCGTAGGCTGCTGTGAGGTCGACAAACACAGCTCTAGGCTTTTCAGCTGAAAAGCTATCCTCAATTTCGTGGTCAGCAGGGTGACCTGGTCTATGGCCGACCTCCCATGTCGAAGACCTGTCTGCTCCTGCGGGAGACATGGGTCAGTGATTGGTTCGACACTACCGTAGATGAGTCTCTTGAGGATTTTAAAGGGGGCACACAGCAGAGATATGGGACGGTAGCTCTTTGGGTCCCCCAGTGGCTTTTCAGGCTTAGGGATCGCAACTATTAGTGCTTTTCTCCAGATCTTTGGAATTTTGAGTTGGCACATGCAGGAGGTGAGGAAGTCGCAAAACCAAGATTTGAGAGCCGACCTGGCGGGGAGTATAAACTCTGGGAAGATGGAGTCCAATCCCAGAGACTTCCTGGCTTGAGGTGTCTGAGGGCAGGAGCAAGTTCCTCCACCCTAAAGGGTTTGGTCGGAGATACTATTCCCTCAGGTGTTGGAATCTTCCATAGGTCAGACACCTCCTTGTTGACGTGCCTGGTGGACTCACAATCCCCAGTCCTGTGTGCCCCATTCTTCATTCGTTGTAAAGCAATGGGGTTTGCTGAGATGGGGCACAGGTGAGAGGAGCATCCAGACCTGCCAGTAAGTTTGTTGATAGTTCTCCACGCCTTGCTGTTAGAGTACGAGAAGTCGATGGAATTGACAGCTTCTTCCCATCACTCCTGCTTCTTCCCAAGCCAAGATAGTAGGGACGAAGTGAATCTATCAGACTTAGTCCCTGCTAGGGCTTGGATGAAGGAACGATATAGGGTCTCTTACTCCTTGTCCCAGCATGGCACATAGTTCTTCCAACGGCCACGTGGGATGCATTGTTTGACCACGAATAGTAAGCTCTTGCAAGAATCCTGATCTGCCCTCTCAATATTTGATGTGTCCGGAGGTGGCAATCTCTCAATGGGCTCACTTATGAGTAGGCAAAAGCGCTTGCAATCAGCCTTGTGAAGGTTCTAACGGTTCACTGGGTCACTGTGGGCAGGAATCTTGAGTCTTGGTGGCGTTATGGCCGATGTTGTGACCGTGGGAGCTTTCCTTGAACACGTCTGTCTGACAGTCAGCTGTCCTGGTCGAAACTCGCAAAAGCCAGGTCCGGGTGGGTGCTGACATTCCATTGGTGAGAGAAGAAAGTGGCTGTTTCGTTTGGGTCATACAACAGTCCAAGGTTGTTGGATGTTGCCCAGGAGTCCAGGCTCTCACCGTCAGGAGATGTTTTGTTGTAACCCCAGTTGACATGTTGGCAGTTGAAGTGACCAACATACAGGGTGGGGTGTTTGAACATCGGCATGGCCGTTGGTGTGAATCGTGAGCGTGGAGGTTTACAGACGTTAATGATCTTGCATCCTGTGCCGTCTACGCACAACCACTCAATCTCTGATAGTTCTGGAGACTGATCGACCAGTGACCATTCCAACTGCTCATGGACAAACATGGCAAGGTCGTGAGTCCTGCTCAGGACTGACCCAGCTAGTGAAAAGTTAGGAATTACTAGCTTGTTTGCAGTTGTGCAGTGGGTCTCCTGTAGGACGATGATGAAAGCCTTGTTCTTATAGGCTAGCTGCTCAATGACCGAGATCTTGTTTGCAGCGAGCACCTCAGTGTTCAACTGGAGTATGTTGGGTCCTGGGTCATCTTCGGCAGCATTTCTGCTACCGCACCCTGAGAAGGGCGTTTTATGACCCATCCCATGCTAAAGGAATATGTTGACCAACCAATACTAACTTTGGCTTAGCTATGTAAAAATATAAAAACATCTAAAACCTATTTTAGCCTTTGCTTTTTTGCCAAGCTGCTCATTGAAAGTAAGGTTGCGATTCAAATCACTTTCAGTTGATCGTAACCACTGGTGAGCATTATCAGTAACTGAAACTAATTTCCAAGAAGTCTTACTGCATGTGTATGAAGTTCTAAGAAGATATATTTTGTTATATGTACATTGAGTTCTGATGAATTGTACGTCGCTAGCATATTCTGTGTATGTTGGTCTTCAACTGGTGGTGCAACTGTGTAGTGTTTACCTTAAAAAAAATGTCGTTTTGTATAGTCAGTTTTCTAGTTCTTTCCTAGTACATATATTTAACCTTGGCATGAGGACATTGGTTTTTCGTATGATAATATGATATGTTGCATTGCAAGAGGTTAAGTCCAATGAGCAGGTATTTGGGATTAAAATGACTGCTAATCACCTTTCTTCAGGCATGCATAAATTGTGTAGGGCAGCTTAAAGCAGTAGTTCTCAACCTTTTAACATCAGCGGACTGGTAAATAACACAGAAAAATCTTACGGACCAGTGACGATAACATACAATCGCAATGAATGCAATAGATTATCGCTATCATCTTGTTAACAACCAAAGCTGTTGTTGTGCATGTGTTTACATTTTCAATGAGAGAATTGTTGATCCAAAGGCTTCTGTTTAGCATTAACATCAACACTTGTCAAAAAATCATTTAAATCAGACATATTTCTGTATCTCCCTTTTGTACAAAGCTATGTCAAACTCCCAGCTTCTTTTTGTAAGCGCCTGCCTTGTTTCTCAGTGCAAAGTTATTTGTGCAAAACCCCTGCAGAGATATATCAGGCTTGTTCAAATGGCAAAATATATTCCCCAAATGCACAAGGTTACTCGTCAACATTGCACCCAATAGAAATTCTACTAATTCCTTTCCCTTAAAAACTGTTTTGTTTCTTGAGCTCAACAAGACACGAAAGAACCTGTCCTTTTCTGTATAGAGAAATGTTCATGATGCCCAATCTGTACTCTCAGATAGTGTTTTAAATAGTCTGGGATTTCAAGCGTCTACTTCGAGTTTCGTTAACAATTTCCCTGACGTTATTTAGCACATTTTTCAAATCAGTAGGCAGTTTCCTTGCAGCTAAATGCCCTCGATGGGTTATGAAATGTTTATAACAACATTTGTTTGTGCCCTACGTCTTTTACTTTTGCAGCTACACCATGCGTGCACACTCCGACACAGTTTCCCCAATCTATCTCTGTCTCACTATATTATTAGTTAAGAACTCTAAATACCTCTGGCCCGGTGGTACGTCCTGGTAAGTTAATCCAACATAGGAGTTCTTCCTTGAAATCTTCATTTCCCATATAATGCACGAAACAAAGAAGAATGGCATAATGACGTCAGTTGACTTGTCGTCTAGTGGAATTGCAGAATACCTTGACTTTTTTAACACTTCTATAACCTGCTCCTCGACATCCATTGCCATTTCTTCAATCCTTTGCTGAACTGTGTTGTTAGAAAGTGGTATATACTAAGTTTTTGAAAACTTTGTTCCCATTTGATTTTCACCTACTGTATGTTCATGAATCTTGGTATTGACCGAAAGAAAACGCTCAAGTGCAAGCGACTGAGATAGGATTTTTTTGAAAATTTCACGGCATGACATTTCGCATCAAAGTACGCAGCGGCAAAATTCGTAAAACCCTGATTGCTGAGGCACTTTTCCTCCAAAGAGAGAAATCTCCACTATGATGATTTGACCACGTGATCAGAATGCCCCAGTAAAGATTTGCGAGGCAAGTCCTGCTGGCTACATCCAAGGGAAAGCGGCCCAGAGTCCGACCAAGGACCTCGTGGCAGATCACATTTCTGACCTTGCATGATCTCATCTTTGCTATCAGAGATTGCTGAAAACCGTGAGGTATTTCGAGTCATCATAGGGCTGCTGCCCCTGCAACCTTCGGGAAAGGAAAGGTACTGTAGGTATGAAAATGAATGAATAGGGTTTAATTTTACGTTATAATATCCAACCTTTTCAATTGCAAACCACATGTCATTGTCCAGGGTTTTACTGCATTCATCATCAACACTAACAATTTTCAGTTAGGCCTACTTGAAGGAAAGTCATCCAAACAAATCGAGGTTGTTTTGCGCACCGGCGAAAACTCTACGCAGACCAGCGGTTGAGAACCACTGGCTTAAAGCATTACATCACAAACATTGCAATGGGTGTCTCTTTTGCACATGCATCGTTGTGTTGAGCTAATTTACCGAACTGTTCATCACATAATAGCAAGTGCTATTGCCTTCAACCAATTGACTCAAGGCAGAAAATACAGTATTTCAAATCATGACACTTCATACTATTGCAATTGAAGTACAGAGAGTTTTTCACTAGAATGCTATTTTATGTCCAACAGCATATACTGTGATTAGTGTGCCCTCTTTACTCAGTTGACGGTCCTAAAAACTGTGAGCTAGTTTTTATTTGCTCTATTCTGCTAAGACTCATTCTTGAATTTTGTCCCAAACACTTTAGCACACCACGCTTTTGTCTCTTGACTGCCAATTTTCATAGTCAATGATTTTTTCAAATCTAGTTGAGATTAATAAATACTAAAATATCAGAAGTTCTTGGAAAAGGTCGTCAAGAAAGACTACTTTAGACGAAAAATTGGTAAGAGTGTCTAGATTTTAACATAAGAGTTTACTAAATTATTTTCTGTAAAATAGCATAATATTGGCGTGGCTTATTTTTCAGCATTGTGGATCGGACTTGGAAATGGACTTTTTCTTGTCTTAGTTTCTGTGCTTGCTATATATGGAACTGTTAAGGTAATCTTTTTAGCAGTGAAACTATATAATGTCTTAATTTTGTGATAATGACTGCTGGCTTGTTGATTGGGCATGTATGTGGAATGACTTACACGTGCTGTGGCTGCAGGTTCAGTGTGCAAAGGTGGCAATTGGAATGTCGCTGGGTGTCTTTTTGAACAAGACATGAAAGTACTTGCTGAATATCCAAGCTTTTTTCGCAACTACTGTTCATATCATTCCAGATATGATTGTTGTGTATCACTAAATCACTCCAGGAAGACGCAGACAACAGACCATAGAGCTTACTCAAAACATGAGATAAACAGTGTCACATAAAATGCACATATTTTAGCAAGTGCCTTCAATTTTTGTTAACTGTCAGTTTATTGTTGAAAATTGTGGTAATTGTTTTTCTTGTGCTGAGATATTTGTTTGTCAAAAAAATCTCCTGCTATACAATTTCATTGGGTTTAGAGTCGCTCAGGATACTTACTCCCGATGTTCATCCTGCAAGTATTTGAGTTCTTATGTCTTTTGATTTTCATCGGTGGTGTCATCATCTACTGGCCCAGCATCAAACTCAACATAATGGAAGTACGTTCATGTGTTTTTTTCAGTTTATGGAAAAATTTTGTCATTGCTCATAAGTAATTTTTAAACTTGAAAATCTGGGTGATATAGGCTTTGATCTTTGCTGACGTGTGGTCTAGTGATGAGTCGTTGTCCCTAACGTCAAGCAGATTGAGCTGAGCTTGAAACATGATGATGTTTTAGCTGTTACTAAAAATGGTAGCTCGTAATCATCAAATCATGTGTCCTGAAGCAGGTATTTGAAAATTTACTATTGTTGTGAGTGCATTTTGACCAAGTTTTTTTCTGATGCGAGCAAAGATATTGACAATAATTTGGAGATATAGGGACATAATCTGTGGATGCACAATGTAGCAACCGATTCATTGAAATGTTATTTGTGCAGGCATTTCAGAATACGTTACAGAACAAGAGCTGCATCAGGTGTATTTTACGTCTTTGTGTCCTGTGTCTTCATTCTTAGCGAAACTTCAGACACGCCTGAAATTGTGTTCAGGGTTCCCATGCCGTATTGAAAGTATTGAAAATGTATTGAATTTTGAAATCAGTTTTCAAAACCTTGGAAAAGTATTGCATTTGACCAAAACGTACAAAGTATTGAAAAAGTATGGAAATTCTAAATTCAGCCGTTTGCTTATTCAAATTTTGTTTGTTACCGCTTATGACAGTTCTGCAGAAGTTTTTTGCATTGTGTTCCATCAACAAAATTTTCGAAAAATGAAGCTAAATGTTGGCATTAAAGTCTTTTAATTTGGTATTGGAATGGCATGGAAAATAATTTTTGAAAATGAGTGGGAACCCTGAGTGTTGAAATGTCGAGCATATCTTTTTTGTTTTTAGTGTGTATGATTAGCAGTGCATTATTGGTTATTACGTTGCAGTGCAAACGCCTTCCGGAGGACTGGAAAAGATGGCTTTTGTCAATTGATGACGGTTGGTTGGCCTGTATCGTCTTCGGTGTCTTGCTTCTCAAAGTTTTGGTGCGTTGCTACTTAATAACTATGGTCTACAAGTGCTACAAGCACATTACTACCCAGGTATGTAGTTTTGAACACTACCTGTCCCTGCATTCTTGCAGCATTGCGTTTCAATGTTAAACGATTTTTTGAGATAACGAGTGATATCTTATTGTTTCAGGTTGTACTTCTGCGACGTGCAAGCTCACAGATCCCCAGCGTGTCCAGTGCAGAAATGGGAGGAAGCATATACAAAGTAGGCTCTGTTGTGGTAGTGCGAATGTGTAGTTTTCTTTTTTGGGGGGTTTGTGAAACACCACCGTAACCCAAAGATGCATGCTGCTATGCTGTCATTTCACGTTACCAATATACAATAAGTTCGATACCTTTCAGTGAGCAGTTCAAGGAGGGGTGGTTTAAAAACATGTTTCCTTGTCTTAAACTTATATTCGGCACGTGATGTGCAACCGTGGGCAACACTAGCAGGAACTTATAATATCACTTATTGTTGGTTTATCTGCAGTTCAAACAGGAATCGAAGAGCGATTTTGAAAAAAACAGCATGATTTGCGATAGCAGTTATAAGGAGATGAAACAAGGACTTGGTTTGTTGGAGTAGCTTTAGATAGCTACGTCCAATGTGTGAGATTTGTTTTTTTTTGTGCAGCCGCCCAGCTATGATGACATTCAGAAGGTTCCTTTGGTGGACGATGTTGATGAAGTGTACGACACCAAGCCTCCAGTCTACCAGCCATGATGTATATGATGCAATTTTTTGAAGAGGAGTCTTGTGAAGTGTAGACATTGTGTCGTGCAGTATTTTGATGCTTTCCTTACGGTGTGTATCTGCGATCATCTTGTAGTCTAGTGTGATTACTTCTGCACACACAGTACAGTACGTGCAGTTTATCCGTTCTGCTTCTATATATCATTTGATTGTTTTCATCCAAGGCCTGCCGTTTGGTATGTACTTTGTACTCAAGTGTGTTAACGAACGCTAACACCTCTGCTGGCGTGCTTGTAAGTGACGTTGGAAGCAATTAAAAGATTGTCAGTGTTACCTTGTTGGCTAAACAGTCACCATCAGTTACCAATGCACTTGTTTGCGTCACCGGCTTTACTTCCCAAGTTTGTTTCACACACTAATGCTATGTCACGCTTTAGCTGAAGATCGTATCTGGTCAGTGGTCGTAAAAAGAAGGTGCTTAGTGATGACAGATGCTCTTTTTCACTGACGTGTATGGTACATTTAGCTTTAATGTAGACGTCGTTTATGACGCATAGTCTGTGTCAAGTTCGTAAGGATCTTTATAGCAGGCGTATCTTGATCAACGGAAAACGTAATCGGGTTCTCATTTGTAGGACTACATGAGCCTGTTGGTTGCATAGCAATACATCTGAATTGGAGAACGAGAAGGGTTCCGGTGTAACATGTTGTTTGTTCATCGTTTGATATAATCATCCGGTACTGCTAATGAACGAAGAAATGCATAACTTATCGCGTGTGGTGGTGAAGAGATGGCAATTAGGCTACTATGTGCCGACGCAGAAAACAGCGAATTCACCTCAACCAGAAAAAAGACGCGGTCACGTGTGGACAATGCTTGCTGGCATGATCAACTGTGGTTAATTTTACCCGTCTATTAGAAAAACTGAACCACCCGAAGCTTTTGGTAAAGTTTTATGGTTTTGCGAATTGTACGTACTTTGAAAAAAGGGGTTGGTGATGAATATGCGTAAAAACAATTTGCAAACAAAATAACCATGACATAGGCCACCCAAGAATAACCAGTAACCACAGCTCACCTGACGATGTCCAATCACGACGAAATTTGAAGTACTTTCCCCGATGTTTTGAAAAAAATACAACCTGCAGGTCCCAACTTCTTCGTCAAAGGGCCACAATGTTTCGGGGTGTGTTACATTCTACCAAATCAATAAATTTTTTGAAAATATATCTTTTTGTAGTTGACAAAAAAATGTCTTCGCGGCCCGCAGTTCTGGAGACCCTGTACTGAGACAATTGCCGCGAATAGTATTTGGAAAAGTGGATCTATGTTCAGGGCTTCAGGAGATTTACACTTGGGAAATTTGATGCTAAGTGTGACCGTTTCGCAAAAATCCCATCACTGCTGCTCGTACTTGCGATAGCACTCGTCTGTCATTACATTACCCAAGAATCATGACCACAGGTAAGAATCGGAACGAAGACCGATTTAAAAACTGACAGCTTTGGCTTGTTTGAAAGCTCCCGGCTTGTGACCACAGAGCGAGAGCCTTAAGGGGTCTGAAGAATGAAATTAAATACAAAATTTCAATAGCTTTTATCTTATTCTGGTAAATACTTCATTTGATTGGCTCACAACCAGGCGCGCAGCCAGGTTTTTTTCTAAGGGGGTGTTGAAGTTATGGAAGCAAAAGCCTTGACAAGGAAAAATTGCTTGTGATTAGAATAGTCAAGGAAAGCACATAATTTGTGGATAAACAATTTGACAGTACTCACCACGAAAAC
>Ga0210059_1001074_pt1 | contig 39666 bp, 23 predicted proteins | sample Ectturendosymbi2_FD_188042 | JGI IMG/M metagenome (GOLD analysis project Ga0210059, IMG submission 188042) | Ecteinascidia turbinata endosymbiont from Florida, USA - Sample 2 (SPAdes) (version 2) | ecosystem: Host-associated > Tunicates > Ascidians > Unclassified | place: Key West, Florida... | reverse complement strand
CGTTCCTGTTGCATCCTGGTAATCAGCAGTGCTCTCGCCAACGTACCGGACGCCAACCTCATTTCGAAGGAAGTTGTGCAAACCTACTGCCCCCTTTATTACGAGAGTAACATTTTTCGGGTGAACCATAAGTGGGCGGTGAAAAACCGTAAAGCGTGATGCCATGATCCCAAACGCATTCTCCACAGTGCGGGGTGCTCGCGATAACCGTTAGTTGCAGATCCTTTTGTCCAAAGGCAAGTTGCGGCCAGGGTAGGGATGCATGAGATTATGTCGCAATGGAAACGCTTCGTCCCCAACGAACACATACGGAATGCTGGCAGCTCCTGTGCCACAGATGGGCTGTGACTCTGGCAATGAGAGCCCGAAGGTCTGAGGCAATAATCAAAGTAATTATATTATGACATATGCTTTGCTGGACTCAGCAGCCACTACAAGTTTGTGTGCAGACAGCTTGGTAAGTAAGCTGGGGCTTGTAGATAAAACCCATGCTGAAATTCAAACTGCCACTGCAGTTGTGATCACTGTCACCAGAAGACTGGGGGTTTGAATGTACAAGATGTAAATGAAACAACATCATTTGTCATTCCAGAAAGTTATGTTGTGAAACAGTTGGCAGACGTCAGCAGTCATATCCCAAGGCAAGAAGTGGCAAACAGCTACCCACACTTGCAAAACCTGAAAATACCACAGTTGCCTGTGGAAAACATTGAACTTTTGATTGGTTGCAATGTATATGAGACATTCAAAGTGATAGAGCAAAGTTGTGGTGCATTTGGTGAACTAATTGGTGTTCGAACTAGGTTGGGATGGTGCATATTTGGCGTAGATTACAAAGCATGCACAGGTCCTGAAAATGTTTGTGCTGTGAGCATAGGCTTGGAACCTGCCCTTCCAGCAGATTTTGGATAAAGGGTGTTGATAGTTCTGGAGCAAGGCTTTGCTGATATTAATGAGCCACATATGGCGGCTCCTTCACGAAATGATCAAAAAGCATTAAACAAAATGAAAAGCACTTGTGCAAAGGTCGGTGAACACTATCAAATGGCGTTGCCATGGAAAAATGAAGAAACAAAACTGCCAGACAACAGAGCAATGGCAGAACGCCGACTCAACACTTTGAAGAAAAAGCTTGAAGCTGACTCTGATCTGTATAAAAGTATTGTGATAAGGTTAGGGAGTATATAGAGTTAGGCCAAGCTAGTCTGGTCCCTGAAAGGACGCTAGCAAAAACTGATAGAGTGTGGTACATACCACATTTTGCTACTGGTGAAAAGTTTCGTGTTGTGTTTGATTGTGCTGCCAGGTTTTCTGGTGTGTCTTTGATTGACCTTCTTTTACAGAGTCCTGATTTAACCAACAATTTGGTTGGCGTGTTGTCGAGGTTTTGACAAGAACCTGTGGCCCTTGCCACAGATATTAAGGCAATGTTTCAACACGTGTGTGTAGCTGAGCCTGACAGGGAGGCTTTGCGTTTTTTGTGGTGGCCTGGTAATGATTTGACCCAGCCACCTGTGGACTATGCTATGAATGTTTTTCTTTTTTGGGGCAACTTGTTCACCAAGTTGTGCAGCCTTTGCTCTTCGAAAAACTGCTGAGGACAACCTCACAGGTGCCAGCAACCATGCTGCACAGACCGTTTTTAAGAATTTTTATGTTGACGCTCTGTTAAAAAGTTGCAGATCGGTTGAGGAATCCAGTTCATTGGTTTCTGAGCTTCGCCCCCTCCTAGAGAGTGGAGGCTTTCATTTACCAAATTTTTGTCCAACGAGCCAGGGGTGCTCAGTTCTGTTCCTGAAAATGACCAGGCATCTGTGATGCTTGACCTGAACTTGGATGACCTCGGAAAAACAAAGACACTAAGTGTCTACTGGAACATGAACAGCGACTGCTTTGAGGTCAAAGTAGGTGTTCAGAAAAAAACTCTCACCAAAAGAGGTATGCTTTCAATGGTAAGCCAGATTTACGATGTGCGTGGTTTGGTGCAACATTTTATTCTACCAGCTCGTTAGTTGCTGCAAGAGATCTCACGTGAACGACCCTCTCGACGAATCGCAACGCAACGCCTGGGAGTCATGGATACGGGGCCTAGATAACTTAAATAGAGTTTCTGTTGCACGTTGTTTCGAACTTCCTTACAAGGAAGTGGAATGCTAATGCCCGATAAAATTGACAATGCCGCACTATGGTTTGAAGGGCCACAGTTCCTACGTGAAAGCGAGATTAACTGTCCGCGGCAGCCAGACTTGAGGCAACCTTTAGCCACCGACGACCCAGAAGTGAAGAAGAAGACGACGACCATCTGCGCTGCTGTGGAGTCATCTGTTCATTACCTGCATGGCCTGTTGTCGCGCTGCTCTGCATACAAGGCCATTCAACGCTGCACTGCATGGCTGCTTCGATTTAAGCAGTAGCCTACTGGAAGTGGAAATGTTCCAGCAACAAGATGCCACCAAGAAAAGGCCCACTGACATCGGACGACCTTCAAGATGCAATGCTTGCCATTGTACAATTGGAACAGTGGGAAGCCTTTCCTGAAGCTATGAGTGAGTTGCCCAGCGTGACGAACTGCACCGACATTGACAAAATGCTGTCTGAAGAAAAGTTAAGAAGTGTTCCCAATCTTCAGAGCAATTCAAGCATTTAAGTCCATTTGTCTTGAACGGCATCATGAGGATGGGTGGACGTTTGTATAATTCTCATCTGCCCTTCGAAACTAAGCATCCCATGATTCTGTCCACAAAGCACCCTGTGACAGATATATTAATTTACCTGTAACATGAGAGAGAAGGTCACAGCGGGACGTCACATGTGTTGAACTGTATGCGAAGAAGTTTTTGGATTTTGCGAGGGCGAGCAGCGGTTCGCAGAGTTTTACATGCCTGCTTCAAATGTTGTCTCTGGAGTACTGGCTTTGGTGCGCAACGCATGGCCAATCTGCCAGAAGCCAGAGTGACTGCAGGACGACCACCTTTTACCGCCACAGGCGTTGATCTCATGGGACCCCTGAACGTCAAGCAAGGAAGAAATACAGTTAAACGCCATGTGTTTTTTTTTACCTGCATGGCTTCGCGCGCTGTACATCTGGAGATAGCGCAACCACTGAAAGCAAGTGCTTTCATTCAGGCGTTCAGACGATTTACCTGTAGGCGGACTACCCCGAAATTCATGTTTAGTGACATGGCACTTATTTCAAAGGGGCTGAACGCGAGCTGAATGATGGTATCAAGGCTTGGAACAGTCAACAGTTCCAAAATGCCATAGCACAGGATGACATTAACTGGACATTCAACGTCCCTGCTTGCTCGCACTCAGGGGGTGTCTGGGAAAGAATTATTAGAAGCATTCGCAAGTTGATGCGCCTCATCGTGGGAGAAGCCTCCCTTGATGATTTCGACCTTGCCACTCTGGTGGCAGAAATCGAGCGGATTCTTAACAACCGACCCCTCACTGATGTGTCATCCGACCCCAAGGATTTCACTGCTTTCCCTAAAGGAGTATTTTAAGTCCAGTCCTGTTTTCCATCCTCATTAACTATCTTCCAGATGGCATTAGATCACGAACTGCACTATATGCAGACGATTTCTCCTTTTGGGAGAGCGGATCATGTATCAGACAACTAAATGACTTATGCCAGCAATCTTTGACGAAAGTAGAAATTGGTGTGATAATTGGGGTTTTCAAATTTCACAATCAAAATCAGCAGCAGTTCTCTTCACCAATAAACGAAACCTCCCACCTATCAGCCTAAAACTTCAGCGACACTCCATATCCTTATGAAACGAATACAAGTTTCTAGGCATTACCTTGCAGAGAAATGGCACCTACCACAGTCACATCCAGAGAGTGCACTCTAAATGCTTGAAGCAGCTGAATCTTCTGTGGATGCTGACTGGCACGACTTGGGGTGTCGCTAAAAACCGCTTCTTCACATTTACCGGGCCCTTGTCCACTCAGTGTTAGAGTATGTTATGGAAGCATTTTTTCATCTGCATCTTCCTTCGAAAAACTCAACAAAATACAATATGCCGCACTGCGCCTGTGTACAAGGGCAATGAAAAGTACACCTTCCCTTTGTCTTCTCCATTCCTGTGACGAACTACCGCTCCGTATTAAACACAAGATTCTTTGCTTAAATTACAAGGCCCACTTGCTAACGTTCCCACACCACCCCACCTTACCCTTGATTTCAGACTCATGGCATGAGGTGCATCCCGACGCCCCAGCTTTCCAAAGTTTCAACTTGTATACCAAGCACGCAATTCTGCAGGACTATCTCAATGTAAATGTCATTGATGCACCACACATACCACCTTGGAGCCTCCACAAGGCACACTTCGATCTTTCCATGACCCACCTCCCCTACCTACAAAATCCGCACATCACCGCAACAACTGTCGTTTCTCATTTACATGACCACTATTCGGATCTCATCCAGGTGTATACAGATGGTTCCAAAACGACACACCGGACAGGTAGTGGAATCTACATACCAGAATATAATATAAAGAAAACAGTCGAGATAAATCGTCACTCATCAGTCCTCACCTCACAACCGTATGCGATTCTCTCTGCTCTTTATTGGCTGACTATATCCAACTTACTCGAGGCGTTCATCATCTCCGATAGTCTTAGCGTCATAAATTCCACCCGTCACGCTATTTGGAACAAACGCGGTCTTGTCAACAAAATCGTTTGCCTAAATCACGTCCTTCTTCAAAGAGGAGCCCGAGTTGTTTATTTATGGATCCCAACGCACCGGGACATCCCAGGCAATGACATAGTGGATACGTTGGAGCGACTCTCCACTATAAATGGGCCTTCAACCACCGATGTCATCTACAAAAAGCCTTGAACAAGTTAATTCTGTCCGAATCCACCTCATCAATATCAAATCATTGCTGCCAACTGTGGAATGACCAAAATACAGCTTCCAATAAAGCAACGCACTACAAATTACTTTTCCCCAATATCGACAAAACACTCCAACACTCACTCCCTTCCAAGATCTTCCGTCTATGTACAGGCCACTGCCAACTCAACGGACATCTTCACAAACTCGAACTACATCTGGACGGTCACTGTGATACATGTGGCACTCCGGAAACTGTTGAACACTTTTTGATTCATTGCTCCAAATTCAACAGACAAAGGACAGAATTAACAAGTAACATCTGCGCCCTGTAAATAAACTTCGACTGGATCACACTCCTGCGAACAACTAAAGCGCAACTGTCTATCCTGACCTACGTAACAGGGAAACTGGTATAATAAACCATTCCAAACTCTGTCCTGGCACTAAATAGCCTACGAGCTGCAAAGTGCCAAAAAAAACAAAACAAACAAACAAAGACACTGCTGATAACGGTCAGTCACGTATAGTTTCATACTGTGTGAGAAGAAGCATGAGTAAATCTGTAGCAGTGCTTCCACAAGTTTGAAAAATCATTGTTAGTGTGAAACAACGATAAACGTGCGCGAGTGAATAGCTTAATCAAACGACTCTTATGTAGGCTTCTCATGCAGCATAAAAATACGGACATGTAGCTTATTATTAGAATATGTCTATGCAGAATTGTGGGAACACGTCTTTATCGTTAAGGCTTAGTTCTGACTTCTTAGTGAGCACTAAGTGAAGAACCGTCGCCAGAAAGTTTTCAATAGGGGGGCTTTGCGGTTCTGCGGGGGGGCTTGCAGGGTCGTCGCCAGCGGGGGGGGCAGTGGTGCCCGGGCCCCCATTCGAAATCGGTGACCCCATTTCACGTTTGGCCCCCCGGTTGCCACATACATCCAATACTATATTTTAAAAATGTGGCCCCCCCTTCTGGTGTTTGGCCCCTCCTTCTGGTTTCTGGCCCCCCTGCTGCTAAATCCTGGCAACGGGCCTGGGGGCTTGACATTATAAAATTAACCAATACTCCACTGATTTATAGTGTTTCACGCGTCACTTTGGGGGGTGCTGGGAGCTTTGTTTGGGTGGGCTAAGCCCACCAAAGCCCCGCCGTGGCGACGGGACTGACTAAGTGTGAAGTTACATTTGCTGCCGCGAGTTTTAGTAATTCATCTGCTCAGTGTTTTTTAATAAGCCTGTGTGGTGTTCTAACTTAAGTAAGTTGTCCGATAGTTTTGTCAACATATAGTTCTACTTGTCATTGCTTGAAACAGTTTTGCAAGTGTCTTTTCACAGTTTTGCAAGAGTAAGTGCTCATGGTGTTGTGGACCTTGATTATTCATTAATTATGACTTATGTGTAGAAAGTGCTCAAAAAATCGATATTAGGCAGTTTATGAAAAGAAAAGCATTCTGATAGCCGAAGTGTAGAAAACATTTCAGACAAAAAGATTGAGAATTGAGGTTCAACCAGCACAGAAAAATGGGGTAGAAAGGTTAAAGCGTTTTGTGAACGTGCATTTGCATGCCATTGTCAGCAACCTATAAAGGATGAGCAAAATTTCGACGTTGCCCCCATCCTAGAAAAAATTTTGCAAACGTCCATGGATGCAATGATTTCGATCTAATTCTTGGGTCATAAAAAGTGTGGTGCTGTTTGTTTCAATTCTTTTAAGTAACTCAAAAACGATGAATGCAAAAGTTATCAGTTTCCCTAACCCATGTACTAAACGCAGTGATCAAAAAGCTCTACAATTTTGACGCGTGGTGAACATCCTAAAACTATGAAAAACCAGCAAAGGAGTGTTTTGATATCCGAGCGCAAGGCCCCCAAAAGCGCGAGTCCTGGGCATTTGCCCCGTTTGCCCAATGATTAATCCGGCCCTGGCCCTGCTTATCCTTTAGGGGTCTTTTGCCCCCCACCACCACTTGGCCCGGATATCCACCCGGCAAACCGGATGGTGATCATCTCTGTTGCACACTCACTATCCTGCCGGATATCCAACCGGTAAACCGGATAGTGACCATGTCTGTGTATGACGTTCTGACCTACTCCCCACAGTGTTGCTGTATAACGTCTAACTATTAAAAATAGCCTTCAAATGTGGCTTTCCGCAAAACGAGAAACTGTTATTAAAGGAATTGGCGCCCTACTCCGCAGTAGTGTTGAAAGAAGCGTTGCGTGTTAGTTAACATTAGTGTTAACAATGTGTCTATAACCCTATGTTTCTTTCTTCAATGCAGTTGCAAAATTGTGTCTGTAACTCTGTGATTCCGCTGGCTCCACTGTCTTGTTCTGTTTTGTCCGTTTTTATCAACCTGCGTTATGCAGGGTGTGTGTGTTTATACTAGGGACTTCGTGTCTGGTCACAAACAAATAAATTAAAATAAAATTAAAGGAGTCAATGTCATTAATTCCCAACAAGCAAAATATTTTAAGTGCATGGTTTGACTCGCACGTCCGAAATATTGAAAATATATAGTTAAAAAAATGTGTTGACTTTTCTTGCATATTTGGCTGGAGCGTGTGGATGAATTGTTTTGGTAACAAGTTTTTGAGTGATGAGTGCTTATATCTAGGCTTACCATACGTCCCGTTTTGGGACAGGACAGGCCCAGTCCAAAAGCCTTAATCCTGGTGTCCTGGTCAGTCAGACAAAAAGACCCGGTTAAGCATTCAGTGAAATTTACATACTCGTATGCTTGAACATTGTTTTGTTTCGTAGTAAAATGTATTATTTGTTTTTCTTGGTATCTCAACTATAGGAATTCAAAAAGCTACATAATCCAATTTAGATATGAACCACATTTATCTGACAAGGCTCATTCTTCTGAAGCGTCCTGGTTTTCAGTCACCAAAATATGGTATGCCTACTTATATCATCTTTTCAGCGAAATACAACCTCACTGTCAAAACGGAAAACAGTTTCGACTTTACGTATGATCTACAACAAGTAATTAACAAATGAAACATCTTTGTAAGCTCAGTTTATAACAATGTCTCCAATCGAAAACCTTTAAAAAAGACAACCTAACTTTTTTATTTGCTAACTCAGGTAATTCTATTTGAAGCGGATAAAAGATTTGCGTGCACATTTATGTAAATTGCATAATCCTTGCCCAGTAATACTGCACATTTATTACCAAAAATAACGAATTAATGCAAAAAGGGCATATTGAAAAATCTTTTCGAATTTAATATTTTGAATAGCACCGAATGTTTGCTGTGGTAATTGTCAGATAAAACATCGGATGTGTCATTATCGTTAGGAAAAATATATGTGTTTGGTTTTAATGTCGAGTCGATTCGAAAACGCAGAAATGGAGTTTATATTTGGTGTTCTCGTAATTTTTTCATGAAGGTTCGTGTACAAAAATTTAAAACAGTCACAAGTAGGAAAAATAGAATGGTTACTCTACGTGCTCATTTCCAAATTTTAACCGATATTATGAAGTACTGTTGATCAGCCCGAATCTTGTAATGAATGGGTTAGAATTGTTTGCTTCGATCTTTGTCGTCGGATTTGTACCAGACTTGCTGAGATTCTAAAATTAAAAATTTGTTGAACTTCGAAAAAATAATCTAATGAAACTAACTGTGAGAAATATATTTTAAGAAAAGCTCCTTAAATATAATCAAAATTTAACAAAAATACGTTTTTGAGGTTTTTACAACATTTAGGTGCGATATTGTCAACTTATTCAAACTTACTGAAAAATTTTTTACATAAAAATATGGATTTCTTCTTGAAAAAATGAGTGGTGCGTGGCGGTTTTGTGCAAATGAACACAAGTAAATTGATTTATTTCTTTCCGTGTGAAAATAAAGTTTCTAAAAAAAATCGTGCGTGCGCTAGCCACAGAATCCATTCCAGACTGGTCAGAAGATAAACTGGTCCTTGTAGGGCTGCGCTTTTCAAACTTTATTTCGTGACGGCACACTATAATAAATACTAGATTTGGCCGCGGCACACCTACTTCATAAAAACCTACTCTTCACAAACTTTTTAACCGAAGTGATGTAACATACAGAAGGTTTTGTCAAAACATCAAACATTCGTGGCACACTTCAGCCTCTTCAGCGGCACACTTCAGCCTCTTCAGGGGCACACCAGTGTGCCGCGGCACCCAGTTTGGGAAACACTGCAGTGTAGGGGTTGCCAGATTGGCCATTTCATGGCCGATTTCGAAAAATTTGGCCAATTTTTTAATTGCGTTGGCCATGAAAAAACGCATTTGGCCATTTTTTCGGTTTGTCACTGTACAATTATTTAGAATTAAGTTTTTATATTGTTTTGTCTTTTTGTGTTATTTGGGGTCTTCATGTCACTGATTAGTGATTGTGGTTGCCATTGGTATCTGCTGCACTTGTGCTGTATCTGAAGACTGCTGCACTCGGTTGTGTGACTCATAATGTTAAAGGCATAGAAGTATTTTGCAGTGTTGGTAAGATTTCACTTTTGGAAGTTCCTCATCACTTACAACAACACTTACACTCTGCAGTAACTTCAACCTTGTAATGTTCAAAGTGTGTAGTAATTGTTTATCCCTTGCAATCTTGTACTGCAGATTTTGTGCAAGTGTTTCAATTTCAGTCAGACCTGTCATGAGTAAATATTTGTTCTCAAGTGTTCTTGCCCTTTCGTTCATATGTGAACTTAATGATGGTTTTGAGCATGTGGTCAACTGATTATGATCATCAACTTCATGCAGTTCCTTTCATGACTTCTAATCTTTTGTTCATATGATTGGAGCACACGATCAAGAGTATTCTAGCCTTGTCGTTGAATTGGAAAGTTAATTTTAAATTGCTTAACCCAAAAATGGGTCAGAATTGTCATAAATTGTACAGCTCCCCTCATTTTTGTTCAGCGCTGGGTAATTACCTCATTAATTATTAGTATTTAGTTATAAATACTTAAGTGGTTGCCAATTTATATATCTTTGGGAAATTATTGTTGTTAACAATTTGTTCTGGCCATTGCTTGAGGGTCATTCTTTACTTGCATATAGCTATAACAACAATTGCAAATGCATAGCACTCCTGAATTTAGTCCAGCGCTGGGTAATTACCTCATTAATTGGTTATAATTAGTTAAGTGATTGTCAAATTTTACATGTTTAGGAAATTACTCAAGTACCACATTCTTTGCTTCAGGGTCATTGTTACCTTGCAGGTAGCTGTAACAAACATTTAAAATTTTTGAGAACATTTTCTTTGTAATTTTGATGATGACGATCACAGTTTTTGTTTAATTTACTGTACATTTAAATGTAAACAATGACTCACTTAATTCCGCCCATTAAAAATGTCATAACTTCCTCATTTTTCATCGTAGAAAAAAAATAACACAAGCATTTTCAATGTTTTTTCAAGCTATTTCCAATGAGAATGATGGCAATGCAGAAGCTTCAAATTCATTTTTTTTGTAACGTATGTATAATATGGTTCTAACTATTATTAAGATAAAGACAAGTTGTATTTGTAACAGATAATTTTAAGTTTACGGCAGAAATTGCTGTTTCACAAGATAAAAACCTGCTTTGGCAAAACTACATTTTTTCGGCAAAAAATGTACTGCCTTTGGGTCATTCTATGTCAAATGAACCAAAAAAATGGAGAAGTCAACCCACCATCTCAGATTTTCCTCAAATATCATAAGCAGATAAAACTTTTCATGCTGATTCCAAAAAACTAAATTTTTTTGAAATTGGTTAAGGTTTTGCAGAATTACGGACCATACAAAATGACTACTGTTTGTGGTCAATGAAGCATAATGACTAACAAGAAATTCATCAATTAACTTTAAAACTAAATCGTTCTCACTGTAATCATTTAATTGTTATAAAAACTTTACAAGAGGTTGTCTCAAATATTTTATCTTCACTTGTAAAAAAAATTTTCAAAAAATCCATGCGCTTACCCCAATTTTGGGGTAAAGAAAATGGGTAGTCATCAAAATCACTCATGCGTGACAAATTTTGATTGGTGATAACTCAATGAGCACACATGCTATTGGCATGAGCAAAATTTTTCTTGACTAGTTGACTGGCTAGAGCAGTTGACATAGAATGACCTTTTCCGAACGATTTGAGACACCTATGGACATGTAAATTACCATAGTTAAAACATTTTGTGATTTTGGTCATAACTTTTTCAAAAAACAGCCATTTTGGCTATTTTTTATCTGGATTTTGGCCATAAGCTACGAAAAAATCTGGCAACCCTGTGTGTAGTGTGAAAATTGTGCTTGTGCAACCGTTCCCAGTGAAACAGTTACTAGGCTTAGTAAAAAATTGGGGGGGGGCAAAATGTTTGATTTTAGGCCCATGAGACTATTTTCTTTGGAAAAATGCTTCTCATACCACAATATAACCATATGTTCTAAAATTTGGGGGCCATGGCCCCCTTGGCCCCCCTGGCTATGCCTGGGACTATCTGCTGTGTAGAATATAATAGTACCATTGATAATACAAATATCTCAGAAATCTCAAATAATCGATAGAGGTTCATTGTCAGTACCGGCAACTATAGTGCTAAATACAAAATATTTCAGATAAGTAAAAGAGAATGTATCAATAAGATGTCATTACTTAGAATTATGATTGATTTTGCAGAAGTTGTGGAACTGACCTTATGTTCGTACCAAAATATGAACTGCTGCAGAGGATCGTATGCCTTTTTTACCAACCTGTTTTGCCATCCACTTTTCTTACCAGTTCCATGTGCTTAGCTCACTTTTTTACATCTACTAGTCTATGTATACTTATCAACTCATGCGTTGTTAGCAATCTTAATCTTTCATGTTTATCTTGCTGTTATGCAGCCTATTCCCATGAAGTAATTATTTGTAATGACTGGAGACTACTGCAGTACAGTATTAGTGTTGTCAATGTCAAGATATGTTAAGAGAAACAATGCAGTATAACTCTAGGAAAAGTTTATTTGATTCATAATCAAGATTGATTAGAAAAAAACAAAGTTTGAATTGTCTGTGGTGATCAAAAAATGAAAATTTGGATGTGGTGATGCCATTGATGATTAGGATGTCAACAAAAGCTTAAATACATGAAAAATCAACTGATTTGAATACTAAAACAATGTTGTATTGTAGTGTAAACTAATGTCTATACAGCAGTGGTCCTTAAAGCTTCACTGCCTCAGTACCCCCAGAGGTAAAATTTTTGGCAATCTGGATGCACCTTTTCATCAAAGTTTATTAACAAGCCAACAGGTATCAAGTCAGTCAATCTGGATGGAAGCAAATCCAAGTTCTTAGAGAATGAGGACTTGAGTGCTGGTTTTGGACTTTACTTCCCAACACTGTTGAATACTCCTAACATCTATATCAATACCCCCTGGTGGTGTTTAGGCACTACTTTAAGAATCTCTGCTATACAGTAATTCATCTAACAGAACGTTCCAAAACAGTAGATATACTGTATATATTATATACTCACACCCAGCGCCAGATTTAGGGGGGTCCCCCACCATGTTTATGTGTTTAGCCATATGTAGGCTACGACATGTGCGTGCCACTTAGTCATTTTTATTAGCGATGAAAGTTTGTTTGTAGACGCTATTAAATTATAGGTTGTCCAGACGGCAGTATTTCACCTGAATATTGTTTGATATTGTGACGAAACAACTATTTCACTTACTGTTTTCTGAAAGTCGGTCAGGTATCTGAATTTAGTGAGTGCAAGTTCAATCGACGTAGAACGCATTAGCTTATGTCTCTACTCGTTACTGGTAGATTTTGGGTCTACCTTACTTGGATTTGCACAGGTCACAGATGAGTAGCATTGTTAAGTAGGGCTACCATACGTCCTCTTTTTGAGTACAGGTCCACTTTTTTCATGAGAAATGAAATAATCTCCGAGGACATTAAAAAATGTCAAAATATCCTCCTTTTCACATTTCTTATTTTGTATCACTATCATCAATGGCATAACTAATGTTTTGAGTCAGGGTGATAAACTTTGATAAAAGGGGCCCACTGGCCACTATACAGGGTTCACTAGCCAGCACTCAGAAGAAAACTTAAGAATTGATGGTAAATCTGGATGTGGATGGTGAAACTGAAACCCTGAATCACTGGAAAATAATCCGAAAAACACATGAAAACAACAACGTACGGAAAACCAAAAGAATGCTAAAACCGAAATACAAGTTTATGTGGGAGACCGGTTTTTACATTTAGCTTGCCAAGGAGGAAATTCATACCTCTTCCCCCTGTCAGTTATGACACTGGTATGATATATTCTATTGTATTTACATGAAGTAATCTGTCCTTTCTCAACTGCAACAAGATACAACCTGGTGTCATAACTTAGTTTATGGGAGGGCCTGCAAGTTGTCTAATTAATCTATGTTTTGGTTGAGTTAATTCACGGCTGGAAAAGCGGGAATGCTTTCAAATTAATTGTTACATAACAGTGGTAAATCTTTTTTCAATATCTCAATGGCTTTGACATAAGAGCACAGATTTCTGACTCCATTATAGGTTCTGTACTAGCTTTGCTGATGAGCTGTGATACAATGAGATACAAAAAATTTTTTGGTTGGGGGTTGCGGATTTTTTGTGACTGATGTCATAAGTAGTTTTAGGGTCATTTTGGCTCATGTTGCCTGGCCTAGGGCCTAACCGCTAGGCCTTGCTGAAGTTTTCATTGGAAACTAGGCTCGAGTCCGAGTTTTTTGAGCCTTTGATCGACTTTCTAGCGTTCCTGGATCAAAAGTTATGATCTAAAATAAACAAATTAATTAATTATCTAATTAGTCAAATATTTTTACTAACTTACATCATAACTTTTGAACCCGAAACCTCAGCAGGACATCCAAAGTATTAAAAGACTCTGATTATAGCCTAGTTTCCAGTAAAAACTTCATCAAAATACTACCACCTAACGGTTGGCGCCCAGGGCCAGACAAAGTGGGCCAAGGTGGCCTAAAAGTCTTCCACTTATGATATCACTCACAAAGAATCCGCACCCCCAACCACAAAATTTGTCTTCGAGTGCAAACTACAAGACTTGCCAAGTCTTTTGAGCTTTTGACTGGGTCTGTAGCGCTTACCGGACCAGAGAAATTCTTGCGCAAAGCCACGTGCGATCCTACTGTTTTTGTGCGAACTGCTTAAATCAACCTGGACGTGAAAGTGTTAATCACTTTGTTTTTTTAAACCAGTACCATAGCTCTTCTTAACACCTTCGCTGCCAGTGTACAAGATACTCGTAGTTTGAAATCATACATTGAGCTGCTATTTTTGTGCCACTTTGCAACTCCATATAACTCACCAATCGATTGTGCTAGAAAGCTGTTCAAACCCTTAAAAGACTTGGCAAGTCGTCTAATTTGCAATGAAAACACAAATTTATAAGTTTTGGGTTTTAGTTTTTTTGTGGATGATGTCACAGGTGGGATAGGTTAGGCTTTTTGGCCAAGGTTGTTGTGCCCTGGGCCCCAAACGCAAGAGGGAAGTATTTCGCACAAGTTTTTGGTGGAAACTAAGCTAAAGTTTGAGTCTTTTGGGACTTGAGTGGTTTTCTAGGATTTCTGGTTCAAAAGTTAGGGTAAAATAACCAATGTTTGGGAAGAAGAATCTTTTTGGGTAATTTTTATCCAAATTTATGTTTTTTGGCCATAACATTTGAACCAGAAACCTTTGAAAGCCAATCAAAGGCTCTAAAAGACTTGGATTATAGCCTAGTTTCCACTAAAAAAATGAGTAGCCTAGTTTCCACTAAAAGAAAAAAAACACTCCCTCTTGTGGTTGGGGCCCAGGGCCTGACAACCTCGGCAAATAAGGCTTAAACCTACCCCAGTTATGATGTCACCCACAAAAAACCCGAAACCCAAAACTTGAATATTTTTATTGCAAATGAGCAGACCCGCTGAGTCTTTTGAGGGTTTGAACAGCTCTCTAGCACAATCAAATGGTGAGTTATCGAGTTGCAAAGTGGTGCGAAATATGGAATTTACAGGTAAATCTACCTGGCAGCAAAGGTGTTAAGAAATATGTAAAAGGTCCATTCATTTTAGGTTTTTCCAATCATTTGTGTGTACAATAAAAGTTGAACTACTTAAAAGTTCACTAAGAGCGTTTCGTGAGTTGTTAGATATTGTGGAATGTTTGTCGTACATGTCACCTTTACATCACTGCTGTCATTGTTATACATTATGCAATACTCTTGGTTAACATTTTTCTCATTATTACAAGAACTGGGTTCTAATTTTACTGGCCACATCAACCTACTGTATTTATTGAATTGTAAACTGGGGCTTATAAAGTTTTTTTCATCATTTCATGTGGCTCATAATCGAGGGTGTCATGCATTTTTTCTTTAGCTTGTTGAAAGGTCTAGATCAACTATGTCCAACCCTCGGCTTCGGCTCATGGGCTGCATGTGGTCCAGTCAAAGGTTTTGTGCAGCCCACTTTAGGTTTTCACAGTAGTAATAGTTTCCTATATACTGACAACCTGTTTTATTTTGATAATCTTGAATTTGACATTTTTGATGCAGGTGATCTTCAGTGCCATTTCATCACGCCTGATACTGCTACGGTGAAGATTTGTACACTTTCAATACATTAGCTTAAACTAAATTTAGTTAGCTATGATCAAAGCAAGCCCTTCAATGTGCAGCCCTCATTAATATGTCATTCAATGTGTGGCCCTGGTTAAGATAGTGACATATATTTTGGCTCAGTAAGCCATTTGGGTTGGACATAGCTGGTCTAGATAATGTCCCAGCCTTTCCTTCACTATGTTTTTTTGATCAAACTGTCTTTTCGCATTACCTTCAGTCTCTTCAGCATCACGTGCACACATGCTTATTCCATCACAGGAGGGATCATGATGAACAGAAGGCAGTTGTAGTGGTGTGGGCATCATTACAAGGGTTGCCAATTAAACGTGAAACATGCTATACATGTGAGTATCTCAGATGCTTAGGCAACCTATGCTCAAGGGCGGCTTACATTAATTTTTTTACACCATTTTGTGTGGCTTACAAGCAAAGGCATCTTACAATTAAGGACAGCTAACAATTGAATAAATATGGTACCTAACTTTTCCTGAAAAAAATAGTCTTATACAACCAAAGCTGTACAATACTTCTATAAGTTGGTAATATATCTTGACTTGTTGTCATAGTCACAACTGAAAGGAATCATTTCAAGAATTTATAGCATTCATTTAATGCAAATTCTCATGCTACTGGAACATGTGAACTACTTTTTAGTTATGTAATTAAGTAACCATTAATAAAACCTGTCAAGTAAGCACTGAAGTAGAAGAAATCTACTTAAATAGAGCTACTTTGTTAATGACTACCACTCTGAATACCCAAAGCTGCTTTCATCTATATACTGTGACATCATGTGTGTGTTTCATGCCTGTTTGATTTGTGCTTTATTGGAAAGAATGACTAGGATGAAAAAGTATTTTTACTGCAAGCAGTACAATCAATGTCAATCAGCATTTAAATGTGAAATGTGTGACGCACTTAAAAACAACTGTACAGTTAGACATGTATATACATAAATCTAGTATGTACTATATATATTGTATTATCCAACACTTTTTATTAGTCCATGATATTCAGATCAATTTAATTGTTGAAAGAAAAGATTGATTACAGTGGCAGTTTTGCCAAGATACTAAAAAAATGTTAGAGAGTGACAGATGTTGCTAGAAAAGGGTACAAAGCCTAGTACAGAGGTTCTCAACCTTTTCAAGCATGTGACCCAATTTTTAAACAGAGGGTGTGTGGCCTACTGAATGTACAACTTTTCCAATGTGACAACTGTTGCACATGCATGGAGCAGAAATAAAATCAACTTCTGATAACACAATGTGTGCTGCAATCAATGCAAAGGCTAGCCTGTTTGTTGTTAGAAAGCATAGATATTTGAAGCTCAATACAGGATAGTGATAGATTAAATAGATTTATTTGGTGACTAACTACATGCACGATGTGTATATAACTACATGCACGAATGTGTAAGATGACTTGATCGGTGATAATGCACAGATCAAGTCATCTTCCACATTAAGCCTGCTTCTAGGTTTCATTTTTATGACAATAAGAGCAGCCTGTCTACCTCAAAATGCCTTCAGTAAGTGCATATTGTGCAGTGGTAGGCCAAGTAGAAATTTCCATGTTGCAATAGTTTCTACACGTTATGACAAAAGAGAGCATATTTGACATTTGTAGATGAAGAGCTACCTAGATTTTCAGTAAAAGGTGCAACTTGCAAAACATTCAATTTCAGTAATACAGTAGAATTTGCCTAATTCCTCACCTCAAGGGGATTAGAAAAAAGTGAAGAATTAGGCGAAGTGACAAATTATGCAAACAGCATAGTTAGCATAGTAACCTATACATAGTGCTTTTATTTGCAGTAAAATGCAACCTTATAACGTTATGGTTGTTTACTAAATTATACTCTTTAACACTTTGAGGCCATGCCTCATAGGTTGAGAAACCTTGGCACAGTATAGTCATGGGTACTGAGTAAACTTCTTGTGAAACACGTTATCACAATTAATTTAGAATTGAAGGTATATTTCAAGCATCCCATTCGTAATTCAGAAAATCCTTATTATACACTACTTTAGAAAATCCTTGGTACACTTTAGACAATCGAAACTACGTAATCTATCAAGGTAAACCGCCCTGGGCACAGGCAAAATCCTTTGGCAGAAGCTTATTTTAGTTGTTATGGTAAATAAGCATAAAAAAAGATACATTTACAGTGTGTGTTGGAAGATGTAGGATGTATTTGAAATCTGTACTGATGTTCTGTTGACACTTAAACTATCAATGAGCTGCTGCAGGGTTATTGTGCAAGCTCTCAGCAGCATCATGGGGAATTGCTTTGGTTCTGAAACAACTGATTCTGATAACATACCATTTCTTAGTGAAGATCAGAGTGTTGATACCCAAGACTTACACACTCCTCCACCATACAGGCATACTAACCAAGTAAGTAATTTTTTTTGCAAATTTGCAGCAGTTCATTCGAACTTCGGTTTTATAAAAGTACTGCATGCTGAAAAATTTGTTATTTGCCAATATACATTTCATGCAAACTACATTCTGTCTTTTAAAGCAATTTCAACAGTGAAGGCCAAATTGGCGTAAGGTCGATAGGTGTGATGGTGTTTGTGTTTGATTTTGGTATTGAAAAATGCTCAGTGGATGCCACTGAAATATGTGTCGTATTTTAACTTTTTCGTGCATGTAGTTAGTCACCAAACAAATAGATACATGTGCAATTTGCTGCTGTGGATAGAAAACCCCGATATGTATTTTGTTTGAAGACAAAATGTATTGTTTGCAGCAAAGCGCTACCTACTCCTTTTAAGCCAGCCAAGCTTATGAAATTGCAGTACTCATGAAAGCCCACCTTTAATACTATGGCTGGCAGTTCGGCTAATCATCACAAAAATGAAAAAAATTTCTTGGTTCGTTTTATCCTTGGTGGTACTGACGTATCCACATGAAATTTGTATTATCTCTACAGTGCTAGCATATTTAGTGAGTCTTGTTGCTGCTGTTGATCAGCGCATCTAGAATGATGAAACTGCTGGAACTTAAGAGCACATGTGACGATTCTTAACGAAATAACAAACGTCTGTCGTAACTCACGCTCGCGCTGATGGTGCGAAAACAGGAAGTTATCTACAGTAGTTTGCTGAGTTGTGTTTGTTTTGCCGTTAAGGAACTTAGAACCTACGGCGTGCGAGGGTTTTGGCTACTGATGTCAGTGCCGACATTTCTGCTCTAGTTGTCATGCCCGACCAGCTCATTGCTTACATCATAGATAGTGCAATCGTCTAAGTGGCTTCAATAAACAAAAATTATCGCTGTCTGTTGTTGTCAGCCATCTTCGTAATTGTGTGAATGCGTGTGTTACTGACCGCTGCTTCGACACCACGAGCTTGGGAAAGACACGGCGGCTGTCTATCTGCAAAAGATGTACTTCACTGGTGTTTCGTCGCGTGTTAGAGCAGACGTTGGCGAAATTTTAGCAGGGTCAAATGCTTGTTTCTCTTGTTGTACCGCCAGTTGTGCTTGAGGTTATTAGAGAAAATCTGAAATACTACCGTAATCGAGAGCTTTTGAAATTACACTAAGTTTATGTATTTCTTCGGAGGCAACGAATCCCAAAAATTTTTGCGATCAGCTGTCGCGGTCTTTGCTGAACACATTGGTGTTTGTATCAAGTTACTGATTTGTTTTCTAATACAGTCAACAGTAAACATCGCTAAGTAGAGCACTTGTTAAAAGAGCAAGCTGCTTGTTTGAGCAGTGTTGGCTCAAAAGGCGAACGATGATTTTCTCATAATAAAGTTACCGCTTAATAGAGCAAGTTGGCGCGTGGCAATACAATGGATTGCGGCAGGTTTGTTCACTGGTTTGATGTACGACCCAAAAGTATAAGAGCTTGTTTACAATAGCCCAAAAGCTTGTTTTCAAATATGATAGCCCAAAAGCTTGTTTTCAAATACGGTATCATAAAATACCCAAAAATTGTCAACAGTATTCTGCACCATTAGCTGAAAAGTTTAGTCAGAAAGATTTCAATGCAACGGTAGTTTAACTTGCTTATGATATATTTGACTCTCTGAACAATCTGAATCAATCTTTGCAAGGTCCTGGTTTTACAGTCCCGTTGATTACATTACAATGGTTGTTGCTTGCTAAATAAACTCATCCTATGGAAATATTATGTGACCCGAGATGAGAATGGCATGCTCTCCGAACTAAAACGCTTTATTGACAATAAAGAGGCAATAAAGAGTCTGTCTCAGTCTGTCTCTATTGTAAGAGTCTGACAATAAAGAGTCTGTAGGCTAGTTACAACCAGGGAAATAATCTGCAAAATTGAATCTGTTAACCAAAATGTAAATTACTCAGTATGTTACAAGAGATTAGTTATTGGGCTGAAGGACTGTTACCCCAATGCTGATTAGTAGGTTTTCATTACACCTTGGTAGAGCAGAGTGATTCATCCTCTGTGCAAAATATGTAATATTGGAAGTGGATGGCTTCAGGATACACTTCGAACTTTGAATCGCAATTATGTATCTATTTCCTCATTTCATAATGGAACACATGGAGTAGCATATAAGTTTGTCATAAAAGTTCATGAAATAGCTTACAGTTGCAATTTGATGAATTGCAGTACCTGCTGTTCATATCCTACGACTTACAAAGTGCCGTGAATCATATTTGACAATCTGCTTCATTATACTGCAAAAAATAGAGTAGTTAATTATCCTGACTGAAATCAACCAAGTGGCTTTGCAATGTGCAGAAAAAAAACGAACTCCCATTTCCTGCCCTGTAGAAGTTGTTGAAATTCTATTGAAGTCAATTGAAGAGTGCAATTAAAATGCGACGCGGTTTTTATGACCTCATCGCCTAGCAGTTCTGTTATTTCTCGGCCTACACTAAAATCACGCCTCAGCGATTCCAACTACACCTACGAAAAGCACGTTTCTGTAGTGGAATCAGCATTCACCTTTTCATTTTCACCTATTCCCCAGCTTTAGCATTACCATAGCCCAAGCGCACGAAGCTAATCTTTGAGTTCCTTCCAGTCCAAAAACGCTCCAACATCGAGTTTGTGCGTTCACGATGGTAAGCCAACGACATGCGTTCACGATGGTAAGCCAACGGCGGCGAATCGCATACGCGTATGGTGGCCCACGCGTGCCACCCGCAAAAATTTTTGTTTCTTGCATTTTTTGAAAAAAACAAACGTTTAAAAACTAAAACAGTTTTACTTTTCGTCTCGCAAATTTTTTCAAAAAAAAATTATTCTCGTTTCCGAAACACTTTCACTTTTGTTTGCAAATTAAAATCTTTTCGTTTCAAAAGCATAACAAAAACAATTTTACTTTCGTTTTGAAAACACTTTCATTTCGCAAATGTTTTCTAAATGAAAACCCTTTCGTTTAAAAAATTTTTTTTTGGTTGCGGAAACACTTTCACTTTTGTTTCGGAAACACTTCGTATAACAAACCGAAAAAATATCATCAGTTTTGTGGTCGTTGCCCATGCTTGCCACCCTCCGTTGAGGGCCAATGCTTCCACTTCAGAAGGCTTGATTTGCAGATTCTCCTATGTTGATGTCTAGCTTCATAAGCTCGCGATCGTATTGCGAGTACGTGTAGACTAGTCCGAGTCTTTCCTTGTTGTGATAACCTATCCTTGGGGAAATGTCTTTGAGGGATTTGTGACATAAGACGTATAACTTGTGGCTTAGAGTAAGTGAATGGTATCTTTTTGGCCAAGGGAAGCGGATGGATTGTGGGCATGGGGAGTGGTGGTTGTGATGTAGTCAGTCAGCACTGGAATATGCTGGCCTGTAGCCTTGTTTGAAAGTTAAAAGCTGCTTCGTGATTTCAAGGAGCCTAAAGAAATTTGTTGGGGATCATTTGTCAAAGTTGCAACGTGTGCCTGCCAAATCTCAACGTTTTTGGCAATTTAGGCAGAAATTTGATAATTGAAAAATTGAAGGGTAGCCTAATTGCTCCAGTTTTGATGAGGTCCAAAAGTGTGACGGGCTCCCCGTGCCTTTACTTGGACAAGCGTCACTGCCAATCAAGCAAAATCGACACTGCCTATCGGTATCACAGAACTGTATCGAAAACTTTGCCATAGGGAGCCCGTTGCATTTTTGACAGATTTTTTTTTAACAGATCTTGGGTTTGTTTTTTTGCCGAACTTCTTGTCGAAACTTAGGTTTGATCTACTTTGATCTTTTATTATTTTAATTTGGTTTATCAGCTGCTACGTGACTTTATGGACTGGGGGTAAGGTTTAGTCTCACACAAATCGAGAGTAAATTTTGTTTTAACGTGACTTACTTGAAACTATTTAGAAAATAAAAAGAACAAATCTGCAAGGGTTCTAACTATCTGGGATGCTGCAAGCTTGTTTTACGAGGCGTGGCAATGTTTTCGTCAGCGAGTGCTAGCCAGATGTTTTTCGTTCGTTATACTACGGCTAGGCAATACTGCAAGGTGTGCGGTGAAGTTCGATTGTTGTACTTGTGTTGGCTGCCAACGAAGCGGAGTCGTATGAGCAGGGTTGAGAAAAACCCGTTTTTAAAAAAAAAAAAACAACCCACCTGTTTTGTTTTTTTTTATAAACAAAAACGTTTTTTTTTGTTTTTTGAAAGAAACAAGATTTTGTTCTTTTTTCAAAGAAAACAGCAAAACCCCACTCTGTATTGTTTTTACTCCATCGTGCAATATCACTATTTTCAGAATTTCACGACCTACAGAATAACTTGTTATACCTATTATGGCATTCAAAATTGAGGGTAAAGCAATGTACCCCATCTTTGATTTCGCAATGTGTTGTTGGTCAGTTCGCTCCTAAATGATAAGGCTTGGCAAGCATGCGCACAGCAAACAGAGAAAAACTACTACCACACAAACTCTGCAGTTTCACGTCAAGTTTACGTGCATGCCCTGCTAGTTCAGCATCTACAGAGTGTATTTTTTCAATATGTGATTTGGTATGTATCAAAATCAGAAATCAGAAAAGTTTAGATTTAGAGAAGGCAGAAAAACTGATGAAAATATACCGATTGTGCACAGCCGAAGAAGATAACCATTAGAATTTGGTCAAACTGTTCAATATGTTCTTCTCTTTTTTTCAAGTCCATTAAATTTCGTTGCTGTTTGTTTTGTTTTGATTTGAATAAAGCAATTACAGACAACTGTAAAAGTGTCCTGCTTATTTTATTTTTTACTTCGTAGTAGATTTTTCAAAGGAAAAGTAAAGAGTATTTTTGTGGTGGGTTTTAATGTTTTTTTGTTCAGTGGGCTTTTTAAAAAAACGGGTGGTTTTTTTTGAGTCGGTCGGTTTTTTTTTACAACAACCCTGCGTATGAGGGTGGTCAGCAGCAACAGTCGGAATCCCACGTGGTCAAATCAGACGTGTCGTTGTGTGGAGTCCGGGACGACCGAATGCGGAATGCTGGACTGAACTAATGATCTGGATACCACACTGAGGGAATGATCTCTATGTGGTTGTAAAAACTGTGTTCTTCAAAAACACGCAGCACGGATTTCGGTTCAGACCAAGCTGCTCCCGAAGACTTGCCTGAGAAAATTGTTGCTGCGATGTTCATCCTTGAATAAATCATTGTCGAGAAGCTTCATTTCGTAGACGAAAAAATATAGGAAGTGGGCTGCAGAAAAGGAAGCTGAAATATCAATTGTATTTAGCATGCTCATTCCAACCAGTCACTGGATAATACCAATAATAATGATTATTCTTGCAGCTATCAAATTTCGTCGTGGTTTGATGCGTGAAAGCTGCGGCGCGCTAACACAAAATGAGACACCGGTGAATTTCTATGGATCACAAAACAGACAGTGCGTTTTCATAACAATAACATGATAATAGCAACGAACGAATGTTTTTACTTCAAAGTAAGTGTAGTGAGTCCTAATACGAAGTTCTTGGTTAAACACATACGGCCTTATCTACCTCTACGATGGATCCTCCATTATTTTTGCCAGCACTTACGTTCAATGAAAGCTGAAAGCCTTGCAGCGATGTGCTAGTCAGTCAGTCTATGCGAAGCAATCAATCAATATTGATTCGGTTAATTTGATCCGAACCACTGCCTTTCATCGCTCCAAATTTTTAATTTTCGCGTTAGCCAATTCCAGGCTAGCTTCCACATTTGTTAACATGTTCCTCAAGTTTGTTTCCGAGAGCGCCGATCTAGTAATTGTTGTAAATTGAACACCTCGTATAATGAAGACTCGGTTTTTGGTGCAAACGGTTCTGAAGTACGAGGTCGTATAGTGAAATTGACTTTTATTACCCTTGTATAAGAAACAAGCGTCCTAGTTCGTTTTGTAAATATTGAACAAAATATGCATGGAATCCTGCGTGTTATTAGGTTAGGACAAGTGCTTCTCAACTTATACTGAATCTATTTTGGAGATGGCGAATACACAGTACTTGACTGAACTGCTGTAGAAAAGATTTTGCGCTAACAGCAAGAATACGCAGCTGGCGAGACGTTTCCACACCGCTGTCAGAGACGAAGCACCTCACATTTGAACAGATATTTCCTAAAAAACGACACGTTTGTGAGCTACTTCTGGTAACTTGACTATGAAACGAATAACGTAAGTGAAAATGAACTATCGTTGTAAAGTTTAACTAGCACTGCATCCTTACAGAACTAGTCTTAAATGACTGATTGAACACAGTCATCACTTCATGTATCTTGACTTAAAGGCGTGCACTTCAAAGCTCGGCTGATATTAGTTCCAGAAGACCATGTGTTAAGTGACACCTTCGTACAGGAGCAAAATGTCGAAGAAAGAGTTACTGCCATTTGAAGTTTAAAATAGTACCTAGAGCAGGGCTTCTTAACTTGGGGTCGGTGAACCTCTAAGGGGTCCCCGTGAATGTGATTTAAAGGGTTGTGAGGCTTTGCCGACGTTTCGATTACTACTACGAAAATTAAAACCTAATTTCGACTATTTATTGCAACGTTTCTTAAGGACCCTGTCTAACTTTTATTAGGATGTACCAGGGGTCCATGAAACCACAAAAGTCTAAGAAACGCTGACCTACAGAAGGAAGATTTAGAGGGAAATGCCACCATTCCTCAAACGTATTTTACCTGAGAAAACTTGGGATTAGTGCCGTATCAGCCCAACTCAACCCCCCAAAATGCTTACAGGGGCCCCTAATGGTGATTTATAAAAAAAAGTTATGTTGTGCTACATCTCGACGCCGAATAGCCTTCAAAACAAAATATCCTAATTGCAGACACAATTTTAGCAGAACCAGATCCGTACCCAGGTTTTAAGGTTTGGGGGCGAAATACATTTTCAGGGGGAAAATATTTTTGTTTTTAACATATGTTTAAAACAAATTTTTCTGAGCACAACTAAATTTGGGGGGCACAAAAAAGATTTGGGTGTAACTGCCTCCGAATGCCCCCCGTGTCTGCAGGCCTGGGCAGGACCGTCGCCAGAAAGTCTTCCATTGGGGGCGTTTATGTTTGTGCAGGTGGGCCAGACATTCTGAAAATTTATTTTTAATTCACAACATGAACAGCATTTGCAGATTGTGCAAGTTAATTATAGATATTGTCCTGCAAATACCCATGATAGGCGGGTAGTTTACAACTATAATTTTTGAACGAGCTTAACAAAAGGAATTGGGTCGAAAATCCATTGTTATTTAATTGACAGCGATTATTTAGAGATCTCGTAATGAAATGCAAATGTAAAAAACATTTGCAGGAAATCAGAATCAATCCTATCGTTCAGTTATCAAAACATTATCACCGAAGGAGCAAACATGAGGCCGGTCAAAGCATATGCGCCGCTATGAACGTTTTCTTTCAATAGCGCAAATAGTTACCATGAGCTTAAGTGAAATACAGTAGAATTTGTCTAATTCGTCATCGTTTAATTCGTCAATTCGCTTAATTTGTCACTTTTTCGTCGGTCCCGGCAGAATTCCTATCTTTTGTGTACATTTCTGTTCGTCTAATTCGCCATCGTCTAATTCGTCTGTTCGTCACCTCTTTCTATCCCCTGAGAAGTGTTTTGTGCGGCTAATCCGTCATTTGCAGTTTCGGTTGTGATGTTTAAGCAGTTAACACGTGTGGGAATTCAAATTAAGGACCTTGATCTGTGCATTGTTGCACCTCGCAATTTGTTTAGCGAATTTATGCTCGAGTACGAAGCGCGACGCTACTCCCCATTGAGAGAACGCAGAAAGTCTTTAAAGTTTATTAAAGATTTCAAACGTGCTAGATCACGGGTCACCAACACGGTGCTCGCGGGGGGGCAGCAGTACGGACCACGTGGGTCGCCCGCGGGCCTGTTCTGAAAATAGCATAAACATGATTAGTGTTTTCACACTGACGAATACGTTTGCTTTTTATTAATGATAACATATTTGAAGACAAATTGAGCATATATTTATTTCAGAAGTGTGTGCATCAAGCTGGTAGCCCTTCGCATGAATCTGTACCAAGCAGTAGCTCTCAGTTTCAAAAAGGTTGGTGACCCCTGTGCTAGATCAAGTGCAGGAGTCTAGAGTAGAGCAATTAAAGAGTATAATTTAGTAAGCAACCATGACGTAAACAACCACAACATCTAAAAATTGTATTTTACTGCAAATAAAAGCGATATGTATACGAGTTACTAGATCAAGTATACGAGCTTCTATGATGGAGTTTCACCTGTTTGCATAATTCGTCGCTTTTCTAATCCCCTTGAGGTGACGAATTAGGCAAATTCTACTGTATATATGCTTATAAAGCGTGCGCATTGGGCTTTTTACAGGCCGAAATACGCATGCATAAGCCTTGATGTCTGGACTGTTAATCTTCTGGTGCATGGCACATGTTTAGATTAATAACATTTTGGATCTCAAATATAAACTAAGGCCTACGTGGACGCAGCCGTTAACATCCAGACGGGGCCGGATAATGAACGCGAGGCCCATAAGGGCAAAGTCGTGACCGCGAGGCCCCCGAAACGCTTAGCGCAAGTGCGCAGTTCGCTTATGTCCGATCCTTTGCCTGCAGAGGCAGGTTGCGAAACTTGCTAGCGTATCGTTGTATTCTTGATCTATATTGCGTAACAATAACACGGCAGTTAAATCTTCAAATGTTCACTTCAAGTTACAGTAATAGGCGTTTTGCCGCATGTGACCAGTAGGGCTCCCACTGAGGGTTTTTCCCACTCAGATCTGTTTTTTTAGACGACCTGTGTGTATTAGAGTCCTGCGTGGGTTGAAAATTTTTGTCCGCTCCCGCCCCGCACCCGCACCGCACTTTTTCGGTCTTAAACCCGCAGCTGTCCGAAAACTACTAAAAACTCACATCTAGGGCAAGTTTTTGTTGCAGTAGAATCATGAGATGTAAGCATTAATTTTAACAAATATTGCAGTGAAAAGTTTTATTTGTGCACAAGCATTTTAAACGAAAGTGATTTACTCAAGCGATTTATTTACATATAATGCTAAATATTTGCAAACATTACCTAGCGAGAAATGGCGATCTTTTACCAACAGTTTGGGTAGCATGGTAAAACTTCTGCATAAAGTTGCTTGGCAATTTGCCACAAACTGTGCATGAAGTTGTTTGGCAAGCTCCACAGTGCATGAAGTTGCTTGGCAATTTAACAATTTGGCGTGCAGTTCGGGACGGATGTTTGACCGGGTCATTTCTACAATTGCTTTTAGGTCACTATTCAGTTCGATTCGGTTATCAAAGAGAACAGAACTATACTGAAATAGTTCTAAAGCATGTTTTTTAAATCAAGCTTCTACGCTTTGCAAAATACTACACTTTGCAAAAAATAAACTTTGGAAAAAATAGGTTCTATTTGAATAAGAGCTGATGATGCCTACATCGTAGGCGAAATATACACTCTGTAAGATCTTCAAGTGTCTGATTCTTTGCTGAGAAAGGATCTCTTTCCATAGACAGTCTTTGCAAAATACTTGATAGAAGTTGCATGTAAAAAAGAAAAGTCGCCATATAAAATTCCTGGAACCAGCTTAAAACATCGTACTACATACATTCTGAGTACGTATTTAGGAAGATGTAAAAAAGGTTGCAAAAACTTCCCCTACTTATAACGCCTGAAGACAAGTCTAACAAACAGCAAAATCAAGCTGTTCATTATTTTCATTGGCAACCAAAACTTTTCCACAGATCTGATCTTCCGCAGTCAACAGATTTGAGGTGATAAAAAACACGTTTCAGTCCAGTTGTGACTTGTGACTAGCTGTGCGTTAAGCGCTGTATTGTCCATTTAGAAGGGCTGCTGGACTGAATTATTCCTCACCACGTACGACGGTTGCATTGGAAAATGGTCAGTTGCCCACCACAGGCAAGAGCCTGAGCTAATGTTTCGCAACAATGGATTGTTACATCATAATGTTATAACTGCCTCGGGACTACTGTCCTAAGCGCGATGCTGGCAAACAACTTCAGTAGCCTACATCCACGTGTTTTGCGATTTTTGAGCTGATTAAGTTCATGTGCTTTGGCTCAACACTCACCCGCACGAAGAATTTCTCACCCCGCGCCCGCCCCGCACCTGCAGCAAGTTCAACCCGCACCCGCCCCGCATCCGCACGAAAAACAGTGCGGGTTCCCGCACCCGCCCCGCAAATGCGAGTACCCGCAACCCGCGCGGGTTGACCCGCCCCGCGCAGGGGTCTACTGTGTATAGATTCAGTTGTTAAAAATCGGCTGAAATCTTGTGTTTTTTGAAGTGAGAAACTCATCAGCAACTTCAATGTGTTCAACAATATAAAGATAACTTTACATTACAGCGTTTCCATACGCACATCAAGTGAGAAAGTACGCATATCGGATGACGCAGAACGTGTTCAATAGGTTTCATATTCTCATATAAGATCATTGTCAGGGTTATATACAGTGGTGTTGTTAAGGGAAGGCAAGCGAGGCACTTACCTCGGGCCCCCCTTTGCAACTGTAATGTGTAAAGTACCTTGCTTTCAAAGGGGCCCAACAGCAACTGTAATGCATGCATAAGCACTTTTCTTTCAAAGGGCCCCATATTTTCACTGATTTCTAGTGCTTCATATTTCAATTTGGAGAATCGAAGCATTGTCTGGGGTGTTAGTGGTGACGGGACTGAATTTTGGGACCCCTGTGACAGCATGCCCCCCCCATTTGAGGGGCATCAAGTGCGGCTGATACGGCTCTGCTTGGGATCTTGCAAATGTTTAATGTGGGAGGTGTTAAAGTTTAGCCTTTCACGTTAGGTAGATGGTGTATGTACGTCAGCGTTTTTTTAGACTATACATGCGAGATAAGACAAATTTTGGCCCACTTTCAAAAAAGATCTCTGAGTAGTTGAATGTATATTAAATCTCTATCTAACACCAGGCCTTTACTTCTGTTTTTCCTGGAGATGGAAGATTTGTTTGGCAAGCTATTCGAATGCATTCGTGTTGTATGATGACCTCGTGCAAGCGTAAATATAGATACGTATTTTATTGGTTCAAGTTTGCCCGATGCAACTGGCGCTTCTGTCTGCTCCAGAAGTAACTAAGGCAGTGCGTGAACCTAACTGCACCAAGAATGACACGTAATTTTCGGGCATCATCTAGATACCACAGATCATGTGCCAAATAAATTCCTGGCACTCGTACTGCGCTTTGGTCATTGTTCAGAATATCATGTGACCGATCTTTATTGTTTAGGCAGTGGTCACCAATCTTTTTGAAAATGAGAGCTACTTCTTGGATACAGACTAATGCGGAGGGCCACCAGTTTGATATACACATCTGAAGAGAAAAAATGCTCAATTGACATTTAATTATCTTATTAATAATGAGTGACTGATCATGTTAATACTCCTCTGAAACAGGCCAGAAAACTACGTACGTAGTCCTTGTTGATGACCTGCTCCCTGTGGGCACCTTGTTGGTGACATCTGGTTAAGGGACTCGTTCCGACAGAAGTGCAACAGATGCCGCTTGATAAATCCACCATAATCTCATCCGGAATTGATAAGCGGTGTTTGTATCAACTGGCGCACGTAGACCAGCAGCAAAACAACGAACATGTTTGGTGAAAATGCTATTCATTATTTAACAACTTAAAAGTTTTCAGCTGTTGCGCTATCACATCTAAATCTCATCAGTGTGCAATGTGGACTATCAGGGTCTACAACCTATGGCTCGTGTGCCACACTGAACATACCAATCAGTTTCGATTTACACGCAAAAGCTCCAAGTTTTTCATATGAATTTTGCTGATTCACGCAGAAGGTATATTAACATTGACTTGTATAAAAATAAGTACGTTGTTGCCACACTGAATGATTTGAAACCAGAAGTCAACACACAGCAAAAAGTTGCCGAGCCCTGGACCAGAATGGACACCTTGGCTGCAATGACTGAACTCCGACCCAAGAACGTGGAAGATCTTAGAGCAGTGGCTTCTAACGTGGGACGTACGCCCCACAAGGGGTAAATTGTTTTTTAAAGGGGGGCACTGAGACCGACTGACCAAGTCTATGTAGTTTAAACCAAGGTATTGGCGTTTTGAGCTTCTTAGCTGAAACGGAGTTAACTTATGCATCCACACATGGAAAGCCCACATTTACTGCAGTCAGGATTTCGGAGATGATTAGGCGTGGCATGGGTAAAAAAGGTTGGAAAACACTGATCGAGAGCTAAATGTCTGACGGAGGACAAAGCGACGGAGGATGGTGATACGTTCGAGAACAGTCCGTTACATCATCAGAATAATCTTACATCAGAATAATCTTTGTTCATTTCCAAATACAGTAAGCACAGGATTGAAAATGGATTTATCTGGATTTTTTTACGGAGGGTTTTGTAATATATTTTAATTAGAAAAATTCTTCCCAACGAAGACATACTGGATTTACTTGGCCGATCGATTTATTAATCGCGGCTTCTGCATTATGCGTGCGCTTGTTGGCTTGGACCGCATTGTGTAGAATCTGGTGAATGGCTCGTCGATCGTCAAGTGATCCGCGAACTCCACGTATACGGGTGTATTCTCCACTGCGCGCAAGCGATTAGCCTGCTTGAGTTCGCGTCTAGTTGGAATTTCCCTTTTTTGCCAAGACATGATGGCAAAAAGATGTATGGTAATGCTGCCGTGGCTTACAGTGGACTTTCGACGTTTGTTCAGCACTTCGGTCGAGAGCAACTAAAAGGGCGAAAAAAGAAAAATACGTCGAACTGAGGCACATTCCCAGCAACCTACTGTGTTGTGATGCGCCCACAAACGAAAAGGGCGAATGCTTGTAGATCATCTTCCGAGTGATAGGAAAATGATTGGTGGCTTATTGTGGTATTGTACAATCTCGCATTTGCTAGTAAATATTTACCTTCTTAGTCGGGTTGCGGCGGTTCACACAAATGAGCAAAAAATATTGCGCAAGTACATCTTTAGGTTACTGTCGTTGATAATATAGGAAGAGAAACGATGGGTGATAAAGAAAAAACCGCTGCGTTAGCCATGCTTTGCGTACTAGTGGAGCATTTTCCGACAGGGGTATTGCCGCTCCAAAGCGTTTAAGACTCCAGAAGATAAGAAGTAGACTGGTATAGTAAATATCAAACTTTGCATATTAAATTGTGACTACAAAAAGTTCCAATGATTTTGAGGAATGAAAGATAAGTGCATTGGTTGCCAAACTAAAAAAATCTATGGCATATTCGCATGCGGTTCCCAGGTCGCGAAAGCGCGTCAGTGCAGGATATTCAAGCCGGACAAATAAGGGCGGAATCGTTTCGTGTGTTCTTGATCTTCTCGTGAAATAGATGCAAGACCAGAATCCAACCGCGTGGAATGCAAATTATGTCAGATCCGATGTGTCACTGTCACTTTTACATCTCTCATTCTGAAATGAAATACTCAATATCCCCGAAATCTAATCTCAATACCCCTGGGGATATGGAAGCAGATTTGAATAAACCCTGGTTTAGTCGTTTCGCTTGGTGCTGCCATGTCGCGGCAAACTGTGGTTTCTGTGATCGTTCTGCTTGTTTTTTACAGATCACACTGATCGCGGGCTGTATGTTGTTAACTATCCTGTCTCAATTTTTTAAAGCTGTGACATGTGATACAGATGGCAGTTCAACAGCTCAGAACAAACGAAAACGTCCCTACGTATGTGTACTCCTTACCTTCAGATATTCGGAAGCGTTACTTGGCTGCTCCAATACGTTTCTTTTTTCCTTGTTATGAACTCGTCAGATTTTCCCGAGTCGTCACTAGCACGAATCAATTCATAAGGCTGTACGTTGTTCGCTTTCATCAACCAGGTCTCCTGGGTTCATCCATGTTGCTTTTGGAGACGTAATTTCTCGATCGTCTGGCAATACTGTACAGCACGGGAAGTCTGACCACGGTTCGAAGCGGTTAGTTGGCGCAGAAAAGTGATTCGCCGGTGACAAAATGCAGCCCATGAAGAGGAATTTCCTGAAGTTTTGATCTTTAGTCCCAAACGAAATGCTTAGAAAATTACAAATTTAATCTTGCAGCACACTGGGTATGTGGTGAGCAAGTCTTTAAAAGCTTGTTTCCTCCGCTGAGCCTAACTCCACAAAAACAAGCTTTGGCGGAATTTTCTTTAACTCCAAAAGTTTGCAGAGGTTTTAACCAGTGAAGATATAGAGGTAGGATAATCCTGCTTTGTGTTAACTCCCAGGGGGGACATCACGACTTTTGACATAACTATGCAAACCATGGCCAAAAAAGGTTGGTGAACATTGGTCTATGTGAATTGGATGGACGAGGCCTGCACAACTCAAAACAACAAAAGCGTTACAACACACAAATATTTTTTCCACAGGTCACATGCTAATATTGCCACTTACAGATTTCAAGAAACTGACGAAATGTAAATTGTTACGATGAATAACAAATCACCACGAAACAATCGAACATGCTCAATGAGCTTATCATAATTAATGCTGGAACTTGACATTTTTAGAATATTTTCCGAATTTTCGTCAGAAAGAAAAGGACGTTGTTTGCTTTTATTGAAATTGAACAATGAGAACGTTTGCGCAATTTAGGAATGCTCTCAAACAAGCTGAACATTGTTTTTGTTTAAACATTTGCAGAATAGCGAACTGTTTCCTCTATATCTGTATTCTATAAAGTTAAGCCTTGTAGGTTAATCACCTCCTCCAACTGTACATGTGGATGTGCTTCTTCAGGATCATCTTCGCTTGAAAGAGAAATTTTGTTTGAGAATCGAAAATTTCGATTTGTCCTGCATATTTAATTCCACTATGGAAAGCCTCTCTTGTGAAACGTGCAGTGAACATATTGGGAAATGTGCCATTACCCGCCATAAAAAGTTGATTTCTGAAAAGTTCAAGTTTGTCTTGAACCCGTTTCTCGTAGCAAAGAGTCCAAAAATTAGGTCTCTTTTACTATGTAACATAATATTTCGGTATTTAAGTGTGAAGTATCGTTGCACAATTAAGTCTTTGTTCAATAATGAATCCTCTAGTTGAGGAAACCTTGGTTCGGTTTCAGAAAGCCTTGCTATGTCGTCTTTCAAAGTAATTAACCTTTGCATTACGTTTCTTCGACTTTACCACGAAATTTCATTGTGATACATAAATAAGTGTATTCTGTACCAGCCTCCTTGATGATGACTTGAATATGCGATGTTTTAGATGCATTGCATACTTCAATTTATTTCACAGTCGAAACGACGACGGAAATTAAACGATCAAATTCCAAAATCTTGCTCCACAAAATCTGTTGGTTTATGGTGAAGTGGTGAGTGATTTATCCTTCGCCCAATATACTCCTGCAGAAAAGACACAGCTTTATTCTTTTTCCACTCGTAGAAGAAGCATTGTCAGTGGATATTTCAGCTAACTTCCTGAAATCACATGACAGTTTTGTATAAACGCAATCAACTATTTCGCTGTATAAACCTTATCCAGTCAGGGACCGAGTTGACAGGGGACATGTCTCCCTCAACTTTTGGACAGGGTGGGACACTATCTTTTGTCCCCCCCCCCAATATTTTGTGATAAAAAATAATGTGGTTGTACAAGTTGCACAAATTTCATGATTACATTACTGTTAGAAAACCCCAGCATAAAGCCAGGGAATACGTAAGTAAAATAAACATTATCACTGGATTATCTGTAGACACAGTGTGCAGATTTACTATGTAAACTGAATTATCATGTTTGTTGATAAATGTCTTGGTTAATTTGAATTAACCGAATCAGTGTGTACATAAACTTCGCTCAATCACGAATTCCTGCGCTTGTCTGTAACCTGCAATCAGAACACGGTTGCCACTGCTAGTATTTACCAAACGATCTTGTGGTTTGTTTTTGATTTGATCTATGTCAGGGGTGGGCAGACTTGTTCAGTATAAGAGTAATTTGCAGAAAACTATAAACACCAGCGAGCTGCAAAATCAGTTCGTAGTGTCAAGACAAATACGGTAAAGAATGCCAGTTTTACATAAAATGAACTACAGTGATTGAAACGCAGCAAACGCATTATTTATCAATAGCAGGTTTTTCTTTGATTCGTTAGTCTCCGAAAATCTGGACGATGCGTAGTTAAAGCGGTGCGAATTAATTCTCCAAAGTGTTCATTTGTAGGTTGAACGATGTTTAGATCGTTAGAACTCAGCTGTAGAATGGCATTGACTGAAATATTTTTTAACCATTCAGACCTTGCATTTCGGTCAGTTTCATTTCTTTAACGGTGAATGGATTTGCAAAAAATGCAAACATGGTTTTTATTCCTGCAAATATTCAAATCTGGCTTGCAACTCCTCCAGTAGTCTTGTAATATACTTGTGTAATTTTCTTTTTTGTGGTCTGCGATTGCCTTTCCGCGAAAAGCATTCGTTCTTATTTTGACATTGGGAAAATAACAGAATGGTTTTGACAATATGTCTCTTTGAAAAAATTAAATTTGTTCTGGAAACTTAAGTACCGTAAGTGGAGCTTTAGTTTCACTATTTTGTTATCAAATCACGTATACTCCCTGATAACCAGCCTTATGAAATCGTGTAAACACATTGATAAATGAAACAAACATTAAAGACGAGGCGATAACTCGCTATCATTTTTAGATATTGCTAATCAGCTAGAAGGGCCACACAAAACATGTCGGCGAGCCGCAGTTTGCCCACCATTGATCTATTTGTTTTAGTAGTTCTAGTAAGAATCTTGTGATCATTAGTAGCAGTACATTTTGTTTGAGAACTGACCAAATTTGCATCGATTATCATAACTTTTGAGCATAATTAGGTCTATTTAAGCCCAAATTTCAGAATTAATGTGTTTTCATATCAAATGAAGTGCTAGATATAGCACCATTGTACATTACCAATTGCAATACCACTAGCATGGGCATAGCCAGGGGAGCACTTGGGCCCCAAAATATATCATTTCCATAATTTGCCTATTTTACAAAAAAGTCGTACTACAGTTGAGTAAACATGGTGACGTCATCGAAACGCAAGGAATAAAGGTTTGTCCCCTCAGAGTTTTCTAGCAAACTCGGTCCCTGTATCCAGTTGTTCGAACTTTTATGGATTGCATACTAGCAAGCTCTTCGGTTAACTTGAAATCCTCATCAATAACTTTTACAACTTTTACAAACAATAACACCTCATCAATACCTTTTACAAACAATAACACCTCATCAATACCTTTTACAAACAATAACACCTCATCAATACCTTTTACAAACAATAACACCTCATCAATACCTTTCACAAACAATAACACCTCATCAATACCTTTTACAAACAATAACACCTCATCAATACCTTTTACAAACAATAACACCTCATCAATACCTCTCACAAACAATAAAACCTGTGCTCTGCCTGCAATCTGTGTCTTCATCGATAGCCAAGGAAAAATAGAAAACTTGTCTTTTTGTATCAACTGGTCAGTTAACTTAACCGCAATAGCTTCTCTCTGCGGTTTTCGGAGAAAGGCTGACGCTCTGAAACTTTCTAATATCTTCAGGACAAATCAAAGCACCTGCACTCAACAGGCATTTTTTACAAACTCTTCTTTACTGTAACTTTTTCCTGCTGTAGCAATTTTTCTTGATATTTCTTAGAAACTATCTCTAATAGTAGTAACATTTTCATTACGCGGAAGCTTTAAAAAAGTGTTCGGAGTGAAGACTCCTCATCAGACTCTCTGCTTTTATGCTCGTTTCATGCGCATCTCATTCGGCGAAGCTCGGCTGATTCGCGTCAATATGGTGAAATAGATTATGCTCTTTCCTAAATGGAGACACTTTTCGACAAATAAGGAGCAGCATTTTTGCGTTTGAGACGGTAGCTAACTTTGTTGGGTGTTGTGCTGTTTGCATAATCTTCCATAGCGTTTGCTTTTGTTGACAATCGTAACACGATTACGTGCTCGTTTTTCTAGAAAAATAATATGTCCTTTTAAGGACCCTAAAACGTGCCAAAATTTCCTCATTTTGCTGGTCGAGACGGCTGAAAAATGTTTCAAGGCCAAGCAAACCAGGCAAACGAGAGTTGTGGAACTTGACCAAGAATCACGGCTGTGAGTGATAGTGCGATTACGATATGAACGATAACCTTTTCTTGCTCTTTGACATGCATAGTTTTAACACTTTCGATATCGGTTGGTTTGAGAAAAGAAAATGCGCCCGGTATTGGACGATTCGACGCAGGTAATTGAACTGGCAACGGTAGCGAAAAACAAGTCGCAGGGTTGACAAATAAATCATACATCTCATGGCAGCCGTGAGATTAATTGCCGGTGTTGACAACATCCTCACTTGATTTTCAGAAAAAATACGGAGATTATAGTCAAATCAGAGAAATCACATCCAAATTACACGTAAAACCGGTAACAAATCAGGAAAGTTACATAAATTATGGGGTGAAACGACTATCAACCTCCCTGGAAAAAATCTTTCTGTACGCCTTTGCTTCACTTTTATGAAGAAAAGATGCAGCGCGCGATTGCCGTCAAAAAGTTACCTTTTGGGTGATGATAGTGTGCAGACAAACCTTATCAACTCCTTACAATAATATTCTCTAATGGAAGTAACTAAAGTTCTTTCACGCACAGCATTTTTTAGATTTCTAGATCACGTCCCTCTGAAGGGGGCTATTTTTGTGAGGCTTTGTCACAAAGAGGGATAGAGATGAAAATACGGTGAGGTCACAAGGTTTTCAAAGATTTCTCAACCACTACATGCTAAAGGACTGCTTAAAACTTGCAAATAATTAGGAAGTTTAAGTAAACGGTAATCCTGAGAAAGGCACTTCCGTTACGTGAGCTCGCCGGAATTTGAAGTGTTTACGTCAGCAGGTCAGATCAAATACTGCGTAACGCATCCATTCCGCAGCATGTTTGAAGCTTATTCGCTCATAAACTACAGTAACGCAGTTATTGGGTGGTCTTAAACCAGAGCTGCTTAATAACAATCATTTTTGCGTTAAGGTATTTGCAGTGTAAGAAAAATATTTATGAGTGCTGAGTTATGAGCTATAACAGATGAACATCGCCAAAATCGAGCCAGCGGTGATCTGATGCGCTTCGGTGCATACTGACGTCATTGCGAATCACCCAACGCACGCTTTTTCCCTTTTCACTCCCGCTGCTAATTTTCGACACAAAGAAAGGTCTCTCGATGCGGTCAAGCTGTGCTTCTGGCTTTGACAAATTCTTCGCGTCGAGGTTTGTCGTAGCGTATTCCAAAGTCAGATGAAGACTCATCTTCGGTTTGTGTGCACGCCATAGGCTCATTTACTGCCGTCAGGGGTGGCTGCATCTTTCTTACCTGATTTTTATAATTGGCGTTGTAACATCAGTTTTGGTCAGTATTTAATTAGTTTTCATTGGCGGGGATGTCCACATCAGGAAGTGTTCTTCGTCTGAGCGTTGTACAGTGAAATCAAAGTGCAGAGATGTTAGCGCGTATTGTTTTTTACTTGCTGCGCGTCACGAGTGCGAAGATTAATTATTGACAGGTTGTTTATTGCTGCGACTGAAAAAGGCAGCAGCCGACAGTGGCAGAGCGTTTTCGTTCGTGCGTGCATGCTAACGCTGGACATTGTTTTTGCAGCGGTTCTCTTTGTGCTAGCATTTCATAAGCTTACTTTATTACTTGCGTTTAACGGTGTCGGGCGTTTAACGGTGTGGGTAGCAAAGTGCTCGCTTAACGCAATGGGCAATCAGTTGGGTTCTGACAGTGATCAAAGTGGCGAAGACAGCAGCGGTACTGTCCATTTGTCAACTCCAATTGATGTCAGCAGCAGAAGAAACATACCTGCACGAAGCCGACCACGTCATTCTAGACACAGTTATGAACGCAGTTACAAGTCAAGAGTGCAACTTGTGCCAACTTCAGGAAGCCCAAAACCTGTTAGCTCATCGTTACCAAATATGCCGTTTGAAAGACATCTTGTAAGTTTTCATTTAAGTGTGAGCTCAACCTTGTGTGGCATGATGCAATTCTCATTAATCAATCTGTGGTCATGCTTCTACCTATGCCAGGGGTGACGAACCTAGTTGCTATCGCAGGCCACTTTGTCAGTAACTGCTGAGTAAGTGAAGTGGGCTGCACAACTTTTTAGTCATACTATGAAACCAGTTAAAAATGAAAAAATTAGAAGCAGGTCAAACAAAGTTCAAGACTGCTGATCTCGCCTGAATGCTTCGTGGGCCGCACGAAATTCTTTTGCACATGTTTGTCACCTCTGACCTATGCAGATAATATGATGTTCATGCTGATGGTGATGATCACATTGGTGGTTTTCAGTTCAGTTCTGTGAAAAACAGAAATCATTTGCCATTTTATTGATTTCATTACAAAGAGGAAGCTTTTACCTGAAGTATACTTAATGGCAGTGTCTAGGTAGCTGGCAACAGCTATGCAAGGTCAAGTGCTAGGTAGTCGCCAACGGCTCTGCATGGTTAATTGCTAGGTATCGAGCAACATCAAAACCAAAAACTCTAGCATAGTGTACAGTAGGGATATCCCGCTAACAGTGAATATGCCGACAAAAGTGCTCAAAATAGCTTCCAATTAATCCATTTTGCTCAAACTTTGAGCACTTGAGTCAAAGTGAAACAAATCTCCCTTGCCTCTGAATATAGCTATGCAAGCCCAATTGAGCAGTTATGACACTAATGACTTGGTCATGTGACTAAGGGCATGGCTGTATGTTACTTGTACTTGCGGTTAAGGCTTGGGAATTCATAGTTTTAATACATTTAAAGTTGGTTAATAGAAATGTAATGTAAACTTTTAGTTCAAAAAGCAATTAAATCAACTGAAATGAACAAAATGCAATAATTGAAAGCTATATTAGTGTAGTTCAATAACCTATCCAACCCTAAACTTGTATTTACCCTATTATGTAAAACCCTAACCCTAACACTAAACCTGAAACTAAAGCTAAAGTTTGAAAGTTGAAAGTGTAAATGCCTATTACACTGAAGACGAGCCAGGAGTTGCCAGGCATAATTTGTTTCTTTTGTTACGTTGACTAATTGTGCACCTGGTACAGCTCAGTACAGCAAATGCTGGAAGCAATAAAACAAAAGAAAAGATTGTGCCTGGCAACTCCTGGCTCATTATCAGTGCAGATGGTAAAGCCCTAAACCTGAAATTGCAACCCAAGCACCTTAAGAAAAGTGTATCACAAACACTAGTGTAGTGCAGACATCATCACCACCAACATCATCACTGTATATTAACCCTACTATGATATAAAGTGTGGAACCTGCTTTCTGTTTGTGGTGATTAAACCTTAACCATGGGCTGAATCATGTGGGTGCTGGCTACCTAGCAGTTGACCATGCATAGTAGTTGCAAGCTAGGTAGACACTTCCATATTTAATTGTGCAAAATTTGCAATAGAAAGTGTCTGGCTCCCAAACCAGACTTCAAGGCGCTTGAAGGCGCCGAGAAGCAGTGAGCTGCACCTGGTGAGAACGGTTGGAATGGTCGACTTAACAGTTGACAAGACCCTCTTTGAAACTTTGAGCACAAAATGGCACCATCACCTGTTTCTTGTAGTCCTTCATCTACACAAACCAATATCACAGGGTGACCCAAAAAGATGTGTACCCATGAAAATTTCAATTGTGACTTTGATTAAAAAGCTATTTATTTCAAATTACAACCACACATTATTCAGTTTATGGAAGACCATTCACCAGAGTTTCAAC